>Ga0209080_1000056_pt1 | contig 87351 bp, 95 predicted proteins | sample JNZ110809AmetaG_FD_184123 | JGI IMG/M metagenome (GOLD analysis project Ga0209080, IMG submission 184123) | Hot spring microbial communities from Jinze hot spring, China to study Microbial Dark Matter (Phase II) - JNZ 110809A (SPAdes) (version 3) ...
CGGGGGGTGGGGCTGTGGGGGCTGACGGCGGTACCGCGTGCTGAAGGCCCCCGGGGAGTGGACTCGCCTGGGTATAATGTTTAAGAATGTAGCCCTCCCAGTAGGGCCTAGCCCCAGGCCTGGTAAAAGAACTAGTCCATTTGGGCTGGAGGGGTCCTCGTTGCCAGGAACCCCTAGGTATACGCCCGCCTGGGAGAAGACTGGCAACATTGTATCGAGGGCGCTTGGATATTCAGAGGTGGTAGAAGTTGATGATGCAGAGAAAGTTGCTATTGGAGGTTAAGGAGAAGATTCTAGAAGCATTAAAGACAGGAGTAGCGAAGGGATATGGATACGACAAAATATGGAGGATGCTGAAGGAGAATAGTGTTAAAGTGTCGAGATCTATAGTCAGATATTATTATTACAAAAATTTTCCAGAGAAGTTGAAGAAGAGAGGAAGATATCTACCTAGGGAGCTGAGGATTAAGCTGTATCAAAAGGTATTGGAGTTGAGAAGACAGGGTCTCGGATATAAGAGGATAAAGAAGAAGATTAAAGAATTATATGATGTATCTCTGAGTACGTCTACAATCAATTATTGGTGCAGAAACATTTGCAACCCATTCAATGGAATAAGGATACCTTCAATAGACTTCTTAGAACCGTCTCCAGAACTCTCACAGGTGATAGGTGTTGTTGCTGGTGATGGATGGGCAGTCAAGAAGAAGAATGGTAGACATATAGTAGGAGCTGGGGCAAAGGACAAGGACTTCATAGAAGAATTCTCTAGATGCTTGGGAAAAGTTCTTAGAAGAGATCCGCCGAAACCCAGACAAGAGAAAGACGGGAGGCTCGCAGTAGAAGTCGAATCTAAAGCTCTATATGAGCTACTCAAGAAACCATTAGACATAAATAAAATAGCACCTTACGTTGAGCATTGCGAAGAGTGTATGCGGAGTTTTGTTAGAGGATTTTTTGATAGTGAAGGAGGCATAGGTAAAGATGGAAGGATTTACTGCTATAACACAGATGTACAGCTTCTCCAATATGTCAAGAAAATTCTAAATCTTCTTGGAATAAGAACGACTGAACCAAAGATGTGTGTGAAGAAGGGGACTACGATCCTCGATAGAAGAAATGGAAAGACATATGCAGCAAGAAAGAATGAATACCGTATTTATATTAGAATGCCGGATTTACCAAGATTCCATAAACTGATTGGATTCACTATTCAGAAAAAGCAAAGACGACTCGAAGAATATCTCAAGAAACATAAACTACTATAATGCCCCCACAACCCCACTCTATTTTTTAACCTATTCATTCTTACCATAAATGTAGAGTAATGTAGAGCCCCGGGCGGGCTTTGAACCCGCGACCTGCGGCTTTCTCCAACACAACCTAAAGATACGAGGCCGCCGCTCTACCCGCTGAGCTACCGGGGCCACCAAACCATGAATAAACACTCCCTCCTATTATGCTTTAAACAAACATAACTCTTAGTCTTCAACATTAAATGGAGAAAGAGTTATAATAGAAAACCTGGATAACGTAACGTAGAGATGGGGCCGTGGTCTAGCTTGGTTATGATACGCGGCTCGGGCCCGCGTGGTCCTGGGTTCAAATCCCAGCGGCCCCACACCAAAAACCACAAACAGTAACCATTACACAATACCTATCTACCAACTTCCAAGTTCTAGAATCAGGGGTAGCGGGCCCGAGGGGACTTGAACCCCCGACTACCGGCTCTCTCCAACAAGAAATTTTTCTGAGCCTTGTTCCGGAGGCCGGCGCCCTATCCATTCTAGGCAACGGGCCCGCAGGAACTTGTCTATTCCAAGTATTTATCATATATTACCCGTTAAAATATCTTTGTTACTATAGAGAATGTTGTCACAAGTAGTGAAGAATAATTAAGAATAATTTAAAGAGAAAAGTTGAAGGTCTACTGAGGATTATCTAGACGATCTAACCAGGATATAGTAGATAAGTTACTCACTATAAATGTAGGTGTTCTTACTACTGAGTTTAAGATCGTTATGGCGTGAGAATCGTTTGGCAGGATAGATTAGGTAAACTTATCAACGATGTGTCGGTACTTTTGAGCTTTTTAATTTAGTCTTAGTAAGCGTACTCATAGATTTTTAATTCAATTAAAAGTTTAACTTTCCCTACTATGATTTTAATCTTTGGAGGTATGCCGACTTTCAGAGAAGTTTTCAATTCACCGACCACTCTTCTTAATAATTTGATAAACGCTCTTCAAGAAGAATATGAAAAAGCCCGGAAACATAGTTCGGGTTTTTCATACAGACTTATTGATGGTGTTCTTGCTTCTAAAATAAAGGAGAATGATTACATCTATAAGTTCAGGATGCCTAAAATTATAAGTCACCTCATTCCAGACACGCAGGTTAGCATCAGAGATGCTTCTGGAAATACGATTAGAGGTGAAGTCTTATCTATAGATGGAGACACGTTAACCATATTCTTAGAAGGAATGCCCAGTTCGAAAGATGTCGAGATGAAGATTGACCTCAGCTTTCTGATTTTAGAGCTAAAGAAAAAGCTCATAGCATATAAGGATCATTATAGGGATAATCTCAGTTCACTCCCTCTCCAAGTATTTCTCTATAGGCTTGTAGAGAGGAAGAGCATCAATCTTAAGTTAGATGACTATGCCTCAACTCTCTTAGATGAACTAAACGAAGAACAGAGGAATGGAGTAATTCAATCGCTACTCTGGAATGTGACTACCGTACAGGGGCCGCCTGGTACTGGGAAGACTAAGGTGCTAGCATCTTTAGCAATATTACTCGCATTATCTGGTTTCAGGGTTCTCATCACTACATATACACATGCAGCTCTCGATAGAACATTGTTTCTGATTAAACATCTAATGGAAAGAGAAAAAAGAAAGTATAAAGACCTACTGATAATTAGACTTGGCAAATCTCCAAATCCGGAAACTCAAATTTTTGAGGAGGATCAGTATATCGAACGTGAAATTAAAGAGAGAAATGAGAAAATTATAGAGGAAATTAAGCTTTGTGAAAATGTATTGAATACATGGTGTGAAAATAGAGATAGACTTATTAGTTCAGCATCACTGTTACGCAGCTTTCTAGAGCGATTAGAAGTAGTGCGAAGTAAGTGTTTACAGAGAATTAAAGAGCTTTCAGAGACCATTAATCGGCTAAGAGAAGATAATGCACGATTATGTGAGGAATACTTACAGATTAAAAATAGAGAACCTAGCATTCTTGACAGATTGCTCTTCAGAAACTGGATAAAAAGAAAGCAGGAAATCTTAACCCAGTTAAGGATGGAAATCAAGAGCATCCTAGAAGACATTAAAATACATGAGCTTGAAATTAAGGAATATGAGAAAACGCTTTCTAAAGTAGAAAATGCAATTAAAATGATACTTGGGAGAATCGAACCACTTACTATAGATTGTATCAGAATGCTAGCTAATTATGCCGGTAGGATAGAGAAGCCTGTTAAGCCTGTAGAAGCATTAAACATCCTTCTTTCCAATAAGATATGGCTTTATACTTTTTGTCAGTATGGAGGTGAAACTGGTCTTTTAAAGCGTATAGATAGTTTGAGAGATGAGCTTAACATAAGATTAGAGGGACATCTTGAGGAAATAAGTGAGTTAAGGAGATTACTTAGATCGAGAGCAAATATAGTTGCATGTACACTAACAAAATGTGTGACCGAATTATTTGACCAAGTCTTTAGCAAAATCATAAACTGTTTTGACGTAGTATTGATTGATGAATGCAGTATGGCTAATTTAGGATACATATGGGTTGCCTCATCAATCGCTAAGAGAGCTGTTCTTTTCGGAGATCCTAAACAGCTTTCACCAATAACTTTGCTTGATAGTTGTAGTGAGTATGGAAAACTCCTCTCTACCGATATCTTTTCCTATTGGAACGAATCGTCAAAGAGAAATCTAATTCCAGTTTCGTTCTTAAGTAGACAATATAGAATGGGGAGAAAAATTTGCAATCTTGTAAGTAATTTATTTTACGAGGGAAGATTAATCTCTGAGACTAATTTTGATGGAAAGATTATATTCTATGACACAACTAATCTTCATGCAAGAGATAGAAAAACCCTTTCCAAATCTAGGGTAAACATCTTGAATGTTTTTGCTATACTTAAAATTTGCAGAGATCTGTTGAAGGAAGGTTACTCTGAGGAGGATATCGCAATCGTCACCCCTTACAGAGATCAACATCATGTTATCGGAGATATTCTAGATGAGAATAGTCTTAAGAATATCGTGGTTGGAACTATCCACACCTTTCAAGGAAGTGAAAGAAAGGTGGTCATCGTAGACTTGGTTAGAACGAGTGCTCAAGGATTTCTACGTTCCCCATTATACCAGAAAGATGGAGAAAGATTGTTAGCGACTGCTATGAGTAGAGCAATGGAGAAACTCATAGTAATAGGCCCCTACATTGAAGTTCGCAACTCTACCGTACTTATACTTTCATCATTTGCACGTCAGTTAACAAATGATTCAATTAGACGCCTTTTTCTCATAGATATATTACCCTTTAAACCTAGAAAAGTGAAAGTAACAACATCAGAACAATTCTTTTTTTCAGAGAATGAAGTAATCGAGGCCATAATAGAAGATCTTAGAAATGCTGAGAGATACGCTGTAGTGATATCTCCTTACGTCAAGTGGGATGTTTTAAGAAAATTTGCAGAAGAATCAAATGTCCCAATAACTGTATATACTCGTGGAAAGACATTGAAAGAATTGTTATCGTTACTCTCTAATGAGAAAGAGGTTAGTAGTAAAGTTTTAGTGATAAATTGTGGAGAAAGAATTCATTTGAAAGCAGTAATAATAGATGACCATATACTTTACGATGGTTCCATGAACTTCCTCAGCCCTACTGGATCTCTAGAGCTTGTGAGCAGATGCGACTCTTATAGGAACCAAAAACTGCATAAGCTGAAGAATACTTTCCGGCCAGCTTTAGTTAAATAATGGAAGAAGAGTGTTAGCTGAAGAATTTCAAGCTTCCGCTAAACAATTCTTGAAAAGGATGAGTTTTATCTAATTTTATTTCTTAGCGTAAAGAAACGTTTTCCTCTTATGTGGATGTTTTACTTTAAATAAGAGTTTATCTTAGTTTAGATAGGTTGAGAGTGGTTTACGTAGTTTTTCTTAGAAGGTTTGGTGGAGGTAGGGTGTGGAGACGTGAAGCAAAAGCCACCTAAAGATAGGAAGTTTGGTAAAGGTGTAGTTAAGTGTAGGAGATGTGGAACAACGGTAGGTGTTATAAGAAAATACAAACTATATATATGTAGAAGATGTGCTAACGAAATCCTGCCCAGCCTCGGTTTTAAAGTCTATGAATAAACCTTACGGTAGAGAAGAAGTAGTATGGAGATGTATGTTAAGTTAAGATTTTTCATTCATTTATCTAGTTTTCTTTTTTATTGAAACTTAAATAGCGGGTTTGATAGGTGTCGGCATTAGGGGAGAGCTAGAAGGCTGATGAAAGATGCCTCACTGGGATTATTCAGTTAAAGATCTCGATCCAGCTAGAACCGTTAAAGCCAGTCTCAGAGAGATTGATGTTTCTCCAAAGTTTTCTAGAGAAGTTTGTAGAGCTATCGTAGGTTTAACAATACCTGAAGCAAAGAAACTTATGGAAGATGTTATCGCTATGAAGAAGATGATACCCTACAGGAGATATAGGAAGAAGAGAGCACACCATGCACAAACTAGGGGTCCAGGAGGTTATCCAGTAAAAATAGCTAAACATATGTTAAAGCTTCTTGAAAGTCTTGAAGCTAATGCTGAATTCAAAGGTCTCGATCCAGATAGTGTTATAATAAGGTATGCTGTAGCTCATAAGGGAAGAGTTATCAAGAAGTTTATTGAGAGAGCTTTTGGTAGAGCTACACCATATAACAAAACATTAACACATATAGAGGTAATAGGTGAGGTGAAAGAATAATTGTCAGCTGTAAGACAACTACTTGAAAAGAGAAAGAAGAAAGCAGAGATAGAAGAATATCTTAGAGAGAAGTTGAAGGATGCTGGATTCGGCGGCGTAGATATAATATTTACACCAATAGGAACCAGGGTAACGATATACGCTATGCATCCAGGCAGGGTCATAGGACCGAGAGGCAAAACGATAAAAGAAATATCAGAGACTTTGATGAACAAGTTCGGTATAGAGAATCCGAATGTTACTGTAACTGAGATAGAAGTCCCGGAATTAAATCCATATGTTATGGCTCAAAGAATAGTTCAAGCATTGGAGAGAGGCATTAGACATAGAAGAGTAGCCTTCTGGGCTTTGAGAAGAATAATGGATGCTGGAGCTAGAGGTGTAGAGATAGAGATAAGTGGAAAACTCACATCGGCTAGAGCTAGAACAGAAAAATATACAGCTGGCTTAATGCCTAAATCAGGAGACTACGCTCTACAATATGTAAAAGTTGGAAAAGCATCCGTACTCTTAAAGACAGGCATATTCGGAGTAAAAGTAAAAATATATCCACCAGACGCTCCGCTCCCCGAAGAAATAAAGCTAGATATTGAGAAGTTATCTAACCTCAAGTTATCTGATGTAAAAGTAGAGGTGGTTGAAGATAATGGTCAAGGAGGTAAAGGAGCTAAAGAAGAAGAGTAACGAAGAATTACTAGATGAGTTAGATAGGCTTAGAGCTGAACTCATACTACTTAAAAGCAAACCTCATGGAACACTAGAGAAACCTTCACTCATAAGAAACACTAAGAAAAGAATTGCTAGAATACTAACGATACTTGGAGAGAGGGGTATACGTGTATAAAACACTTACAGCTAAAAACATATTGAAACACGAGTTATTAGGACTAAGAGTTAAAGCTAGGAATATGAGAAATGGTACTGTACATGAAGGAGAGGTTATGGGAGAAACCATGAAGACTTTAAAGATACTTAAAGATAATGGGAGAATAGTTACATTACCTAAAGACATATATTCCTTCGAGTTCACTTTACCGAATAATGAAAAAGTACTTGTAGAAGGTGGTGTACTAATTGGTAGACCAGAAGATAGATTAAAGAAAAAGGTGAGAAGATGGTGACGAAGAATATAGGGATACCTGTAAACCCACCCCAGAGAGAATGTAACGACCCGAACTGCCCGTTTCATGGATACTTAAAAGTTAGAGGAATAATCTTAACAGGAACAGTCTACAAGAAGAGAATGGATAAGACAGTAATAGTTAGACGTGAATACCTACACTATGTTAAAAAGTATAAGAGATATGAAAGGAGGAGAAGCAATATACCTGCACATCTTCCCCCATGTATAGATGTGAAGGAAGGAGACACAGTAAAAATAGCTGAATGTAGACCTATAAGCAAGACTGTAAGCTTCGTTGTAATCTCTAAAGAAGACTAGTAAAACAGTACTATCCACCCACTTTTCTCTGAGAATTAAAACATGGAAAATATTCAAGCACTGTACTATATTCTGACTGAGTATAAATCTCTTAGTGACAATAGTTCTAAACGTTTTTCTTAAATTGTTAACTTATTTCTACAATAATTTATATAGACGTTTCGTCTAGAATTAGATTACGGGTAGAGTACATGTCTAAGAAGAGTAGAGCTGTTTCCGCTGTCGGTATACTTGAAAGAAGACCGAACATACCTAGAACCATAAATGTAGGTTCAGAAGTTATATGTGCAGATAATTCTGGAGCACAAGTATTAAAGATAATACAGGTACACGGTATGAAGACCAGGCATCGTCAACATCCATGTGCAGGTGTAGGTGATCTCGTTTCAGTAACAGTTAAGAAGGGGCCGGCAGATTTAAGGAAGAAGGTTATGCATGCAGTAATAATTAGGCAGAGGAAGCCTTATAGGAGACCTGATGGAACATGGATAGCTTTTGAAGATACTGCTGCAGTATTAATAACGCCTGAAGGTGATGTTAAAGCAACAGAGATCAAAGGACCTGTAGCCAAAGAAGCGGCTGAGAGATGGCCTAGAATAGCTAATATAGCTAGTATGATTATCTAGCCTTCTGAGTACTTATTTTCTTAAGATTTTCTGGTAGTCTTTCATTCTAGATTGTAGTATGTATGCTAGGTCTATGCTTCCCTCAACTTTCACTTTACCGAGAAAGAATGCTTTAACGGGATCAAGTTCTCCTCTCAGCATCTTTATGAGTACATCTTTTTTAGCTATGATTTTTGAATCAGGCTGTTCTTTAAATTCCTCTAAGATTCTTAAACCTTCTTCACTTACTTCGATAAAAATTGATTCATCTTCCTCAACTTTCAACTCGACGGTAATGGATTCTCTTGGAAGATTCTTCTTAATAGCGTAATCAGAATTAACGATGTTTACAATTCTTTCTACTTCTCTAAGCAGTTCTAGATCCATTTCAAAAATAATATGTCCCCTACCTCTTTATTAAAGATTAGGTTTTGTATAGAAATCTATCACGATGTGATTTCTTGTTTTTGAGTAGGATTTAACTATCCTCCAATTCTTTACATCTATCATGAATCCTTGTTCTTCAATTTTTTTCTTGAATTCTTCAATGTATTCTTTTTCGCTTCCTCTTCTAACGAGTTCATGGAAATGTATTATGCCTCCTTCATTTTTTACTGCTTGTAGAGCTTGAGGTATAGCTTCAATTGTTCCTCCAAAATACCCCATGATAACTCTATCTGCAATCTTCTTTATCTCTTTTCCAACAATTTCTCTACAATCTCCAAGTATTGGTTCAACTATATCTTCAACCCTATTCAGTCTTATATTCTCTTCTAGGTACTTGTATGCTTCAGAGTTTATTTCTATGGCGTAGATTTTTCTAGGTTTGCTTATCGTAGCTATAGGTATCGTAAATTGGCCTATACCTGCAAACATGTCTACAACTACTTCATGTTTCTTAACCATCCTAGCTAGCCTAAGCCTCTCAAAACTATTCCCAAGACATATCATTAGCTTCTCGATATCGAGTTTCAAAACCCATCCATACTCTCTATGCTCAACGATGTTTATCCGTTCTCCCGCCAAATGTTTTATGATCGGCAGTCTTTCAATCCCCGTCACTCCATACCACCTATAAACGCACCTAACTCTACGATAGTACTCAAGTGTAAGTTTACCTATCTCTTCAGCCCAGGGATCAAGTTCTTCAGGAATTCTTATCAAAGCAACTTTATCAACGATCCTAGCTCTAGATGGTAGTAGATGTCTTGGAACATCTGGAAGATTGCTGGAAAGAAACTCTTTAAAACTAGGCATACTACAAGTTTCTCCACTACCTACATACATATTCAAGAATTTATGCTTGAAGTATATAGTTCAATTCAAATAGTCTGTTTACTTTCCGATACTACTCTATCGAGATTTAGGTAATGTTTAGGTATTTAGAGGTCTATGACTTGTCCTGGGATTCTTGGGAATGGTTGTACTTCTCCAATATGCTTTAATCCACAAACATATTTTACGAATCTTTCTACTCCAAGTCCTGCTCCGGCTGAAGGCCTCAGTAAACCTCTTCTAGCTAGCTCTAAGATTGCTTTAAAATCTTCTATATTTAGATTGTCTCGTCTGATTTTCGCCAACATCTTCTCATATTCATATTCTCTCTCTCCTCCGGAAAGTACTTCACCATGTCCTTCTGGAAGTATTAGATCATAGTTTCTCCATTCTCCAGTTTCTAGATCTTCATAATCATAGAATTGTCTAGGTATGTCTGTAACCCAAACTGGATCTACCGATTCTATTGAAATTATTTCTTCCCAGTTCGCTCCATATTTTTCTTCAAGTTCTCCTCTCTTGTATACTCTGAACGGCGTGCTAGGTATCTTCAAATCTCTCTCTAGGAGCTCGAGATCTTCACGTCTCTCCTTCTTTACATCTTCTACTGCCTTCTTTATCATTTCTTCAAATAACCTGAATATGTCATTCATCTTTGCGTAAGCTACTTCTAGATCGAGTTGTGTAAATTCGTATAGATGTCTTCCAGTAGCATGTCTATCTCTGTTTTCTATTCTTATGTTTGGTGATAGTATAAATATTTTCTCCGGACCAAGTGAAACTAGAACTCTCTTATGGACGATCATGCTCTGCATAGTTTTAACCTTAACACCGTATATCTCAACCTCTACTCTCTTCTCAATACTGTAACTTGGATCAGGCCATAATGGGTCAGTAGATTTAGCCAACATTATAGGAAGTATCCAAACGAAACCTCTAGATAAAAGATAATCAACCATACTCTTCAATAAGCATGTCTGTATCCTAAGTATGCTCATCATCTTAGAATTACCTAGTCTATCAGTCAAATTTACTACCTGCATATCCATGAACCTGCACCTTCCAACCCAATTTAACAGAGACAATAAGGTTTATCCACTATATGTATTTTTGCCAATAAAAAACTAAAAAATAGGGAAATATGCCAAAAAAACTTAAATATACCTTGACAAAAGAACCTTTTTTATAAGAGATACACAATTAGAAAATATGTACAAGATCTTTTTCACGATCTATTTATAAGCTAGTTTCATTTATATGATGATGGCGGTTTTAGATGGGCGGCGCTAAAAAACCTAGTATTAGCCAACTTGAAAAGAAGTTATTGAAGAGTAAGGAAGAAGAAAAACAGCAGACAAAAGAGAAGATGTCGGGTGGGGTAATTCCACCTAGTATAGATGAAGTAGTGAGCTTTATAAAAACTCAGAAATATCTTACACCGACAGTAGTAGCTGAAAAGTTCGGTATAAAATTATCCATAGCTAAACAGGTTCTCAATAGATTAGCAGAAATGAAGTTAGTAAAGTTGGTAGCTGGAGATAGTGATTTTAAGATCTACGCACCTGTAGAGATAGCTGCAGCTGTTGAAAAACATGCTGCGAAAGAAGAAGTTAAAGAAAAAACACCAGCACCGAAAACATCTAAGAAAAAGAAGAAAGAATAATAGAGAGTAGTTACTCAATAGCAACTGTTATACGAATTTTTGATCCATGTTTAATCTTAAACATTTCTTCAACGCCTTCTTTCATTTCACCTATCTTAACTATCTGAGCTGGAGGCAGGCTTTCTCTAAAAGCTAAAACAATGTATGGACCAGGAGGCCAGTAAAGTATATCTCCTGGAGAGATCTTAGAAATAATCTTCTCCGCACCTCTCTTAAGATTTACTTGAAAATAAACTGCGTAATCCCATTTAGCTGCAAAACCTTCCAGAGGCATTAATTTAAGTAGTTCTCTAATTGTTGATGGTGCATGGAATCTTATGAACTCGCCTCTAAATTCTCCAACATCTTCTAAGTATACTTTTACAGGTATTCTTGTAAGTGAGTGCGGTACCTTAACATCCATATTCTCCTAAACCTTTCCCCACACTATATGTAGTTTTCTTTAAGAGAAAAATCTTTATGGAGACTAGCATCCAAGAATCCAGAGGCTTATGGGGTTAATTGATCTAGATCTCTTAGTTTCATATTTTTCTTCACTTGGCTTTACTGGGCTCGTAATAATCTCTTTTCTTGAAGCATTTATCTTTCCAATTCCTCCAGATGTTTTCTTGATTCCTCTGGTTTTAGTGGATCCAGCCAACTCTCTGCTCTATGGTTTCTCTGCAACTCTTTCTTCATCTTTCGGAGCACTAGTAGGGTATGTAATTGGATTGAAGCTAGGTAGACCTATAGCTGAAAAATTACTAAAGCCGAGTAGCATAATGAAAGCAGAGCAGGTGTATCGTAAGTATGGTTTGATAGCTGTATTCGTAGCTGCATTCTCACCGATACCTTTTAAAGCATTCACGATAACTTCTGGACTACTTAGGCTAAGCAATCTAGCAGGATACTTTATAGTATGCCTGGCTGGAAGAGGTGTTAGACTTATATCTGAAGCGGTGCTAATAGGGATGTGGGGAAGGGAAGCAGTAAAACTCGTTGAAGAGAACTTTACATTAATATCATGGATCTCCGTATCCTTGATAATAATCGCCACCGTCATCTATATGCTCTACAAGAGATATGTTCACTCACCAAAGAGTGGGACTTTATCCATATAGTTCATCAGTATTCTCATTAGATCTATACCTCTAATCCTACCTAAACCTCCTCTCGCACACGCTAATTCATCATATCTCTCTACCCAGTCTCTTCTAACAGCAGGCCCCATGATCGCTAACGGTACAGGATCACCTCTATGATCTCCTATCTCTGAAGGTGTTGTATGATCTGCAGTTAAGACTAGGTAGTATTCCTTCTCCCTGACTATTTCTAAGAGTGGGTGAAGTTCTCTAGAAATCCATTCTATAACTTCTTTCTTTTTAAGAGGATCTTTATCATGGCTGACCGTATCTGTTGCTTTAATATGGAGAAATACAAGATCATAATTTTTTAAAGCATTTATAGTGTATTCAACTTTTCCTTTCAAATTTGTGTTCACCGTTCCAGTAGCCCCTGGAACATTAATAATATCGAAACCTAAAGCTTTCGCAACTCCTTTGTAGAGTGCTCCTCCAGCTATAGCCGCTGCTTTAATATTCCACATTTCTCCTATGGGCTTAATGTTTGGTAGTGTTCCTGCACCACGTGGGAGAATGATGTTTGCAGGTTTTAATCCTCTAGAAGCTCTCTCTATGTTTAGTGGATGTTCTTCTAGAATCTTTCTAGCCTTCTCTATAAACTCTTTTAGTATTCTTGCTGTACGTCTAGCTTCTTCACTATCTTCAAGTGGTCGAGGTTCAGGAATTTTTACTCCAAGTTCATGGGTATCTACATCTGAGACCATCCTAGAAAGTTTCTCTCCTCTTAATACAAGAACACCTCTATGTTCTACTGTTGAGAGGAATATTGTTTCAGCGTCTTCAAGTTTTATATCTTTAAGTGCTTCAGCAAGTATCCTTGCTTCTTCTGTTGATATTCTACCCGCTCTTCTATCTACTACTACTCCTTCCTGATTTACTGTAGCAAAATTACATCTAAAAGCTACATCTCCATTTTTCAGATCTACACCAGCTCCCAGAGCTTCGTATGCTCCTCTCCCAGAGTAGTAGATATGGGGGTCGTATCCAAATAATGCGAGATGAGCTGTATCACTTCCAGGAGGCTGACCAGGTGAAATCACATCTATTATACCACATTCTCCAAGTCTAGCAATTTCATTGAATACTTCTGCTTCTGCAGCTTGTAGTGGTGTAAGACCTTTCAGAATCCTCGATGGTCTATCCCCCATGCCATCACATACCACGATAACAGCTTTCATACTTCAAATACCAATAAACGAAGTAGCCCATATATATTGTTATAAAACATACATCAAGGAGAATACTAAATCTAAATACGTATTAATACATATTTTACGGTAAGCTTTAATGGGAAGTGGTCTTAGAACTTGGCTGAGTTTGAGAGAAGTTATTGAGAAGAATTTGTTTAAAATCGGTCTTACTGGAGAAGCTCTCTTCTATAGTCTATACCTAGTCATGTCTAGGAACCTCTTTGTACTCTACTTAACCTCACTTGGATTTCCAGTTACATTAATTTCAGGTATAGTTTTCTTATCAACCATCATTTCTACATTAACCTCGATGCTTATCTACAAGTACTTTAAGTTTATTTCTAGAATTTCTAGAAATGAGTTTTTACTCTTCTACGTTTTTGAGAAACTCTTCTTTATACCGATAGGCTTTTCTTCTGATCCATTAACAATAATTCTCTGTTACACGATCGTAATGGTTTCATCTATCTTCTCCAGCCTCTACACGAACTTCCTAATCTATGGTTTACTCGGTGAAGAAGATATTAGAGATATTACGGCAAAAAGAACAGCAGTCTCAAATATTGTAAACATTTTAGGTTATATTCTCGTAATATTCATATTCTACTCTTTCAAAGATGTAGCAAAGTTCAAAATACTCTTCACACTTGGAGGCCTGCTTGGATCGGTCTCAATAATATTCTTAGTATCTATTAAAACAGAGTCTCAAAGCATCTTAATGAGCGTTGTCGGAGAAGATAAGAAGCCGGAGCGTACATTCTCAATCACATCCTTTTTTACAGCTCTACTACTATCTTCTAACATATTTAACCTTGCGTGGACACCTTACTTGATGAGGGTTCTGAATACACCTGATTACCTTGTCACTATAATCAATTTTGCTGGAAGTTTAGCAAGTGTGTTTTCAGCTATCTTATGGTCTAAAGCATCTTTCAAGAAACTTAGGATTTCTCTTTTCCTAACCAGTCTTACACCTATACTTGCAGTTTTATCACCTCTACCGATACTACACGTAGGTGTATCTTTCTTCGGAAGCTTCACATTCATGGGAGCTAATTTTCTAGGATTATTCTTATTTGCTAGACAGCGAAGCTTGATAGGTATAGTTAGAATAAGCTTACTTTTAACATTGATAACGAATCTATCTCAATTTTTATCAGCTATTTTCGGGATAATGTTTAGAGAAGACTACGTTGTGTTATTCATGTCTTCTCTAGCTGTTAGATTGATCTCCATACTCATCGCCTACTTCACTATAACTGAAGTCGCAGTAGTTCCAGAAGAGTATGCGAGAACATTCTCTCAAATTCTTTACAGTAATACTCTTCTCGGCTATACTTTCATAATAGATACCGTTAGAAGATCAATAATAGTAAGTTTAAAGATTTTATCTATATCTGCTGTTTTACTCCTTCTCTACATAGTCTATAGATTCCTCTTCTTCATACTCCATGTATTGGACGTCTATCATATATTATAGGATATAAGAGACTGTATCTAAAATTGTTGTAGAAAAGGAAATCAGTATAAGACAGGCTGTAGCTGAAGATCCTGAATTGTTTCCTGAACCTAAACTTATCCTAGTCTTAGAGAAACCATTATATTATTATATGGAGAAGTAATAAGATGTAACTAAAGATTGTCTAAAAATATATTAAAGAAAAAAAGAGGTTTATGTAAGAATGAAATAAAGCTTATTTATAGCATAACTAATCATCTACCTTTCTTTTTCGGTAATGTCTCTAGTAAAAATAAGATTGTAGTCATTAATGGATACCTCATCTTTCTCCATGAACTTTAGTTTAGCTTAATCCTCCTCCAACATCTCAAGTTTTTCAGGTTTCACTATTTCACATATTCTTTCGACAGCTTCATCACTAAATTCTTCTATTAATAGTCTTCTACAAAACTCAATAAAATTGAAGATTTCTTCACTTGACAGTACATAGATGTTTGGGCGGATCTTCCCATACTTCTCTACTTCCTCAATAATTTCTTTAATAACCTCATCATCGCAAAATCCATTCCACTCTTTATCTCCACATCTACTATAATCTATATAGTAGATGTATCTTCTAACTTTGGATGGAGGGGCTGTGGGCTGGCCCCTGACTGGGGGAGAGGTCTATGATAAGGCTTCAATGAACCCGGAGAAGCCTGAGACCAGTGAACCTCAAGGGGGCATCAGCAACATACACTAATCGACTCCAGCGACAGAAGCCCCCACAGCCCATCTTTAAATCTTCAATAGACTAAGGAGAGTATAGTTGTGGAAGTAAAGATACTGCCGGTCAGCAGAGAAGACTTGGAAACAATATATGAGATAGAGTTAGAATGTTTTGGAGAAGACGCTTACCCAAAATACTTATTTGAATATGTGTTGGAGAAGAAGAATACAGTGTTTCTGAAAGCTGTGGTAGATAACGTGATAGCTGGTTTTATTCTAGCTACTTATCACAGTAGAGAATGCACCATACTCACGATAAATGTACGTAAAGCTTACAGAAATATGGGGATTGGATCTAACTTACTAAAAACATTAGAGAAAGAAGTGGAGAAGATGAATATAGAGAAGATAATACTACAGGTTGAGGTAAGTAATAAGACGGCCGTAGAATTCTACCTAAAGAGGGGGTACAGAATCTCGAGATTGATTAAAAACTACTACGGTTTAGGTAGGGATGCTTATGAAGCTTTTAAGAAACTTTAACAAATATATCTACGATCTTCTATACTATACTTCGGGATGGTCTACAAGATAGAGAGCTACGGTTTCGGATACATAGTCGTTAATGGCGTAACATATAGTAGAGATCTAATAATACTTCCAGATAAATTAATAACGAATTGGTGGAGAAGAGAGGGGCATAAAATTGAACTAGCAGATTTAGTGGAGGTACTTGAAGAAGACATAGACTACCTAGTACTAGGAACAGGGTACTTTGGACGTATAGATGTTTCTAGAGAGGTTATCGATAAGTTCGAGGAAAAGAATGTGAAGGTAATTGTAGAGAACACAAGAAATGCGTGGAGAAAATATAATGAACTATTAGAGAAGGGATTTAGAGTTTGTGGAGCATTCCACTTAACATGCTGAAGAGCAAAATATGGGTTGAAGATACATGCTGAGAAGAGTAATCAAAGTAGATAAAGAATCTTGTAGAGAATGTGGATTCTGTATAAGCGTTAATAGATGTATGAACCAAGATCAATGTGTAGGTTGTTTTTCATGTTACTGGGCCTGCCCATACAATGCAAGGAAAATGAGAATAATAGATGTTGAAGAAAAATATGTAAAGATACGTGTGGAAGGTGTAACGTATAGTGTAATCTATCCTTCAACTGTGAAAGAAGTTTTAGAGAGGTTAGGGGTGGTGTTCGGTAAACCTGGTTCACGTAATCTATCCTCACCATGTAATATAGGAGGATGCTGGGCTTGTAGTGTTATTATTAATGGAAGACTTGAAAGAACATGTATAACAGCTGTGAAGGAAGGTATGGAGATAGAAATTTGTACCGAGAAGACTGAACCTCTGAGAATAGTTCACGGTCCACAGCCACATAGGGTTGGTGGTAAAGGCACACCCTGGTGGGAGGTAGGAGTAGGATATATTGAAGCGGCTATATGGGTTGCTGGATGTAATCTTAGATGCCCGCAATGCCAGAACTACCACGTAACCTACGATAACTCTTCAGAACCAATGACTCCTAGAGAGGCAGCCAGGATAGTTACACTATGTTCTAGAAAGTATGATACGAGAGGTGTAGCTGTGAGTGGTGGTGAGCCGACACTTAATAGGAGATGGCTCATAGAATTCTTCAAGGAGGCTAGGAGGCTGAATCCAGATAAGAGGCTTCATCTTGATAGTAATGGAACAATACTTACAGAAGACTATGTAGATGAGTTGGTTGAGGCTGGCTGTAACAATATTGGTGTAGAGCCTAAAGCATCTAGGCTAGAAACTTATATGAAGATTACAGGAATAATAGATAGGGAGCTCGCTAGAAGCTATCTTGAAAATTCTTGGAACATCATAAAATACATTCTAGATAATTATCATGGGGAAGTCTATCTAGGAGTAGGGTTCGCATACAATAGAGAATGGATGACTTTAGAAGAAATAGAAGAGATCGGAGATAGAGTTGCATCAATAGATAGAGATCTCCAAGTTACAGTTCTAGATTACTTTCCATCTTTTAGAAGGAGAGATCTCAAAAGGCCGACAGTAGAAGAGATGCTCAACGTGAAGAAGAAGCTTGAAGATAGAGGGTTAAGGAGTGTTATAGTTCAGACGAGTATAGGTCATTTTGGACCAGATAGAGGATCAAGAATACACTAAGTTGGAAATCCATAGAGTATGGTTGTATATGTTCTACATGTTACATTAGGTCGCCACATTCACATATCGCTTCATGTATTAGTGTGTAGAGATCGCTCATTCCTTCTCCCGTCTTCGCCGACACTTTAACTACTCTAAAGTTTTTAGAGAACTCATCAATTATCTCTATGCACCTCATCGACAAATCTACTATTATTCCAAGATCTTTCGTAGCTAGATCTTTTCTAAGAAAATCCGTGTCCATCAAATACTTCTCCATCTGTTCTACTTCCCTTAGATCAGACTTATTTACTACGGAGACTACTGGGATCTTAAGTCTAAATCTTGTTATTAGAGGAAGCATTAGAGAGACTACCAGATCTATTGGGGAAGATGATAGAACAGGATCCATAATGTAGATTGCAACTGTAGTTGAGTTTCTTCCAATTTCTTCTACGAATCTAGGTCCCATAGATCTGAATAAGAAGAGCTCCATCTGTCCAGGAGTATCTATAAGCTTAAAATCTGATTGTATAGAATTGACTTTCCACACGATCTCGCTTAATCTTTCTTCAATTATCTCTGCTGCTCTAATCATCGCTCCATTCGGTCCAAACCCTTTTTGTAGAAGTTCATCTACAGTTACTATCTCTCTAACATCGTATGAGGTTATGTATTGTAGTTGATGTACGCCTGGATCTAGATTTATGTAGGAGACTCTAGCATCTAGTTCTTCTCTCAACCATTCCCCGAAAGTGTATGTTAGAGAAGTTTTACCGCATCCAGCTGTACCTATGAAGATTAAGTTCAATCCTATGAATATTGCTCTCTCCTGGAATTTAAGTTAATGTTTTTTGCTGGATACATTTATTTCTAGGGAAGCTTCTATTTGTTTTTGGTGATGAATGCGGCCGTATCTGACGTTGAGGATGAAGATGGCAGGGTTTATCTGATAATCAAGATAACATGATCGTAACTTGAAACAATATATTTTATTCTCTCCTAAGAGCTTCTACCGGCGTATATTTTGCTGCTCTCCATGCAGGTATTATTCCCGCAAGTATACCAACCATGAAAGCTATCACTATCGCTGTTAAGATTAGTTCTGGCGTTATCTTTGGTACATAGTATATTCCTAGTGCTGAGAATCCTAGCTGACCTCTTATATGCGTTACCCCAGCTTCAGGAGCCTCGATTGTTGGTGAAGGTTGAGCGAGTATATATGCTCCAAGAGCACCTACGAGAACTCCTATAACTCCTCCTATCAACCCGATTAACCCCGCCTCCATTAAGAACATCATTAATACATGTCTTGTCTTGAAGCCTAAAGCTTTGAGTAAACCTATCTCTCTTATCCTCTCTGTTACAGCTGTAAACATTGTGGCCATTATTGCTAGGAAAGCAACTATCAATGACATGGAAGACATAGATGCTAGAAAGAAGGAGAGCAGTGTAGCTACAGATTGAACTGTTTGTAAAACAGTTTTAGTAGAAATTACTATCACATCTCCACCATACCTTTCTTTAATCTTGTTCTCTACATAATCTACTATAGACCGGTCTTCAGCTACAACGAATATCCCTGCATAACTTTTTCCACCAACAAGTCTTTTTCCAGCTTCTCTAGAAATAAAGATTAGTAGATCGGGGTTATAGAAGAATGATTGTCCATAGTAGTCTAGTATTCCTACTACTATAGTTGAGGAACTTTTAGTGTGACCTGAGGGATCATATTTAATTATTGTTATCGCATCTCCTAAGTTTATTCTTGGTAGATCACTTGAATCAGGTTCGGAGACTTTTGACCCTATCACCGCTACGTTATCTCCAGCTGGAGGGACTGTACCTTCTCTCAATTTTATGTTTGGAAATATCTTATCTATGTCTTTAAAATCCATTGCTAATACTGAGTATGTTTCAGCTGGATTAAGATCTACAGTTTTCCCTTTAGCTTTCACTTGACCTGCACTTATAGCATAGAAGGGTATAGCATATTTTACACCTTCTATTCTAGATATGTCCTGAACCATCTTATCTGTGATATCTAATGTTCCTCTAGCACTCCTCCATACGAATATTTTTTCTGCACCTAAACCTCTTAAGCTATCAATTATAGATTCGCTTATCCCTTCCGTTGAAGATATAACTGCAACATATGCCGCTGGACCAACAACCATTCCAAGTATTGTGAGTATTGTTCTAAGCTTTCTATCTTTTAGAGCTGAAAAAGAAAGAATTATTATGTCAAGTAGCTTCAATCTTCTTCCTCCTCCTAGAACGTCTAATGAGAACTACTACTAACACTATCGCCACCAGAGAAATAGTTGTTAGTATAAGCATGTCTGAGAAGGACAGTAGTAATTTTTGAGAACCTCCAGAAGTTATACTGGTTTGAACTGGTTTCTCTACAACTTCAACTACTATCGGTTGTTTCACTTCCACCTTCTCTCCAAACGTATTTTCACATTCAGCCACCAACGTTATCATGTACCTTCCAGGTTTAGCGTTCTCAGATATCCCGAAGGATAATGTGAATGATGATGTAGAGTATGGTGATATATCTCCAATATAGTATCTTGAGAACTGTGTTTCGAAGAATGGTTCTTGGAGCTCAAGCCGTACATCTGTAAGTCTCGCTGTTATTGTTCCAGCATTAAGTATTTCTCCAAGAACGTCTACAATTGATCCCGGATAAACTGTTGAAGCACCTATCTGAACTTGCTTAAATGATATTCTTAGAAGACCTTTTATCACTAAAGGTACTGAGAGGGTCTCAGTCTTAATTTGACCGTACGGGTCTCTATAGGTTACAGTTAAAGTACCTTCATAAACAGATTCTTCTGCTCTAGGAGATACTAGTAAGACAAGGTTTATTGGCGCTTCTCCATTAGCTTTTAATTCTGGGAAATAGGACGTCTGTTCTCCTTCAATTATTGTTATAGGCAGCCCCTTAAGTGTAATAAGAGTTTTAACATCAGTTATACTGGAATCATAGAGATTCTTCAAGACCACCGTTATCCTACTCTTCTTGGACGCTACTAATTCTTCTCCTTTTACATATGTAGTTAAACTCATCGCTGGAGGAGACCTAACATATATCCCTACACCTCTAGTCTCAGATCTTTTTACTCCCGAAGAATCTATGTAGCTTACTGTTATTGTTGTTGAGTATGAGCTTTCAGGAATTGTAGGAGGAGCGAAGACAACTGGTCTAAATGTAAATGATTCTCCAGGATAAAGTACATCAACATCTTTCGTTATTTCAGAGATTACTATTACTCCTCCCTCCGAGATTGCTCTAGCCTTTATATCGTATATTGGAGCTGAGCCTTTATTCTTGATAACTATATCTAGAAGCTGAGTTGAACCAGCGTTCATGACGAAACCTCTTAAGTCTATATCAATTTCGCCTCGTCCAGTGATCTTTACTGGAACATTGATCTCTTGTCTTATTTGACTAAACCATTTATCATAGTAAGTTAATACAAGTTTTAGTGTATGTGTACCTGTAGGTGTGTTTGGAGATATGTTTAATCCGAATCGTATTGTGAATGTACCCCCACCCTGTATCTGTCCTGAAAGAAATTCCTCGACAACGTTTCCACCTGTAAGATTCATAAAGTACTCTGAGAGATAGAGTGTAGCTTTGGGATTGAGTACCGCATAGTATCTAGGTACATAAAATGTTAAGGTAAGAAACTTAGCATTATCTCCAGGACCAGCATATGTTGGAGACCCATCTTGCTCAGTCCACTTAGAATCTATTATGTCTATTCTAGGTAGATCCCATACCTTCAATTTCAATCTGGTGCGATGTGAAAGTATAGGATAGTCTGGATCTTCACAATCCATATACTCAAAATATACATTAACGTCATATGTTCCAGGAGACGCTTCTGGAACTACTGAAACATCGAATTCTATCGACCTTGCTTCTCCGACACGTATGTATCCTTCATAGTAGCTCTTGATGACACGTTCACCATGTTTATCGTAGAATGGGTATGGTACATCTCTGCCCACTTCATAGATGTATGCTTTTAAACCACAGATAGTTGTATCTTCTTTGTTAAGAATTACTAATGTAAGCTTTGCGTCTATGTCTCCTGGAACTACTGCCCATCTCTCTCCTAGACGACCCCAGTAATAGTCTAATATCTCTATACCGCTTCCATCGGCATGGATTGTGGTTATGTATGTGGGAAGCAGTAGAGACGCAACTAGTATTAACGCTATCATATAGAGCGTCCTGTTCATGTATTCACCTCCTCTTCTCTCTCTATAAGTCCGTCCCTCAAATATATTATCCTCTTTGAATATCTGGCGAGCTCCATGTTATGTGTAACCATGATTATTGTTCTACCCTTCTCGTTAAGCCTCCTAAAGATTTCGACTACTATTCTAGCGTTAGCTGAATCGAGGTTCCCTGTAGGTTCATCAGCTAAGATTATTTTCGGATCTGTAACTAATGCTCTAGCTATAGCTACACGTTGCTGTTCTCCTCCACTAAGCTGTGTAGGCTTCTTGTAAGCAGCATCTCTCAATCCAACTTCTTCTAGCGCCTTCAAGGCCATGATCCTTCTTTCAGATGCTTGGATTCCACGTACTATCAACGGTAATTCTACATTTCTTAGAACTGTTATTCTTGAGAGTAGGTTGTATGCTTGGAACACGAAACCTATCTTCCTATTTCTAAGTTCAGCTAACTCATCGTCTGATAGCTTAGATATATCTACACCATCTATCAAGACTTTTCCCTCTGTCGGTCTATCCAGAGCTCCAATCATATTTAGTAGTGTTGATTTACCACTGCCTGACGGGCCAACAATTGATGTAAACTCTCCTTCAAGTATCTTTAGATTTATTCCTCTAAGTGCAGGTGTAGGAATGCTGTTTGAGTAATATACCTTCTTTAAGTTTATGAGTTCTATGACAGGTTTAGGAATGCTCATGAGAACATTACCTCCACTATTTCTTTCTTAAGATCGTTGAGAAGATGTTCTTCAATTGGTTTTGGATAAAAGAAACTGTAATGGATTAACCCATTTAGAGTTATCATGAAAAGCACTGCTCTCACTTCTGAATTAACAACTCTAGCTTTCCTAAACAAGCTGGCAAGAAGATCTTTCAACTTCTTATAATATTCTTCTATAAAACTGTAACGACCATTCTCGAAAAGTTCTCTACATATCTCTGAGATAAAATCTAGAGAACGCATATTATTTTTACCGAGCTCTACCTTCTCTATAGCTAAATCTATCAACCTCTTAAGTTTCTCATGATCATCTATAGGTATCGAGAAAACATCCCTAACACTTTTCTCTATTTCTTCAAGTATCTTCTTCATAACTGCTTCAGCGAGATCAAGCTTAGTTGGAAAATAGTGAAATAACGCACCTTTCGAGATATTAGCCTTATCAGCAACATCTTTCAAAGATACTTTATAGTAAGAATGTTGAGAAAATAGTTCCAACGCCGCTTTAATTATATTTTCTTTTGTTGAGTGGGTCATTCTATATACCGACTGGTCGGTCTAATATTTAAAGATAAAACTTCTATATAAAAAGCATGTATTTACTTTAACATAAACATAGTATCCTAAAATAGGTAGAGCCTAATTTGAAATACAGATAAACTACGGTCTGAAGAAAAATACTCATACCTTCACTAGCTATCAGTAAAGATAAAACAAAAATATTTCATCAAAATGGAAGAAAGAATATTGTTAAGCGAAGACATAGTACATGTAACATGTGTTTAAGAAAGTTTCTGCAGGAATCTTAATCTTAGTTGATGGTTATTTTCATTAATCTTAGATGTGTCATAGATTCTATTATGAAAAACAGTTGCAGAGATTAAGATGTCTTATCAGTTAATCCTAAGTTCTTTAAAGTTTCTTCTTTAGGAGTGCCTTTCTCATCCCACCCTCTTCTCTGATAATATTCATTAATAGCTTGCCGTAATTCTTTTTCATTTACTGTAACCAATCTATCATTAACTTTTACTGCTTCAGTCATAAATCTTTTAGATACTGTGTCCTCTGAACATTTACTTCCACATTTTAGATTAAATAATCTGGATAAGGCTTGTATTCTTTGAGAAACTTCTTTTAGTTTATTTATATCATAGTTGAATCCTGTAAGACCTTTAACCATCTTCACTAGCTTATCCCATGTAAAAACTTGTCTACTAAATCTACATAAGACCATACAATCAAACACGTTGTATCTATCTTCATTGTCTATGTATATTGAGACCTTCTCTGAAGATATAGCAAATCTCTCAACTTTCCCAGACATATCAACAGCATACATTACAGATCTTAGATGACATGCACCTCTATCACTTAAAGCGTAAGCTAACGCCATTCCCGGTAAGCTTCTTGGATCGTATCCTGCGGGTTCAAGCCCTCTACTCTCGATAGCTAAATCAGTGAGACCTAGAGTATCTGCCACATATCTGACACCTTCAGCAAGAAGATCTCCTACTCCTTCTCTTTTCACGACTTTTTCAATTAACTGGATTACACCTTCTGGGTCAGAATAATCTACACCTTTCTCTAATTTTAATTTTCCAAGTTTATAAGCTTCTATTGCAAAAGATGCAACGTTTCCCATAGTCATGGTATCGATACCGTATAGATCACATAGCTCATTTATCTTAGCGATAGCTTCAATACTATCTATTTTACAAAGTCCACCAAAAGCATAAATAGTTTCATATTCAGGTCCTTCTACTCTAGTTCCAGCATAAGGTCCTTCTTTTATCTCAATTAGTTTACCACATGCAAATGGACAATTCCAACATGTTCTATTACTGACAATATATTTAGCCATTGCTTCTGGTCCTATTTTCTTGTATTTTTCAAAGTATACGTCACGCCAGTATCCAGTTGGGAAGAAGTGGAGCTCATTGGCTATCTCAACCATTCTAGGGGTCCCATACTTTCTATAATTCTCTGCTAATGTTCCCACAGGATCTTCTCTAATATGTTTATGAATCTCCTCAACAAGTTCATGCACTGTTTGGGGATTATCTACCGCTACCTCTTTCCTATCACTAACAACTGCTATAGCTTTTAATTTCTTGCTTCCCATGACTGCTCCAGGTCCTGTTCTTCCTGCTTGTCTCCAAGCATTTGCATGACAAATACATGCGAATTTCACAAGATTTTCTCCTGCAGGCCCTATTTCTAAAACCGCTGCTTTCTGCTCCAGCTCCTTCATTAATATTTCTTCAGTCTCTTGTGTAGTCTTCCCCCATAGATAATCTGCATTTCTTATTTCACCACCATTCTCATCTATATACAAGTATACGGGATTCTCTGATCTACCACGTACTATCACGATATCGTAACCAGCCCATTTTAATTTTGGTGCAAAATATCCACCCATCTGCGATACGCCATAACATCCAGTTAGAGGAGACTTAAAGTTGAAATTAACTTTAGATGTGAAAGGAATAATTGTTCCAGCGCCGGGCCCAATACTCATAATGAGTAGATTATCGGGAGATAAAGGATCAGCTTTTTCTATTCTTGCATCATATAGAAGCTTTGTACCGAATCCTTTACCCCCTACAAACATTTTACAAAGCTTCTCATCAAGTTCTTTCTTTTCAACAAGTTTATTAGTTAAGTCTACATTGAGAATAAAACCACCATAAGATGGGACCATACTTCTATCTTCCATTACCTAATTGATTAATAAATATTAACGATTCTGTATAAACATTTGTGAGATGCGAGTAGTCTAGGGCCCTAGCGAAGCATTAACTATAGCAGATCCCTACTACAAGCTTGGCTTAAGTGTGTTAGCAGTAGCTAGGAGGAAAGCCTTCTTCTACGTCAACGGAGCCTCAGCTTACGCTAGAACATACGTGGAAAAACCTATATCAGCATGCAACTTGTTAATAACGATGACCATTCACTAAGTAGGTAGGAGCAAAAATTTATTATTTTTCATTATATGCTCATACAGTAAACTTTGTAGAAACCGTTGTAGGTGTAATCATCGCTAGCATGGTAATGGCGGCCCTTGTCACACTAAAATGAAGAACATATTTCTTCAGATAAGAATTATAGTGTAAGATGGTTACTCTAAATCTTCTATTTATTTTCCAATAAATTTAAATTTATGTCTAAGATTTCTCAGTATCTCAATTACTCCTTCACCATCTTCTCCTGAAGAAAGATAGTCTACTATTTCTTTGACAGCTTGGTCTGCATTCGAGGGGGCAGCTTTGAAATCAGCGTTCTTAAGAATCTCAATATCTATTTCCGAGTCCCCGATCACAACCAGATATCCATGAAAATCCATTAATCTTAGTAATTCATTTAACCCTGTATATTTATCAGTATTGGTAGGAAGTAGTAATAGTGAACCCTTATTATTCAGCACCTTATAGTGTACACCGATCCTAGAAGCGATCTCGTTGATTTCTCCTATACATTCTTTGGATAACAGGTTCACTGTATTTTCTTTGAAGACTACGCATTTTACTTTCCTTTTTACTTCACTGATAAATTGAAGCCACCGTTCATCAACCAATATCCTGTAATCGTTTGTTGAGGGAATGTATATTGAGATGCCTGCTTCACAAACCCATCCATCAAATAGGTTTCTTAAATCATCTCTAGACTCAAGATACTTCTTATCTCTCCCAGTAGCCAATATTAGTAGCCATCCATCTCTCTTAAATTGCTCGAGCATGCTCCTCAGCTCTGGAGCCACCCTCTCTTCCCCGCCTTTCGTCAGTGTTCCATCAAGGTCTAACACTATGGCCCTACTCGATCTCAATCTCAACACCTCTTCTATGAAGCTCGCTGGAGAGTTTGTTTATCACCCATTTTATCTTCCGCTGGTTCACTATGTGGAGTAGTACAATAATCTCGACTCTACCATTTCTCTGGTTGATCGAGATTATCCTGGGATCTTCGAAGAGCTCGGGTCTGATCTCGTTTAATGCTTCAGTTATGGCCTCTTCAGCTTTATCGATCTCCAACCCCTTGAAAACTACTTTCATCTCTATGGATGTAGGTATTGTTGATGACTTATTTATTACTGGATGTCTAAGGAAGAACTGATTCGGGATTATTATTCTTTCTCCCTCAGGAGATACGACCTCTACATCTTGACTATTTATCGATAATACTCTACCAGAGAATCTTCCAATTCTTATGAAGTCTCCTTCACTAAATGGTCTCCTGACTCTCAGATAGATTTCTCCAGCATAATTTGAAAGTATATCTCTAATGCTTATCAATATAACTATGAATATCCCGATGGATATACCTGTCAGTACTACTACGTCTAGACTTAGTATGCTGAATGCTATGACCGTCCCTAAAATTATAAGAAAGTATCTTAACACCTCGGCAAATTTTGAGGCAAACGATTGACCAAACTTGCTTAGATTCCTCGTTATTATCCCTCTTAATTTTAAGCCTAGGAATATCGAAAGAATTATGGAGAGCCCTGCGAAGATTATTCTTATCATGAGGGAATATTCTTCCGGGGTCATTTTCCACCTTCCACAATCTTTTCTAGAAGGTCTCTAATATTTTTATCTACACATACGACGTATACTACATCTCCGATCTCTATATTCTTTATAGAGCTAGCTCTCACTTTACCATCAACAGATATTGTAAAGAATGGAAGATTCTTCTTCAGTATAAAACTCTGGACTTTACGTAGAATTCTTGTATCCTCAATTTTTAGAGCATAGATTCCTCCATTGATTCTAGAAAACTCGTACACGGTATTGACTGAAAACTTGTTTACTATCTCCTTGACTTTAGACGTGATCATCTTATAAGGGTTGATTAAACATCTTATGTTTTCTTTTATGAATATAGGTTCATTGAGGGGGTTGTTCAAGACAGCGATTACCATCGGTATCTCATTCTTAATCGAGTGTTTAGCATATCTTAGATTGAGGGCATCTGAGTCTGTAGCGGATACAAGGACGTCTATAAGAGAACGATTTTCAGCAATATATTCTTCCACTCTGTCTACACTTTGTTGTATGGCTTCCGCGTATGGGAAAGTCTTCTTAAGCATCTCGATTTTCTCAGACGTAAACTCTATGATTATTATTTTTCCCTTAGGATCTATCTCTCTCAGAGTTGTAATTACGAAGTATGCTGAATGACCACCTCCTATAACTATAGATCTCATGCGTATCCCTTTCCTTCCATACCTAAGTCTATCTCACCTACAGTTGAGAGGTATCTCTTCGCCCAGCTTTCATCTATTTTCCTATCTCTGATAGCCCTCTTCAATATTGCTTCAGCTACTTGATAAGCCATATCTGTAAGAGCGTGAAGAGGCTTCATTTCATGTTCTTTAAATCCTAGATCTTCTTCAATGATCTTTACGCCTTTATTGTATAAGTCTATTAGTAGGCCTACATCTACACCCCACCCATTCTCAAATTCTACCTGGTAGAAGATTTTCCTCAAACCAGCAATCTCTCCACTCAATGGTTGTTTAAACTTAGCTAACTCAGGATAAAACATTCTTAGAAGAGGTTTAGCTACGAGTTCTGTGACCCTGCCTGCAGCTCTCTCAAAACATCCTTTAACAAATTCTGCTTCCCCCCTCATTATCGGCATGTACAGTTTCTCTATGAATTGTGATGTAAGATTAGCGATATCGATGTCTACGAAGACTACTATGTCTCCAGATGAAAGATAAGCTCCATCCCTCATAGCTACACCCTTACCAGGATAAACCAGATTACTTTGAATAATTACCTTGGCTCCTTCTTTTAAAGCAATATTTACCGTATTGTCAGAACTCCCACCATCAACAATTATAACTTCATGAACATGCTTAGCCTTAAAAGCTGTACGTACAGCTCTGGCAACATACTTCTCCCGATTTCTGGAAGGAAAAACGACGGTAACATCCATGAAAATTCTAAACCCGTGTAATAATGAAATCATCTGAGTTAATAAATTTAAGTTTATGTTGAAGATATAAGTAAAAACATGAGTTCTAATTTTATGTTTTCACAGTTTAAAAATTAAAATATTGTACCGCTTATTTCACAAAAAGATACTGCTTTCAATTCTCTACATGTTTAAGGAAAATTCTTGGAAGAATGCCAGCGAGGTCGAGGCTACGTAAAAACGGTATGTTCTAGTAAGTGTCAGATCGAAAACTTTGTACGAGGTTCTTAAGAAGTCAATAAACATAGATAAAATAGTATTTTTCGTGAAACATTACGAAGAATGTATGAGGAGTTTCCTTAGAAGAGACTTTGATGGCGAAGGATGCATTACTAAAGACGTGTATTCATTGCTATAATACAAATATAGAATTCCCTCAATATGTTGAGAAGAAGATCTTAAATATTCTTAAATTGAAAACAGCTGAACCAAGGATATATGTAAAAAAGAGTCTTTTTAATGAATTGACAGAAAGGCGTATACGAGGAGAAAGGATGCATACTACGTTTCTATCGGAACGTTTGAGTAGCATGATTCTACAAACTCATTTAGATTTACAATAGAGAGAAAGCAAAAACGGTTAGAGGAATATCTCAGGAAGCGTAAAATGCTATCAGCATGATCTTCCACCTCACTTTTTTATCTATCATCTCATCTGTATTATGACATTTAGTTATATTTCTTGTTCCAGCTTAAGCTTTAAGGAAGCCTCTTCTAAGAAATACGGTAGAAGAAGATTGGAGAAAAACTATTGGGAGAAATTAAGAGTTGGTGGGAGACGATCCTACTCAAAGAAAGATTACTTAATCGTCCCCAATCACAATCCCTAACTCCTATATCTTTTGCACATATAATGTAGACTCTAATAACATGAGTAAGAATATTAACCGTGAAAAACTTGGTCAAGATGCTTCATGCCACATGAGAACCATTACAAGTCAGCTAACACTTCAATCATTTTACAAAACATTTGATGGCTAGGCCACAAAAAATGTTGATATTCGTAAAGTATTTTGGGGCGTGCGGCGGTAGCCCTCCTTCTGTATTTAGGCGGGATTCGTCTTGTCGGTTTCCAGGGGTCTCTCCGAAGGCAGGATCATAGAACCCCCAGCCTTTCCCCACGTGGGCCGCCCGTTTCAACCACTCTCCACCCACTCTTTCAACAGTTTGCACAGCTGTCTCATCTTCATTGTAAGTGGAGGGGTTTCGTTTCTGATGCGTTGCCTGGGGTCTCCCCCAGCACCTCACGGTGCCACGTGCCTTCTAATGGGGGAGGAACTTCCTCGGGAGTGCCCCGTGACCCGCCCCGCCGCTCGCCCTAATCTAATATTCATGGTTTCTATATATAAAGTTCTAGTTCGCTGGACTTGATTTATTTTCTTTTGAATATTGTTCTGTATTGTTCTACTACATCTTTTATGAAGTCGTTTATACCTTCTATTGTTTTGTAGTGTATTAGCATTTCTTTTAAGATGTAGAAGGGGATTGTGACTATGTCTACTCCTATCTCTGCTACTTCTCTAACCTGTCTAGCGTTTCTTATGCTTGAAGCAATTATCTGTGTTTTGAAGTTATAGTTTCTAAAGATTGTGACTATCGATTTTACTAAGTCTACTCCACTGTAAACTCCATTATCATTTAACAGCGAGGTATATTTTCCAACTTCTTCATCTAGGTAGACTTCTTTCACAGAGCTGAGATCTTTCGACGAAAGTATTTTATCGGTAATCATATTTTCTAGTTTTTTCATTAGATTAAAGTTGTAGTAGTCTTGCTTCTGGTAGTCTTTCCCCCTCTTCATCCCCACTCTATCTCTCAGATAGTCATCTATCCTACCTGCAAATGGGCTAACATATGTAGCTCCTGCCTTAGCTGCAAGTAGTGCTTGTTCAGGAGACATTACGAGAGTAGCATTTACTGGAATTCCCCTTCTAGACAATTCTCTAATAGTTCTTAAGCCATCGTAAATATTATTTACACCGTCTAAGCTTGAACATACAGGTATCTTTATAACTGGTTGTCCATACTTCTTAAATTTCTCGTATATGGTTACCGCTTCTTCAACCATCTTTTCATAAGTGATACTGATAACCTCGAGGCTGACGGGGCCGGGAGTTACTTCAAGTATCTCTCTAATATAGTCTTCCATATCTACTACGTTACCTCTCTTCTCAACAGCATGTTTTATTAGAGAAGGGTTTGTAGTTACACCATCGATGACGCCTAGAGATACAGCACTTCTTATCTCATCTATTTCAGCAGTATCTAAGAAGATCTTCATAATGTTAATTGGCTTCAGCTACTATTTAAAAATACAGAGAAGAATAAATTTTCAGAAGAATATTACTTACTCTCTAGTGATCTTACATTCTAATTCTTCACCGTCTCTAACATTCTTCAAATATTCCAAACCTTGAACTATCTTTCCAAGAGGTTTTACTTCTGAGTAAGCTACAGGTTTATCGTCTGTACTTACTGGTGTTGGTCCAAAGAATAAACATAGAGCGTTTCCTTCAGGCCAGTATGCTACTTCTCCTATCTCCATCACTTTCCTCTCACCTTTCAGCTTTAATTTTACTGGTAGCTTAAAGTATACTTCATCCCCCCAAAGTCTGGCAGTTGATTTGAAAGATGATTTACTGATAAGTTTCTCTAATTCAGCTTCATCTCTCAGTAGACATAAGACTTCTAAACCACTACTGAATTTTATTAATAGTCTGTACGGCATACTCTTAGTCTACAAAGAAAGATAAACTATTAAAGATAAACTTTCACGTGTCTGTTTTAAATGTTTTTGCAGACTAAGAAATATTTTTTCCTCTTAATTGGAGGTTATAGTGTTCAGATATTTTTTCAATTATCTTTTCTGCTGTGAATCCAAAATCTTTCATTAAATCTTGGTAGGGTGCTGATTTACCGAATCTCTCTATACTTATGACTAAACCATCTTCTCCAACATACTTATACCAGCATAGACCTCGACCTGCTTCTATAGCTACTTTCCTAACATTTTTCGGAATAACCTTCCTTCTATACTCTTCATCCTGTAGTTCGAAGATTTCGAATGAGGCCATATTGACTACACGTATCTTTACACCCATCTTCTCTAAGAGTGATCTTACTTCTAATGCGAGATGTACTTCTGATCCAGAAGCGATTATCAATATGTCTGGATCACCCTCTGTATCTGCAAGCACATATGCACCACGTTTAATATTCTCTGCAGGAGGGTACTTGCTCCTATCTAGTACGGGGACTTTCTGTCTCGTTAATATTATTGCCGTTGGACCATCTTTCCTCTCTATAGCTATCTCCCACGCAACTGATACTTCGTTAGGATCGCATGGACGTATAACCCAGAGGTTTGGTATGAGGCGGAGAGAAGATAGTTGCTCAACAGGTTGATGTGTTGGACCATCTTCTCCAATCCATAGAGAATCATGGCTGAAAACGTAGACTACTTGTAGACCTGACATGGCCGCTAATCTTATCGCCGGTCTCATGTAATCTGAGAAAACTAGGAATGTTCCCCCATAGGGCAGTACACCTCCATGATAAGCCATACCGTTCATTATAGCGCCCATCGCATGTTCTCTTACACCGTAGTGAATATTTCTTCCCAGAGGGTTCTCCGCAAGAAAGTCTCCCATACCATGTAGATAAGTATTCGTTGATTCTGAGAGATCTGCTGAACCCCCTATCATTGTTGGAAGATATTTAGCTATAGCGTTTAGGACTTTACCGCTCGCTGCCCGTGTGGCCATAGCTTCACTGAAAACTGGTAGATGCTTCTTGTACTCATCACCCCACTCACGATTAAAACATTTCAACAATAATTCTGCAAGTTCTGGATAATGCTCTCTATACTTTGAGAATGTTTTCAACCATTCTTCTTCCTTCTTTCTTCCTTCAACTATCTTCTCTTCTCTATATTTCAATACTTCTTCTGGAACATAGAAGATTTCTAGAGACCAATTAAATTTCTTCTTCATTTCTTCTACAATCTCTTTTCCAAGTGGTGCACCATGTGCTCGACTATCATCTTGTAGTCTACTCCCATATGCTAAATGGGTTCTAATAGCTATGAATGATGGTCTCTTCTTCTGTTCTTTAGCTCTCTTAACAGCATTTTCTATCTTAGATAAATCATAACCATCCTCAATGTCCTGCACATACCAGCCGAGAGCATCGAATCTCTCTAAAACATTCTCAGACCATGATAGAAGTGTAGGACCATCTATCGTAACTTTATTGTTATCCCAGATAACTATGAGTTTATGAAGTTTGAAATGTCCTGCTAGAGCTGCGCTCTCTGTTGAGATACCTTCCATTAAGTCTCCGTCACTCGCCAACACATACGTGTAGTGGTCTATTATGTTGAGCCCATCTCTATTGAAGTAGCTTGAAAGATATTTTTCAGCTATAGCCATACCAACACTATTCCCAAACCCTTGACCGAGTGGACCAGACGTAACTTCTACTCCAGGAGTTAAGCCATATTCGGGATGACCTGGAGTTATGCTATCTAACTGTCTAAACTTCTTTAAATCATCTATAGTTATATCGTAGCCGTTCACAAAGAGGAGAGCATAAAGCATAGCACTTGCATGACCTGCCGAAAGTACGAATCTATCACGGTCTATCCATCTCGGATTCTTTGGATTGAATTTTAAGAATCTATCGAATATTAGATAGGCTATGTGAGATGCACCTAGAGGCATGCCAGGATGACCAGACTTCGCAGCCTCGATCTGATCGAGACTAAGAAATCTTATCGTATTTATGATAAGTTCATCTCTTCCATCCATGACGCATCTTCTCCTACAACTTCGTAAACCAGTATTTTAAACTAAATGATATAGAGTGCTGAGAATAGTTACCGAGAAAATACAGTGATTTTAATAAGAGACAGTGTTCATGACAGTTTAAATATGATAATGTTTCCAGAAAATATTGGTGCGAGTTTGCTGAACGTTGATAGATTCTTGTTAGATAAAATCATGGAGGATGTCGTGTATATTTCTAAGACTCTTTTTGAAGAAAGACTTGTTAAAGGTACTTTCGGAGTAGTTAGTGAACGTATTCCAGGTACGGAATATGTTGTTATAACTCCAACTGGTTTTAAGAAAGGAAAGATTGTAAAAGAAAACCTCGTAATAGTTGATCTTGGAGGAAGAGTTGTCTCCGGAAACTTGAAACCTTCTACTGAAACACCTATGCACGTCTTTATACACAAGAACATTAAAGAAGCAAACTGTGTTGTTCATACACACTCACCTATGGCAACTGTTTTCTCAATACTTGGAAGAGAAATTCCCTGCGTAACTCCCGAACAAGTATTCAACTTCGGCGGAAAGATACCTATAGTAAAAAAGTATTCCTATCCTGGAACAACAAATATAGAAGAACTAGAAAGCATAGTAGAAGCATTAAAGATTAGTAGAGCAGCATTACTGCCAAAACATGGTGTGATTGTTTATGGAGAGACGGCTGAAGAAGCTTTAGACAACGCGATACTGGTAGAAGATATTGCAACCTCAACAGTCTTCGCCTTAATACTTGGTCAACCTGAAGAATTCACAGAAGAAGAAATAAGATATCTTCAAAAATTTAAGGAGTTGAGATATGGTCAGAAGAAGCCATAAAATCTATTTACTGTAAGTCTTCTACCATACTTACATGTCTCAAGAATAATTGTCGAAGTAGGTCTGGTAGACTGATGTGTCTTCTCACATCATAAATCCTTAAGAAGAGTGTGGCTTCCAATATCTTGGTAGTAGGTGTTTGCTCTTTATTTCTCTCTCCACGTAGATTTTCTCACAACTATTGTTAATAGCACTGTTGTCCAGGCCAGGAGTGTTAGTATGTTAAATGTTCTCTCCACAGTTGTAAGTTTAGTTATCTCTACTGCTTCTTTTACTAGTAGTGCTACATGTGTTGTTGGAATTGCGTACGCTATCTTCTGAAGCCATTCTGGTAGAATCCATATTGGGTAGTAGACTGGTGGAAGCATGCTTATCAATACTGAGAGCAGGCTATTCAACGCCCATACGTGCCTCATATCTGTTATACGTATTGATAGATAGAAGCCGAGAGAAACTGCTAAAACCCAGCATAAGAATAATGAGAAAAACAACATCGGAATACTCTCTAATCTAATTAATCCTCTTAGAGTTATTAACACTATTAAGAAAACTATTGCTGGAGAACTGTATGCTAGTTCTGAGAGTGCTAGTCCAAGCATGTAGGATACAGGTGAAACTGAGGAGGCTACAACCATGTCCTGAAACTTCAACTCCACTCTTAGCCAAACTACATCTCCTTGAAGAGCGAGCCCACTCATAACTATCATGGAGATTAAAGCTCCTACAAGTGCTTCTGATACAGCTTCTCCTGAAGCATACAGTGAGATAAAGAATACTAATGTTAAGGGAAATGATAATTGTACAATTAGCCAGAGCGGGCTCCGTACTATAGGTTTAAAACCGTTCATCATTACAAGAGCTTCTATGGCTCTAAGTTGCTTCACAAGCTTCATTTCTCTTCACCATTTCTATGAAGACATCTTCTAAACTTATTTTTGAGAAGAATACGGGTATGTTCTTTGAGAGACAATAGTTATACAGTTCCCTAGATTTTTCATCATCTTCAACGTATATCCAAAGCTTATTTCCAACTTTCACTGTTTTACCGTAATTCTTGAAAACATCTTCATTCCGCATGTTTTCTAGAGGGATCTCTACTCTCATCTTGTATGGTAAGCTTTCTCTCAAATACTCTATAGTTCCAGAAATTATTAGTTTTCCTAGATTGATTAATGCTACTTCATCTGAGATTTTTTCTGCTTCATCCATGTAGTGTGTTGTCAAGAATACTGTTTGACCTTTCTTCGATGCTTTTCTTATAATATCCCATACTTGTCTCCTCGATACAGGGTCTAGACCTGTCGTCGGTTCATCTAAGAATAATACTTCAGCTTCAGTAGCCATAGCCATAGCTACTAAGACTTTCCTCTTCAACCCTCCAGACAACTTCATACACAAAGTATCTTGATATTCTTCTAATCCTAGTTCTTGGATTATTTCTATAGTCTTTCTAGAAGCTTCCCATTTTGGGAAACCTCTCATCATCAAGAAGTACTTTATGTGTTCTTTAACTGTGAGTAGATACATCGGTCTAGCTTCCTGGGGGATTATAGCGATGAGTTCTCTAACCTTCTCTGCTTCAGAAACAACATCGTATCCTAGTACATAGCCTCTACCACTAGTAGGCATAAGCTGGGTAGCCATAATTCTGAGGAAAGTAGTTTTCCCCGCACCATTCCTTCCAAGTAAACTAAAGATAACTCCAGACCTAACCTTAAGAAAAACATTGCTGAGAGCTTTAACACCATTTCCATAAATCTTACTCAGATCTTCAGCAACAACAGCCTCCACAAAATAAGAATAGAAGAATCAAGCTATTTCTACATTTCTACCTACTCTGATTTCATTTCAAAGAGATAATGTAGGTAAGAAGTATATGAGAAGCATCTACAGGAATAGAAGATACTTTCGCCCAGATAGTAAGACCACCTAGGCCCCTCGGGCTATTGGGAGTGGCAGGCTGAGGGCGTCCGGCACAAAGCCTCCGCCCTTACACCTCCACCCCATCAAACCCATCTTCTATGGGCGCCCTCGTCGGAGACCGAGACCTGTTGCCAGGTCCCATGGTCTCCGAGTGGCCGCCTGATCTCGGGAGCGGCTTCGGGCTTAGATGCTTTCAGCCCTTATCCGCAGGGGCGCGGGTGCCCGGCTACCCCCTGTAGGAGGACCGGTACCCCGTTGGCCCCGGCGCTCCGTTCCTCTCGTACTAGGAGCACCCTCCCCTCAGGCGGCCGACGCCCCCAGCAGGTAGAATCCGACCTGCCTCACGGCGGTCTAAACCCAGCTCACGTTCCCCTTTAATCGCCGAACAGGCGCACCCTTGGCCGCTGCTACACGGCCAGGGTGGGAAGAGCCGACATCGAGGTACCAAGCCGCGGGGTCGATGGGGACTCTCGCCCGCGACGAGCCTGTTATCCCTGGGGTAACTTTTCTGTCACCACCGTCCCCCATCGGTGGGAGACGATGGATCGCTAGGCCCGGGTTTCCCCCCTGCGCCCCTTACTGTCAAGGGCGCAGTCAGGCCGGCTTTTGCCCTTGCACTCTACGGTGGGTTTCTGTCCCACCTGAGCCGACCTTTGGGCCCCCTCGATACCTTTTCGAGGGGGTGCCGCCCCAGCCAAACTGCCCACCTGCCGTTGTCCCAGGGCACAGGCCCCGGTTAGCGGCGCAGCCAGAAGTGGCCGGTGTTACATCGGCGCCTCCCCCAGCCCCCGGAGAGGCTGGGATCGACGGCTCCCGGCTACGCTCTGCACCTCCAGCCACGCCGCAGCGACAGGCTGCAGTAAAGCTCCACAGGGTCTTCTCTCCCCGCTGGGGGCTCCTGGACTGTTCATCCAGGTTAAGTGGGTTCACGGGGCTCCGGACGGGGACAGCGGGGCCCTCGTTGATCCATTCATGCACGTCGGAACTTACCCGACAAGGCATTTGGCTACCTTAAGAGAGTCAGAGTTACTCCCGGCGTTTAGGGGCCCTTATCCCGGTTGGACCCGGGGTTCAGGTACCCCTGCTGGCCAGGATTGAGGAGCCGTTCAAAACCTTTCGGTCTCGCGGCTCCCTATGTTTTTATTAAACAGTCGGGACCCCCTTGTCACTGCGACCTGCGGTCCCAGGCCTAAGCCCAAGACCGCAGGCACCCCTTCTACCGAAGGTACGGGGCTAATTTGCCGAGTTCCCTCGCCCGGAGTGACCCCACACACCTGAGGCTTCTCACCTAGGGGCACCTGTGTCGGTTCTTGGCACGGTCGTGGAGGATCGTTCCCGCTCCCCTTTTCACCGGCTCCAGGGATCAGCCGAAGCTCCCATACGGGAGCCCCATCCCGCTTTCACCTGGTTCTCACCTTTACGGTCCTCCCCAGGCTTATACGGTTGGACCGGGCTACGGCCCGGCTCGGCCTACCCTGAAGCGTCAGAGAGCGGGCTTGCGTCGCCGCAATCCTACCTCCACGGCACCGGAATATTAACCGGTTTCCCTTTCGGCCTACCCGGTTAAGGTCGGCCTTAGGACCGGCTTACTCCCGGCTGACGACGCATTGCCGGGAGACCCTTGCCCCTTCGGTGGCGGGGATTCCCACCCCGCTTTGCTGTTACTACCACCGGGATCTACATTGGCGGCCGGTCCAGAGGACCTTACGGCCCTCCTTCTACCCAGCCGCCACGCCCCCCTACCACCACCAAGCTGTTAGCTTGGTGGTCCAGGGTTTCGGCGGCCCGCTTAGACCCGTCAATTTTCGGGGCCCCCAGCCTCGGCGGGTGAGCTGTTACGCACTCCTTAGAGGATAGCTGCTTCTAAGCTTACCTCCCCGCTGTCTTAGGCTGGAGACGCCCTTTGGTTTGTTCACTTAGCGGGCACTTAGGGGCCTTAACCCTGGGTCTGGGTTGTTCCCCTCTCGGAGTAGGAGCTTACCCCCTACCCCCCACTCCCAGGGTCTACGGCGCCCGCGGATTCGGAGTTCGAAAGGAAGGCGGGCCCTTTCGAGCCCTTACCCCCCTATCGGTGCTCTACCCCGCGGGCTACCTCGCCTGAGGCTGTCCTGCGAGACACTTCGGGGGGAACTAGCTATCACCGGGCTAGATTGGTTTTTAGCCCCTAGCCCCAGGTCAGGGGACCGAATTGCACGTCAGGACCCCTTACGGGCCTCGACCGGGGTTTCCCCCGGCTTCACCCTGCCCAGGGCTAGATCGCCCGGTTTCTAGTCGCATGGCCGTGGCTTCAGGCCCTTATGGGACCCCGCCCCTCGGAGAGGTTTAAACCTCTCCTGCGGGCAAGTTGGTTTCCCTACGCCTACGGGTCTTGGCGAACCCTTAGACTCGCCACGACCATGCACTCCCCGGCCCGTGGTTCAAGACGGAGCATGCGACCCTGGTATCCCTCCTCGACCTCCATGTAGAGGTCTTCGGAGGGATTACCCTTTCGGGCCGCACACGTCTGTTACCGGCCGGTTTCAGGCGCTTTTCACCCCCCTCTCGGGGTACTTTTCACCTTTCGCTCACGCTACTGGTGCGCTATCGGTCTCGGGACGTATTTAGCCTTGGAGGCCGATGGCCCCCAACTTCCCACACCATATCCAAGGTGTGGTACTCGGGGACCCGGGCATCACCCCTCCCACCTTCCCCTACGGGGCTATCACCCTCTATGGCGGCCCATTCCAGGGCACTTCGGGTCAGTGGGCTGGGGTGGGCCCCGGGCCCATCACCCCACATCCCCTCAGAGTTATCCCCTGAGGGTTTGGTTTGGGCTCCTCCCCTTTCCCTCGCCGGTACTCGGGGAATCCCATTTTGGTTTCTTCTCCTCCCCCTACTTGGATGTTTCCGTTCGGGGGGTTCCCACTCCCAGGCTTATACCCGGGAGCGAAACCCGACACTTTGAAGGTGTCGGGTTCCAGGAAGTCCCATTCGGAGATCCCCGGATCTAAGCCTGCATGCGGCTACCCGGGGCTTTTCGCAGCTTGCCACGTCCTTCTTCGGCGCCCGAGCCGAGGCATCCACCGGCCGGCGTACTCGGGCCTAGGTGTGTTTCTTACTATCTGGTTTGCGGTATCTTCTATTCCTGTAGATGCTTCATGTGAGCTTCCGCCCATCAGCATCCAGCCTCCAATCTTCTTCTTGTTGGAGGCTTTCATCTATATTGCTATTAATGCCAAGTTTATTATGTTTTGGGCTGGATATAAATGTTTTCTATAGTTTCTATTAAAGATGATTCTATGTGTTTTTTATCGTTATATTCATGGTTTATGGTTTTTGTAGAGAGGCGGTTTGGTTGCATGTTGTTGTTACTGGTGGGTGTGGTTTTATTGGTGGTAGGCTTGTTGAAAGATTAATTGGAGAAGGTTTTAGGGTTACCGTGTTAGATAATTTGTCTAGAGCTTCTCCTAGAGTTTTAGAAAGATTGAAGAATCTTAATCGAGTTGAAGTTAAGATTGTTGATGTTAGATGTTTTGAGAAAGTTTTAAGTTATCTTCAAGGTGAAGGCGTTTTTCATTTAGCCGCATTGACGGATGCTGAAGAATCTCAACACTTTAAAGATCTCTATTGGAGTGTAAATGTAGATGGTACTGTAAATGTGCTGGAAGCTGCATCAAGAAAAGGTATGAAGATGTTATTTACAAGCTCTGCGGCCGTGTATGGTGAGCTAGAAAGATATGCGAGAGAAGATGATCCAGTAAATCCAGCTAATTTCTACGGTGTTACGAAACTTGAAGCTGAGAAGAAATGTCTAAAGTATTCAGATAAGATTGAAGTAACGATCCTAAGATTATTCAACGTGTATGGTGAAGATGCTAGAAGTGGAGTTATCAAGAATTTTCTAGAAGCTGTGTACTCTGGAAGACCGCTCACAGTCTATGGTGATGGAATGTATGTTAGAGATTTTATCTATGTTGATGATGTTGTAGAAGGAATAATACGAGCCTACTATACTTCTTCAAAGAATCCTAGAATTCTTAATATAGGTTCTGGTAAACCTGTTGTTATAAGAGATTTAGCAGAGTTTATAGATAGCAGGGTCGGGGTTGGGATAGTTCATAGAGAGCCTAGAAATGTTGATGTTAGGTATAGTGTAGCAGACATATCTCGTGCCTTACATGAGTTAGGCTGGAAGCCTAGAGTAGATTTATATGATTGGATACTCGACAAACTTGAAGTAATAAGATAAACTCATCGTTTAATCTTTCTATACTACATCTCAGTCTTCTCCAATTTTCTGTAGTTTTGAATATTCTTGAAGCGCTATCGTTTTTAGTTTCTTTACTGCTTCAGGTATACTAGTATGTTTGAAGATTGTTGTTCCAGCTATGAGCATGTTTGCTCCAGACTTGATCAATCGACCGACATTCTCAAAGTCTACACCACCATCTACCGCTATGGTGAGAGGTATCTCCATGCTGGAGAGCTTTATTCTTAAATCATTTATCTTCTTATACATTCTCTCAATTAGTTTTTGACCTCCGAAGCCAGGGCTTACCGTCATAATCAATACACCATCTACTTCTTCTAGAATATAATCTAGCGTCGTGAGAGGAGTAGAAGGATTGAGGGCTACTCCTACTTTTACACTTCTAGATTTAATTCTATCTATAATTCTCCATGCATGTGGTGAGACTTCTATGTGAAAGAAGATAATATCTGCTCCAGCATCTACAACAGGATCAATGAATCTCTCTGGATCTTCAACCATTAAATGTACTACAAATGGAAGTGAAGATTCATCTCTCAATGCTTTTACAACCATTGGTCCGAAACTTATGTTCGGCACAAAATGACCGTCCATGATGTCGAAATGTATCATATCCGCACCTGCTTCTTCAACCTGTCTCACAGCTTCTCCAAGCTTCTTAAAGTCTGCGGAGAGTATAGAGGGAACTATTAATGGTGGTGGAATAATAATCTTACTTCTCGAATTCTTTGAAGAAAAAAATTCTACGTCCATCTAAATACACATTACTATTTCACTAAATTAACTTTACTTTGTTTATGAATAAAATGAACTTGGAAATTAAAAGTAGGCTGAAGTTCCTAGTTGAAGTGTTATTCAGTAATTCATGTTTCTCAGTTTAATGCTTTGTAGGTATTCTTAACCGAGTAACTCATGGTATGCTATATAGTTAAGTATTTTCCAATCTTTGTTTAAATTGTGTGGATTTGCTCTCTGTTTAGAGTGTTTTTGTTTTTCCTTCTGTTGTTGTTTGATCGGTTAGGTCTCTTATTGTTTCTGGTAGTTGTGGGAATTGGCTATTCATTCTCTGAGCAGCTATTTCTGCAGCTTCTTCTAGTATCTTCTGTGCTTCACTATCTGATATCATCACTGATACTTGTGCTCCCGTTACATTTCCAGCTTCTATTATTACTGTCTCAAGCATTTCGTCAATGGTTCTTAGAGCATTTGATACTTCTGGAACTAGTCCTGAAAGCTCGTACTGTACTTGTTTGATTATCTTTGTTGCAGGTGCTAAAGCTCTCATAACATCTCCAAATTCTTGAACTGTTTCAAGTCTCAGAATCACTTTCTCTAAAGATATTTGACTCTTAAGTACTGTTCTACTCATCTTTCTCAGCTGAGCAATCTCGTTTGCATAGATTATGGCCCTATCCCGGTCGAGTTCTTGTTCTGCTCTTACACATGCTTCGAATAGAGATCTATCTCTAGCTAGTAGTCTCTGATAAGTTCTCTTCAACTTTTCAGACTGAATCTTTAACTGGGTTAGAACTTCCATAAGCCTATTGTTCATTAGTAGTGAGAGTGGTCTAGGCTGGGGTTGCGGATTCTGTTTCTCAGATTTTAATCCGAATGGAAACTTCACTTAATGGATCACCGAGACGACTTTCTCTCATAATAGTATATTAACGCTACTTAGAGATTGTTACAGAATTAAGACGATGAAAATACTGTAGAGGATAACTTGGGATTCTTTTTACATATCTTCTTCCTGAGGAAAATACTTATCTCAGAGATTCTAGATAAACTTATCGTGGTGTAGGTTTAGATGAAGAGTTCTCGGTGGGTTTGGTTATTAATAGGTTTAGTTATAGGAGTTTCAGCTACCTCGATACTCTTCATAGGATTTATTTCTAAACCTTTCGAGGTTAAATTAGATTACGTAGCTGTTGTTGAGTTATCTGGTACGATAGCTTATTTAGAATCTCCTCTAGCGCTAGTATCTGGAGAGACAATTACACCTAGAGAGGTAGAAGAATTGTTGGGGAAAGTTGAAAACGATCCTTATGCTAAAGCTGTTGTCTTGGTCATCAATAGTCCTGGAGGAAGTGCATCTGCATCAGAAGAAATCTACAATATTATTAAGAATGTAGCCGGAAAGAAGATATTAGTCTCATATATCACAGAGTATGGTGCTTCTGGAGGATACTACATAGCTCTACCTTCAAGAGAGATTATAGCTTCTCCACACTCTCTCACAGGATCTATTGGAGCAATCTCAATAGTAATGAGTATTGAAGAACTTGCTAAAAAATTAGGAATAGAAGTTGAAGTCTTCAAGAGTGGAGAATTTAAAGATATTGGAAGTGGATGGAGGAAGATGAATGAAGAAGAGAGAAAGATACTTCAATCCATGATAGAAGATATTGCAGAAGTTTTTGTAAATAGGGTGAGAGAGCATAGAGGTGGGAAGATAAAAGACTGGGATGAAGTTTTGTCCGCCCGACCATACACTGGAACACAAGCATTGAAAGCTGGTCTAGTAGATAGCATCGGGTCTCTGGAAGATGCTATTAATAAAGCTAGAGAACTAGCTGGACTTCCACAGAATTCTCCTGTAAAATGGGTGAGACCTAAAACAAAGAGCTTACTAGAATTATTATTTGGTGGAAGTGCTACTAATAGTGGAATGAAGATAAGTTATGAAGTGCTTTTAATGTGGCCTCCACCTATAACACTCCACGAAAAACTCGGCATGGTAATCTTAACTGAACAATGCCCAGCAATCATACCATCATAAAGCGGGAACCCTAGAACATGAATCTAAAACTCATGGAATACGATTAGTCATAGTTTAATATTTAAATTTCATTTTGAATATGGTTAGTTAGAGTTAAGTTGAAGGATTCGGCCGTAGTTATTTTCGCAGATATGAAAGGGTTTAAAGGTTATGAAAGAGGTTTAGTTCCTATTGCCGGTAAACCTATGATAGAATATGTTTTGGAGGGTGTTCCTGACGATGTTTCAGACATATTTATAGCTGTTGATGATGAAAAGAAAGCTCATGCATATAATGAGATTGCAGAAGAACATTGGGCTAAGGTGGTAGTTTCTGAGAATATTTCTCATTCTACGAGGGAGAAGATAGAGTTCGCTATCTCAACAGCTTCAAGTAGTAGTGTTCTAGTCTTACCTTGCGATATACCTCTAGTTACAAGAGAATTTACAAGCTTCTTGATAGAAGCTTCTGTAAAGTTTCCAGCAGTAATTCCAAGAAACCAGATGAGAGAATCAATGTACCTAATTGCAGCATATCAAACCAAACCATTCATAGAAGTTTTCTTAAGAAACCCTAAAGACGATATGGATTCAATCGTAAAAAAGGTTTGTGGAATATTGTACCTATCAAGTAATAGTTTGAAGATCTTTGATGAAAAACTCTTAATGTTCATGAGAGTTTCCAGTCCAGTAGATGTAAAGAGAGTAGAAAACATATTGAAGAGAAAGAAAATCAGTAGAGAATAGGAAAAGATTAAAATCTATAAACCTAACATCTAGAAGAACCAGAAACGTGGCGAGATATTTCTAGAGAGATTATCTTAAATAAAGAAATTCTTTTATGAATTTTGGGAGTGTGTTAATGCTTAGGTTTGGGAAAGTTGGTAGAGACGTACTTGAGGAAATTGTTTATAAGAGACTTGGTAGGAAGAGGCGGGATGTCGTTCTAGGCCCTGCCTTCGGTGAAGATGCAGGCATAGTTAAGATCGGGTCGAAGCATATTGTGATAGCATGTGATCCGATTACAGGCGCTGTTGAGAAGATCGGCTGGCTATCCGTCTACATAAATGCAAACGACGTAGCTGTATGTGGAGGAGAACCTAGATGGTTTTCACCAATCATACTCCTCCCCGAAAGATACAATAAGACTCATCTAGAAAAAATAATGGATGATATGCATAAGGCATGTCTCAAGCTTAAAGTATCTATAGTTACAGGACATACTGAGGTAACACCTGGAATTTCCCACCCAATAGTAGCAGGTCAAATGGCCGGCCCCTTAGTATCTATGAGACCTATAAAGAGTGGTGGAGGTAGAGTTGGAGATTTGATAGTTATGTCTAAGACGGCGGGCATAGAAGGTACAGCTATACTTGCTACAGATTTTAGAGATAAGATTAAGGATAAGATTCCACTAGAAGTTTTAGATAAGGCTGCAAGATACTATGAAATGGTCAGTGTTGTTGAAGAGGCCATGAGCTTGGCTAAGAGAAACATACCTACGGCTATGCATGATCCAACGGAGGGAGGAGTTCTAGGAGGAGTTTACGAAATAGCTGAAGCAAGCAGAACCTCGTTCATAGTCTATGAAGAGAAGATACCTGTAGCAAAAGAGACAGAAATAATATGCAATACGTTGAAATGTGATCCTCTAAAACTTATTAGTTCAGGTGTGCTGCTCGCTACAGTGCCAAGAGAGAATATAAAGAGACTTACTAAACTTGAGTTCAAAATAATTGGAGAGCTGAGAAAGAAGAAGTATAGCAATATACTCATTAGGAAAGATGGAAGTGAAGAAGTTGTAGGTGAGATGGTTCAGGATGAATTATGGAGATTACTGACAGAGCTGAGGTAGCTGGACTAAACAATATACTCTGCCAGAATTATCTTTAATACAACCTAATCTACTACATATCTATAGCACCATTCCAGGAAAAGTTCATCGATGAGGTGGATTCTATGCCTCTTGCATCAAAGATATTTGATGTTAAGCCCAACACACCTCTTGAAGAGTTAGCTGAAAAACTTAAAGATTACAAGATTGTTGAAGAGAGAGAAGAGGAGGGGTTGAGGTTTGAGCTTATTACAGAGGTCAGAGATTTAGAATTACACGGCAATATTCTTGAAGGTGTGTTCAGTAAAGATAAACTTATTCTGATACCTCAGAGAGGAAGACTTGTACCTATAGTTAAGACTACAGATGCTAGGATAATCTTTAGAAGAGAACGGGAAACAACTTTACTAACAGTTGTACAGGAGAAACATTTTGCGAATGCCGTTGCATCTATCCTTTCCCACCACTTATTCTTAAGTTACCGTGCGATAGTAGAAGCAAGAATATCTCCAGAAGTCATGAGAGAGTTTCATGAAAGAAATCCTGAAAACACAAAGGTAATATACTTTGATGATCTAGACATACCAGATATAGATAAGCTAGCACTCTACGGTGAAAGTGTTAAAGATTCAAGTCTATATGAAGAATATCTTAGACATGGGAAGATCTGGTACCTTGTCTACCAGATCCCTGGAACACATTATGTTATGGGTTTAACGAGAAACTGTGTAGTTACAGCTTTCACACGAATGGATCTAAAAGAATTCATAGACTACATACATAGAGTCATCCATCCACTCATATACCTGAGTAAAGAGAAAGAAAAATGAAAACGACTTAAGTAAAGATTCTCCCATCTTTCTAGAAGAAAAAATTATCTATAACTCATTTACTCTATTGAATTAGATTGAAGGTTAGGTCTGCTTCTTCTCCTGGAAAGATTATACTCTTTGGAGAACACTTCGTAGTTTACGGCAAGCCTGCCATAGTTTCAGCGATAGATCTTAGAGCTAAAGTAAAAATCCAGCCAACTTCTGAGCCTCAGGTTAAACTATCTAATGGAAGTACACATAATCCAGCAGTGAAAGCAGCTGAATACATCCTTCAAGAACTGAAGATTAACTTAGGCTTAATAATAGATATCGAGTCCACTATACCTCCAAGTGCCGGGCTAGGTTCATCCGCATCTATCTCTGTAGCTTCTGCTGCAGCTACATCACTTCTACTCCTAGATAGAATAGACTTAGATCTTGTTAGAGAAGCTGCATTCGTAGGTGAGAAGCTCGTACATTTTAATCCATCTGGAATAGATACATCTATAGCACTTTACGGTGGTAGTGGACTCTACACACGTGCAGAAAGCTTGAAACCTATCAATATATCCATAGATAGACTGCTGGTAATAGATACTGGGAAGACACGGAAGACTGGTGAGATGGTTAAAAAAGTTAGAGAGTTCTATGAAGAGAATAAAGAGAAGTTTAAAGAAATTCTAGAAGAATATGACGAGATACTGAATTCTGTTCTAGATTCTTTTAAGAACAGGAATCTTGAAGATATTGGAAAACTCATGTTGAGAAACCAGGAATTGTTAAGAGAGATCGGAGTATCTTGTGAAGAGATAGAGAAAGCTATCAAGACTGCTCTAGATGCTGGTGCTTACGGTGCTAAGCTTACAGGTGCAGGTGGAGGTGGATGTGTAGTAGCCTTGATAGATGAAGATAGATTAGAGAAAGCAGTATCCATGATTTCAGAAAAGTTTAAAGTTTATACTCCACGTTTATCTGCTGAAGGTGTTAGAGAGGAGAAGACATGAAAAAACTGGTCGTTGTTAAACTTGGAGGCTCATTAATAACAGATAAAAGTAAACCATACACTTTGAGAAGAAACGTATTAGAGAGAATCGGTAGAGAACTTTCAGATCTGGACAGACCTATAATATTAGTTCACGGAGGTGGATCTTACGCTCATCCAGTAGCCAAACAGTATAGAGTTTACGAAGGAAATATTACTCCAGAACATATGAAGGGGTTTATAGAAACTTCTAAAATAGTTAGAAGATTGAATCTTGAGGTTGTCGAAGCACTCTCATCTTCTGGTTTGAAGTGTATAGGGATACCTGCCTCAACGATAATGATTACAAAAGATAAAAGAATAGAAACATGTAATCTCGATTCAATATTGATGGCTCTGAATTCTAACATTGTTCCAGTAACATGCGGTGATGTTGTTTTCGATAGAAAACTTGGATTCACAGTATTATCTGGAGATACGATTTCATCCTACCTGTCAATTAGACTTAAAGCAGAAAAACTCATTTACGCTATAGACGTTGATGGAGTATACGTTAGAGATAGGCAGACAGGAGAAGTGAAGATTGCGGAATACTTTACTCCAGGTATGTGGGTAGAGAATCTAGGTGCGGCAAACGAGGATGTAACTGGAGGTATAGTTGGGAAGATTGAAGAAGGATTTCAGGCTGCTGAAAGAGGTGTTGAAGTCATATTAGTGAACGGGCTTATAGAAGAAAGATTGAGGACAGCTGTACTTGGAGGAGAAGTTCTATGCACTAAGTTGAAGATCTCCTAAATATTTTCCTAACATCTAATATTATACATTCTTTTAATTACTAGGTGATGAATTCTTCTGGTTTTATATTGTTTGCAAGTTCTTCTGTTATTACACCTCTCTCTATCAAAACTCTACGAGCTAGATACCAGAAAGCATATGGTAAAGCCATTCTACCTCTATTATTCATAGGTATTACTAAGTCTATGTCTTTTGGAGTGTTATCTGTACTACACATAGCGATTACAGGTATTCTCGCAATTCTTGCTTCAAATACAGCTTGATTATCATATCTCGGATCTGAGACCAGTATTAATTCTGGCTCTATGTATGTTGGCAGAGATGGATTTGTAAATGTGCCTGGTTCAAATCTTTCTGTTATCGGTATACATCCTGTAAGCTCACAGAATCTCTTCACAGGCTTAACACCATATACATGTGTAGATATGACTACAACTTTATCTGGCGGATAATATGAGATGAACTTCGCAGCTATATTTAATCTCTCGATAGTTTTATCTATATCTATTAGGTAGACTCCATCTGGTCTAAGTTTGAATATGAATTTCTCCATATGTTTTACTTTAATCTGGGAACCTATGTGTAGACTACCTTTCACTAAGAGTTCCTTGATCTCTTCTGGTCTTAATGGTCTAGTTTCAAGCGACATGTTCTACAACCTCGCTATCTTCTCAAATCCTATCTCTTCCCCTATTCTTAACAATTCATTTATCTTTGCTACTCTTTCTCCACCTACTATCCCTGCTTTAAGTATTTTCCCACCCCACGCTACGGCGAGATGCGTTAGATATCCTTCTGGAGGTTCTCCAGATCTATGGGAAACTACTGGAACTATGTTTTCTCTACGGGATATCTCCGCTGCCTCTATAGCTCTTGTTAAGAAGCCTACCTGATTAGGTTTTATTATTAACCCAGTTATAGATTTCTTCTTGATAGCTTCTCTAAGTATTGCCGGGTTTGTAGCAATTAGATCATCACCACATACTATAGCTTTCTCTTTTAGAGATTCTACAATCTCAGAGAAACCATCAAAATCATCTTCTTCTAATGGATCTTCAACGTAACATAGATTAAATCTATCAACATACTCTAAGACACGTTCTATTTGTTGTTCTCTCGTAAGCTTTCTGCCTTCCGTCGAGTATACATACATCTTCTCTCTCGGATCCCAGAGGCTTGAGGCAGCTACGTCTACACCTAAACCTATCTTAAATCCAAGTTCATCAGAAACTTTGTCTACAGCTTCTCTAAGTATCTCTAAACCTTTCTCAGTAGTAGTTGTAGGTGCATATGCACCCTCATCACCCTTTCCTAAAGTGAATCCTCCAAGATGTTTGTCTAGAAGTTTGCCAGTATACTCATGTACTTTAAAATTTGCTTTTACGGCTAGCTTTATGTTTGGTGCTTCTAGAGGTATGGAGAGAAGTTCCTGCCAGTCTGGTGCACCTCTACCTGCATGTTTACCTCCTCCTATAACATTTCCTAAAGGTAATGGTAACTTAAAATCATCAGTTATCTTGAGATACTTGTATAATGGAATACCGATTTCTTTTGAGGCAGCTATAGATGTGGCTAGAGAGATTGCGAAGACTGTGTTCCCACCTATTTTTCTACAATCTATACTTTCATCATATCTTCTAAGTGCATCTTCTACATTTACAATATTAGAAGCATCAACACCTTTCAAGATTCTTGATAAATTATCGTTAACAATTTTTACAGCTTCTTCTACACCACCTTCTGGATAGTAAAAAACTTCTTTTCCACCTTTACTCTTCCCAGCTGGTGCTGCAGCTCTCCCAAGACTCCGCCCAACTATAACATCAACTTCAATCGTCTCCTCCCCTCTACTATTGTATACGAGGCGTGCTTTAACGTCTCTAATAATCGTCTCTGACATCTAGGAATTACTTTTATTATTGAATTAAAATACTTAACGATGTGGTTTCACAGTTATTTAGAAGTTGGTAAAATACTTATTTGAAGAACATGGAGGATATGGAAAAGTATTTTCAAAATGTATGGAAGATTTTTTGTGAAGAAAGTTTTGTGGATTTAGTTTTGTTGGTTTATTCTGATTGTTCTTTGTATCCGTATAGTGTGTGAAATGATACGATCTCGTCATAATATTCGTAATGTGTAAGGAACATTCTTCTACAACAGTATCTCTTTATACCAAGTGAGTCAAGAACTTTTCCAGGTTCTTCCCCCATTTCAACCTTCTTAACGTACTCCTCCCATTTATCAGCAATTAAAGCTCCGCAGGTAAAACAACGTATAGGAAACATCATGACTAGATCCAGAGAGTCAGATTTCTAACACTATATATAAGGATTCCTCTTAAGTTGATCTCCTAGTTTACAAGTTTATTGTTAAATAGTGAAAAGTTAAATAGAAATTATTACGCCGTTATATTAAGGTGGTCTACTTTTGTGTCATTACCTAAATCTGAAGAAGCCACCAATTCATGGAAGCTCTGTTTTCTTCCAATAGAAGTTCTTAGAATGCATGAAGAGATATCAAATGAACATCTCGATCTACTGTATAGAGAGATCCTAAGAGATGGAGTTCTCAAGAAACCTTTACTTGTAGAAAACAAGTATCTAATAATTCTAGACGGACATCATAGGTATGTTGTTTTAAGAAAGATTGGAGCGAGGATTGCTCCTGTCTTCCTCGTAGATTATAGTTCACCTGACGTAGAAGTTTATTCTTGGAGAGAAGATTGGAGGGTAACTAAAGAAATGGTTATTGAAGCTGGATTAAAAGAGAAGAAGCTTCCATTCAAAACTAGTAGACATATTGTTAGAAGATGTAACATACCTGAAATCAACATTCCGCTCAGCAATTTGGTAGAGGGGTGGATAAATAATGGAGTTAATGGAGATTGAAGATCTTAAAAGTCCTCCTAGACCACCTTTAGAGAGATTGTTGAGAGAAGCTGCCATCTTCCTAAGAACAATGAAGATACATGAAACGATACAGATAGATAGGGATTTTAATGTTAGCTTGAAGGATTCTGAAAGATATCATGCTTTGAAGATTATCGGTGTAAGCAAGGTGCCTGTAACCGTTGATGGTAATGAAAAGATAGATTTAACTTTAGACGAGCTCGGGTTTAGAGATAATTTTCCCAGAAATATTTTTAGAGTCTGTAGAGATCATAGTGAGCTGATTACTTCATGTTGGCCTACCCCATTATTCTTCCTCAGATCTTTCTCTGGAGAATTAAATGAGGTTTGGGCTAAGTTAGAATATCTAAATCCCTTTAGTAATAGTATAAAAGATAGGATCGGCTGGTACATGCTTATCGATATATTGAAGAATGATCCACGTGGGAAAGATACTAAATATGTGTATGAGGCATCTTCAACAAACACTGGTATAGCTTTAACTTGCATAGCTAAAAACTTTGGTTTAAGAACGAAGATCTATTTTCCAAGCAGTGTTCAGAAATCCAGCGATTTATACATGAAGATACTTGGATCCGAAGTTGTTAGAGTTCCAGAATTTTTAACAACTGAAACGATAGATCGTGTGAAAAGAGATTCTGAAAAAGATCAAGCACTACACATCAACCAATTTGAAAATGATGCAAACTTCATAACCCACCTTAAGTTTACTGCAAAAGAAATAGATTTACAGTTGGAGAAAATAGGGAAGATTCCTAGTAGGATAATTTGTGCTCTAGGTACTTCTGGTCATGCTAGTGCGATCGCATTCTACTTTAAGAATAGGTATCCAGGTAGAGTAGAAGTTGTCGGTGTTCAGCCTGCTAAGGATGAAGTTATTCCAGGCATGAGAAGGGTTGAGACAGGTATGAAATGGATACATATGGTTGAGATAGATAGAATAGTAGATGTAACTAGAGTAGAAGCCTTCAAAGGTTTAGTTAAAGTAGCTAGGAATGAAGGATTACCAGTTGGGTTTAGTTCTGGAGCTGTCGTCGCAGCTTTAGAGAAACTTCCAAAGATAGAAGGCGTAACAGTTCTAGTTATGCCAGACCACGTATACAAGTACTATGAACAATTAGAGAAACTACTTTCTACAAACTCTAATTAAAATTTCTGGATATCTTCTCATCTATAAGATTTCTGTTTAAATCTTCTAGCTGAGTATCTGTTTGGTTTTTTCGGTTCAGTTTGTCTCGGGTCTCCAGCTAGAAGGACTCTATTGTATTCTTTTATCATTTGTGCTACTGTCTCACTTCTGGATGCTAAAGCTTTACTAATGGCGAAAGATACGGCATCCGCTATGGCCATTACTCCACCACCACTAACTTTTACATAGAAATCGTGACTCTTCCAGAACTTCTCATCAAAGTAGAGAGGCGTGAGTATTTTACTTCTGATGATGTCGTTTCCAAAACATTCTAAAGGTTGATCGTTTATGTATATGTTTCCTTTTCCTGGTCTGATGTATAATTGAGCTATAGCTGTTTTCCTTCTCCCTACGAATGGTCCCATAATCTTCGTCATACTGTTGATCGACCTCCAGATATCAACCTCGAAATCTCGCCTATAGTCATATACCTTATCCTCCTACCAGACCTACTCATACCTTCACCTAAACATGCTTCCTTGAAGTTTATCTTCTCCACCTTCTCGTACTCTTTCGGTACACCTACATAAACTTTTAACTTTTTTACAGCTTCCCTACCTCTAGGCTTATCTCTTGGAAGCATTCTTATGATAGAGTAGAAGACAAGTCTATCTGGTTTCCTTGGATACCAGACCTTTACAACTTTATGGGATGTTAACTGCCTCCTCCTAATTAGTTTTAGATATTTTTCTAGTATTGCTTGTTTGCTTCCAGTTACGATTGCTTTTTCTGCATTTACTACGACTACCTCTACGCCTGAAAGTAAGAGTTTAGCGATTCTAGAAGCCATTCTACCAAGACGCTGATTCGTAGCATCAACCACTATTCTTCCACTCACAGCTTGAGAGATCATAGTATTCTTCTTCAGCCAAGATCCATATCTAGCGCTATATAACTATTCAACAAGAAAAACATGTATACAGGGTTATCCGATAAGCTTCACGTTACTTCCAGTTGGATATTTCTCTATAAATTCTCTTGTTGTTAGTACTGTTCCACCTGCTTTCAATATCTTCTCGTATGCAGTTTTACTGAAAGAAAAAGCTGAGATAGTTATCGGATGGTTTATCTCTCCGCTACCTAGAACTTTACCTGGAACATATACCACGTCCCCTGGTTTTGTAAGTCTACTTATTTTGTATAGATTTACTACTCTTCTACTTCTCTTAGATCTTTCAGCTTCTTCTATAATTCTCTTCCAGAACCTAGTCTTCCTAACGGTTCTGGGGATCTGTGAGAGTATCATGTTCTTGAAGCCTGGTTTAACAGTCTTCTTCCTACTAACCATCCACATCACCCTCCAAGTTCTCCCATGATCTTCTCTTTCAATTCTTCAATCTTCTTCTTGAAGATTTTCACTGCTTCTAGAAGTATTCTTCTAGGTGGAAGGAATCCTATAGATTCTATGAAGAGTATCTTCTTACCTGGTTCTCCATCTTTATCATAGAGTGTAGCTATAGATGCTTGCCATTTTGCATGCTTTTTCCCTGTTCCTACTCTTACGTACAGTTCCATCTCTATTCTCTGTTTTGGAGCAAGTTTGATTATTGGTATATTCGGGCTGACAGGTTTAACTATTGTATTCGGATCTTCCGGTATTAAGTCTCTTGAGTAGACTGTTATAGGCTCATCTTTAGCTTCAGCTCTAAGAACATATCTTACTACACATCTATCGCATCCAAGCTTACTACCACATGTACATTCTTCTGGCTGAACATATCTATCTATATCTGATATGAAGGGTATCAGTGAGATTCTATGGGCTAAAACCTCGTTAGGCATAGCTGAAGTATTCTCTATTATGAGAATCTCTTCTACAGCCATTGTTGGAACTTCACTTATCGCTAATCTCCTTATAGCATTAGCTATAGAGAGATGGAGGTCTCGAATCTCCACCTTCAGACTCTTCTCATCTTCTTCAACTATCTTTAAATCAACCATTCTTCCACCACTCAGCTAGATCTTCTCTAGGACCTTGATCCCACACATCTAAAATTCTAGGATTAAATATAGTTATTCCCCGGCTTAATAAGGGTTTATATAGGAATTTTAACAGCGGGTAGGATGATTTTTCTATTAAATTCTGGTAAATGAAACGTAGTTTCTATCTGGGTTTTGGTTTTTTGTTATTTTTTCATTAATTGTTTGAAGTTTATAGTGGTTGCAGAAGTTTTTGATTGGGCAGATGGTACATTTTGGTTTAGGTTTTTTACATATTTCTTTTCCAAAGGCTACGAGTAGGTGGTTTACTATGTTTCTCTTGTGGATGGGTGTTAATTCTTCTAGCTTCTTCTTTACATCCATGTATTTATCACGTTCATGAGCTATTCCAAGTCTCTTAGCTATGGTTTCAACATGTGTGTCTACGGCGATCTCGGGGAGACCGTAACCAACCGATAAGACTATGTCTGCAGTCTTGTCTCCAACCCCTGGAAGTTTTAACAATTCTTCTCTATCTTTAGGGACACGGCGATCATATTTCTCCAAGATTATTCTTGCTACCTGTTTTATTCTCTTAGCCTTAATTCTATAGAACCCTACTGGTTTTATTAGTTTCTCAATCTCTCTGATGGATGCGTTTGCGAGAGATTCTATTGTCGGGAATTTTTCAAATAACCGTTTGTAGGCACTATCCGTTATCTCATCTTTCGTTCTCTGTGAGAGTATGGTCCCTACAAGTATTCTGAAGGGGTCTTCAGAAATATGCGATGGGATCTCTAATCTATACCTAGACTCGAGGATTCTTAAAATCTCCGAGAACTCTTCAACTGTTACCATTAACTATCCGCTACCTTTCTAGTTGGCTAAAGATAAGATTATCCGAAACGGTATATTACTCCAAAACCGCCTGGTGGATAATCCCATCTTACCACATTTAATGGGCACACTATTCTACATGTTCCACATTCTAGGCATCCTTCATACGTAAATTTTATGTTGCCTGTTTCATCAATTTGGTAGAGCCCTGCAGGACAAGAGTAGACACATGGCTTTATGCTACATTTTCTACACTTCTCGACATCTATTTTTATGTGAGGATCACCATAAACCTCGAATTTTGTTAATGCTATTCTCTCTTCAACACTCAGCTTTCTGTAACTCATAGTGAAGACACCGCCCTCACGAGTTCTAGGAAGATCTTAATTAATGAGGTTAAGCCTCCTACAGATTCATGAATAGATTCCCTTAGAGTGTATAGCTCTTCTTCAACCGTGTAAGTTTTACTAAAGATTTTACATAGGATTTCCGGATAATATGTATAGAGCCTATTGTTGGAGAGTATGTTTGGAGTTTTCTTGAATTTTTCTAGTTTTGAGATTACGTGATTTTCTTCTAAGAGTTTTCTATATATTGATAGATCGTCCGGTGTGCCTGCTTTCTCTATTGCTTCCGCCGCTATTCTACCTGATTCTATCGCTATATCTACACCTCTAACTGTGAAACCTGTATTGATTAGTAATCCAGCTGCATCTCCAACGACTAGGTATCCTACTCCATAAGGCTTCTCCATGAAATCTCTGTATCCAGCTTCTCTAATCATGTGGGCTGAATACTCTACGAGTACACCATCTCTCACAAGTTTCAGGATCTGTGGATGTGTACGTAGTTCTTCTATGACGTCTCTAGCTTCTATATTCAGAGAAAATGAGGGTCTGTATACGACTCCTATAGATACGTATTCTCTCATCGTATAAATGAATCCTCCACCTCCAAGTCTTGGGTAGAGTATAAAGTAGGCTACACCTTCATCGTCTTCTAGAGAAAATCTTTCATCTATAGTTTCTTTCTTAAGTTTTATGACTTCTTTTACACCGACAGATATGTCTTCTGGTTTAGGCCTACATCTTAATCCATGTTTCTCGAGTAGTAGCGTGTTCGCTCCCTCAGCTATCACCACATAATCCGATCTAAGAATCTCTCCACCTGCTTCTACACCTACAGCTCTCCCTCCCTCAAATATCAATTTATCAACTTTGACTCTAGTAGCTATTGTGCCTCCAGCTTCTTCAACCTTGTAAGAAAACCATTTCAGGAATTCTGTTAAGAAAGTTGTAAAACTATCGTATCCATCGCTAGATCTATTGATGATATATTGTAGGTTTATGGAAGAACCGTCATGACACAGTATTGATAAACCTTCTCTTCTAACCCATCTTTCTATAGGTGCATCCATTCTCCAGCCTGGCATATTCTTATCCAGTACGTAACTGTACACTCTACCTCCAAAAACATTCTTAGAACCTGGTTCAGATCCTCTCTCTAAAACTACTACACTGAACCCCTTCTTAGCTAGGAAATATGCTGTAGATAGACCTGCCGGTCCCGCTCCCACCACTATTACATCAAACTCACCACTCATGTAAACCACCTGACAGTGATGTTAAATTTGTGTAAAAGTTGATGTTTGAATTATTCCTTATGTTGATGATGTTTTAGTTGTTTTTATTTTTTCAATCAGTTTTGGTAGTATTTTGTAGAGATCTCCTACGATGAAGTAGTCTGCTTCTTGGGATATCGGTGCGTTTGGATCTTTGTTTATAGCTATTATTATTTTAGAGTTTCTTGCTCCGACCATGTGTAGTGGTTGTCCTGAGACTCCTACTGCAAGATATATTCTTGGATTTACGGTTACTCCGGATATTCCTATCCAGTTGTCAGCCCAACCATATTCTGCTGCTAAAGGTCTAGTAACACTCCAAGCAGAATTAACGGTTAAAGATACTAGTTCTCTCACCATTTCTAGATCTTCTCTATTCTTGAAGCCTCTACCAGCAGCTACAACCAAGTCAGATTTCTCTAAAGGTGGACCACCACCCACTCTAGGATTCAGGGAAACCGTTATCCTGTTTTCTAAGCTTATTCTCAATTCTTCTATAGATCCTTTCCTGGAGGTTTCTGGAGGTTTCTGTGTTCCAGGTGTTATGCATAGTGTTGCTGGTAGTGTAGATTTAATGGTCGCTATACATGATCCACCATATACTAGTCTCTTCAATTTGAGAACGCTGTCTTCATGATCTACGTCTACGATGTCTGTTATGATTGATTCGTCTCTAGCACCTGCATATAGTCCTGCAATTGTTCTTCCCTTGATTGTTGATGGAAAGAGGGAGACGTCTGGAAAAATTCTTCCGGCTACTTCAAGTATTGCTCTACAGTATTTACTAGGTTCATATACTCCACCATTGAAGAAGTAGGTTTCCTCAAAGTATTTTGAGGATTCTTCTGCCAGTTCTCTAGAAGGTGTAACGCAGTACGGGTATCCACCAAGTTTATCTATAATTATTCTTGAGTATTTTATCCACTCACTATTCTCACCATAACATAGTATCTTCACTTAACTAATCCCTCCATCTTCAGAATACTGTATATCGTTTCTACCGCTTTCTCCAAATCTTCACCAGCATCTATGATTATCTTCTTCCTCTCCACGAAATACTTTCTAACATCTTCTATAGTTACATATCTCGGCTTTACTCCCAGTTCTTCAAGTCTTAGTTTTTTCACTTCCATTTTTTTAGATTTAAGTATTGTTTTAAGTGTTGGAATGCGTGGTTCGTTTGCTTCTGTAGTTAGAGTGATTACGAGTGGGGGCGGAGCTTGGAAAACGTATACACCGTCCTCCATTACAGATTCAGCCTTCACTATAGATCCATTATAGCTTAATGAGTCTACTGAAGATATTATAGGGATTCCTATTTTAGATGAGATTATTGAGCCTAGTGTGTAGGAGTGTGTGTCAAGTGATCCTGCTCCGAGAAGTATTAAATCGTATGGTCCAGTCTTCTCTACGAAGGCTTTTACGATGTCGCCTATAGTTGTAGCTTGGAGTTTCTGGTATTCTTCTACTTCTATAATGTATCCTTCATCTACACCCATAGCATATGCATCTCTAATAATTCTTTCGTGATCTCTAGTCGCACCCACCGTTAAAACGGTTACACTTGCACCGTAACGTTCCTTCAATCTGATAGCTTCTTCTACAGCACATTTATCTGAATCTCCCATCTTATTTGGAGCTATCTCTACTAGAGGACTACCATCTTTCTCATATTTTAATTGAGATACATCTACAGTTAGCTTTATGAGTGTGAGTATCTTCACTTTATGTTCTCACCTGTACATTATCCTTTAACGTATTCTGATCCTATTATGTCTCTAGCAATTATCAACCTCATTATATTCTGTGCTCCCTCCGCACCTATCGTATATGAGAATGTTCCAAGCCATCCTCTGAACGCATTACAATCTTTCGTATACGCATACGCTCCATACCATTTCATTAATTCTTCATATATCTTTGAAGTTGCTTCTGGAGCTTTAAGTTTACATAATGCTACAGGCACGTTCAGATCTCTTTCCCTCCACCTAGAATCTTTCTCTACGTATATCTTGTCTGCAAGCCACGCAGCTCTATATGTTAGTAGTCTCGCAGCTTCAAGCTCACTGTAAAGTTCTGAGAACTTAAAGCTCACTCCTTGGAAAGACGCTATAGATCTTCCTTCAAAGAGTCTTCTATTCCTAATCCATTCTACTGCTTGGTCTAGAGCCCACCTACCGCTTCCAATTGTTGCAGCTGCTACAAGTATTCTTGCAACATTGAATCCTTCCATTAAGTAGTAGAATCCTTTGTTTTCTTCTCCGATTCTGTATTTGTCTTCCACTTCGAAATCCTCTAGTGTGAAGGATCCAGTGCTTATCCCTCTTCTACCTATCTCTTCAAAGATTGTTGGTTTCCATCCAGCTTTAACTTTACCATTCCATTTAACGATTAAGTTGAAGGCTGTGATATTTCTGTGCCCATATTCTGGTTTACCTGTTTTCGCTACTAGAAAGTATCCCCCACCTTCTGGTAGTTCTTGTATCTCTCTTATACCGCTTATATACGTTTTCTCACCGTTCAGAATCCATGTACTATTCTTCTTTACGGCTGTTGTTTTTATTCCAGCTACATCTGAACCTCCGTGAGATTCTGTTGAAGCTATGCCGTAGAATGCATCTCCCTTTGCAACCTTTGGTAGAATTTCTTGTTTCGCTTCTTCGCCACTATACTTCTCCATTAAGAAAGGCCAACCATTATTCAAAAGAACGTAAACCGCTGTTGCTACAGAAGGATCATGATATCCTATTTCTTCAGCAGCTATAGCGGCCATAGTTATCGTTCCACCCATGCCTCCATATTCTTCAGAAACAGGTATAGCCAGTAAACCTTGTTCACCCATCTTCTTGATCAAGTCTACAGGTATCCTGCCTCTCTCATCTATCTCAACCCACTTCGGCTCAATATACCTCTTACAAAATTCCCGAACACTCTCTCTAAATCTCAATTCATCCTCCGAAAACTCAAAATCCATACAAAAAACATGTAAAACCTTATTTTTAAAGAATTCTCAAATAGATACGTTACTTGAATTAAGTGTTCTAACAATTTTATCATAACGAACTCTACGTAATGTCTACATGCTTTATCAATCTTTGATCTAAAATTTAAAGGATTAAAACTATGGTTAAAGTTTTTAATTTTGGAAGAGATCTTCATTACTAGGTATGTTGAAGATTGGTGAGACAGTTATTGAGCTTATTAAAGGAGATATTACAGATCTAGAAGTAGATGTTATTGTTAATGCTGCTAATTCAAGTTTAAAGATGGGTGGAGGAGTAGCAGGCGCAATCTTAAGGAAGGGTGGTAGAGTGATTCAAGAAGAATGTGATAAGATTGGTTACTGTCCTGTAGGTGGTGCCGTAATTACATCTGCTGGAAACTTGAAAGCAAGATACGTTATCCACGCTGTAGGACCTAGAATGGGTGAAGGAGATGAAGATAGGAAACTCCGTTCAGCAACTTTAAGCGCTCTCGAACTTGCAGATAAACATAGAGTTGAATCTATAGCTTTTCCAGCAATATCTACCGGAATATTTGGCTATCCGAAAGATAAATGTGCAGAAGTAATGCTCACAGCAATAATAGATTACCTGAAATCTAAGAAGACTGGCTTAAAAAAGATAATACTCTGCCTTTACGATGATGAAACTTACAGAATTTTTGAAGAAACACTTAAACGGAAATCTCCTTAAAGTTCGTATAGTTTTGAGGGTTTTTATGACGGCGTTATAAGAATTTCCAAATGAAAAGAATTTAAAGATCTAATACTTAGAATGTAAAGTTTTAAATTCTGGTTGTATTTTTGTACATTCTTGATCAAATATGGGGTCCAGTGATCTGAATAATGATCTTCCACCACCGCCACCACCAGGATTCCTATCATATCTAAAAGCTCTTGGACCAGGGGTTATAATGGCTTCGCTAGCAATAGGTTCAGGTGAATGGATTCTCTTTCCAGCTGCTGTAGCTGCTTACGGTCCACAACTTCTATGGCTTGCAGCATTTTCATGTCTACTTCAAGCAGTGCTCGGTGTAGAATCTATGAAGTATCCTGTATACTGTGGGCAGCCCGTTCATAAAGCATACCAAAAGCTTCCACCCGGCCCTTTTGGATGGGCTTGGATATGGACTTTACTGTTATTCATTCCCGTTATGTGGCCTTCTTGGGCTATTGCTTCAGCTACAGCTATAACGGCTCTCCAACTTGGTAGACTTCCGGGACCGCAGGATTCTATGTTACTATTGGCTTGGGGTATAGTTGCATTAGTTATAGGTATTCTCGTACTACATATTGGATGGAAGATTCAGAGAACCTTGGAGATTATTAGTTGGCCTCTGATAATTTTGTTGTTTACGACTGTTCTCATAGGTGTCGTAGTTGCTGCTAAACCTTCTGACTGGATTGATGTTCTTAGTGGTTTAGGTGGTTTTCTATCAGAGAGAGGAGGTCTACCGCCTCCAGGTAAAATAGACTGGATAGCTATTTCCGGAGCCATAGCATATATTCCAGCTGGATTTGGATTTAATCTAATGTTATCTAGTTATGCTAGAGATAAGGGCTGGGGAATGGCTTCAAAAATAGGATACATATCAGCGGTAATCGGTGGGAGGAAGGTTGAATTAAAGGCTGAAGAAGTGCCTTTCAGAATAAATGAAGAGAATATGAAGAAGTGGAAAAGATGGTTAATGATATTGAGGATAGATAGCTGGATCGTCTTCAGCTTGATAACATTCATAACCCTCATCATGACTACCACTATGGCTCACGCTCTTCTAACACCCGAGCAAGCAGCATCACTTAGAGGGTTTGGCATAGCTGCTGCTCAAGCACAAGCACTTGCTACATATCTAGGTGTAGCTGCATGGTTCGTAGTTCTGCTCTCAGGTTTCTGGATCTTATTTGATACACAGTGGGGTCTGATGGATTCTACGACCAGAGTTATCGTCGATAACTTCTGGCTAGCTAGTGAAAATGTTAGGAAGTTTGCTAAAGGCGATCCTAGAAGAATCTACTATCTAATACTGTACATTATGTTCTTCGTATCATTGATAATAATGATTGGGTCACTAGTTTATGGTTGGGCTTCTCCCTACATGCTTACATTGATAGGTGCAAATCTAGGATTACTTGCTTTAACGATCGCCTACCCACTACAAATAATAGTAAACTATAAGTACATGCCTAAAGAACTGAGACCATCACCTATAACAACATTAATACTGGCATGTGGAGCAATATTCTATGGATTCTTCTTAGCGGCCGTTATCTTGCAGACAATCTTCGGTGTAAAAATATAGAAATACATCTCATACGTAATATTTTTTGATGATGAAGTTGAGGTACCCTGAAGAGATGATGAAGGCTGCAGTAACTGAAGTATTATGCATATTTTTCTTCTAAATATTTTCTCCTAGTTCTCTTCTGTATACTTCTCTCCAGTATTCTTCTATTTCTCCTTGGATTGTCTGTATTATCTCAGCATTCTTTACTGGGTAGAATAAGTGTCTGAATCTTGCTTGTGTCTTAAGATATTCTTCAACTGGCTTCAGTTTTCTCGGTATATATGTGTGTTTAACTTCACCATATATGGCTTCTTTAAGTGGCCATATGCCTGTCTCTACAGCTAGTCTAGCCATTCTAACAGTCTCCATGGTTTCAAAACCCCATCCAGGTGGACATGGAGAGATAGCTATGAAGAGTTTAGGTCCTCTATATTTTTCAGCTTTCTCTATCTTCCTAGCTATGTCTAGTGGATGTGATGGAGATATTGTTGCTAGGTATGGTGGTTTGTGGGCTCTCCATATCTCGAATAAATCTTTCTTCTTTTTCTTATATCCTTCTGGGTTTAGTGGTGTTGGTGGAGATGTAGCAGTTCTAGAACCTAGAGGTGTTGCAGAAGAAAACTGGAAACCAGTATTCCCATATGCTTCATTATCATAACATAGATAATAGAAGTCTAGTCCACGATATATTGCTCCAGAACTACTCTGTAAACCTATATCATATGCTGCACCATCACCTGTAATAACAGCGACCTTCAAGTCCTGGTCTACTGGAATCCTACCCTTCTCCATAAGTATATCTAACGCATCTCTTATCCCTTGTGCTCCAGCAGGTGCGCAAGCCATCGCAGTATACATCCATGAAGATTTGAGTGGTGTGAAGGGGTAGTTCACCATGAGTGTAACACATCCAGCGGCATTCACCCACACAACATTTCCACCTAAAATTTTGTGGAAGATTCTCAGCGTCAGTATGGCGCCGCATCCAGAGCAGAGGGGTGTTCCAGCTACAACATAATCTTCACTTAGTAGATCTTTGATAGATCTATACCTAGAGTTGGAAGACATCTCCACCAAACCCCACCTTTAATAGAGATTTGACTTCCTCAAGTTCATCTTCTCTAAACAATAGTATTGGCCGAGGCTCTTTTCCAGATCTTTCACAGTCAAGCAGGTATTCGAATACATATCTTATCTCATCTATGGTTAATGTTTTTCCACCTACTCCACCTATTACTGATAAGATTAATGGAGGCCTATCTCTAAAACCATATAATGCTGAGCATATCTCACCGTACAGTATTCCACCGAAACCTGGCGATATGTTTTGGTCTATCACTATAACTCCTTTCTTATTCTTTAGTGCTTCTCTAATGTCTTCTTTTGGGAAGGGTCGGACCATTCTTATCTTAAGTAAACCTACGCTGAATCCTTCTTCTCTAAATATTCTTACAGCTTTCTTACCTATCGTTGAGAAAGACCCCATCATTACTATAGCGTATTCTGCATCATCAAGCATGTACTTCTCGACTACATCGTATCTTCTAGCAAAGTGTTCTTCAAACTCGCTACAAGCTTCTTTAAACACTTTTACAGCGTTAAGAGATGAGAAATGCATCTGGTATTTGTAGAAACTGTATAGTGGTGGTCTAAGCACTGTAACACCTTTAGCTGAATGTTTTCCTGCTCTAAACGGATTCACGTAATTGTATCTAGGTAGGAATCTTCTAACTTCTTCAATCTCTGGAAGGATTACCGGTTCACGTGTGAAAGAAATGTGGAAACCATCCATGTTAACTATGCTTGGAAGGAGGACTCTATAATCTTCTGAAACCCTGTAGGCTATCAGGATTAAGTCTAATACTTCTTGACATGTTTCTGCATGTAGGAGTATGAAACCAGAGTCTCTTGTTGAGAGGAAATCATTGTGATCTGGCTCCAAGGTTATAGGTGCGGCAACAGCTCTACTAACATTTACTAAGACTATTGGAGCTCTCCACCCAGCTACGTTATACAACATTTCATAAGCATACAATAGTCCTTGGCTAGATGTTGCTGTAAAAACTCTTGCACCTGAAAGCGCTCCTGTCCCAGCAGCTGTCAACATAGAATGTTCTGATTCCAGTATCGTTAATTTCGCCTTCATCTCCCCATTCGCTATCCATTCTGCCAATTTTTCTATGATCTCTGTTTGAGGTGTTATTGGATAAGCTGGAATATAATCTACTTCTGCTAGTCTAGCAGCCCACGCAGCTGCTGTGTTACCTGTCATCATTACTGCACGTTTAACTGGTGGTACCAGATACCTCTTAAATCCAAGTTCTAATATAAGTTTAGTTCTTATCATACTGCTTCAGCCTCCCTCACATAACTTATAGCTTTAACAGGGCATTCATTGAAACATATCAAGCAACCTTTACAGTTATCATAATCTACCACTAGACTGTTATCAACCATTTCTATTACTCCTTCTGGACAGTAGATTACGCATAAACTACATCTAGTACATTTCTCAAGATTTATCAATGGTTTGAATACTCTCCAACTTCCCGTCTTCCTTATCTTAGTATTTCCAATATTCCATATCTCGGGTATATTGTAGGGTGGATGGGTCCAGTTTAATTCAACTATCTTGTATTTCTTTTGTTGTGATGGGGGTGGTAGCGGTGCGGGGTAAACGAGCTCGAAACATGTTTTCGCTAAGAGTATGTTCTTTTCTAGAAGCTCTCCTTTTATACCTATTTCTTGAAGTTCTTCTTTAACGGCTTCTTCAAGTGAGTTCCATCTAATCATACCTGTGAGTTTAGTAGCGATAGCACCTATCCCAGTACTTAAAACAACTCTGCCAACATACCTAAGAGATAGCCCTGTAACATCTCCTACAACGATGTTTATGTTATCGTGTTTTATCTGTAGATGATCTATGTTCTTGGTAGTGTTTATGAATGCTGTTCCACCTGTCTGTATCCCTGATAATGGGTTTGCTATAGGATCAGATAATAGTGATTCATCTGAGACTAGCACTAGATTCGGATTAAAGATGTAACCCCTATCAAGTAGTTTTAACGGATCATCAGAAATCTTAGTGAACGCTGTTACTGGCGCTCCTCTCCTCTCTGCACCATATATCGGAAAGTCTTGTACATGGAATCCTTCTAGATGTGCAGATGTACCGAGAATTCTACTCGCAGTTTTTACGCCATGCCCCCCACGACCGTGGAAACGAGCATATATAAGCAAAAGATGTTCCCATAGATAATAATCGCAAGGTAATTAAAAACCACTACTTTCAACTACATATTTATAGGGTTTTTATCCCCCCTTTTCCAAATAGTTACTGTTTCATTATCTATTTCTACCCAGTCTCCTGTTTCTATGAGGTTTATGTCTATCTTGTCTACGGTCGGTATATCTGAGATTACGGCTCCTACAGCTATTATTGGTTCACAGAATTCGTTTATTATTCCTGAAGGTGCTAAGCCTTTCTTCTTCAATCTATAAAGTATGTATGAGCTTACGGTAGATCCTTTACCTCTCGGGAAGACAAGTATTTTTCCAGCTATAGATCTACCTTCAAGCTCATGTCCTTTCTCTATAACTATCCCTGTTTCCGGATCTACTCCACCTAGGAAGCTTATAGGCTGAGTTGATCTTAATGCTTCTCCACGTACTTTACCCTTCTTTATCACTCTACCTTTAACTTTGATCAATATTCTTTCACCGCTTCTTCCACAAGTTCATCCATCCTAGCGATCTTAACTTTAAGCTTATTCAAGTTTCTAGAGTACCATGCACCTTTAGCAGAGTTTGTAGCTATCGACCGTACCCCCACTTGTTCTATCGGAGCTATCACTGGACATGTATCTGCCAGTATCTTTACACCTAGTTCTTCAAGCTTCTTCTTCACACCTAGCTCAACACATAGATTCTTAATACTTCTAGATGTACATATCCAGGTCTCTTTTCTAACCTGTCTACCATTAAGCTTCTCCATAAACATTATTATCTCTTCCAGTGAAGCGTGTGGACAGCCTATGAATACTAGATCTACTGGAGAATCATCGTTAAGTTCATCTCTAGCTTCTCTCAAATCTCTTTCTTCTACTTCTATCCTCTCCATCTTCTCTATAGGTTTTAATGTGTATTCTGGTGTTAATCCTTCTATATGGAAGATTGCTAGATCTCCACTACTTGCTAATGCTGCTCCAAGTGCTTTAAGTTCCACGTTGTCCACAGACTTCACACCTTTAAACAAAGGTATCTTTCCTCTACACATCTTTCCGATAAAATATCCTAAGAGTGCGTAATCGTATTCATCTCTCAATTCTGGTACATGGACTTCTATTGATGGGGCCCTGTTCTCTGTTACGTGTAATCCATAGTATGGTGTTCTACCAGTTAATGCTGATGCTAGAGCGCTCGGCCCACCTTCTCTATTCGTTCTAGCACCTATAACAGAGTTTACATAGATTATCGCTGAACTCTCACTCCAAGCTACATTATCTCCTAGCTGTGGCTTATTCCCGACATAGTATGGCGTGCAGGTGAGTGTTGGCTGCACACCCATTTTAACATAGGTTTCTACAATCTTTTTCTGAGTTGAGACAAATTCTTCATCTACCCCCATCTTACCCCAGTCTTCCAGATCTACTCCAGCAGGGTTTAATGTTGATAATACTTCTACTCTACCATCTCTAGCTATTTCTTCAAGCCATTCTAAACCCGCTTCTCCAAGATTCTTATATGATACTCCAGATATCTGTGTACTCTTTACTGGTATCATTTTTTCAGCATTATATATCTTTCCAAGAGCCACCAAGATCTCCATAGCGATCTGCTTAGCATACCCCATCTCTCCATTAAGCATCTTCTCTTCTTCCTTAGTCAAATACATCTACAACCATCACCATGAACGAGGTTATCTATCCTACATCTAGCCAAAATGTTAGGATAAACTTTACGGGTTCGTTAGGTAAATTGTGTTTAAGATAAGTTTATAGTGAGGTGGAGTGAATACATTATTCTAAGAATTGTTTTAAGTCTACGTCTGGTATCTTGGCTTTCATGAATTTTGATCTATCTCTATTGAGTGGAATTGTGGCGTCTAGACCTGCTTTACATGTTTCTCTGGTAATCTGATCTGCCGAAGGGTCTAGGGATGAACCTTTCTCACCGAGCTTAACTATTAAATCTTTATCAAGCTGAGTTCTAGTAGCTATTGCCCACTCTACCTCCAGCGGATTATCTATATCTACATCTTCATCTACAACGATAACATACTTCAAGCTTTCATGTGCTTTGAATGCTGCTTCTATAGCTTTCCTTGGATCATCTTCATTCTTCTTCTTTATCTTTATTACTGCGTTAAGCCAAGAGGCACCTCCAGGAGTTAATCTAACATCTAGACATTCACATATCTTGGATACTTCTTTAAAGATCGCTACTTCCCTCGGATAGCCCATGAGATTCTTATGCTCTAATCCTGATGGAAGTATGTACTGGAAGATTGGATTACGTCTCATAGTTATACAAGTTATCTCTATTATCCTCTCCTTTCTTACAGCATCATATGTTCCGAGGATGTCTATGAATGGCCCCTCATCTACAAATTCATCCGTTATCCTTCCTTCTAAGACTACTTCAGAATCTGCTGGAACCAGTAGATTGTTTGTTAAGGTTTTAGCGTATTTAATTGGAGCTAGTTTTGATGCTATTTGAAGCTCGCTTCTCCCGATCTCCGTTGTGATAGCTGACGCTAACATGAACGCTGGATGGTTTCCAATAGTTATCGCTACATCTCTTACCCCTCTCTCAATATACTTGTATAGATGGCGGGGAACTATCCTAGCTGCAACTCTCTCCTTATCTAGAAACATTAATCTATGGAAGCTAGCATTATAACCATATTCTCTATCGTATGCTATTATTATGCTTGCAGATATGTATGGAGCTTTATCATTTAATCCAGTCCATATGAATGGTAGTCTTCTAAGGTCGGGTTCATCTATTACGATTTCCTGGCATGGTGGATTCTCTATTATGTTTATCTCTCCAGGATTCTCGATAGCATCTATAATCTTATCTCTTAAACTATTTGCAGAAGTGTTTAGTGATCTCGAGACTATGTTTCTATCAGCGCAGATATTACCAACTAGTCTAAATTCACTATGCTCGACGATGTTGTGGAAGAGTACTGGTCTAGGTTCAAGCTTCTTCAATATTGCAGGTATCTGAAATCTACAAGAAACAGGTTTCCATATATTTACGAGGACACCTTCTCTATCTAATTCTTCTAAAAAAGATCTTAGTGAAAAACTATCAGATTGCACGTAATTATCTCTACCAGCTAGAAGATATACCTTGACTATCTAGATGTCTATGGAAGTCTAATATAGCTTATATCCTCCTACCATGTTTTATACTGTTTTAGATGTGTCCTGAGAGAAAATTGGTGAAGATTTCTAGAAACGTCTACTATATTCCCGGCAGGACTGTTGTCGGTGTTATCGTGAGAGATGATTGGTGCATGATTGTAGATACTGGTATAGATGAAGATTATGGTAGGAGGATTGCTAATATTGTCGGTGAAGCTGGATTAAAAATTAGATACATATTCAATACACATTCTCACGCAGATCACATTGGAGGAAATACTATGATTATTAAGAAGACTGGAGCCATGCTTCTAGCACCTCAAATCGAGTCAAGTTTAATAGAGAACCCAGTACTTGAACCAATACTCTTATATGGTTCACATCCTCATAGAAAACTCCATAGCAAGTTTGTTATGGCCCATCCCTCCAGAGTAGATAAAACATTAACCGAGGGGTTCGATCGAGAGTTGAATTTGGGTTATGTCCAGCTTCCTGGACATTCCTTTAACATGTTTGGATTAACTGTAGAAGATGTTTTCTTCACTGCCGACTCTGTGTTCCCAGAAAATCTTGTATCAAAGTTTAAGATAATCTACCACTTCAATGTTAGAGAGTCTGTGAAAACTCTTGAGAAGATAAAGAATAGTAGTTACTCGATCTATGTTCCATCACATTCAGAGCCTGTATCTAGTATATCCAGTATGGTTGAATCAAATCTTAAGTCTATCTACAGTGTTAGGAAGATTATTGAAGAAATTTCTGAAAAAGCTATATCGCTAGAAGACTTGATCTCAACAGTATTATCTGAACTCGGAGTCATAGTTGAGACTTCTTACATGTATTTCCTTTATTCTTCTGCATTGAAATCTTATATTTCCTGGCTTGTAGATGAAGGTTTCTTGAAAGAATATTTAGAGGATGGTAAGGTTATGTATGTTAGGGTAGGTTGATATGCCGATATTCGTTGTACATGAACATCATGCTAAGAAAGCTGGACTCCACTACGATCTCAGATTGGAGATAGATAATGTGTTGAAATCCTGGGCTTTGAGGAAAGAACCTCCAACAACACATAACGTTAAGAGGCTTTGTATACCTCAACCTGACCACGAGCTTTCATACGCTAATTTTGAAGGTGAGATCCCGGAAGGACAGTATGGTGCAGGAACAGTTAAGATCTGGGATAAAGGTGAATACAAGATTCTAGAATATGATCCAGATAAGAAGATGGTCGTCTACATGATGGGAGAAAAACTGAGGGGAAAATACATACTAATCAACACCAGTAGAGGTTGGTTATTCTTTAAGGGAAAATAGCTAATTATAGGATACTGTTAATTACTGAAGATTAACTGGATCTCGAAGCATCTCCGTTTAGATTTAACTGGAAACGTTAAAAATTTACGTTTCTAGAATCTTTTTTCAGTTTCTCTGGAAAATTTATTACTGGTTTCTTTATTTACCAGAAAATTTGGTTGAATGTTTTTGAGATGGTGAAGATAATTTTGTTTTGGTTTGTTGTTAGAAGAAGTTTCTATTAGGATTGCTGGATTAACTGGGCTGGGAGTAGAGTTTACCACAGAGGTTATTGTAGATGCTTGTGCAAAGAGGGGGTTGCATGTCTACACTTATAGATTCTTTCCAACTATTGTTAGGGGAGGATATACGTTTTCAGATATAAGGATCTCTTGTAGGAAGACCAGTTCTCCACCCGATGAAATAAACATACTGGGTGCTTTGAGTAAAGAAGGGTTAAGAGATGTAGATAAGATTCTTTCAAAAGATGCTTTGATAATAATTGATGAAGAAGTTGATGTAAGTCAATCTGTATGTAAACACGTTATTCAAATACCTATAGGCAAGCTTTCTAGAGAAATGAAGACTAGGATGAACATGATACTTCTTGGATTCCTTTCAGGATTACTCAACCTAGATTTTGAGGTTGTTACGGAGATATTGAGAAAGAAGAAGATTAGTGAATTTGAATCTAATTTACGTGGATTGAAAAAAGGAATCAGAATTTTCGAGGAGAGCGGTCTAGAGAAAATTGTTGTTAAAAGTTATGGTGGCGTCAAGAGTGTTATAAGGGGATCTGATCTAGTTGCGTTAGGAGCACTCTATGCTGGCTGTAAATTTTTTGCAGGATACCCAATTACCCCCGCTACAAGCATAATGGAGGCGCTGATGAATTGGATTCCTGAATTAGGTGGAGTAGCTGTACAAGTTGAAGATGAGCTAGCCGCTATAAACATGGTTATAGGTGCAAGTTATGCTGGAGCTAGAGCTATGACCGTAACATCTGGTCCAGGATTCTCCTTGATGGCGGAGGGAATAGGTTTTGCAGGTATGGCTGGGATACCAGTTGTGATCGTGGACGTTCAGAGAGTTGGACCGAGCACAGGCTTACCTACAGCTCATGAACAAAGTGATATAGATATAGCTACACATCCTTCTCATGGAGATATTCCGAGAATAGTTTTAGCACCATCAACAATAGAAGAATACTATACGTTTACTGTGAAGTCTTTCCAGTTATCAGAAAAGTATAGAGCCCCAGTGATACTCTTACTAGACCAGTCATATACATTAAACTATCAGACTATTGATAAAATAAGAAACCCGGAAGTTTATAGTTACAGAGTTTCCATCGAGTCTAGCGGAGATTCTATTGAAGTTTATCCTTACTATGATAGTGAGTGGGTTCCATCTCCTCCATCTAAAAGATTACTCATAGTTGCTAGTAGTGTTGAACATGATTATAGAGGATTCTCAGTTCAAGATGGAGAGATACATGCATCTATGTCTGATAAACGGTTAGGTAAGCTTAGAGAATTAGAAGAAAATCCAGTAGACTGGGAAGTTGTAGGAGATGTAGATGGAAGAGAAGTCTTCATAACAATTGGTTGTTGTAGAGCTGCGGTAGAAGAAGCATGTAGTAGATTAAGTAAAAATGGAAGAAGGTTTAAACACATTCCATTAAAACAGCTTTGGCCTATACCGAGAAAACTGAGAGAAGAACTTAGAGAAGCTGAAGTAGTTTACGTTGTAGAGCAGAATGCTTCTGGACAAGTTTTAAGATTAATCTCTAAAGAAATTCCTGAAAACTGTATTGTTAAGAGTGTGAGGAGATACGATGGTCAACCTCTTAGATCTAGAGATATTGTTGAGGTGTTGAGAGATGGGTCAGGCTAGCAGCGTCTTTGATAGAAGTAAGCCTAAATGGTGTCCTGGATGTGGAAACTTCGTAGTGTATAGCTGCTTGAAGGATGCGCTGGAAGAACTTGGATATAGACCTGAAGAAATAGTGGTTGTCTGCGGTATAGGTTGTGCAACATTTATATGGAGTTATCTTAATACGAATTCTCTTAAAGCTCTACATGGACGTGTCCTCCCAGCTGCTACAGGTGTAAAGCTTGTAAAACCTAGTTTGAAAGTACTAGCTGTTTCAGGAGATGGAGATGCATACAGTATTGGTTGCGGTCATCTTACACACACGGCACGTAGGAACATAGATTTAACATACATAGTCATAGATAATGGAATCTTTGGGAATACTCGTGGGCAACCTTCACCAACCACTCCCTACCTCTCACCTACAAAGATTAGCCCTAGGGGTTGGCCTGAAAAACCAGTAGACCCATTACTACTCGTAGCTGTTTCAGGAGCAACATTTATAGCTCAAGGATATGTTGGAAACCCATCATCCTTAAGAGAAATCTTTAAGAAAGCTCTGAAACACCGTGGCTTCTCTCTGGTGAATATTGTTAGCGTCTGCCCAACCTTCAACCCTAAGAGAACTATCACCACTATTAAAGAAAAGATCTTGGATGTAGGTTTAGATTCTCAGAGAGATTTGGATGAAGCAGTTAAACTCTTACTTGAAGCTAGGAAAGCTGGAAAGATCCCTGTCGGAGTAATCTATAGTAGAGATGAGCCAACATACAACGACTTACTCAATGCAAATTCAGATCAAAAATCTATTGTTCCAGATCTTAGAGTGCTAGAGATTGCTTTAAGAGAGTTCGGTTTAGAGATAGAGTGTTAAAGTAGGTTTTCTCATAGTTTTAGAGAGCTCCATGACTTTTAACATGTATCCAGTATACTTCTTCGTAAGGTGTTGAGAATCCACAGAATGGGCAGAAGAGTAGTGGTATCTCTACACGTTCATCTCCAGATTCACAGTCATTTATGAAGATACAATCATTCTTCACATATATTCTCCTATATCTTAATCCAATACTCTCTAGACTTTTCCTCACATATCCTAATGCTTCCTCGATACTTAGAGATGTTTCTGAAGAAGTATCATCAAGCACTATTTCACACACTCTTATTAATGGTATTATAGATGTTGGGGCCAGTTCTTCAGCTAGCTTAACTGCTAGCTTCTCTACGTTTGCCTGGAAATTCATCTTTATCTTTATCACTTTTAATCACTTCCCTTAACCTTCTCTTATAATATGTCATTGGGTTCTTGACATTCCCACATAAACGTCCATTCTCTATACATAAACCGTTGGTTCTGATCTTACTACAGCTAGGTGTTATGTATTTCGTCCTACTCCCCCTCATGCCAGCTATATGTTCAACTTGGTATCTAGCTATTCTAACATTGAAGTCGCTTCTCTGAGAATATATAGAAACTATGTCTTCTATGGATACACCTGTATTTAACAGAAAGGAGGCCATCATGAAGTTTGCGAAATGGCTTACACTTTCACCTGAGACAAGCTTAGCGTAAATCGTCTTTATGCATGGGGGCCATGCTTCAGGTCTAGAAACCATCTGGATAGATTCTTCTTCAATCTTCCTCTCAGGTAGATTATTCTTTATTATTCTCACAGCTTCTTCTAGGGTTTTGGGAAGCACGGTAACTTCTTTCTCAGCTTCCTCTATATTTTTGATTACATGTTCCTCAAGCTTGTCTCTAATCAAACGTATCAGCTCTCTATCTTCTACATAGACTCTGCCCTTAACAACTATTCTATTTACAAGTTTCCAGGCAGGATCATTAAATTTTGAAGCTAGCTTCAAGTAATCTACTAAACCGATCGTGAAGGTGTATGGTGGAGGTAGCTCGCCGTACTCTACATCCATCTTGAAAAAATTTTTAGCTATTTCTAGTATGAGCTTCACTCTATCTTCTTCTCTTTCATTCATTAATCTCTTCTGTATCATTGAAACTTCTGTTAATGCAAACCTTTTTTTGAGAAAATTGTCTCCAACCTTTGCCACTAGAACGACTGCGAGCGGGAATGAAGCTATCTCTGTAAAATCATCTTCACTAATCTTCCATGGATCTAAATTCTCTCCAAACTTTATTGCATTTATCACTCTCTCTACTGCCCTATCTACAATTGGTTTTAGAGATGGGTCATCAAAATCTTTTAGTGTGAAGCCTCTGGAACGGTATTCTTCTCTTGCTTCAGGTAGGAAGGGATACTTAACCTTCACTGGAATGCTGCTAGCAGTAGCCATCTCTCCAACAGTACATCATTACAACTCTAGATATATATTCTCATCTCTTTAACATTCTCTTTAAGACTTCTAGAAGTTCTCTGTCTTCTTCAAGATAGTTTTTAGCTGAATCATATATCTCTATCAGCCTACTATCTAAACGTTCCTCCATGTATTTACATGCTTGTAAACCCATCTCAAGCTTATCTACAAGTTTAACGAGTCTAGCTTCTGGGGTAGAGTTTTCAGAAAACTTCCTCCAAGCAGATACATATTTCTCATAAACTTCTCTAGGCGCATCTTTAAACAATCTTCTTATTGCTTCTTCTTCAATTTTTTCTACTTCTTTTATCTTCGTCTGTTTCTCACGTGGTGTTAAATCTCCCGTAACGGCTTCTGGTAGATCATGCAGTATGGCCATTCTGACAACTTCAGCCACATCCAAACCTCTAAGATCAGCAAGTACAGCAGCTAAGAAGACTACGCCGAAACTATGATCAGCAATAGATTCAGGATCTCTCACACTACTCTCAACCCATCCAGTTCTCCGAATAGACTTCAACTTAGAGATACAATCAAATAAGCTCAAAATGAATTCTAGAGAATTATTCATATCAGTCATCCAATCTTCTAAAAACAAAATACTAATAGATATACTTCTACCCGTCCAGGAAAACTTTAAGAGATTGATGAAAGTGTAGATTAGTTTCTACTGTGTTTTAATTTGTTTTGAGATAATTTTCTGGATACCTGAACTGTATTGAGCCGCCTTCTTCTCTCTCCATACAAGTTTTTCAGGTAATCCTAATACTTCACCAACTTTCCTTAAAACATACTTTCTTACAATACCGTTGCTTTTTAAAATCTTTTGTTTAAGTGGTGTTCTTAATGCGGTATCGTAGACTTTTCTTGAAAGATATGGTTGAACAAACCGTTTACCTAGTAGCATGCATGAAACGTAGTCTCTCTCAATATTTGTTTTATGGAGATCTAGAATGTCTTTCATCATAATGCCTTGCAAAGCTTTTTCACCTTTCTCCTGGAGATTCTTAGCATACTTATAGTATCCTCCGAAGAGTTCGTCTGCACCCTGACCTGAAACAACGATATCTCCAACACAATTCAAAGCAACAATATAGATCAAAGTTGCGAGAGAGAGATCCATCAAAGATATTCTGGGAATGAAATCTATGAAATGCTTAACACATTCTTCAATCATCTCTCTGTTCACGATTACTTTCTTTAGATTCAGCCCGAGAAGTTCTGCAGCTTCTTCTGACAATTCTAAGTCTAATGAGCCCTCAACACCCACAGATACACAGAGAATATTCTTCCCTATTCTAGAAGCTATATAAGCTATTAGAACGCTATCAAGTCCACCTGAGAAAGCTACTGTACATTTTTCTGGAATATATCTTGAAACTGATTCTACGAGAACGTTCTTCAAAAAATCTACATCTCCTCCACGATCTATCTTAGTCTTATACCACTTTTCAATCTTAAATGAATTTTTAAAGATCTCCATTATTCTTCCAGGCGGTATACTCATACTGTTTCTCAAGATTCTTGAAAACGTAGAAGATTTAAAAGATTTGTTTGATAACATATAATTTGCGGGAATACATCCAACATGATCTCTAAAGAATAGAATCCTCTCTTTTTCTATTATGAATCCTGTAAAAAATCCATCAATATCTTCTAAGACTTGTTTGAGGGATTCTACAGATATGTCTCGACTTATTTCTTGAAATACTTCTACGAGATCAGGTGGATAACAATCAGCATAGAAAAACCTATCACTACTCTGCTCGATTATATTTTCTCTAGAAGCATACACAGAGCATCTATAATTTCTGGAATCGAGTGTTACTTCTTCTAGACTTGTCTCCAATATTGAACAAATAAGTTTAGATGGTGGTTCTTCCGTAAACTTTTCTTCACAACCTCTCCAACTTAAATCTATGTAGTATATGCCAGGCCTAGTTTTCATAAGCTAGAATTGTTGTCCATGTTTTTATACGCCTAGATAGAGATCTCTCTCTTCTATACCAACCATGTGGAATATTTCTTCTTCAACTTTTACTGGTTCAGCTCCCACCTTCATCTTTAATTCCCTATACTTTCTATAGAATGCTTGTCTGACTTCTTCAACTTGTTTAAATAATTCTTCTCCGTTTTTGTATGTTGAGGTTTTCTTGGTGATCTTGATTCCTTTGTCAGTCTTCATTGAGAGATAGTATGTTACTTTCCCACCTACTTCCATCAAATTTTCTATTGTACGTTTCTTAGGTTTGGCTTCAACTTCAACAAGTACTGAATATAGCTTCTTTGAGCCTGCTTCTTCAACCATGATATCGATTGAGAAACCGCATCTACCGTGTTTCATGTAGATAGCTTTCTCGTGAGGTAGATGTCTATGTGTAGCCAACCCAACAACATTATCTCTAGAAATCAATTGGACAATTTCATTAGTTATCTGAGACAACTCAACCTGCATACAATATTAAACATCATGACTGAATAAAAAGATTACCACATGCAGTAAGTATAAATTATTATTAATCTCAGGTAATACATATTAAATTGGAGAATCATAGATAGTACGTGAAAGCAACTTGCTTGATGATCTAGACTATAAGATACTTGAAGAATTATCTAGAGATTGTAGAGTAAGTTTTAGGAAGATTTCTGAGAAACTCGGCGTTTCGGTTTCAACGGTAATATCTAGGGTAGAGGTTCTTGAGAAGAATGGTATTATAAAAGGATACACAGTTCTCATAGATCCATCGAAGATAGGTTACAGCTTGACGGCAGTTATCCATGTAAGGATAAGACATGGAAAGCTACTGGAAGTTCAGAGAAGTATAGCTTCAAACCCAAATGTTTTCGCTGTCTATGATGTTACAGGAGAATCAGACTCAATAGTAATAGCCAGATTTAGAGATCGTGAAGAATTAAGCAAATTCATCAAGAACTTACTCTCAAACGAATATATTGAACGTACAATTACCTATCTAGTACTTGATACGATAAAAGAAGAGTGGAGACCCACAGAGCTACTGGCAACATCTAGGAAGGTTGAACGTAAACTTGAAGAAAGTAATTGAAGAAATACTTAAGAAAAGAGAATTCGATAAACTTAAACATTTTGATAATGTGAGGAGAGTTCTATCCAGCCTAATATCATTTCTTTATGGAGAAGAATTATTCGTATTTCGTTCCAGTGAAGCTATAGGATTCATCGCAGGATGGCTAGAAGATAGAGAACCTGAAACAGTTATAGAGATAATTAGGAGAATGTTCTGGTATATGAATGAAGAGAATGGAGGATACTGTCCAGCCGCACCTCTAGTCATAGGAGAAATTGGGAGAAATGTTAAAGAAGTCTTTAAAGATTTCATAAATCCGACGATATCTCTATTAGACAATCCCGAAGTCGAGAAAACATACGCACTCTATGCTATCGGAAGAATAGGTGTGAAGATAATGAATACAAACATAGATATAGCTAGCAAACTATCAATATATCTAAAATCGCCTAACCCTCAAGTAAGAGGACATACTGCATGGACGGTGGGGCAGCTCAAATTAAAGAACTTAACTAAACAACTCTACAAACTACTACAAGACGATGACAAGTTTAGAATATATCTAGATGGAGATTTCAGAGAACTGGCCATAAGAGAGATAGCAAGTAAATCTATTGAAGAAATCTTAAAAGCTACCTAAGAAGAGTTATGGAAATATCTTTAACCTCTCTGAAACTTACCTCAACACCATTGCCTTCCATCTCAACAATCTTCAATAATAAATGATCTATTATCCTCTATCCTGAAAGTCGTTTTATCTAGATTCTCCGAGAATTCTTAACGTCAACATAACTTTAAGCTCTCTTGTTAAACACTTAATTCTCCCCTAGATCCACATTAATTTCTATAGATTTCTTTCAAAGAGATTTGATGTATGCTATCGTATGTAGATACGTTTTTATTGTAGGGTTTTAGATGGATGGTTTAGAAGGAAGGCTTATGGGTCATAGGAAGTATTCTTCACCGAGGAGAGGATCGCTAGCATTTCTGCCGAGAGGTAGAGCTAGCCGTATCGTTCCTAGAGTAAAGTATTGGCCTCCATACGATGGTAAGCCCCGTCTCCTTGGATTCATAGGGTATAAAGCGGGTCAAACTACAGTATATTACATAGATACTACGCCAAACTCGCCTACACGAGGATTAGAAATAGCAAAAACAGCAACGATCCTAGCAACACCTCCAGTAATAATTGCAGGCATAGTTGTTTATGGAGAAGAAAATGGACAATTAAAAGAACTTACACGAGTATGGAGTAAGAATCTCCCAGAAGAAATTATGAGAAAGATACCTACTTGGAAACCTAATGAAAATAAGGGAATCGAAAAACTGAGAGAACTAGTAGACAAGATAAGAGAAGTAAGAGTAATCGTTATGGGTAGACCTAAGCTTGCAGGTTTACCGAGAAAGAAGCCAGACCTACTTGAAGTCAAGGTTGGCGGTCAGGTAAGAGAAGCATTAGAGTACGCTATAAGTAAACTTGGAAAAGAAGTTAAGATCACAGAAGTATTCGATGTAGGACAGTTCATAGATGTTATAGCTGTTACGAAGGGCAAAGGGTTTGAAGGTGTAGTAGGTAGATTTAAGATAAAGATCCAGCCTAGAAAGAAGAGGAAGACTAGGAGAGAAGTTGGAGCAATAGGTGGTAGAAGCCCAGCATACGTAACATACACTGTACCTAGAGCTGGACAACACGGCTTCCATCGTAGAACAGAATTCAATAAGAGAATACTAGCATTTACAGAAAATGGTTTAGAGTATACACCTAAGGGAGGGTTCCCGCACTTCGGGATTGTGAAGACTGAAGCAGTACTGGTAGAAGGAAGTGTGCCAGGCGCGCCGAAGAGAACAATCGTTTTAAGAATACCTGCCAGACCGCCTAGAGAAATTGAAGCACCTAAAATAATTACGGTGGGGATACCTAGATGAGCATACTTGTAGATCTCTTAAAAAATTCTGAGAATACTGTAAGAAAGATTCCAGTAATAAATATAGAGGGATCTAAAATTTCTGAAACAATTCTACCAAAAGTATTCTATGCACCTTTAAGAGAAGATCTCGTCTGGAGAGCATACATACATTTACAAACCCATACACTTCAACCTAAAGGAGCATCTAAAATCTCTGGACACAAGTACTCTGTAGAATCATGGGGTGCAGGATACGGTATGGCTAGAATTTCTAGAATCAAAGCTTCAGGTACAGGAAAAGCTCAAGCGGGAGGTATGGTACCTTCAGCAGTAGGAGGTAGACCTACACATCCACCAAAACCAGAGAAGAAAATCTACAAAGAATTAAATAAGAAAGAAAAGAAAGTAGCTCTCTTAGTAGCTGTGGCATTTACTGGTTGCAGAGAAGCCGTCGTTAAACGTGGACATAGAATTTCAGAAAACCTTGAACTACCAATAGTAATCGAAGACAGCATAGAATCTGTAAGTAGAACTAAGGAATTAAGAGAAATACTTGAGAAGATTGGGTTAAAGGAAGAATTGGAGAGATGTAAAGAAAAGAAGATACGTGCAGGTAAAGGTAAGAGGAGAGGTAGAAGATACAAGAAAAAAGTAGGACCACTCATAGTTGTACTTGAAGATAGAGGAGTAGGTAAAGCAGCTAAAAACATTCCAGGAGTAGACATAGTAGAACTCAAAGATCTAAGCGTACTCCACCTAGCACCTGGAGCTAAACCTGGAAGACTCACAATCTATAGTCAAAGTGCATTCAATAAAATAGATGAAGTACTTCTTAGAGGTGTAGCGAAATGAAGTCTACTGAAGTAATAAAGAAAGTTGTAATAACACAGAAAGCAGTATCAATGATCGAGAAAGAGAATAAGATAACGTTCATCGTAGATTTGAGAGCAACGAAAGACGATGTAAAAAGAGCTGTAGAAGAACTCTACGGAGTAAAAGTAGTAAAAGTAAACACGATGATAACGCCTCTAGGAGAGAAGAAAGCATACGTAAAACTAGCACCAGAAACACCTGCCTCAGAGCTAGCAATAAAACTAGGAATACTCTGACATATCCAATTAACGGATATCCTTCACAAAACCATTTAATAGGATTTTGATCTGAAAAGATTTCATCTTGGATGCTTCTTTCACAACTATATCTGAAACAAGCTTACGTTGACGCCACTATCAAAAACATTTTATAAGTAAACCCGCTACCCTATTCCTAGAACTTAAAAGACTTGAAAAGATGAATTAACAGACTTTAAGCTGTTGGTATTATCTTAGTGCATGTTGTGATATTTCTCGAAGATTTTGGGAATTTATTTATAGGGGAAACTATTTCAGAGAGAATTACCTTTCATTTCTAGATATGAAGAGTGTCTGGGCTATCTTATTATCGGCTGCCTTCTTCTTATTAGTGTTTACTGTTTATGCTGAAGAACAAGCTCCAGGTGCCGATTTTGAGACCGCTCTACCTCTCGATCTCTCCGCCGGATATGTTTGGGTTAATAATTCTCTAGTAAAGCCTTTCGAAGATAATCATTACTATATACTTAGGGGTTTGAGGAGCGGGGTTGAGGTTAGAGTTGAGGGAGTCTTAGTAGGTGTTGAGTCTGGTTTGACCACTGTCTCACTTTACTCTAACGATCAAGCCAGATTGATTGGTATGGACCAAGTTCTCGGCAAGAATACTAGAAAGAGAGTTGAGTTGAAGTATATGCTTGGCTATGATCCTAGATCTCCAGAAGAGTTAGCCGTATATCTGAGAATTGGTAAGAGTAGTGGTGCTGCATTAAACTACTCTCTCAAGATCTACACAGTAGAATATTCTGATGCGGGTAGCGGTAGGGATGCAGGTGGAAGTTATGATACAGCCCTCCCACTCTCAATCACCACTAAAGATGTTGTTACACGTTTCACAGGATATTTATCAGAAAAAGATTACGGAAACGATTTCATCGATTACTATAAGCTTCCAGTAGAACTTGCTCGAGGACAAGAATTATTAATAGAGATAAAACCTTCACCTGAACTCATGGTTAGGGCTTCAATACTAAATGCTACAGATCGGTTTACTTTAAAGAGTAATAGATCTGAAGCTAAAGGTGAACCCCTCACTTTAAGGATTAGAGGTGATTGGAGAACTGGTTTAAACAATTTCTATCTTGTTGTTGAGAATATGGGTGGCACTGGTGGAGGAGGTCAGTATAGTGTAACTGTACAGATCGTTACGCCGACAACTACAGAAACAACCACAGCTACAACTATTAGTACATCTCCTTGGCCGTCCATAGACCAGGAAACACTTAGAAACCTGATAATCATAATAGCTATCGCAACTGTTGTTATAGCTGTAGTCGTAATGATCGTGATGAGAAGAAGAGCCGTGCGTGTTGAAGAAGAGTGGGGTGGATGGGGTACAGAAAGCTGGTAAACAACTAGAAAAGAAAAGATAATAGTTTAAATTACTATCGGGACTTGTATGTAGTGATGAGTGGGGGCTTTAGATTTCTAGAAGAACATACTAGCGACGTATACATCGAGGCTTATGGTGATGATTTAGAAGAAGCTTTCGAGAATGCTGCTCTCGCATTTTACAATACACTTACATCTACGGAGAATGTTTCTGGTAGTATTGTAAAAGATGTTGAAGTTTCTGGAGAAGATCTTGAAGCTCTCCTAGTTGAGTGGTTACAGCAACTCATAGTTTTATTTGATGTTGACAGGTTTGTAGCTAGTAGAATTGAAGTACACTCTATATCCAAGGTTAATGATAAGTATTTTTTGAAAGCCAAACTATATGGTGAAGAGTTTGACCCATCTAAACATAAGAGAGGTGTTTACGTAAAGGGGGCAACTTACTGGCGTATGGAGATTTTTAAGAAAAACTCTAAAGTGTTTTTAAGATTCGTCTTAGATATATGAGTATCGTTATCTCTATGGAGTGATGAGGTTTAGTATTGAGAGCGTATATGCGATGGCTTCTTCTGTTCTTATAGTCTTTACTCCTTGATTTGGAAAAGTGTTTAAAATATAGTTGAATGTTTTCTCGAGATCTATTCCATGAAGTTTAGCTATTTCATATAGACCTCTCTTAGATGCTCCGAATACTATGCAGACCCTACTACATCTACCTAAATCTTCTTCCAACTTCTTCCAGACACTTCTCACATCTAACCCAAGCCTAGATGTAGCTATCTTCAAATCATAGCTTCTCACAATTTCATCAAGTTTCTCTAAAACAATTGTTGTCTTGAATCCTGAGTAGACTTCAGCTTTCCTCCTAGAATATACCCTGAATCTGGGTTTGCCGTTTACAGGTTCAACTTCTACTATAACCTTAGATCTCTTCTTGAGTTTTTTACTTATCTTTATCTGTTTACTTAAACCCGCTTCTATAATTGAATATGTGTCTGACCGTACCACTAATCCTTCTCTAAAATGATGTACGTTTATTGTTGGTTCTTCTGGATGGGTTGGAATGTTGAGTGGGGGGAGAATACCCACGTATCTTAATTTACGTGAGAATGGGAATAGCTTTTTCCTAAGGTATGGCGCTGTATTAAGGTAATCCATTATAAGCTTAATGTATTCTGCATTTTCGTACATGGGGTTCTCTAATTCTTCAGGATAAATTATCAACGTCTCAATTCTAAAAGCTGCTAGATATCTAGCAACCATACCTATCCTTAAAGTTTTCTCTCTAATGTGGGGTGTTTCAGCTGAGAATGAAGAAGGGATCAGCACATCAACTCTAACATTTCTCTTATTAACCATTTTCCCAAAATTATTCTTAGAGTCTCATAGATTACTTTTCCCCAAATAGAATTCTTTAAAATATGGGTCAGGGTCAATCTTAATATTGTTGGTTGTAGCTGGGTAAGGAGAGTGAACTTAAGATGGGTAGGAGGATAAGAGCGCAGAGGATTGGGAGAGGTTCACCAACATTCAAAGCATCGCTTAAGAGGAAGTTTAAGGTTGGCTACCCCTCCATGCTCATTAGAGAGAAAAAGCTACTTCTAGGATACGTGAAAGAGCTACATCATGATCCTGGTAGAGGAGTTCCTATAGCAGAAATAGCTCTAGAAGATGGAACAACATTTACTATACCAGCAGTAGAAGGCATGCATGTAGGTCAGATAATAGAGATGGGTGAAGAAGCCTCTATAAAACCTGGAAACATAGTATTGTTGGAAAAAACTCCTGAAGGTACTCTGGTATCTATGATAGAACGTAAACCAGGAGATTGCGGTAAACTTGTAAGAGCTGCAGGAACATATGCTGTAGTAATGTCGCAATCACGTGGAAAGACTATATTGATGATGCCTTCGAAAAAAATGGTTGAAGTAAGTTCTAAAGCTCTAGCAGTCATAGGAACGATAGCGGGTGGAGGATTACATGATAAACCATTCCTGAAAGCTGGTAAGAAATTCCACTGGATGAAAGCAAAACATAGACCATATCCGAGAACACGTGGAGTAGCTATGGTTCCAGCCCTCCACCCATTCGGCGGAACTAGAAAGAAGACTGGAAGACCAGAAACTGTCTCTAGATTTGCTCCACCTGGAAGAAAAGTTGGATTAATAGCTGCTAAAAGAACAGGTAGAAAGAAGAGGTAAATAAAAATAGAAGCCTATCCAATCTCAATTACCGGTTAAAGCTCTCTAACATTATAAGAATGCTTATACGTTACTGATCACTGCATTCTTCGGGGAACTATGAGTTTGCTTGTATTATCTCTAATTTTATCTCAAATGGGTATACGGTTAAGTAGATCTGAAGTACAAGATTTGTATTATGAGTTGTTAATGCATTTCGGACTTGTTGGTGGAGTAAATGAATGCCAAGCACTCGAATATGCTTGGAGAGATCCATATAATAAACGCATGATAGAAGAATTCATAAAATCTTGGTTGGAGAGAAGGAGGAAGAAAGAAGCAATAGCTGGATACTATATCTAGATTCTGAAGACCTGGCTTAGAAAACTATATACTTAAATCTTGGATAGAATATGCGTATAGTATGCCTAGAGAATTTACCTACAGAGGGTACACGCTAGACCAACTACAGCAGATGAGTATGGATCAGGTGATTAAGCTGCTTCCAAGTAGAGCGAGGAGAAGTCTGGAAAGAGGATTAACACCAGCACAGCTTAAACTACTAGAAAAAATTAAAGAATACAAAATGATGTTGAAGAAGGGGCAGACACCTAGAAAACCATTAAAAACACATGCAAGAGACATGGTCATACTACCAGAAATGGTTGGACTAACAATACACGTCTACAATGGTAAAGAGTTCATACCAGTAGAGATAAGACCAGAAATGATAGGACATAGACTAGGAGAATTCGCAATAACATGTAAACAAGTAAAACATGGAAGAGCAGGGGTCGGGGCGACCCGAAACACATCCTTATACGAGGATGTGCGGGAAGTTCTATGTATGTCCCGTTAAAGTAACCCCTGCTCTTATCTACTAGTCGATAATTACAATTGACTTCAATGTTAATGGTTTCAGCATTACTTTCAAAAGAACTGAGATGCAACATTGATGGCGGATTGTCGTAAAGAGTTAGCATATACTATCTTCATGTGAAATAGGGTTTTTCAATAGAAGTTACGAGACTATAGCATTCCTCGTATTCCATTTTTATCGTGATCTTTGATGTCTCAGCTCCTAAAAGCACAATGTTTTGATTGCTGCTAAATGTTTTTATGGGTTAAGTGAACCTTCTCATAACACAAACAATTAAAATATTCTCCCAGCAATTAAGGAGTAAACCTGGATTTCAAATATTCATGATGTGCGAACTTAATGATAATAACTGGTTAATGATAAGATTAAGAAATACCCATGTTGAAAACATCAAACCAATCGTTTACAAAGAAATATCGCACTCTACTTAAAAATATTATCATAGGGATGACCATCACATACCTCAAACATCGTTGGATCCTAACATTTTAAGAAAGTCTAAACCCTAGACTATCATAATAGACTTCTTGTGAGGCACCTAGTAATCCATATCTCCTCGAGCTTCTTCTGGAATTTATTGTATTCTACTTCTATTTCTTTCCTGATTTCTTCAACTTTTTGCCTAACTTGACTCCATTTTAATCTTTCTTCTACCACCTTTATTGCAAGTTTCTGTTTTAGCCGTTTTTCTTTATGTTTTAATGATAGGCTTCTTAGCAGTTTCAGTGCACTTTGCTTCTCTCTTACAACTAGACGGTAGAATGGATCTCCTCTAAGTGTCTTCGATTTTCTGATGAAACTCATGATACCTCTTGAGATAAGTTCTTCTTTGATCCTAGTTAGTAGTTCAAGATTTTTATTGCTTATGTCAATTGTTACATTTACGTGGTCTTTTTCTATGCTTGTTTTCGCCAAGCTAATGCAACCTTCAGCATCAATTATACCTGATGTAAAAGCATAGAAGTCTTTATCTGAAAGTTTTTCCTCAGGGAATCTGAAAGGAATTAAAAAGTCAAAAGATGGGCGATGCAATATAACTCTGTATGATATCTCATAAATATCATATTTATTATGTTTGTAGACATGTTTATCTATAGGCCCATATCTGCTAAATACTTCTTCAATTATCTCCTCCATTGCTGGTCTTGAGGAGGAGACGCTCGCCATTATCCTGTAGTCAGATATTGTTCTTATATACAAGTCTCCAAGTCTAAATCCCACCATATAGTATTTTTCTTCTGTTGTTCCATTGAAGGATTTTAGCTCATGTTTAGCTGCTAAGTGTAAGCTTTCCTTATTTGTTCTGACTTTGGTATATTTCTTAATATAGTTGATCAGCTGTCTCGGGTTTATGTTTATACAATAGTTCTCTAGTATTTTCCTTGATAATCGGTAGGCGCCTATCTTCTCCTTTTCGTAGATTTTTGCTGCCTCTCGTGTTATTTTCTCTAGTTCTGGTGGGATCCTGCATATTCCCTGTTTTGCATGAACCCATCTTATCAACGTCGTCTTTGTGATTGAATATCCTTGTTCTTCCATGTATTGTAGTGCGGCCTTTGTCCCATTTTCTATGGCTATCTTTGCGACATCATCTTTGAGGCTGAAGGGTATCTTTTTCTCGTTAGGTGCCGGTCTCATTTTTAACCCTGCCTTTTTCAACATTTTCCTAATCTGGTCTGCTGAGTAATGTCGGCCTACTTCAAATGATATTACCTTAGCTATTTGATAGCATCCCAACCCTTCATTGTATAGTTTTACGGCTACTCTTGCTAATTCTTCTTTTACTGACCTACTACTTAACTTCTTTACCTGCATCTTCTCAACTTCCTGAACAAACGCTCAGTTAATGCTATGCTCATAATATCTTATGTTTTCTCTTTAGATTTTCTCACGGTTTCAACCATTAATCTCTTTGTATTCAAAAAATCCTTAAGGCCCTTAAAAACTCATCATAATCTGATTTTTCATAGTTAGGGAAATATTTGATGGTTAGCGCTTTTATCAATATGTTGGTATGATGAAAGGATAAAAAGTACGATTTGATAAATAGCCTCAGCTCAGAAAGATCAATATTGACTTCATACTTCATATCATCTTACCTACTTTTTGTACCAAATTCTGTTTAACCGTCAGATAAATATTTTTAACTTACATTATGAAATAGTCCATGAAAAATATTTTATAGAAGACTGACTGCATACTAAACCATTTTCAGTATTAATAACAATGTTCATATTGTTTGAGCCGACGTAACATCTATTAGAGCTCTATTCTAACTCCTTTTTCTAAAGCTTCTGTAATCACTGTTTTCCTTCCTTTGTATTTTTCTATCTGTTCAGGAGTATATGGGAATGCTTCGAGCGTGAAAGATCCATTCCATAATCTGCTTAGAGCTTCCATATTCTCTATGAAGGAATGCTTACTAAATTCTTCAGATACAACGAGTATATCTAGATCGCTATCTCTTAGAGGTACTCCATAAACTCTTGAGCCGAATAAGTAGACTTCTCTTACCTTTAATTCTTTCTTGAGATGCTTTAAGAAGGATATTAGCTCTCTCTTCTGCCTACTTGATAATCTTACTTTTTCAAGCTCATTCTTCAAGGCAGCCCACCCACCGACCTAACCCACTGCATAACCTTCTCAACAGCCCGTATACATCTTTCAGCCATTTCTCTGCTATATAGCTCGCTTGGAATAGTGTTTGCAGCATTTGGATACATCGATATGGTGTAGTGTGGATTGAGTATCTTCAATTCATCTATTATCTCTCCAGCATCTAATAACCTGCCTAGTTTTACTAGGTCGTGGCCCCTGGGAGGTAGACGCATCTTCATGACTATGTATAGAGCTTTTAATGCTTTCTCAGCAGCTTGATGGCAGAGGAAAGCTGACACACTATACTCTTCAATCTCAAAGTTTTTTCTAGCTTGCCTAAGATTATGCTGCGCCTCCCTCCACCAATCCAATGCCTCCTCTCTAACTTCTCCACTCGGCACCTCTTATCAAATATATCTACATCTTCTAATTAAGATTTCATAAACATTCTAGACACTGTATCCTTAAAAGATTGATAACTAGCTACTCTGGAGAATTCTAAGTTGAGTAGAGATGGATGATAATTTACTGTTTCTACCTCTATTTTCGTTAAGATTTTTAGGTGAACTCTTCTCGGTATCTGAAGGTTTAAGACTTTATAGTGTCTCTATCCAATATTAGACCGTATTGCAGTGTCTCAGCTTCGAAACCAGAGTTGACAAACGCTGAGCTCACTACCTCCTTACCGCTTCTCAAAGACCTTATCTTCAACTTCACCTTCACTACCATGAGAAGCGCCCTGCCTCAGAAGACATATATGATCGATTCTCCTCCTAATAATGTATATATGACCGAACTTATTTCTCAATATATTTGAACTTAAAGAGTTTCTAAAACATCTTACTACCTACTAGTTAATTAGAGCTTAAACAAGTTTATTGAACATTATTCCTCACAATTTCTTGAGAGCGCTGTCTTCTACTGCTATAGTGGAAGTGTTATGAAAAATTTTTCTTTGATTAAGGAGTTACTGTCTTTGTTGCTCACTTCTCCGACTTTTCGGTGGAGCATAGGGTGCGGGTATGTATTCAACGCTCGGTCTGAGGGCGGCTGGCTGAGGATAGAGCTCCATTAGCTGATAAACTTCGATAGG
>Ga0209080_1000058_pt1 | contig 85079 bp, 82 predicted proteins | sample JNZ110809AmetaG_FD_184123 | JGI IMG/M metagenome (GOLD analysis project Ga0209080, IMG submission 184123) | Hot spring microbial communities from Jinze hot spring, China to study Microbial Dark Matter (Phase II) - JNZ 110809A (SPAdes) (version 3) ...
TTATATTGTTTTTGCCGCTTCTAAAGAAGTTTCATGCTTTACTATTTTTCTGCTATTGGCGGATGCGGAAGGCTTATATGTGAAGATTGCTGTTAAGGTTCATTATATGGGAGCTTATATTAAAGCTCTTGCTAAGATTGTTAGCGCCACCCTTGCCGTAATTGTTTCTTTATTTGTGCTTTATGGGGTGTTTATGGATAGGGCGGTTCTGGTGGAGTATGGGTTGCCGGGGATCTTCCTGGCGGCATTGTTGAGTCATTTGTCGGTTGTTGCTAGGGGTATGTTTCTTCCAGCACTGTTATCACTAACGGAGTTTTATAGTCCTGTATTACTTGGGTTTGTGGCTGGACTGGGTGGCGCCTTGGGTGAGACAACTGCTTATTGTTGGGGGTCTGGTATAAGAGATGCTTTTAGTTGTGATGGAAGCAAAGGTTCATCATCGAAGATTGCTGAGAAGTATGGGCTCCTAACGTTATTGTTATTCGCCTCTTCACCATTACCAGATACCCCAATAGTGTTATTATTAGCCTCGCTCCGCCTCCCATTATGGAAAGTTATCTTGGTGCAGGTTGCTGGAAAAACAATTCTCTATTTGGCGGGAGCGTATGTTGGCGGTCTAATCTTTATAGAACTTAAATCTGCTTTCGAATACGAAACTACATCATTAATACTCTTGGCGGCTTCATTAATTCTATGTATCATAGTTTCCTGGAGAAAGACCAGAGACAAAATCTTGAAAACTGTTAGTAAAATTTTTAAGGCATATAAAGAGTGAGACCTTTATATATAACTCCTCTTTTACTCAAAATGAGCTGGTATGGGACTGAGGGTGTTTAATACTCTAGGTATGCGTAAAGAAGAGTTTGTCCCATTACGTGATGGAGAAGTTAGAATTTATGTCTGTGGTCCAACAGTATACGATTTTATTCACATTGGAAACGCTAGGGCCTTCATTTTTGCCGACATTGTGCGTAGATATTTAGAATATAGGGGCTTTAATGTAATTCTTGTCAGTAACATAACTGATGTGGATGATAAGATTATACGGCGTTCGCAGGAGACAGGCTTAAGCATGCAGCGGATTAGCGAGATATATAGCGATGCATATTTTGAGGATCTGGACGCCCTAAACGTAAGGAGACCCAACGTAAGCCCAAGGGCAACTCAACATATATCCGAGATGATAGAGGTTATCCAGAATCTCATCGAAAAGGGCTTCGCATACCAAGTTGATGGCGACGTATACTTTGATGTATTAAAATTTGAGGATTATGGGAAGCTCTCTGGAAACAAGCTGGAGGCACTTGAGATGGGTGCCAGGATTGAGGTTAATCCCAAGAAGAGGAATCCGGCAGACTTTGCCCTCTGGAAGTCTCGTAAGGAGGGCGAGCCAGCTTGGTATAGCCCATGGGGTTGGGGTAGGCCTGGGTGGCATATTGAGTGTTCAACGATGGCCATGAAATATTTGGGAGAGACATTTGATATACATATGGGTGGAAAGGACTTAATTTTTCCACACCATGAGAATGAGATTGCTCAGGCAGAGTCTTTAACTGGAAAGCCCTTTGCCAGGTATTGGCTTCATAATGAGTGGCTCACTGTTGGGGGACAGAAGATGTCAAAGTCCCTTGGGAACATAATTACTGTCCGTGATGCCCTTAAAATATATAGCCCTCAGGTTCTAAGGTTCTTTCTAATATCCGCGCATTATAGGAGTCCGCTTGACTTCAATAAAGAGAGTATTGAGCAGGCTAAAATAAACCTTGAGAAAATTTTTAATGCCATAGAGAGACTGCTTTCCTTAAAAGAGAGGTCTGAGAGAGGAGAGGATGAAGAGTTTCTTTTGGCTCAGGTGCGCGAGGCGAAGAAGAGGTTTGAGGAGGCCATGGATGATGACTTCAATACTCCACTAGCGATTGCAGCAATATTTGACATGGTAAGGGCGGTAAACACTTATGTAAATAGGAATGGCGAAATAGAGGCGGCGACTAAAAGTGAAGTTTACGAGACGATAAGAGTGCTTCTAGAGGATGTCTTGGGCATTAAAATTGAGGTAGGGAAGAGGGAGAAAACTAGAAGTGATATAATAAACTCTTTGGTGGAACTCATTCTGGAGGTAAGGCAGGAGATGCGCAGGAGAAAGGAGTGGGAGATTTCTGATAAAATAAGAGAGAGGTTGCAGATGCTTGGCTTTATCATAGAGGATACCCCTCAAGGAACAAAATGGCGACTAAAAGAAACCTAGAGCTTTGCGGCCCACGTGAGGGCTGATGGATATAAAAGTTGAATTGGAAGAAGATTATTGCGTTAAGGCTTAATGCCTGCAAGCTCCTTAACCTTAATCAAATTCTCTAGGTCGCTTCTCCGCCCATTCATCGGTGTTTCTAAGATCAGCGGCACTCTGGCAAATTTACTCCTCAATATATTTCTAAAACCTTCTTCCCCAATTTTTCCCAGACCTATATGTTCATGTCTATCTATATGTGAACCTAGATCCCCCTTTGAATCATTTAAGTGAACAAGTCTCAGTCTATTAAAGCCTACACTTTCTTCAATAACATTTATTGTTCTTTCTATCGCCTCCTCCGTCCTAAGGTCATAGCCAGCTGCGAACGCGTGGCAAGTGTCAAAGCATATTTCAACTTTTTCTGGATATGCCGTCCGCTCCAGTATATACTCAATATCTCTGAATGAGCCGCCAATACTATTCCTAGTCCCAGCAGTATTTTCGAGGAGGAGTATCACCCTCTCCCCCGCAACAGAGAATGCCATATCTATCGCCTTAACCACGTTTTCTAAACCAATTTTAGGGCCAAGTCCCAGGTGGCTACCCAAATGAGTCACTAAATAGGGGATCCCTAAAATTTCACATCTTTTCATTTCAGTTATAAGAGTCTCAACAGATTTTGCGTAAATTTCGCTCCTTGGTGAAGCCAAATTTGATAAATATGGCATATGCGCAAAGACTGGTCTTATATCACTTTTATTGACTTTCATGATGAACATTTCTATCTCATTACGCCTGAGAGGTCTAGCGGCCCAGCCCCTTGGGTTTCTCGTGAACAATTGGAGGGTGTTGCATCCAATCTCAAGGGCCCTATCAACAGCTTTGTCGAGGGATCCATATATTGACATGTGGAAGCCAATTCTCATCTGCATCTATACTACACCATGAATATTATGTGGGCTGCGTTTCTCTGCCATAACAGTTTATTTCCTACTTATCTGGCTTTGATACTCCTCAATAATCTTTCTTCTGATACTTGTTGAGCTGTTTGGTTCAGCGGAGTCAAACTTGCTTATTCTTATAACCTCTATATTTAACCCCCTCTCTTCAATATACCTCTTTAGTTCCTTCTCTAAATCGACTTTATCGTATCCCAGCGCTATTATATCTGGCTTAACTTTATCTATAACCTTATACATGTCTATGTCTTCATAACCGAGGATTGCCTCATCCACAACCTTTAGTGACTCAACAATAGCTCTGCGCTGGTCCTCCGGCAATATTGGTTTCCTACCCTTAAGTCTCTCAACAGTCTTGTCCCTAGCAACTATAACTATTAACTTAGCGTTTTCCCCACCAGCCATCTTAGCATTAGTCAAATAATGAATATGTCCATAGTGGAGTAGGTCAAATGTTCCCTCTGCCAACACTATCTTTCCCCTCTTCTGCCCCCCGCCTCCCATAGTCTACCACTCAAACTCAACTAATTTAAGCAGGCGTAAGGCATCTAAGAGCCCCTCACAATAAGCTATAGATGCCAAACTAACATCATATTCTTTTTTATCAAAATAATATTTTGCGTCCTCAAAATATCTTCTAGCTTCATCAACAACCTCCCTCATTCTCTCCACACCAACAAGAGCTGGACCCTCTGAAATCTTCATGTTTTTAAGAACCCTTTCAGCCTTAAGTATATACTTTAACGCCCTCTCTTCAATACTCACCTCATTCATCTAATCATCCTCATAACCCAATTGGGTGCCCCTGCTAAGGTTATTAGGGCCTCAGCCTCCATGAAGTGAAGATTATCCGCAGGTATAATTAATGTGTGTGGCGGGCCGCCGAAATCAAGTCTCATTAGATCCCTTATTGTATCGGCCTTAACGATAGGCTTCTCTGATCCGGCCCTGGCGATACCGATCGCAAGGCTATCTTCCTTAAAGAGACCCCGCTTGTTAATTTCCTCAAGCTTCATAAGTATCTCCAGAGCCTCTCTAATACACATAAACCTGAATTCCTCAGCCTTAATGTCTAGGAAGCATAGCGTGTGGAGGTTTCGGGACTTATTCTCCGATATAACAGTGTAGGGTGTTTGGGATAGGAGACCGTCTTCAGGAAACGGTATTGTGACGCTCTTGCCAAACCTATAATTTTGTAAACCAGATAAACCTATTGCGGCTGACAATATTGATGCCCCATGAATGACCCTTGTTTTAATCCCCATCTTTTCAGCCTTAACTCTAAGGGCCACGTGAGTTGTTGCAATCATGGGATCCCCAGGGGTAAGGAAAGCTACTCTACCATCCAAAGCTTTATCAATAATTATTTTTCCATCATCATCCTCAATGTCCCTTCTTGAAACTACAATTATATCCTTTCCAGCAATCTTCCTAAATTCCTCAATCTTAAAGCCGGGCATAAAGCTCGTATAGAATTCGGCGAAGACATAGTCTGCTTTTTTAACTTCTTCGAGACCACGGAGCGAGATATCAAGGTAATCGTAGAGACCTATCCCAATAAATACGAGCTCCCCCATATTGACACCAAATAAGGGAATTTTAGGTTTATAATTCACCTCAGAGGAGAAAAGTTATTAACTATCCAATTAACTTATCTTTTATCTGAAAGGGCATCGTGGGGCCCGTAGCTCAGCAAGGTAGAGCGGCGGTCTCGCCTCTGGAGAGGTGGGGCTGATGCTCTTAAGCCGCTCTGAGGAGACACCCGCGAAGGCGTTTCAATTGAGTTAGGACGCCTCGGGAAGGTCGAGGGTTCAATTCCCTCCGGGCCCGCCACACTCATGAATTCTACGGGGGCTCAGCTACTTTTTCCAGGAATGCCTAACAACTTCAACTATATTTTTAAGAGACTCGCTTTGCTCGCCTATTGCTCTATTTATTGCTATCTCTGCGCTTATCGATCCGATGTGCATTATATTGCTTATAGATGAGACAATGGCCCTTAAGTATGGCACTTTAGGAAGCTCGTAAAAGATCTTCTCTATCTCATTTTTAAGGGATCTTTTCATCTCAAGTATTGTGTTAGCCAGCTTTACATCCCCCGTAAAAAGGCTCTCGACGGAGGTTTTTACAATTTCTTGTACCTTCTCTCCAATATTATATATTTTTTCTATATCCTCTTCACTTAATGTCTCTCCGCTATCTCTTAGAGATATCACTTTCTTCGCAATGTCTTCAGAGATATCCCCTACAAGCTCTAAAGATTGCAATAACAACCTTGCAGCTGGTAGAAAGCGTATGTCTGTTAGACCTGTCTGTTCACGTACTTCTTCCCTTTCTTGTGCAGAGAGAAGTAGGCGTATTGCCAAGTAATAAATTGTATCCACCTCATTCTCCCTCTCAATAGCCTCTTGAGCCAACCTCTTGTCGTTTTTAAGGAGAGCTCGCATCGCCTCTGAGAATACCGTTAATACGAGCAGAGCCAATCTTCTAATTAGCATATCAAATTTAAACTTGGTTTCGTCAAGTGAACAGTGTAAAAGTACATTATTCTCGGTCTCCTCCAGTATACCTAAGCCAACGAGCTTTCGTACGATTCTTCTAATCTCATCCATATGAGCCTTCTCTATTCTATTCGCTGATGTAATTCTAATGACATTTTTTCCGAGGAGATAGGCGCCAACAACCATCCTTTCGAGAAGACCGGTATCCGTGCATGCATCAGCATTAATTACGTATTCCTCTTCAAATTTTTCTTGGCTGAAGCGCTCTCTAGGCACTATCCTTAAAGTTCCATCTTTCTCTGGCACTATAAATACTATATCTCCCGGCCTAATACCGTTCTCCTTTATCCATTTATTTGGAAGTGAAACTGTTATAGTTGAACGACCAACTCTCTGTAATTTTCTACTTTCCATGATAATCACGGTTTATATAGTATTTATCAAAAATTATTTTATTTGCAACACATATATATTTTTCGCTTATGTTATATATCATGGAAATTTAAAGGAGGTGTAAGGGGTGTCCGAGTGGAGAACAGTTAGTGTAAGACAAGAATTGATAGAAGAAATCGAGAAGATAATTAAAACGGGCCTTTACAGGAGTGTCTCGGAGTTTGTTTCTGAGGCTATAAGGCTACGCCTAGAGGAACTAATGCGCACAAGGGGGATACCGGAGGAAAGGAGAAAGGAGGTTTTAGCGAAGGTTCAAGAACAATTGCTGTATTCGCCTAAGCATGTTTGGTCTCAGATAACTCCCGAGGGCAATGTACGCATCGGATTAACCGATTACGCTGCCAGACACTTAAAGGGCATTGCGCATGTCATGACTGAACCAGTTGGAAAGGAAGTTAAGAAAATGGAGCCAATAGGCATGGTTGAAACATGGATGTTCATCTTCGATATCTATGCACCAGTGAGCGGAAAAATAGTTAAAGTTAACGAGGCTCTAAAAGCCGAACCACACCTAATAAACGAGGATCCATACGGTGAAGGTTGGATACTTGAGATTAAGCCAAAGAATTCTCTGGTACTTGAGGAAGAGCTAAAGGACCTATTAACAGCTAGGGAGTACAACAAGTGGGTAAGTAAGATAGAGGGAAGACTAAGGGAGTAGCTGAAAGCCAAACAAGCAACCCTTAAATCTCCAATCATTTTTTTATTGAGGGTTTTTCATGTCAATTTTGCTAGAGCTACTCATAATTGCTGTAGGCTTTGTAGTCGGCATTTTATCAGGATTTTTCGGCCTTGGCGGAGGATTTATTCTTACACCACTTCTCATTAGCTTGGGCTTGCCAGCAAATATATCTATTGGGACAAGTATAGTGGGGGTCTTTATTTCTTCCCTAGTTAACTCATTGAGACATAAATTTCTGGGTAATGTTGAGGTAAAAACTGGTTCTATTACAGCCATTGCCTCAATTCCCGGAGCCGAATGCGGGGCGCGATTAATCGAGCATCTGAAGATAATTGGTGTCTACTACATGAACTTGGTTGTAAGCCTATTATATGCCTTAATCCTAGGTTTTATTTCCACATATATGATCCACGAAAGATTATCCTCGAAGCTCAATGACTACAAAAGGAAGAACTTATCTCCATGGTATAGATTGGCGGAGCTTAAAATCCCGCCATTCATCGTCATATCTTGGTCAAGTAGGGGGAAAATTTCAGCATGGATAATAGTTTTAATGGGCTTTGTCAGCGGTTTTTTCGCTGGTTTTTTAGGGGCTGGTGGCGGCTTTATCTTAATCCCACTGCTAATTTATGTAGCTAGCTTTGAGCCGGCGGCGGCATCCGGGACGTGTGCCTTCTGGATACTGTTAAACTCTCTGTACGCGTCTTTAACACACGCCCTTAAGGGGAACGTCAATTTCACGTTGGTGCTCTTAATTCTCACCGGCTCTCTAATTGGAATGCAAATTGGCATTACTGCAATAAAACATGTGGAAAAAGAGAACTTTAAGCTGCTATTTTCCTTATGTTTAGGCTTTATCTCTATAAGTGTCCTCGTAAAATTGCTCTCTTATCTCTTCAATATTCCTCTTCTCAGCCTACTATCACCAACAATGACGCTTGTCTCAGTCTCAATTGTTTCTCTTCTTATAGCAACCAGCCCGTTGAGAAGTAGGAAGAAACGTTAAAGTGGAGAACTTTTAAAAAGGCTAGGGAGATGTTTTCAGTAACTAATTATACATTAAAATTAACTTAGAAAAGTTGAAATAATTATCCGCATCCTTTTATCTTTAAAATGAAGGAGGTTTTCTCTCTCCTCATGGAAAGATTGGAGGAAACTGTAAGAAAATTTCCTCCGTGCAGAGCTGCATGTCCAGCTCACGTTAACGTTCAAGCATATGTCTGTCTCATCCAGATGGGAAAATTTAAAGAAGCCGTTGAAGTTATAAGGAGAGACCTACCTTTCCCAGCAATCTGTGGGAGAGTATGTTTTTCTCCTTGTGAAGATGCTTGCAGTAGGATCAACATTGATCAGGCGGTTGCTATAAGATCCCTGAAGAGACTTGTGGCGGACATTGAGCGGGAACAGGGGAGAGTTAGGGCTGAGCCAATACCAAAGAGGTACAGTGAGAAAATTGCCATAATAGGTGCTGGTCCAGCTGGCCTAGCCGCGGCCTACGAGCTCGCTAAACTAGGCTACCCAGTAACTGTCTTTGAACGTATGCCAGAGCCAGGTGGGATGATGCGCTACTGCATACCAGACTACCGACTGGAGAGATTCGTTGTTAGAAATGAAATAGAGTACATAAAGGATTTGGGCGTTGAGATAAAAACTGGTGTGGAATTTGGAAAAGATGTAACCATTGATAGTTTGAGAAGAGATGGATATAAAGCGATTTTTATCGCTGTTGGAGCTCAAGCGAGCGCAAAGATGAATATTCCAGGCGAGGATCTTGAGGGAGTTATACATGCAGTAGATTTTCTACGAGCTTTATCCCTTGGTAAACAAATAGATGTGGGCGAGAGGGTGGCTGTTATTGGCGGCGGAAATACGGCAATCGACGCTGCAAGAACTGCGAAGAGACTTGGAGCTAAAGAGGTTATGATTCTTTACAGGCGTTCACGCCAGGAAATGCCTGCGCACCCATGGGAGGTTGAGATAGCCGAGAAAGACGGTGTGAAATTCTACTTTTTGGTGTCTCCTAAGCGGATAATTGGCGAAAATGGAAGAGTTAAGGCTGTTGAATGTATAAGGATGCGCCTAAGTGAGCCGGATGAGAGCGGGCGGAGGCGTCCGATACCAATACCATTCACCGAACACCAGTATGAAGTAGACCTGGTTATACCAGCCATCGGCCAGGTAGTTGAAACATGGACCTTACCGCCCGAAATCGTGAGTAAAGATGGGTTGATTGAAGTTAATCCTTTAACAATGGAGACCAATATCCCGGGAGTATTTGCTGGAGGGGATGTTGTCAGCGGTCCTGCAAGTATAATTGAAGCTGTTGGCGCTGGGAAAAGAGCGGCTCTTTCAATACATTGCTATCTTAGAGGGGAGCCTCTTAAGAGAGAGAATCTTGAGGAGGTAACATGGGTTAAGAATTGGAGCTCATTAAGTAAGAAGGAGCGGAGATACGAGTCTCCTGTTGAGAAGCCGCGCCTAAGCTTCGAGGAGGTGAGGGCTTATCTTGAGAGAGTGCAGCGGGCGGCGAGGTTTGAGGCTCTCCGTTGTCTTGGCTGCGGCCCATGCGCCGAGTGTCTCATGGGCATAGACCTATGCGTGAAAGATAAGGCAGTCGTTGACGAGAACAGGTGTATTGGCTGCGGTCTCTGTGTAGAAATATGCCCCTATAACGCCATTACGAAGAACGAGAATGGTGTGGCGCAGGTCAGTGAGGAACTGTGTAAGGGTTGTGGAACTTGCGCTGCAAGGTGCCCGAAGGAGGCTATAACTATGGAGAATATTTCCAATGAGAGAATTTTAGCTGCCGTGATGAACGCCATAGCGGAGGTGACGTAGCGTATGGAGGGTAATCCGAAAATCATATGTTTTACATGTAGTTGGGCTTTTCCAGAGTGGGAGATAGAGGCGCCGCCAAATACTGGTGTTATCCAGGTTAAGTGTATTGGTAGGCTTGATCCAATCGTCATATTGGAGTCCTTTGCCAAAAGGGTTGATGGCATAATAGTTATTGGATGCAGTCCGCCGGACTGCCACTTCATAGAGGGGAACCTATATGCTGAGCGAACAATTAATTTACTGAAGAAGGTTATAACGCTTGCTGGCTTAGAGCCGGAGCGCTTACACTTAGAACTTGTTTCACCCATCGAAAACAAGAGTTTCCTAAATTTAGTTGAGAGGTTTGTTGAGCGAATAAAAAGTCTCGGCCCATTATTTAAGGGTAAGGAGGTTGATGAAGAGATACTCTTCAATATTCAGGCGGCTAAGCAGGCAGTTACCTGGTCTAGGCTAAGAATACTCTCTGGTAGGGAAAGGAAGCTTACTGAGAAAGCGAACGCGTATGGAGAGAAAATTAGTCAGGAGGAGATTGATAGGTTGATTGAGGAGGTTATGGGGGAGGAGTATATCCGAAGTAAAATTTACCTTTTAACGAAGGAGAAACCCATGTCTGTTGAGGAGATTTCTAAGCGTATTGGTGTCGACTCACCTCTAGTGTTACAGCATATCGTCGCCCTTAGGCGCAGGGGATTACTAGCAATGGATAGGATTGAAGGTTATACCCCGCTTTATAGGGCGTTGGAGGTGGATTAAATGGGGAGTAAAGTTGGAGCAGTTCTTGTGGTAGGTGGGGGGGTAGCTGGCATACAGGCTGCACTCGACCTAGCCGACTCCGGCTTCAGAGTCTACCTACTTGATGAATCTCCAAGCATCGGAGGAACAATGGCTCAGCTTGATAAAACATTCCCCACAAATGATTGTGCCATGTGCATCCTCGCACCTAAGCTAGTTGCCGCGGGAAGACATCCCAACATCCACCTAATAACCCACGCCGAAGTGGAGGGTGTTGAAGGGGAGCCTGGGAACTTTAGGGTTAAGATAAGGAGGAGAGCCCGCTATGTTAACCCGGAGAAATGTACTGGGTGTGGTGTCTGTGCAAGGGAGTGCCCGGTTGAAGCTATAGATGAGTATGATGAGGGTTTAAGTAAGAGGAGCGCCATCTATGTAAAGTATGTTCAGGCCGTCCCACGGACATACGTTATTGATAGAGAGAGATGTATTGGCTGTGGAACATGTAAGGAGTTATGTAGGGCTGGAGCCATAATATATGAAGACAAAGATGATATTACCGAGTTATCTGTTGGAGCAATAATACTTGCGCCGGGATTTGAAGAATTTAATCCAATAGTTAAGAGTGAATATGGTTACAAGCGCTACCCAAACGTTGTCACTTCTATAGAATTTGAGCGTATTCTGAGCGCTTCAGGGCCCTATGGCGGCATAGTTTTAAGACCATCTGATGGGAGGATACCAAGAAAAATTGCCTTTATTCAGTGCGTTGGCTCAAGGGATTCTCAAATCGGAAATGAATATTGTTCGGCTGCCTGCTGTATGTACGCGATAAAGGAAGCTATCATCGCTAAGGAACACGTCCCAACAAAACTTGAGTGCACAATCTTTTACATGGATATACGCGCCTACGGCAAGGACTTTGAGAAGTACTATAAACGCGCCATGGAGGAGTATGGAATAAGGTTTGTGAGGGCTAGAGTTGCAAGCATTAATGAGGATCCATCCACGAGGAATCTCATATTGAGGTATATAGTTGACGAGAAGCCATGTGAAGAAGAGTTTGATATGGTCGTCTTATCCATTGGTATGAGGCCCCCGAAGAATGCTAAGAAACTGGCGGATGCCGTAGGAATAAAGCTTAATGAATACGGTTTCTGCTTAACTAATCCACTCTCACCAATTGAAACTTCGAGACCAGGCGTATTCGTCTGTGGAGCGTTTGCCGGGCCGAAAGATATTCCCGAGAGCGTGGCGCAGGCGAGTGGAGCTGCAGCCAAGGCGATGGGCATAGTGGCCTCTGAGAGGGGGAAACTTGTAACCTCTAAAGTGTATCCTCAGGAAAGAGATGTCTTGGGGGAAGAGCCACGCATAGGCGTCTTTATCTGCCACTGCGGGATTAATATTGGCGGCTACGTTAACGTTCCAGAGGTTACTGAGTACGCTAAAACCCTGCCCAATGTTGTTTACGCCGAGCATAACCTCTATACTTGCTCCGAGGATACCCAGAAGAGAATTAAGGAGAAGATCATTGAGTATAAGTTGAACCGCGTTGTAGTCGCCAGCTGTACGCCTAGAACCCATGAGCCTCTATTTAGGGAGACCGTCCGCGAGGCTGGGTTAAACGAGTATTTATTTGAGATGGCTAATATACGCGATCAATGCAGCTGGGTTCATATGCATGAGCCTAAAGCGGCTACCGAGAAGGCAAAGGATTTAATCCGCTCGGCGGTTGCGAAGGCGAGGATGCTAAGACCCCTAAAGAAGCCTATGGTGAACGTTATTCCAGTCGCGCTTGTGATCGGTGGAGGGGTCTCTGGGATGACCGCCGCAGTAGAACTCGCTAGGCAAGGTTTTGAAGTACACCTTGTGGAGCGTGAGAAGGAGCTCGGCGGAAATCTAAGAAGAATATATTATCTACTTGAGGGGGAGGATCCACAAGAATACCTTAAAAACCTCATTAATGAAGTAAATAAGTGTTCTAATATACATGTTTATCTCGGCGCTGAGGTTGTTGAGGTAAGCGGTTTCGTTGGAAACTTTAAGTCCAAAATACTTCATGGTGGCGAGATTAAGGAGATAGAACATGGAGTTATAATAGTTGCTACTGGAGCTACCGAGTATAAGCCAAAGGAGTACCTATATGGCGTTGACCCAAGGATCATAACGCAGCGCGAGCTGGAAGAAATGGTATATAAAGGGCTGTTCAACGCAAAGACTGTAGCCATGATTCAGTGTGTGGGTGCCAGGAACGAGGAAAACCCAAACTGCTCAAGGATCTGTTGCAGTGAAGCCATAAAGAATGCCCTAAAGATAAAGGAGATAAGCCCTGAGACAGAAGTCTATATACTTTACAAAGACATTAGGAGCTATGGCTTTAAGGAGAAATATTATCATGAGGCATTAAAGAAGGGCGTGGTTTTCATAAACTATGAGGATTCGCGGAAACCTCTTGTGGTTAAGGATGGCGATAGGCTTAGGCTTGTTTTCTGGGAGCCAGTTCTCAAGCAGGAGATCGAGATATACCCAGACTTAGTTGTTCTTAGCGCCGCGGTTGTTCCAAATCCAGATAATAGGAAGGTGGCTGAAATGCTTAAGGTCCCCCTCACAAAGGATGGCTTCTTCTTAGAAGCTCACATGAAGCTCCGCCCAGTCGACTTCCAGACAGACGGCATATTTCTTTGCGGCCTAGCCCATGGACCAAAATCTATAGATGAAAGCATATCGCAGGCTTGCGCCGCCGCATCTAGAGCGGCAACGATTCTCTCTAAGAGTGTTCTCGAGCTAGAAGGTATAGTTGCATCAGTGGATGAAGATCTATGTGGTGGGTGTAGGATTTGTGAGGCGGTGTGCCCGTTTGGCGCAATTGAGATGGTGGAGAAGGAGGGAAAGATTTCGGCCCATGTGATTGAGGCTCTATGTAAGGGTTGTGGGACATGTGGCTCAGCCTGCCCAACGAAAGCTATTAAGCCCCAGCACTTCACAACAGAGCAAATTCTATCACAAGTTAAGGCTATATTAGCGGGGTGAGATCATGTCTGGGAAGGAGCAAGTAGAAATGTCTGAAAAAGAGTTTGAGCCGATAATAGTTGGTTTTCTATGCAACTGGTGCTCATATGCTGGAGCGGACTTGGCAGGCGTTAGTAGAATACAGTATCCGCCAAACATACGAGTGATACGCGTTATGTGTAGTGGTAGGGTTGATCCAATTTTCATTTTAGAGGCATTTAAAAATGGCGCTGACGGCGTATTAGTCGCGGGGTGCCACCTCCCAGCGGACTGCCATTACCTAGCTGGAAACTTCAAGGCTCTTAGGAGGGTCCTATTATTGAAGAGGGTTTTAAAGGAGTTTGGCATAGAGCCTGAGAGACTATGGATAGAGTGGATCTCAGCATCTGAGGGAGACAAGTTCGCAAAAGTTGTGAGCGAGATGGTTAAAGAGATTAAGAAGCTTGGTCCAAATCCGCTAAAAAGGTCGGGGGGTAAATGATGGCGGAGTCGGCTCAAATAATTAGGGCTGAGGAGATCGATCCGAAGTTCAAATATGTGGTCTCAAAAATGCACGGGGCGGAGAAGGTTACATTATGTTTTCAATGTGGGACATGCACTGCAGAATGCCCAGTCTCTCGCTTTAGCGACCTCTATAAGCCTAAGAGGATAGCACGCATGGTTCAGCTAGGCCTAAAGGATAAGATTCTACGTGATAAACATTTGTGGCTCTGCACCACATGCTACACATGCGTTGATCATTGCCCACAGGATGTGGAGATAGCGAATGTCGTTCGCGTTCTACGAAATATCTCCATTCAATATACTGAATCAATGCCATTAGTCTACAGGGAGCTAGCTGAGAATCTAATGAAAACAGGCTTTGTATATGTTATTCCGGAATCGCGCATTAAGAGGAGGGAGGAGCTGGGCCTGCCACCACTGCCCAAGACAAATCCCGGGGAAATTTTAAAAATTTTTGAGTTAACGGGTCTCTCATCCCTCATAAAGGGTTCACAAACCTTTGAGAGGGTGGAGTAAAATGGTTTCTGGGAAACCTAGATACCTGATTTTTCTGGGGTGCGTGATTCCATATAGACTCTCAAGCTATGAAATATCCGCTAGGAGGGTTTTATCAGCCCTCGGTGTGGAGCTTGTTGAAATGCCCGAATATAATTGCTGTGGCTTCCCAATAGACCCAGTAAACCATGACACAGCAGTGCTGCTGGCTGCCAGAAACTTATGTAGAGCTGAGATGGAGCAACTGAATATCCTAACCCTTTGTAATGGATGCTTCAGCTCCCTCCATAAGGTCAATAAGATGCTTAGAGAGGATAAGGAGGAAAGGGAGAGGATAAACGAATATTTAAAGATCCTTGATATGGAGTTTAGGGGCACCATAGAGGTTAAGCATTTAGTCCATGTTTTGTCTGAGGATGTGGGCTTCAAGAAGATTAAAGACTCCATTAAAAGGCCGTTGTCGATGCTTAGAGTAGCCCAGCACCCGGGCTGCCATATAATTAGACCTAAAAAGGTTGTTGGGAAAGATGATCCGGAGAACCCGAGGCTTCTTAAGGATCTAATCGGTCTTACTGGGGCTAAATGCATAAGTTATAGGGGCGAGAACGAGTGCTGCGGAAACCCAATAATAGGCGTAAATGAGGATATCCCATTCAAGATGGCTAAAGAGAAACTGGATCACATTATAGCGGCTGGGGCGGAAGCCTTAATAACGGTTTGCCCATTCTGTCATATAATGTTTGACCTTAACCAGCCGAGGATAGAGAGAATATTTAACGTAAGCATTGGTCTTCCAACACTACACTACACACAACTACTTGGGTTAGCCATGGGCTTCCAACCACAAGAACTGGCTCTTGACGAGTTAAGGGTTAAGCCCACAGCTTTACTTAGAAAAGTTTTTAAGGAGAATTCCAGCCAAAAAAGTTCTTAAGGAGGGGTGGATTTTTGGGAGAAGGGAAGCTTAAGTTTGCGTTTTATTGGGCTGCTAGTTGCGGCGGCTGCGAGATAGCTGTGCTTGACATAGATGAGAAAATACTTGATGTCATTCATGTTGCGGATATAGTCTTCTGGCCAGTTGCAATGGACATAAAGTATAAGGATGTTGAGAGGATGTCTGATAAATACATTGACGTGTGCTTCTTTAACGGTGGTATACGTAATAGTGAACAGGAGCGAATGGCAAAACTCTTAAGGCAGAAGTCGAAGATTCTAGTAGCCTACGGAGCCTGCTCGCATCTCGGAGGCATTCCAGGCCTAGCAAATCTAACTGACAGAGAAGATATCTTCAAAAAGGTTTACCTTGAAACGTTCTCAACGGTTAATCCAGAAAATCTTGTACCAAAACCTAAGGTTCGCGTGAAGGAGGGCGAGCTGGAGATTCCGGAGTTCTATGATACGGTTCATACCTTAAGTCAGGTTGTCGACGTGGACTATTACGTTCCCGGATGCCCGCCTGCCGTTGAACGAACAATATATGCGCTTGAGACGCTAGCAAATGGAATGCTTAAAGGAGAGCTGCCGCCTAAAGGTTCAGTCCTAGCTCCACTAAAGTCTGTCTGCGATGAATGCCCAAAGAAGAAGGAGAGCAAGAAGATATCCAGAATATACCGCATATATGAAAAAGTTGTTGATCCGGAGAGATGCCTCCTTGAGCAAGGAATTATATGTATGGGGCCGGCGACTAGAGGCGGATGCAGCGCTAGATGCCTAAAGGTAGATATGCCATGTACCGGTTGCGGCGGACCCTGCCCAGAGTCTCCTGAACAAGGTGCGGCGATGATAAGCGCATTAGCATCTATTCTAGGTGTAGAGGAAGAAAAGGAAAAATATAGTGCTGAGGAGGTTGAGAAGATAATTGATCAGATAGTGGATCCAATTGGAACATTCTACATGTATGCTTTACCAGCCTCAATTCTCAAGAGGAGGGTGATGCGTAAATGAAGGAAATAGTTATTGATCCGATCACGAGACTTGAGGGGCATGGAAAAATAGTAATCTTCCTAGATGAGACTGGAGAAGTTAATAATGCCTATCTACAGGTTCCTGAGCTACGTGGCTTTGAGAGGTTCTGTATTGGGAGAAGAGCTGAGGATATGCCAATTTTAACGAGTAGGATATGTGGTGTATGTCCAGTAGCTCATCATATAGCTTCTACAAAGGCACTCGATGCAGCATTTCATGTAGAGCCCCCTGAACCAGCTAAGAAGCTCAGGGAGCTCATGTACTGCGGTTACATAATATATGATCATACCCTCCACTTCTACTACTTAGGTGGACCGGACTTCATAGTTGGGCCAGGAGCCCCTAAAGAGAAACGTAATATTCTTGGGGTTATTGAGAAGGTTGGCTTAGATGTTGGAAGGGAGGTTATAAAGCATAGGTCCTATGGGCAGAAAATAGTTGAGATTATTGGTGGGAAAGCAACCCACCCAGTAGCTGGTTTACCTGGCGGCTTATCAAAACCCTTAAGCGAGGAGAAGAGACAGGAAATTGAGAAAATGGTTGAATCATCCGTTAAATTCGCGCAGTTCTCACTTGAGATCTTTCATAAAATTGTTCTAGAGAACACTGAGTATGCTGATTTAATAAAGAGTGATGCCTACACGCTAAAAACCTATTATATGGGTCTGGTAGACGAGAAGAATAGAATGAACTTCTATGATGGGAAGATAAGGGTTGTAGATCCGTATGGAAGCGAGTTCGCGAAGTTTGATGCTAGGAATTACTTAGATCACATAGCTGAGCATGTGGAGGAGTGGACTTACACTAAGTTTCCATACCTGAGGAAGGTTGGTTGGAAGGGTTTTGTGGACGGGCCTGATAGTGGAATATATCGGGTTGGCCCACTCGCTAGACTAAACGTTTCAGAAGGAATGGCAACACCACTTGCAAATGAAGAATACAAGGAGATGTATAGGACTTTAGGTGGGAGGCCGGTGCACTCGACATTAGCCTTCCACTGGGCTAGACTCATTGAGCTACTGTATGCTGCCGAAAGGGCCCTTGAACTCGTGAAAGATCCGGAGATAACGAGCAAAAATGTCCGTAATGTGCCCGGTGAGCCAGGTGAGGGTGTAGGTGTCGTAGAGGCTGCTAGGGGAACCCTAATACACCACTATATTTTGGATGAGAGAGCGCTGGTTAAAGACGTTAACTTGATTGTTGCAACTGTTAATAATGTTCCGTCAATAAATATGTCGATACGTAATGCTGCCAAGGGCTTGATCCATGGAGGACATGTTGATGAGGGCTTACTTAACATGGTTGAGATGGCCTTCAGGGCATACGACCCATGCTTCGCATGCGCAACACACTTTGCTTTTGGGCAAATGCCTTTAACGGTAGAAATCTATGATAGTAGGAAGAGACTGGTTAAAAGGATACAGCGTTAACACCTTCCCCTTTTTCTCTCATCTATGAATACAGAGAAAGATGTTGAAAAGGAGCTGAAGAGGTGGCTCTTAGGAGCGGAGAGAGTAGTTATTATTGGCGTTGGTAACCCAATTTTAATGGACGACTCGGTTGGGATAAAGGTTGTTCAGGATCTGAAGGGTAAGGTTCCAGAGAAAGTTCTGCTGGTTGAATGTGAAACAACTCCAGAAAACTACCTGCAGGAAATAGCGGATTTTAAACCCTCACACGTCCTGTTAATCGATGCGGCTATGCTAAACCTTAAACCCGGCGGAATAGCTCTTCTAAAGCCAGAAGACCTGGATGCAAGCCATGTATTTTCAACACATTTTCTACCCATAAAACTTTTCTGCGAATATATTGCGAAGATATTTCATGCCGACGTAAAACTACTCCTAATTCAGCCAAAACAAATAGATTTCGGGGAGGAGTTATCCAGCGAGCTCCTCTCATCAAAGGAGAGAGTGGTAAAAATTTTACTTTCCGCTCTCCTAGCAAAAGGCTCTCATTAATCCATCCTTCAATATTTTTATTTTTTAAATCGAGGTTTAGGGTGACCAGAACCCCAAATATAGCTTGGCATATTACGCTACTATGGAATCGCCTTCTCAACCGTTATTTCGAAAGTCCAACCAAAATTCTTCACATGAACTTTACCACTCTCCGCAATGGTGAAGGGAAGCTTAATCTTTAGGTGATCGCCTATTGTTATCTCCGTAAAATCGGTGTCTGAGTTAAGCGCTATCTCACTTTTAGAAAGTGGGTTCACTAAAGCTAGAATCTTAATCTCCTTCTCATCCTCAAAGAAGTCTATTAGAGGCTCCCTCCCCTCCACGCTTCTCCCATAAAACTCAAATGTAGCCTTTCTCTTCAGAAGCTTCTCTATTGGATCAGGCTCACTACAAGATTCTTTTCCACTTATTTTATCGGCTAAAACTCTACAGAAGGCCTCTATATTTAATAGCGCTTCCTCGAAATTGCTGTTCACCATTTAAAACCCTCAATATATTCTCTATTTATATCTATATATTATTTTTTCCATGCTAAGTTTAAACTAAAATTAACGTAAAAAATGAGTGTAGGATAACGAAATCATGCCATAATTTATGGCTGCTTTACTGGAAATTCAGGGTTCTATATCTTTTCAACCCTGATTCTCGTTCCACTTCTTACCTTACTGATTATGTCTATTCCGTCCGTAATCTGTCCAATTAGATTTACTGGGCCGTGGGGGCGCATATCTCCAAAAAATATGCAGAATGCTCTTCCAAGAGGCCAGTAGGCTATGTCACCCCTCCTCATAAAATTTCTCGGCTTTTCTACACCCATCCTCAACGGTATCCCAAAGTAAACTTTGCTTTGCCATATAGCTGCTCGGCCCTCTAATGGAAGAAGCCTGACAATTGCATCAACTGTTCTGGGGGAGAGTATTCTCACTAAAGTCCCCTGTGCCTCGCCAAGTCCCTCAACAATCACTCTTACCGGTATCTTGGATATACTCATATTCTCCAAAAGAGAGATTTTTAGAATATGACAAATTAGCCTTTAGGAAACAGTTTAAAATTTTCACATCTTATAGGCCACGCTTCCACATCCTCTTTATGTGGCTTCCACATAAAGAGGATGTATTAAAGTCTAAGCGGCCGCTGGCTTATAAATCTTTAAGTGCCTGCCGCTTGAGACGAAGGTTATTACCCCCTGCCTGTGGAGTTCCTCAAGGAAATCTTTTGCGATGCTTAGGCGCAGGTTGAATTTGGAGGCAACCGTATATGGTGTTAAGACCTTCATCTTCTGTATTTCCTTCAGAATCCTTTCATCCCTTGGGTTTGGCATAATCACGCTTGGGGGCTTCCTTTCAACTTTTGTTGGGACTTTAGCCTTAGTCTCCTTCGTCCCCTCCTCCTTCAAAGATTCCCTTAACTGTGCTTTCTCAGCCTGTGAGAGTGTCGGCTTCTTTTTACCACCCAAATTTACCTCTACCTCCAATTCTCCTCATATAAAGGATGTGCAATTTATAGGTTTCTTTCTTATATGACTGCGCTCACCTCGGCTTTCCGTCTCCTTCTCCACTCCTCAACTGGGATCCCCAGAGCCTTCTCTATTACTGGTCTATGTATGGAGTTCATTGTGCAGAATGGGATTATGCGGCCGTCTGGAACCGCATAGTGTATGACGCAGCGCTGAACCCTTTCAAGATCAAAGTTATATGGGTCCATGAAATGCATAGCTGAGATTAAAATCATTTTTCTGTGCAATTTTCCCAAGGATTTGTAGCTGCCCGTTTTTAGAACTGGCCATAAGTATTTTCTCAGCATACCAAACTTAACGTGTCTTAGCGCCCACACAAGATGCAGCTTCGCTCTCAACCTGTGGCCCATTTCCACACACTTATGAACCTTATCCATCTCCTCAATGAACTTATCCACATCAGCGTATCTGGTTATGGGGACTATTCTTCCACCCTCAACAAAAACGTATGTTGCCATCCCACAATGTGGGTGAGCTGTAAACTCAACGTAGCGTCTGCCCTTAAGCGCCCCAACAGCTTTAGATATTGGAACCACAGTGGGCACCGGATAAAAATCGCTTTCCCTTATTTGGCCTCCAGTCTGCTCTTTAACGAGTTTTATCCAGTCTGGTATCGTTATGCGCATTTTCATTCGCTCTTCTACGGGTATTCTCCCACATAATGATATTGGCTGAAAGTTCACGCAGCGAACTACATCAAAGTTCTCCGCCGCAAACTTTATTATGTCTCCGACTTGGGAGTCATTAACGCCTCTTATAAGCGTACAGACTAAAACCACACTGTCGATGCCAGCCTTCCTGCAGTTCTCGATAACTTTCTTTTTAATGTCAACTAAATCGACTCCTCTAGTAAACTTATAAACATCCGGTGTTAGGCCATCAAATTGAAGGTAAACTGTGCTCATGCCAGCCTCCTTAAGGGCGCGGCAGTACTCTGGGTCTGAGGCCATTCTTAGGCCGTTAGTATTAACTTCAACATGCTTAAAGCCTAACTCCTTAGCCATCTTAATTATTTCCGGAAGATCCTCCCTAACTGTCGGCTCCCCACCAGACAGTTGCAATGCATCCGCCGGGATCGGCTTGTTACTGCGCAGGTTTATTAGCATGCTTTTTATTTCATCTAGTGTTGGTTCGTAAACATATCCGGTTGTACCAGCTGTTGCGAAGCATACTGGGCAGCGAAGATTACACCTATTTGTCACGTCTATTATCGCTAACACTGTATGCGATTTATGCTGGGGGCAGATGCCGCAATCATATGGGCAGCCGCTCTTCACTGTGGTTCTCGGGTTCTCAAGACCATCGCCTATGAGATCAAATTTCTTTGCCCTCTCATAGATCTTATAATCAGACCAATAAACATCCTCAAAGGGGCCGTGTTCTGGGCACTCTTTCCTAATATATACTACATTATTCTCCTCAAAAATAACTGCATCCAAAACTCTCAGGCATTCTGGACATATGCTCTTGGTACGCTTTATTTCCCTCATCCATCATCACGTTAAAATAAATATATGAGAGAATGATCTATAATAGACTTTCCGAATGAAACCTTTAAGAGAATAATTTTATAACTTACCCAATAAAGACTTTGAAAGGGGAGTTTGGGGGCGCCCTCATTGAGGAGAATTAGGATTAAATGTGATAGGATTGGTTCTATTGAGGCTGAGTTACTTGAGGAGAGAAACCCGAGGACTGTTACGGCAATATGGGAGAAGCTTCCCTTTGAAGGAATAGCTCATAGGTGGGGCGATGAAATATACTTTACAATACCAGTTGAGCTCAATGAGGAGAATCCTCAAGAGGTGGTTGAGACTGGGGATATAGCTTACTGGCCTCCTGGAAGGGGGTTTTGCATATTCTTTGGGCCGACGCCAATAAGTCGGGGAGATGAGATTAGACCAGCTGATCCAGTGAATGTATTTGCAAAGGTTATTGGGGATCCGAAGATCTTTAAGAAGGTCAGGGATGGCGACAGAATCAGGGTTGAGAGAGTGGAGAGTTAGTTGCCGTATTCATAAAAAGGGTTTTCCTTCCGCCCTTTTTTGCCCTCCTTTATCATTCAATACTCTCTACTAAACCTACAAGTACCTTGCCAAATGTAAATCCTTTAAGATTTTATGGTAAATTTTACTCATTTCATTTATTGCATTACATATTTGTTTCTCATTCTTCTCTACAAAACCCGTTACCGCTATCTCACCATTCTCGCTTAAATCTAAACGCGTGTATCTTCCCCCTCTTACAATTCTATCCAACATCTCTATAAGCCGAATATTTTCTGGGCAACAGTCTCGTGGAAGTACGGGTTCCCCCTCAATATGTATGCCATAATCCTCAACATAAAGCCTAAAGGATACTCTTACATTGCCGATATATTTAGTTGCCTCTATAACCCTCCCCCCATTATGGAGCGGTGTGGCTACTTTAAATCCGAGGGATTCTAGTATAGTGGTTATGCTCGAGTAGCTCTCATGTATTCTATGAACCTTAACAGTTGCTTCAGCTCCGTCCCTTATAGCTCTAAGCTTGCTTAGGAGGCCGATATATAGGCCTACTTGGTATACTGGGCTATAAGGCTGGCTGATTCCATAAAATATGCAGAAGGCTCTTTCAATGGGCCAGTAGAAGAGTTTACCCTGCTCAACTCTAATCTGCCCTCTGAGAGTGGAGACATCTATCTCTATTGGCGTTAAGAAATAAACTTCTTCCTTCCAAACAACTAAGTTCGTTTTAAATGGAACCTTGCCCCCTATATTCTTCCAAAACCTTTCGTCTAACTCTAACACAAATGAGGATTCCCAATGTTCAACTTCAAGCATCATGTTCATCAATAACTTTACTTCATGGAGCTCTAAAATAGTATAGGAAGGAGATTTAATTTTATTTGCTGGGCCATTTCTTCATTCAACAGTTACCGTGAATGTTTCTATCGGCTTAATTTCCATTAGCTCGATTGTTGCCGATATTGGCTTAAACTCGCCCCTAGGGCCAACATTATAGTTTATTGTTAGTCTCGCTGGCCTATCTGAAGCATTTCGCTTATTAAGCTCCTGAATTATCTTGCTGGCTAAGCTAACCCAAGCCTTCTTATTCTCCTCCTTAACCTCAGGCGGAGCCTTAGTGTAGAATGTAGAATAGAACCATCTCTTCGCCCTAAATAGCGCTCCCCTACTAGTTGGGGTCAGCCTAAACCTCTGGACCTGCATACCTTTAACCAACCTCCTCATATTTAAAGAGAGAATAAATAGTTATAGTAATATAAATCTTGCAAGTAAAAAAGGAGTAGTGTTTTTAAACCCCATAACTATAAAGTAAAAATGATATATTGACAGGCGGCGGGGTCGTCGGCTAGCTTGGTCTAGGCTACGAGGCTTGGGCCCTCGTGACCCAGGTTCAAATCCTGGCGACCCCACCAGCCCACAGTCCAAATCCCCTCTCCTCTCCTTTTAAGCCTTTATCTGGTTGATGATGCCATCAAGTAGCCAGCCTCCCTCTCGTAGCCCGCAGTCTCACGCAGTTTCCCAGCCACCTTACTCCTTATCTCGGTAGTGTATCCTATTTTGAGAGTCTTAATAGTCTCCCCATAAATGCTGATTGCTTTTTCAAGCATGCCACGGCCTCTAGTATTTTAGGGTCTCTTGGAAACGCTGACTCAAGGAAATTTAGTTATCTCTTCTGAATACCATTTGGAGCCCTAAGTTAGCCATCTCGGGCTCATGTCACCGTTCTCGATGGATTTTGCTAGTATGGAATAAAAATGTGATTTTTGATGTTTGTTTTGATGAAAAATTGATTGCATTCGCTCCTTTAACAGATTCCCCTTCTTTTCGCAAATCTCTTATTGATTTTGTTGACTTAATTATCTTACACTTTTAGTCGCTTTGGTTTAAAGAACCATTGCTGTGATCTTTAGAATGTTAATAAGAATTTTCACTTCTTCTACTCTCTATTTCTCTCCCTATGAAGCTCGGCTATCTCTCTTAGAAAATCGCGCACTTCCTCAATTGAGTTCTGGTTACTGTTGCACATGAGACTGAGGAAACGCTCCGCCCTCATGCTTAGGCCGTATTCTTGGTTGACTCTCTCTACAAATGTGTTAATTAAGATTTCTGCCCCTACACCCAAAATCTTCTTCATGGCGTGGTAAACTGTTCTCGGGTTCTCCCAAAATACTTCAAAGGGATCGCGATTAAGTTCCCTATGCAGAAAGAATATTATGGCTTCACAAACAGACTCTCCAATAGAGGAGTAAAGAACCTTCTTAAAAGTGTCGCGAAAAACTTCAATTACAAAGTTCTTTTCCATAATACTCACCATCCTCATAAAATCACCTCAATAAGCTCCTAGATCTAGCATTCTCAGCCTTTCTCCAAGAATTGAAACAGCAGGTATTATTTTGCCTCCATATACAAAATATGATTTATTTACTTATATATTTTTGCCCAGAAAAGCAAAAAATTAAATAGAAAAAACTCTAAAAATATATTGAAAGTTAATGGAGGAGGTGGTAGGTTGAGGAAAAGTATAGTTTTCGGTATGGCAGTTGCGGCTTTCTTCATTGTAACACTCCTAAGCTCTGCCCAGATAGCATTATCAGAGGAGCCGGCAATCAGGGTAATTGTGCATGCGATGGCCAAAGATAGTGATATTATAGTCGGCGGAAAAGTATTTCTGAAGGGTTTAGAGGATGGAAGAGAAGTCGATGTTACCATTACGATTACTGTTAAGAAACCAGGTAATACTAGCATATGTGAGACGTTTTGTGTTGAGGGGGTAACTCAGTACGAAGGTGTTACAAAAATATTATTTGAGCATATATTCGAAGGTTGTGTAAATGAAAAGGGGATTTATGAGATTGAAGTTACAGCTACATGCGGAGGTTTGGTAGATACCGCTTTCTTCAAATTTGATCCTCCAACTGGCGGGACTCCGGGAGTGCCCTGCTGAATATCAAACGTTTATGGCAGGTGATGAGGAAAGAAAATTATGTCTAGCATCGATGCACTAACGCTAAAGATTCTATCCGCATTAGGAAAAAATCCCAAAGCATCATTAAGAACTTTAAGTAAAGACGTTGGTCTCTCTCAAGTATCATTAAAGAGAAGAATTGAAAGGATGTTATCGGACAAACTGCTTTATGGCGTTTCTGCTAGAATAAATCCCTTTACATTAGGTCTAAAAATGGTGTTACTTTTTGTCGAAGCTCTACCTGAAAAGTTAGCATTGTTTGAAAAGGTTTGTGATCTTCACCCTTATACTCATTATAGAGTAAGATGCTTTGGCCCCATAAACGGGCTCTTCGTTATATTTTATATCCCTATCGATACAACATATTTACTCATAGATTTGTTAGAGGAGCTCTTAAGGCACAATGTTGTTGAGAGATGGATCTTAGAGATGCCCACCTCATTTCCGATTAGTTGTGAAGCAGATTACTCTTTTTATGAGCCGGGGGTTGGATGGAAGTTTAATTGGAGTGAATGGGCTAAGAGCATAGAGTGCATCGAGCCGCTTGAGCCTAAGGTGGAAAAGAATGTTCTAAATCTGCTTGATAAGGTGGATATGCGGATACTGAGAGAACTCTCTAAGAACATTTTAAGAAGAAGGAGCGAGATAGCTAAGGCTGCGGACGTTGAATTATACCATTTGGATAAGAGATGGAAAAGGTTGGAAGATCTTGGTGTTATTGAGGGCTATAGGGTTCTTGTAGGGATGCACTTTCTACAATTAACATCTTATGTACTTCTTAAATGTAAGTGTTCTATGAGAGATTCTATGAGAATTGCCTCAGCTATAAAGATGCTCCCCTTCCAGAACACCTTCTTCTTCACATCAGATGGCTTCATCCTATATATTATGACGACATCGCCCGATTATTCCCTATTAACATCTATCTTGCGAAAATATTGCGAGAAAATAGAGATTTATTGGTGCGATTATCACTCAAGCCTAAGATATTACTTTTATGATGAAGCTTTCTCCAATGGCTTATGGAGGAGCGACATTGACTTTATGGTTAATTCCATTATAAGAAAAATTAGAGAAGAGACACTAAAATAGATGGGCGTACTCTTTATTAAGTGAACTGTAAGCGTATATATTGCCAAGGAATAGGTAAGTCAGAGATAAACGCCGAATACCCAGAACATTTAGCGGGCTGAACAATGATGTTAAATGAAGCAAAGTTTTCTCAAATTTACTAAGGGGTGGGTTAAATTGCATACGTTTTTACGAGGAGTTTCTTGGAGAGGTTTATTAAGGCTTTATCTGCGGTCACTATGGACACGCTTATATTAGACCTGGAGAAGTGTCTCGCCATGAGGACGAGACATTTATCTGTCTGAGAAGTCTTAGTGTCAGATATTATGATCCTGCGCTCATCTCTTGGAAGAAAGTTTAGGAAGAGGGCTCTTTTATCAGCCAGTTCATCAACTATAGGCGTCTTAACCTCAACATACATCGAGTTTTGTCCATCCTCAACCTTTCTAAGGAAGTTGAGGACGGTGACCCTACCGAAGAACCAGTTCTCGACGTTTATCGCCTCTACCCTAATGAAGTCACAAACCCCGCAGACAGCTTTTGCGCCATAGTTTCTCCAATCTAGGAAGAGCTTAAGTAGCCAGGAGGGTTCGCTAGCTCTAGAGATCATTATTAGGGCATTTGTGTCAAGGAGAATCATCTCTCTCCCCTGTAGGATTAGGGGGATGCTTAATGGCTCCTCAAAATCAACCGTAACCGTGCACTTCATGTCAACCTAATTATGGGTTTAGGAGTCTCCTCTCCTAAAACACTTATGCTATTGCCAGACTATATCATTGTTTATAGGTTCCTCTCAGATTGCTACTTCATAGAATAACAGCTTCAGTTGTCCCAAAATTCTCTGAAAACAGAAAACACGTTATTCTTTTAGGATTCTTCCCTTTTTAGCGGTATTGGTATTATTAGTGGGAACCACCAGAAGAAGGGCCATATTATCCAGCGTTCCTCATATGCCCCCCTCAGTGCAAATATTGTTCCACACCTTCTGCAGCGCAGTGTTCTCACACCAATTAAGTCGAGTTCCTTTGATCCACATTTTGGGCACATGTAGTCCTCAACCCTTATGGGCGCATAATAAATTCTCGGTCTCCTCAGCCACTTAAGAAAAGATATAAGTGCCACGAGGAAGAATATCAGAAAGACCAGCAAAAATGCTACGCTAATAATCATAACTAATGCGGAGATTTCTATTGCCATTTCATTCACCGCAGACAATAAAGATTAAATAAAGATGGTAATTAAGTTTTGTTTTTAGTGGTATACGCTTAAGTCTCTAGGCTACCTTGATGTCTCAAGGATGATCCATCTTGCGCTCCGAGGAATTGAGAAGACATTTTATGAAGATTTATCCGGGATGCTCTCGACGGGGAATCGATGACCTTGTTTCTGCAATTCTCTCAAATAAGTACTGGAAGGTCCACTCCTGCAGAGATGACGCATACTACGCTGTTGCCTTAACGAGGGCGCATATTCCATATATGGATGGCTTCAGGGCTAAATCAACTGCTCCGGGCGTGGTAATCGTGTCCCGGAGGGCTGCACGCTTCTGTAGGCGTGGAAGGGTGCTCGTCGTAAAAAAGAGGAACGATACTTTCATCTCCGAAACCGTCATTGATTGGCCAGCATTTCTCAGGGTAATTAAGATGGATGAGGATTCAATCTATAGGCGCTTAGTTGAGGAACAGAGCCCACCAGCTTTCCTAAACAAACGTAATCTTAAGATCCTACTCAGCGGCACATGAAAAATGAGTCCATTTTAGGTTAATTGCTTTACTTCATGGAATATCCATGAAAGGTCCGGTGATTTTCTTCTTTCACTGACCCTCTCTGCCAATGCATGTGAAATTATTGGTAGAGCTATAGTTGCATCACAGTAGCATTGAACATTCTTTCCAGCCCTGCTCTCCTTACCCCAGCTTATAGCCTCTTCAAATGTACAGCCAGATAGGCCTCCCCAATGGGGGGCATCAGTCGTTATCTGGATTGCATATTTATGTGGAACTGGTGGGCCGTATCTTCCCTCCTCAGTTATGCTTGCACCTATAGCCGTCAACTGAATGAAGTCCTTTGGTACTCCCCCGCCAATATATATTACGCCTGTATTACCCCCAAACCTCCTCTTTATTTCAACGAGCTGCTCAAAGTCTTTCATTTGGTCTATTGTTATGCTGAATCTCCCCCCACTCCTCCGCCTATTCACTATGTATGCTATGCCGTAGGCGCTGTCAACGATGGCTGGACAGAAGACTGGAACATTATTCTCATAAGCCTTTGCAACAATACTCTTTACACCAATCCCCGATAGGTATTTGCCAAGCAAATAAAGGAACTCTGCTGAAGAGTACTTATATTCCGGATTTAGGGTTTCCATGAAGCTGGCTATAAGACTCTCCATTTCCTCATACTCGTATTCGTCAGCGAAAACATCATAAAACCTATCTATTTTATGTCTCGCTAAATCTTCGTCGTCAACTAAATGGCATCCCTGCCAATACGTTCCACCCATAGCCTCCAGTATATCTTCGGAGATATTTGCGCCAGTCGATACAATAACGTCTACGAAACGCTTCTCTATTAGCCAATTAACTATCTTCCACTGCCCGGTTGTGCTCATTGAGCCAGCGAAGCCAAATAATATGACCACATCATCCTTAAGCATCATTTCCCACACATCAACGACTTCACCAAGCTTCCTGCCCTGAAATCCTGTCCTAGCCATCTCCGATAAAAGCTCAGATATCTTCTTTGGCACCTTAACCTCCACGGACTCGAGCTTCCTTATAAAATATGGTGTTATCCTCTTCTCTCTCCTCATCTCCAAATACACTTCAGCGAAAATACAAGTTTAAGATGCTTTTAACTTTTTTGATAAAATTTTGTTTATTCCACTTATCATGGCTTCAACGCTCGCCATAACTATATCCTCTCTGGCGCCTCTAGCCGAAACTATATTTCCATCTCTATCCTCAACCTTTATCACAACTTCGGCGACGGCATCCGAGCCTCCGGTTAGAGCCTCAAGCCTATATTCCCTTAGTTTCACGTCGGCCAGACTGCTAGTAATCTTCTGTATTGCCTTAATCGCAGCGTCTACCGGACCAACACCGGTCTCGGCGGAAACATACTCCTTACCATCGATAAGCAGCCTAACAGATGCAGTTGGTGTAACCCTTAATCCCGTAGTTACCACTAAACCAGCCAGCTTAACAACTTCTTCTTCATGAACCTTGCCTATGACGGCCCTCGCGATAGCGAATAGATCGGCGTCCGTCACTGTTTTCCCCTTATCGCCGAGCTCTTTCACCCGTTCAACAATCTCCCTTAGTTGCTCCTCGCTTGGATGGAAGCCAGCATCCTCAAGCGTGGCCTTAATCCCGTGTCTACCAGCATGCTTCCCTGCAATTATCTTCCTCCTCCTGCCAACAAGCTCTGGATCAAAGGGCTCAAACGTGATTGGTTTAGCGACAACTCCCTTCGTATGTATCCCGGACTCATGGGCGAAGGCGTTCTCGCCTACAACAGCCTTATTGGGCTGAACTGGAATGCCAGTCAGCCTAGAAACGAGCTTTGAGGTCTCATAGAGGAGTCTGGTGTTTATTCCGGTCTTCTTGTTACAAAGTAAGTGGAGTCCCATGACAACCTCTTCTAAGGCTGCGTTACCAGCCCTCTCACCCAAACCATTGACGGTAACGTGAACCTGTGTTGCACCAGCCTCGACGGCGGTCAAGGAATTAGCCACGGCTAAGCCAAAATCGTTATGGCAGTGAACGCTTATAGGAACTCTGAGGATAGCCCTTAACTCCCTAATTAGTCTCTCCATAGATTTCGGCGTCATTATGCCCACGGTATCCGGAACATTAATGTAGTCGGCTCCAGCCTCCTCAGCAGCCTTGCAAACCCTCTTTAAAAACTCTATGTCGGTTCTAGTAGCATCCATGGGAGAGAACTCGCATATCACGCCGTGATCCTTAATGTACTGCACAGAGTCCACGGCGGCCTCAATGACCTGTTCCGGAGTCATGTTTAGAGCATATTTCATCTGGACCTCGGAAGTTGAAATGAAAGTGTGAATATACTTGACGTCACATTGTAATGCTATGTCTATATCGCTCCTCAGGGCCCTTGCGAGAGCGCAGACCTGCGCCCTTAAGCCAGCTCTGGCTATATCCCTTACAGCCTTCTGCTCGCCCTTCGAGGTTGATGGGAAACCAGCCTCGATAACGTCAACGCCAAGCCTATCAAGGTGCAACGCTATCTCTAGCTTCTCCTCAGGGGTTAATGATACTCCGGGGGTCTGCTCGCCATCACGCAGAGTAGTATCAAAAATCCTTATGTAATCCTGCTCCATAAACATACCATCCTAAATCTCGATTTCAAGTATTTCGTTAGCTATGGCCTCGCCCATCTCATCCGTCCTCAGCTTGCCTCCTAGATCAGGTACGGATAAATTTTTCTTTAGGGCGGAGGTAACCCCCCTCTCTATGAGCCAAGCCGCCTTAGAGCATAACTGATCGCCATACTTTTCACTGAGCCAATCAAACATCATTTTAGCGGCTAATATCATTGAGCAAGGATTGGCTGTGCGTTTACCAGCCCTCGTTGGCGCGGAGCCATGAATCGGCTCAAAGATTGCATAGTCATCTCCTATATTTCCTCCAGGGGCCATCCCGAGACCCCCAACGAGCTGTGCCGCCTCATCAGATAATATGTCGCCGAACATATTTGTTGTAACTATAACATCGAAGTTTTGTGGCTCCTTTATTAACCTCATAGCCATTGCATCGACATATTGCTCCTCATATGATACCATAGGATACTCTTTAGCAATACCTCGGCAGACCTCCGCAAATAATCCGCATGTAACCCGCATAACATTAGCCTTATGAACAGCAGTAACTTTTCTCCTCCTCTTAAGCGCCATTTCAAATGCTTTCCTCGCTATGCGCTCACAGCCCTTCCTGGTTATTACCCTAAGGGCGACAGCAGTGTCCTCGCCAACCTTAAACTCAAATCCCTTATACAAGTCCTCAGTATTCTCCCTGACTATGACGAGATCTATGTCATCCCTCAGGCTCGGCGTATTCGGGTAGGACTTTATTGGGCGTATGTTGGCATATAGGTCGAGCATAAGTCTAAGCTTAACTATCACGTCAGCAGCAGTCTCACCTACAGGGCCTTTAAGACAGACATGTGAATTACGTATCCCCATAATAGTCTCTTCCGGGAGGGCTACTCCACACCTCGCGTAACATGCATCTCCAGCCTCGAGCTCAATAAACTCCAGGTCTAAGTTAAGCTTCTTTTGAACGGCCCTTAAAACCGTCATTGTTGTCTCGGTTAGCTCCGGGCCAATACCATCTCCCGGAATTATGGCAATCTTATACCTCACTTCCTCTACCTCCCAAAATCCTGATTAAATGTTCAATTAAACCTCCATCCTTAATGATCTCAAGAATGAAGCCTGGAAGCCTACTCGCAAAAATAATCTCATTACTACTCTCATTTATAATCTTTCCCTCATCGAGGTGCACGCTAAGCATGTCTCCATCATTAACCTTGGACGTTACTCCAGGAGCCTCTAGAACTGGTAAGCCTATGTTTATTGAATTCCTATAAAATATTCTAGCAAAGGATTCGGCAATTATACACCTAACTCCAGCATGCTTTAGTGCCTGCGGAGCCTGCTCCCGGCTTGAACCGCAACCAAAGTTCCTCCCGGCGACAATAATAACGCCCTCTCTAGCCTTTTTCGGGAAATCCGGATCTATGCCCTCCATCGCATGCCTAGCCCACTCATTTGGATCTAAAGATGTCAGGTACTTGCTTGGAATTATAACGTCAGTATTTAGGTTGTCTCCATATTTAATTGCCCTGCCACTGATTTTCATGCCGAACCCTCCAGAAAGCGCCTTGGATCAGTAATCCTCCCCTCAACCGCGGACGCCGCGACAGTTGCTGGTGATGCCAAGTAAACCATTGCTTCTGGACTACCCATCCTACCAACAAAGTTCCTATTGGAGGAGCTTATACAGACCTCTCCGGGCGCTAGGAGACCCATATGCCCGCCGAAACACGCCCCGCAAGTCGGGTTGGAGACGCATGCCCCAGCCTTAATGAAGATCTCAATGAGCCCCTTCTCAAGGGCTTTTAGATAGGTTTGGGTTGAGGCCGGGGTTACTATCATCCTAACCCATTTCTTAATGCGCCTACCCTTAAGTATCCTTGCAGCTACCTCAAGGTCTTCTAAGCGCCCGTTTGTACACGAGCCTAGGAATGCTTGGTCTATCTCTATACCCTCAACATCCTTAACTGGTTTAACGTTATCGACCGAGTGCGGGCAGGCAACCATTGGCTCCAAGGAGTCAACGTTAAGCTCTACTATGCTCTCGTATCTTGCGTCCGGGTCACTCCTAAATATTTTAAACTCTTTATTAGTTCTTTCCTTAACGTACTCAATGGTCTTCTCATCAGGCTCTATTATACCATTCTTAGCACCCATCTCAACAACCATGTTGCATAGTGTTAGCCGACCACTTATGCTCATTTCACGTATTGTTGGTCCAGAAAACTCTATGGCCTTATAGATGGCTCCGTCGGCGCCAATCTTACCAATAATATAGAGGATTAAGTCCTTCGGGGTTACAAACTCCTGGAACCTGCCAGTAACATTTATCTTTATTGTTTCCGGGGTTTTTAACCATATTCTTCCAGTCGCGAAGACCGCAGCTATCTCCGTTGAACCTATTCCGGTTGCGAACGCCCCAAGGGCGCCATACGTGCATGTATGTGAGTCAGCTCCAACAATGAGGTCTCCGGGCCTCACATGGCCCCTCTCAACCATAACTTGATGACATACCCCGCCATCGCCGACATCATAGAGAAACTCTATACCCTGTTCTCTGGCAAACTCCCTCATAATTTTGTGTAGCTCGGCGGATTTCGCCGAGTCCGCTGGAACCTGATGATCTAAGACTAAAACTATGCGCCTGTTATCCCAAACCTTCTTGAGACCTATGCGCCTAAACATTTGTATGGCTAATGGTCCAGTTATATCGTTCGCCATGGCTACATCTACTCTTGCCTCAACTATCTCGCCGGGCTTAACATGGTCTAGTCCAGCTGCATGCGCGAGGATCTTCTCGGATATCGTCATCCCACACAAATCCCTTCACCAATTAAGCCTGCTGACTCTTCTCTAAGCCAGACATCCTACGTATAAATGAGCCAACTTTTTCCAGCGGATGCTCCTCAATCTCCCTCATTAATCTCTTGAGTTTCTCTCCACCAAGCTTATATTCGTCAACCCACTCCTTAGCAAACTCTCCGCTCCGCACCCTCATCGCAGCCCTCCGCATATTCTCCTTAACATGCTCATCTATTACCTTAGGCCCAACAGTCAACCCACCATACCTCGCCGTCTCAGAGACGGCCATGAGCATGCCGGATATCCCCCTCTCATATATTAAGTCCATTATCAGCTTAGCTTCATTGCAAGCCTCGAAGTAGGCGAGCTCTGGTGGATAACCGCACTCTACTAGAACCTCAAATCCCTTCTTTATGAGCTCTATGAGACCTCCCACCAGGACTGTTTGCTCCCCTATCAAGTCGCTCTCGGTTTCATCCTTAAATGTCGTCTCTATCACGCCAGCTCTGGTGCAACCCAAAGCCTTTGCAATGGCAAGCGCCGTCTCCTTAGCCCTGCCAGAGTAGTCCTGGTATACGGCTATTAGCGCGGGAACCCCGAAGCCGCTAAGGAACGTCTCACGTAGTCTCGGTCCAGGAGCTTTAGGCGCAACCATTATGACGTCCACGTTTCTTGGGGTTTTTATCAGCCCAAAATGTATATTGAAGCCATGCGCGAAATCTAAGACCCTACCTTCAGATAAGTTTGGCTCTACATGCTCCTTATAGATGGCTGGTTGAACCATGTCTGGAACAAGCATGAAGATTATGTCGCCCATCTTTACCGCTTCACTTACTGTGTATACTTCAAAGCCGTCCCGCTTAGCTCTTTCCCATGAGTGCCCTTCAGGTCTCAAGCCGATTATAACTCTTAGTCCAGAGTCCCGCATATTCATTGCCTGAGCCCGGCCCTGACTGCCATAGCCTATAACCGCTATAGTCTTATCCTTAATTGCATCAATTTTTACGTCACTATCAAAATACACCTTAACCATACACTTCACTCCATTCTAGTAGACCTCATGCCCCTTGGGAGGGCGGCTATTCCAGTTCTCGCTATCTCTTTTATACCAAATGGCTTCATAAGATCTATAAAGGCATTTATTTTCTCAGAGTCGCCAGTCATCTCTATTATTAGTGAGTCATGTGCTACATCCACAATATGCCCCTTAAATATCTCAGTATAGTTTATCACGTCAGACCTCGTCTTTGAGTCTGGTGTATTCACTTTAATTAGGGCTAGCTCCCTCGCTACAGTATGTTTCGGGTCTAGGATGCTCACCCTAACAACGCTTATAATCTTCCTCAGCTGCTTGACGAGCTGCTCGACAACAACTTCATCACCTTTAATTGTTATTGTCATCCTTGCTAAATCTGGCTCCTCTGATACGCCGACAGATATGCTCTCTATGTTAAACCCCCTCCTCCTAAACATGTTTGAAATTGTGTGAAGGACTCCTGGCTTATGCTCAACTATCGCCGAAATCATGTAAAGTTTTTCTTCCCTCTCCATATCCATCAGCTCAGCATCAGATTTCTAATGTCTTGGCCTGGGGGAACCATTGGTAAAACATTCTCCTCTGAGGATATTGGTACATCTATAACTGTTGTGACATCGCTGTTTAGGGCAGTCTTTAGGGCTCTCCTAAACTCTTCTAGTGATTGCACTCTAATCCCCTGGGCGCCATATGCCTCAGCAAGCTTAACGAAATCTGGTATGCCGCCGAGGTGAACCGCGAAGTAGCGCCTGCCATAAAATAGTCTCTGCCATTGAGCAACCATACCCAAAACTGAATTATTTAGTACTATAACTATCACCGGTATCTTCCATGCAACTGATGTTGCGAGATCCTGCTCAGTCATTATGAAGCTTCCATCACCCGCTATATCAACCACTGGGACGCTGGGGCAGGCAACCTTAGCCCCTATAGCAGCTGGGAAGCCAAAACCCATTGTCCCAAGCCCGCCGGAGCTTATGAAAGCCCTCGGCTTATAAACCTTTAAATATAATGCGGCCCACATTTGATTCTGGCCGACTTCTGTTGTTATAATGGCGTCATTTGGCAGAATCTTCCTTATCTCAACCATTAATGCTGGCGGCTTAATCCCGTCGCCACCAACATTAGATTTAACGACTTCCTCTTGCATCTCCTTAAGCTCTTGCATCCTCCTTAGCCACGCAGTCTTCTCCTTCTTCTGCGCCTTCTCAACGAGACGCTGGTATATTGCCCTTAAAGCCCTCTTTGCATCCGCAACTATTGGGACGTGAGGCCTAATATTCTTACCTATTTCAGAGGCATCTATGTCAATATGTATTATTTTTCCATTTGGGCAGAAGGTCTTCAAGTTCCCGGTTGTCCTGTCCGAGAATCTCATGCCCACAGCTAGTAGTACGTCGGCGTCTTGGACAAGGTGGTTAGCTGCTACGGTTCCATGCATCCCGAGCATGCCAACTGAAAGCGGGTGATTCTCAGAAATGGCGCCCTTTCCCATAAGTGTTGTTGCAACTGGTGCGGGCAGGAACTCTGCCAATGCAACCAGCTCCTGACATGCATTCGAAGCTATAACCCCTCCCCCAGCAACTATCACCGGCCTCTCAGCCTCAATTAACAATTGAGCGGCCTTCTCCACCTGTAATGGATGGGGCTCATAGATGGGCTTATAGCTCCTAAGCCTAATCTCATCATTAAATTCTACATCGGCCTCCTCTGTCTGCACGTCTCTCGGAACATCTATTAAGACTGGACCACGCCTACCAGTTGAGGCAATATAGAAGGCTGTCTTAATTATCCCCGGTATCTCAGAAACCCTATTGATTTGGAAGTTAAATTTGGTTATGGGCGTCGTTATGCCAATTATATCGGCCTCTTGAAAAGCATCCTTACCTATCAGGGTTCTTGGAACTTGACCAGTTATGGCGACTACTGGTGAAGAATCCATGTACGCTGTTGCAATTCCAGTGACAAGGTTAGTGGCGCCAGGACCTGAAGTAGCCATGCAGACCCCGACCTGACCACTGGCCCTAGCATATCCATCAGCTGCATGCGCAGCGCATTGCTCATGGCGCACTAAAATATGGTTTATATCTGACTCCTTAGATAGCTCATCGTATACTGGTAGTATTGCTCCCCCAGGTATACCGAATATTACCTTAACATTCTCCTTCTTTAAAGCCTCTATTAAAGCCTTAGCTCCACTCATCAAAACCATTTAGAAACACCACCGTAAATATGAAACCATTATAGGGGGCGTGGATTCTGAAAGATGTTTGGAAAATTATACACTCGCTTGTAGTCTCATTTTCCTCAGGGTTTTCCCCGAAAAACAATCTTTCAAAGTTTATGGAGGTAGCGACTCCTCCGTACCCAGCTCTCCCTCACTTTTCGCCCTCCCAAGGCTGGAACCGCATATTATTACACGGATGTCGCTTAAAAATCTTGCTCCACAATTTTACTATTCTGTGACATCCGCGACCTATTATCCACTAAGACGTTTATCCCACTCATCATGGCATTAACGCTGGCCATAACTATATCCTCATGCACGCCCATGGCAGTTATAATCCTGTCGCCCTTACGCAATCTAACGATGACCTCAACAACTGCGTCCGTCCCCCCAGTTATTGCCTTAACATGATACTCTTCCAAGTGAATTGGCTCTATAGCAGATACCGCCTTTCTTATGGCATTCATCGCAGCGTCCACCGGACCAACACCAGTAGCAGCCTCTACAATAACCCTGTTATTAACATTGAGCTTGACGGACGCGGTTGGCGTAACACGGTTTCCAGTTATAACCGTTAGCTCCTCAAGCCTTATTGGCTGAGCGGATGGTATTCCCATAACCGCCTCGGCAATAGCCTTTAAATCAGCATCCGTAACCCTCTTGCCCTTATCGCCTAACTCCTTAACTCTCCTAAATATTTCCTTGAGATGCTCCTCCGTTGGATTAATTCCCATCTCCATTAACGCCGCCCTAATCCCATGTATCCCAGCATGCTTCCCAACAACGATCCTTCTAACCCTGCCAACAATTTCCGGTGGTATAGGCTCATATGATGATGGATCTACTAAGATTGCGTGTGTATGTATTCCCGACTCATGTGTAAAGGCGTTCTCACCGATAATGGCTTTATTGGGCTGGGTAGGAACCCCGGTCAACCTTGAAACCAACAGTGATGTTTCATAAAGTAACTCTGTCCTTATTGGAATATCCACATTATACTGAAGCTTTAGAGCTATGACCACTTCTTCTAGGGCTGCGTTACCAGCTCTCTCACCTAAACCATTAATGGTGACGTGGGCTATTGTTGCACCAGCCATTAGGGCTGCAAGGGTATTGGCGACAGCCAACCCAAAGTCATCATGGCAATGAACTCCAAATACTGTCCCTGGAAAGGCTGTCTTTAATTCTGAGAAGAATTGATAGGCTCTTTCAGGCGTTAATATGCCTACAGTGTCGGGCGGAGTAATTCTATCAGCACCCGCAGAGAGAGCGGTTTTAATCATCTGCTTAAGAAAGGACATATCGCTTCTCGTGGAATCTTCCGGTCCAAACTCAACAATTAATCCATGGGCTTTGGCATATTCAACCGATTCTTCAACCATTCTTAAGACTTCCTCTCTATTCTTCTGGAGCTTACTTCTTATCTGTATATCTGAGGCCGGTATAACTAGGAAGACGGAGTCTACATCACATTTTAGCGCAGCATCTATGTCGTCCTTCAGACCTCTGGCGAAGCTGCATATCTCAGCCCTAATTTTCTCTTTTGTTATAAGTTTTATAGCTTTCCTCTCTCCTTCAGATGCCGCTGCAAATCCGGCTTCTATAATGTCTACTCCGAGTTCATCAAGTTTCCTGGCAATCAAGACTTTCTTTTCGGGGGTTAATGATACTCCGGGGGTCTGCTCCCCATCACGCAGAGTAGTATCAAAAATCCTTATCTTTTCAGCGAAGCGGCTTTCACGGCCAAATAAAGCAATACCCCATTTCTCAAACCTCAAAATCAAAAAATTGTAAGTACTTTGCATAAAAGTCTTTCGCTTAAAAAGGATTGGTGGATAGAAAGCCATGATTCTTTATATGGGCGATAAGTCAAATATTTATGGTGAAGGCCCCATACATATGGTAGCGGAATACGAGTCCCCCAGTTCAATTAAAGAAGAAATACGTCGCAGAATATGGGATTTAATGGAGAAGACTAATGTGGCAAGTTTTCCAAGACCAGTTTATGGGAGAATACCAAATTTTGTTGGGGCGGAGGTCGCAGCGCGGAGACTCTCTGAGCTAGAAGAGTTTAAAAGAGCTAGAGTTGTTAAGGTTAACCCAGACTCCCCACAGAAGAGTGTTAGATATCTCACCCTTCAGAGCGGGAAGATTCTGCTCATACCAACTCCAAGGCTCAGATCGGGATTTCTACTCCTTAATCCGAGCAAGATTCCAAGGAGTGTTTATGGTGAGGCATCTACGATTCATGGCGCTTTTAAGTATGGTGAGGCATGTAGGCTTAGAGATATACCTAAAGTAGATTTGCTTGTTGTTGGCTCCGTAGCCGTATCCAGGGATGGTGCTCGTGTGGGTAAGGGCGGAGGCTACAGCGAGTTGGAGTATGGTATTCTGCGCGAGGTGGGCGCTGTAGATAATAGTACGCCAATATTAACCACAGTCCACGACATCCAAATTGTTGATTTCGTGTTGAAGGAGCCACATGATCTTACAGTTAACGCAATAATAACGCCGACGAAGGTTATTAGAGTAAATGACGTGGGTGAAAGACCAAGAGGAATATTTTGGGAGAAGATTCCCATCGAGAGGATAAGAGAAATACCAGTTCTCATGGAGCTTAAGGCACATTCTTTAAGAAAAGACCGAACAGCAGCCCTTTAACAATTGTAACAAGCACATAGATACCTGGATAATAAGAATACTCAAATATTCTCCGCCGGTTCAGAAACGGTTGGTGAAATGGATGTCAAGGTTTAGTAGAGAGTGGGAGGGAACCGGAGCCACAATAATTGACAGACTTGTTGATGTTGTTAGGCCGCAGCAGCCCCTAAGATATAAGCTTTCGCTGGTTATAAAGAGGATAGAAGCTCAGATACAAATGCTTGATAAGGCGATTAATAGTATGAGTGAGAGAGATAAGTCCCTATTCTCTAAGATCGTTGATGCCTACTCTGAGCATGATATGAAAAGGGCTACGATTTACGCTAATGAGCTGGTGGAGATAAGGAAGACTATAAACCTTATGTCAAATGCCAGGTTATCTCTTGAGAGAGTTGCGCTGAGACTAGGGACTATTACGCATCTAGGTAATGCAGCTGCGGTTATAGCGCCAATAATGGAGCTACTCAAGGATATAAAATCCGGGATATCTGGGCTAATGCCTGGCGCGGAGCAAGAATTAGGGGCGATAATGAGTATGCTCGATGAGATAATGATCGAATCCAGTCACATGCATGGTGTTAGTGTAGAGGCGGAGCCGATAAGTGAGGAAGCTCAAAAAATACTTGAGGAAGCAGCGCTCATAGCTGAAGAAAAGATGAGAGAGAAGTTCCCAGAGCTCGTTGCATCAAAGTCTGCTGAGGCTGAGGGTGAGAGTCTACCAAAGTGAATTATCCGTTGGTGGTGAACAATGGGCAGGAGACTAAAGGCTGCTCTCACGTTGTTTGCAATTGGTCTTATAGGATTTATATTCGGCATCATCGCTAACACAATATACTTTAGAATCCTACCCTTATTGACTGAATCCTTCTCATATATTTTTGCATCCAGCTTGATTGCATGGGGGCTTGTAGGAGCATTAGCGGCGATAATCTGCTGCATAATATACGCATATCTACTCTAAGAAGATTTCTTGCCAAGTCTTATTTCATAGTTAAAAAAGCAGTAACCTTAATATTTACTGTTTCATTAATCTAGCGTTTGTGATGTCTATGGTTGAAGAGGGGAAAAAGTGGGATATTCAGCTCGGCAGAGAGCATATCTACTTTGAGTACAACAAAAAATACTTTATTTTAAGGGATATAGGGCAAGGTAAATACCAGTTTATGTTGCCTGAAACTACTGAGGAAGTAAAGGCGAGCGAATTGTTTAATAAGCTTAAGCAGTACTTGAGCATGATAAGTGGTCAAGAAACCATCTAAAACTATCTCCAACCACGTCTTTTTATACAACACAAGTGAAAATTTATTCCTCCAAAGAGGACGGTTATAAAGGCGCAGGATATCCAAAAACGATATTTTTCCCATGGGTCTCATGAAGGCGCTTGCTTTTAAAGTAAAGTTTTTAAGTTTGCCAATTGGAAATTCTTTATTTTTATGAAGAATTTAAGTACATGAACTCGTTTCTAGGAGTGGTCTTAGGACTTGGATTTACTACTATACTTCCCCGTCATCTCATCTGCTACAGCTAGTATTCTCTCTATCTCCCTAGCATGGCGCTTATCTAGAATTACGGTTGGCATTAAAGAGTTATCCGATATTTCAAATCTAATTAGAAGGGGCGCCATAGCCTACCTAAATAAACAATTCCTATTAGTTCTGCTTTTCAGCGCAGTCTTTGCCGTTATCCTTGACATATTTTTTGGAATATGGAAGGCAATATCCTTCCTCTTAGGATCCGCTTTCTCAACCATCTCAGCATATACCGGCACATTAATCACAGTAAACATGAACTCCAAAACAGCTGAGGCTGCAAAAGAAGGCTCCTTTAAAGCCTTTTTTAGAGCCTTCAACGGCGGCATGGTTGCAGGCTTATCCTTAACAAGCTTTGGATTATTATCTGTAGCTGGACTTTACCTATTATTCCTAGCCTTGGGCCATGGTAACATAACGGATCTCATCGGTTTAGCTTTTGGAGCAAGTTTAGTCGCTCTCTTCGCGCGTGTTGGCGGTGGGATATATACTAAAGCCGCTGACATAAGCGCTGATGTTGTTGGAAAAATTGAGATGAAGTTGCCTGAAGATGATCCGCGTAACCCGGCTGTAATTGCCGACCAGGTTGGAGATAATGTCGGTGATGTGGCTGGGATGGGTTCTGATGTTTTTCAGTCATATGTTTGTATGCTAATAGCGGCAATAATTCTCGGGACAGCTACGCATGGCTTCGTTGGCGCGCTATACCCACTTATAGTTTCAAGCTTTGGTTTACTCTCGTCGGCAATAAATCTGCTTTTCGCAGCTTTTCCATTTAAAAGCTTTAAGCGACTAATATATAAAATGATTTATTCCCCCACAATACTCACGATTATAACATCTGCTATAGCATCACAATGCTTATTTGGAAGTTTGAGGGCGTTCCTGCCGACATTGATGGGGATAATATCCGTACTCTTACTAGCTCATATAACCAACTATTACACTTCACCAAATAGCAGATTCGTGAAGGCTATCATAAGGGCTTCTAGAACTGGGCCCGCGGTGAATATATTAACTGGTCTCTCCACCGGATTAGAGGCCGCGCTCCTACCAACCATAGTAATCTCGATCGTGGTTTTTCTCGCCTACAATTTTGAAGACCTTTATGGACTCTCCCTTGCGGCAACTGGTTTTCTGTCCATAATGGCTACATTCGTTTCTATTGCGGCATATGGTCCAATAGTTGATAACGCTGATGGCTTAATAACTATGTCGAAGATGGGCAAAGAATTTAGGAAGGAAATGGATATACTCGACTCAATAGGCAACGTAACGAAGGCCACCTGTAAAGTTTACGCTATTGGAACCTCAGCGCTAGCTCAAGTTGCCCTCTTCTCAACATACCTGACCTCCACACGTCTTACCGCAATTAACGCTGTGGATCCTCGAGTAATAACTGGAATACTAATAGGTGGTTCCCTCTCATTCGTCCTCTGCTCACTAGTCATTAAAGCCGTGAGCAAAGCCTCTTATACAATGATCGAGGAGATCCGCAGACAACTTAATGCCCACACATCACCCTTACATAATGTGAGGGGGAAAATTAAGCCAGGCTACATTAAGTGTATAGAAATATGTACAAAAGCAGCTTTAAGGGGAATGCTCTTCCCAGCGTTCCTCTCTGTTCTCACGCCATTTATAACTGGTCTGCTTCTAGGGAAGGAGCCCCTCGGAGGCCTCATAATTGGAAACCTGGTTACGACACTACCACTCTCCCTATTTATGTGTATAAGCGGCGCTTCCTGGGATAACGCTAAGAAACATATTGAGATTAGAATGCCGGAGGATAAAGGTAGCCCAATGCATGTAGCATCAGTTATCGGTGACACTGTGGGCGACCCACTTAAAGATGCTGCTGGCCCATCACTAGATATATTCATAAACCTTATAGGGACTGCGGCCCTAATGCACGTGACTTATATGACTTAGCTTGCAAGCTAACTCTTAGTTTTAGAAACTAGGTTAAGAAGATCTTCTTTACCCTGTGAGTACCCAGCCGCAATTATTACGTCATCAGCCTCGATCCTCATTTCTGGTTTTGGTCTAACTAGCTTGTCTCCTCTTTTTATGGCTAGAACCCACATGCCAGTCTCCTCTGGTATGCGTGCCTCCCTAAGGGTCTTACCTACTAAAGCAGAGTCCCACTTCACCCTTACGTAAACAACAGTTTCTTCGGCGCTCTCAACAGCTATTTTTAGAACTGGATGTGGCTCAATACCCCTCAATATTATCTCGGCTATTTCGGCAGCAGCATCCGAAATGCTCTCAGCTGCTACACCAAGCCTTATTAAGCCAAGTATGCCTTTAGCTTCGCTCTCAACAAACCCGCTTGAAAGAACCATTAGCTCAAACTCTGTATGAAGCTTATCAACGTACTCCTCAAGCTTATGAACCTCTTCGGCAAGCTCTTTACTATTGAGCAATAGTGCTGAATAGGCTAAGTCAATCATTAGCTCTGAAACATCTTTGAGCTCAACGAAGCGCTCAATAACATTTCTAAATCGATCCTCCCAAACGATTTTCCTAATTATTTCCTCTTCACCCCTCACGATTTTCTCTCCAACTCTCTCCCTAAACCCATTTATACCATCCTGTACCCCACGAACAATAATGATGTCGCCGCCCCTAATGGTTTCATCCTCCCTTGGATTTATTATCCAGTCTCCTCCCCTACGAATGGCTATTATATCTATTCCCATTGATGCGGGGTCAATACTCCCTATTTTCATTCCAACAACCGGAGAATTCTCCAGTATCTTTACTTTTGCAAGTCTCTCCTCAACTCTCTCAAATATCTCGGCTATAACTGGGTGTACGCCAATCCCCTGGAGAACTATGTTCGCTATGTCGCCAGCCGCATCCGAGATTTTGTCAGTGGCGGAGGCAACCTTAGCAACACCAGATAAGACCTTTGCATCCTCGGCATCTCTTGCAGCAAGCATCATTTCTATGTCGAGGAGATAAGCCAGAGTGTCGATTCTCTCCTCAAGTTCTATCACATCTTCAGCTAAATCTCTATCCCCAAATAAGGCTGCTGAATAGGCTAAGTCAATCATCAATTCAGATAAATTCTTCATTTCTAAAAGTATTTCCTTCACCGATATCGGCTGATATCTTATCTTTTCCTTCCTCATTCGACTACGCATTCGTTTTGCTCTCTCCAAATTTAATATTTTTATTTTGACAGTTTTAAATTTACTGAGAATTTTCTGCTATTTATCCGGGAATTAAGAGTAGTGCAACGAGTAGGGATATTGTTGTAATGCTATCTGCAAGGGAGCTCTCTATGGGTATCACAAAGTTGTCTGGATCAAAACCCCTCTTGAAAGTCAGAATTGAAACTAGGTATGATACAAGTAATATTAATGGGATAGCAATTATATCAACCGTCACTAGGATTAATGTAAGCCAAGCGAAGCGTTGAAGCGTAAGCAGTCCATTTAACATTAATGATGTTGCTGAAAGGGCGGCAAGAATTATTAGTGAAGAGATCCATGAGCCGAAAACATGCCCTTTAAGCTTCTTTAAGTCTTTAAGTGATGGACTAATTAGACCTAAAGCAAGCCTAGTTGTCGCTATTGAACCTATAACGGAACCAACATCACCAATCATATCGATTAGGGGCGGATAAATGGCATATACCTCCCTTCTTTCCTCAATAATAGTGCTTATTCTGTCAAGAAAGGTTCCAGTAACATTAACTATGAATGCAATTATTATTAGAGTTAGTAGTACCTCCTTTATACTCTTAATAAATTCCTCCTCATGTATATTACGTAACACTATGAGAGCTGTGATGGCAAGATAGATGACATTAACAATGATTACGATAGCTTTCCCCATATCGCCACAAAAAAAGAAAGCCATTATGACTAAAGCATAATAAAGGGTTATTAATGTGTCGGCTGAGGAGGACATAACAGGATACACAACAACATCTGGATCCCAACCAAACTTAAATGAGAAGAATGAAATGTAAGCTGCTAAGAGAGATATAGTTAAACCTAAGGCCATTGTCGTAACAACATTCAGCATGATTTCAATGAGAGCGCCAACTTCAACCCCCCAAAAAAATAAACCAAAAATTACGGCAATTGAGCTCATTAAGAGACTAGCTATCAAATTTACAACTATGATTATCTCGAGGAGTCTATGAAATGCTCTCGTATTTCTAATAAATCTGGGATATATTGTGCCAATATGGAGAGATGTGCTCAGCCTACCTGTAAGAATACCTACGATAACCCCTTTCGCCGTTAGTATTGCGGGGTAAGTGGCGATTATCCAGGGCGCTGACATAAAAATTTCTATAAAGAGAGCAAAGATAAAACCAGCTAGCAAACCAATAAAATCAAAAGTAAAGGATACTAAACACTCTTTAAGAGTTTTATGGAAAGGGTGCTGGGTGAGAATATACCCATTTCGAGCAGAGGCATTTGCGGCTTTTATCACGTTTTGAGACATGAAAGATTCGTTTAATGTTAAATGTTGCTGAAGGTTCCATTGCTCCTTCGAGCCCCTCTCTGCAACCATGCCCAACAAATCTGAAGCCTCTCTTCCAGATAATCGCCTAACTTAAATCGGAAGTAACTAATACTTAAGTTTAAAGAGAAAATTTTCATTAATACATTTTTAATAAATCTAAAGGGGATAAAGAAACTATTCATATTTATCTATCCCGGGTTAAAACATCAAACTTGTTGCTATTTTAAAAAATCTGATTATATCAATTATATTCATAAAAATTGTTTAATATAATTTTAAATGAACATTTTTAATCATAAAATTGAAAGAAAACTGTTAAATGAATTCTTTTTTATGAAAGAGAAGATTCCATAGTAAAGTTAAAGGTTACACGAAAAATTTATAATTTTAAATAAGAACTCTAAACATAGAAAAGGTTTGAGGGAGGAATTTATGGAGAGGAATATTAAGTGCCTAGTAGCTTTTCTCTTGGCTGTACTGTTGTCCAGTACATTAATAATTCCCTTATTCGCCTCTTGCGCACGGGCGGAAGAGAACATTCTCCGGGTAGCGTGTAATTATATAGTGAGCACATTCAATCCGCTACAAGCTTCCAGAGAAATTGGTATACCAGTGTGGTTTGGTGGTTTGCTTTACGAGCCTTTAATCTTAAACCTATTTAATGGGAGTTTAGTCCCATGGCTCGCAAAAAGCTGGGAGATACTAGACAACGGAACAAGATATGTATTCTATATAGATGAGAGAGCCAAATGGAGCGACGGAAAACCAGTAACAGCGTATGACGTAGAATTCACATGGAACCTAACGTTCAAATACGCCTTCCCATCAGCACTACAAGGAATCCTATTAGAAGTTAAAGCAGTAGACACATACACAGTAGAATTTAGAACGTCACAACCATGGGCAAGATGGTACGCAGACTTCGGTATTACCAATCCAATACCGAAGCACATATGGGAGCAGCTCGAAGATCCATTGAGCTTTGAATTCATTAACGATCCTAAGAAGCATGTGACCTCCGGCCCATTCATTTATGATTCATTTGAGCCAGGTAAGTGGTGGTTCTTTAGGAAGAGGCCTGACTACTGGAAGAAAGAATCGATACCGAAAATAGATGGAGTCTTAATTAGATTTGTGACTGATGAATCCTTATATCCTCTGCTCCTACTGAAAGGAGAGATTGATGTAGTTCCAGCATATCCGTTCTATCTATTAGGCCAAATCGCCGGTAAGCCTAATATTGGTATATGGACGTTTCCGGTTCCTGTTGCAACAGAAGTCCTAGCAGTAAACACAAGACTATACCCACTAAACCTACCACAAGTAAGACAAGCAATAGACCTAGCAATAGACAAAGTCGAAATAGCAGAAAAATACTTCATGGGCTATGGAATGCCAGGAAATAGATGCCTAGTAAACATGGCAGTACTAAAAGAACTATATGTTCCAGAAGCAGCCTGGCTAGGATGGGGCAAAACAAAAGAAGAACGCATAGCGGAAGCCAACAGAATCCTAGATGAACTCGGATTTAAGAAAGGACCAGACGGAGTAAGAGTAACACCAAACGGAACAAGACTAAGCTACAAGATGATAATACAGATGTCTCCTCTCACAGTTGTGAGACTTAGAACAGCGGAAGCCATAGTTGGCTACCTAAAAGAGATTGGAATTGAGATAAGTTTATTCCAGCCGCTTGCAATAATGGATTACTTTGTTCAAGCATTTTTGGTGCCAGTGAAAGACTGGGGATTTGCGCAGGGAACATATGGCGAGTTCCCAGAGCCATGGTATCTCCAAGTATTCTCCTATCTATTGCCTCCAATCGGTTTTCCGCAGGTGCGAGCTACTGGTTGGGATGAAACAGAGCCCGAGGTGGCGCAGCAGATAAGCGAGCTATCAAGAAGCGCGTTAAGAAGATTAAAACGTGAGGAACTTATGGAGGACGTAAAACAAATAATTAGAATATATAAAGACCATATACCATCAATATGCTTATGCTTCTACCCAATGTGGATATTGGCCTATAGGACGGACAAGTTAACAAACTGGCGTCCGGAGATAGCGACAAAGTGGGGTGCCTTCGGATACCCGCAGCCTTTCAGGCCATTAATGGTGAATGAGCTTACTCCAGTTACCGCGCCGCCGACAGCTCCGCCTACGGCTCCTCCTGCGGAGACCCCGCCGCCGACAGCTCCACCCACAGCACCACCAACCGCGCCGCCCACACCAACAATACCAACAGAACAAATAATCATAGCAGCAATAATAATAGTAATAGTAATAGCAGTAGCAGGATACGCGGCGGTCAAAATTACTAGAAGAAGAGTAAAGTAGAATAATATCTCCCCATTTTTATTTTTAAAATGCTTCTAAAGTTTTGAAACTTAAATCAAGCTGTTTTTTGTGAAAGTATAATTTGATGATGCTTAAAGCTCCCATTTTGATCTCCTTCTAAATGGGAGCTTATATCTTGGGATTTTACCTCGTTCCTCCAGATATTCTAGGCATGCTTCTATGCACCCTGTTGAGCCGCGCATAACGAAGGGGGGTATCCCAACATGGCGGTATATCATTCTATAGCAATCAACAACCTCATTAATTGCTGTAGGAGGTACTGCTCGCATAAAGCTGACGGCTCTCCGCATAAAGGGAGAATGCATTGTTAATCGTATGCAGTCCGGTATACATCTTCCTAAGTCTAAGTCTGAGAACTCTATGGTTTTTCCAGCAACATTTAAGGTGATCTTCCGCGCCTTTGGAATAGCTTTGTTGGGGCATTCAGTAACGCATCTATATCCACAGTCTTCAGGATCACATAGTTTCCCTTCATATATAGGATCTGGTTCAAGTTCAGCCTCAGTGACTATTAACCCGAATCTCTGTAGAGGCCCAAACTGGGGGGTGAGGAGCAGCTGATTCCATCCAATTTGGCCTAAACCAGCGAGAAAGGCGGCTATCCTGAAGTGTGCGCCTGCACCCTGCGATGGAACAGCTTCCCAACCATGCCTCTCAATGAAGCACGCAACCTCATAATCTAGTCTATACATGTAATATCTATGTTGCTGGAAAACGTAACCATAATAAGTATAGGTTGTGAAGTTTGTTCCTTCTATGTTGCCGCGTAGGCATCCGCGGGGTATCCTTTTAGCGATAACTATTACTGATTTTGCTGTTGGTAGCATGGATTTTGCTGGGTGTAGGTGTGGTGGGGCTCCATTAAACCTATCTATAGATGCTACTCCAACAAGGTCAGCACCCCTCTCCCTCGCAAACCTCTTCACAGTTTCTGCCGTTAAGATGGGCATTTTAATCCCCCCTTAACTACACCCCCACACTAGTAAACAATGTTAGATTATGAAGAATTGCTGTCCTCTCAAGATTCAATTAGACGAAGTTAAACTTAAAACTTTCCAGAATACTTCATTTCTTTTGGGCGAGACGCCATGGCTGACATAGATCTCATCAAACAAATAGAAGCTGCCCTTTCAAGGAGATTAAGGGTCGCTTTGTGTACTTTAATTGAGAAGAGGGGATCTGGGCCGAGGGAACCCGGCGCTAAAATGGTTGTCTTTGAGGATGGCCGGACTATTGGGACTATTGGCGGCGGGAGCTTTGAACGCGCCCTAATAAGAGAGGCATTAAATGCTATTAGAGCTGGGAAATCTAGGAAAGTTGTTTTCTCACTTAGTGAGGAGACTGGAAATGGTATTATTAAAACTGGGCTGATATGTGGGGGTGAGGTGGAAGTGTTTATTGACGTGATGGAGCCAAATCCTAGACTCGTCATTATAGGTTCAGGCCACGTGGCCGAGATGCTGGCAAAGATCGCTTCTCTCCTAAACTTCGACATCACAATAGTATGTGAAGATGAAAAACTTGCCAATAGGGATCTTTTTCCAATGGCTAAAGATATTATCACAGGAGATTTTAAGGAAGTTTTAAGGAGAATCGATGTGACTGGGAGAGATTTTGTTGTAATAGTTCATGGTGATCCTGAGCATGACTATTTAGCTCTGTTAGAGGTGATTCAAAAAAGACCATTCTACATTGGTTTGATGGGAAGTAAGACTAAAGTTAGCAAGCTTATTGAAAGACTTAAAGAAGTGGGAGTAGGTGATGAGGAACTTAAGCCGCTACACGCCCCCGTCGGCCTAAATATTGGTGCTAGGACTCCTGAGGAAATAGCAATAAGTATAATTGCAGAAATAATAGCCGAAAGGAGAAAAGCGGAAAAGTGAGCTCTAGAGTCTTCCTATTCAGACATATTCTCCTCTAGGGTAGTGGCATGATCCCCCTCATCGTACTAGCGGCTGGTCAATCAAAGAGGTTTGGAAGAAATAAGCTTTTAGAGAAAATAGATGGGTCTACTATTATTGAGAGGGTTGTTAAGAACGCGCTCTCCTCAAAGGCTGATGAAGTCATAGTAGTTTTAGGTTTTGAGGCGCATAAAGTGTTGAATGTTCTTAAAAAGTTTAATTGTAAGTTTGTTTTTAATGAAGAGTTTTATAGTGGTCAGAGCTCCTCTGTAAAGGTTGGTGTTAAAGCTGTTGTCGAGTATGCTGAAGCAGTGATAATCCTTCCTGGAGACATGGCTTTAATTACTCCAAAACCGATAAACATGATTATCAATGAATATTATGAGAGTAGGAGCCCAATAATTGTAGCTAGCTACCAAGGGCGTTTAGGCCACCCAGCACTTTTTGACAGGTCTCTCTTTAATGAGATTCTAGCAATAAGCGAGGAAACTATGGGGTTAAAGGCTATTGTTAGGAGATATAGGGATAAGATAAAAAGGGTGGAGGTGAATTCGATTGAAGTTTTAGTCGACATAGATACTCCTGAGGATTTAGAAAAGATATTATCAAATAAAAACTGAAAAAATTTAAGCAGCCAATTATTCTTTTATCAAGGCGTTCATACCTCAAAAATAAATAGAGAGTTATGTGTAGATAGGGGTTTTCTTAAGTTTTGTGTGATTTTCTACGCATAAGGATGAGAGCCCCCGCCGCTACCGCAACTACAAGTATAATTCCAATCGCCACAACCATTTCAAGTGGTATCGCTGGCGCTGCTGGTACTTCTGGTGGTGCTGTCGGCGGTGTTGTTGGAGGAGCAGTAGGCGGAGCTGTCGGCGGAGCAGTAGGCGGAGCTGTCGGCGGAGTGGTGGGCGGCGCGGTTGGTGGTGCTGTGGGTGGAGCTGTCGGCGGCGGGGTCTCCGCAGGAGGAGCAGTAGGCGGAGCTGTCGGCGGCGCCATGGAAACGGGTGTGAGTCTGTTTATCATTAGAGGATATATTGGTAATGGGTGACCGAATGGATTAATTTTTGTAGAGGCTTCAAAGTCCCAATTAGTTAATATATCGGTTCTATAGACCCATATGTTCATTGGATACCATACTATAGTCACTAATGGTAAGTCTTCCGCATATGCGCGTACAACTTCCCTAACGTAACCCCAGAACTCCTCTTCATCTAGAGCCCTTAATGCTTTTACCGCGGCTTCATAAGTATCATTTCTGTACCACCCCGTCATCGCCGTTGTGCTGCTTGGCGGAGCTACGCCAAAGATTAAAGCATACCAGACATCAGGAAACTCACCATATGTTCCGTGACTAAAGCCGTATGTCTTTTCAGGAGCTACAAAAGACACGTACAACCAATCCATCAATGTAAGCGCCTGTACGGTTACCTCAATCCCTATCTCCATTAAATTCTTTGAAATCTCCTCAACCTCATTCTGTCTCCAAGTAAACAACATTTCATGAACAAGTAGGAAGCTTAGTCTTGTTCCATTTGGCGTCACTCTTACCCCATCTGGCCCCTTATAGAACCCCAAATTATCTAGAATTCTGTTTGCCTCAGCAACATTCACCTCATGTGGTCTGCCTCTTCCCGGCCAAACAGCTTCCGGAACATATGCTTTTGGAGCTATATCAAAGTTGATTAGGGCTAGGTCACCAGGGCTAGCGTATCCTCCACAGTAGTACTGCGCTATTCGCTCCTTATCTATGGCGAGATCTATAGCCTTCCTAACTTCCGGAAGACTTAACGGATACATCCTTGTATTTATTGCAAGAAAGTCTACAGCTGCTGGTATTGGCGGCATCCAGATTCCAAGGTTTGGCTTACCAATAAGCTCTGGAAGAATGTCAAGTCCAGCAGTTATAACATCTATGTCTCCGGCATAAAGGGCCGTGAGCATAGCTGTCTGATCAGTTATTATCCGCACCAGCACTCCATCTATTTTAGGCATATCCTCAGTCTTCCAGTAATCTGGTCTTTTCCTAAAGTAGTACCATTCACCCTCCTTAAACGAATCATATATAAACGGCCCTGTGGTAACATGTCTCTCAGGGTTAGTTACAATTTCATAAGCTAATGGATCTTCAATTTTCTCCCATATGTGTTTTGGTATCGCTACAAAGCCGCCGTAATCCATCGCCCATCTTACATTAGGTTGAGTGCAAACGAATTCAACTGTATAAGCGTCAACTGCCCTGACCTCTTTAAGGACTCCTGGGGGAGGACCAAAAAGATTTACCCTTAACTGCCATGAAAATTCTACATCATATGCAGTGAATGGTGTTCCATCACTCCACCTAGCTCTCTCATCTATATAGAAGACATATTTCGTTTCATTCTCTCCAACTACTATTTCCCAGCTTTTAGCGAGCCAGGGAACTATTGTTCCATTCTGCAGCACTAACACTAGTATCTCATATAGTAATCCCATCCAATTCCTGATCAAATGTATGTCAGAACCACTGTAGAGCGGGTTAAAGGTTGATGGAGGGAAGGTTACCCAAACAAATATGTTTGGTGATGGCCGCTGAGCTCTCACTAGAGGAATGCCCGCCAATGGCATTGTTAACAAGAATGCCAGAAACAACGAAAGAATCATCTTTAATATTCTCGTTTGCATCTTATCTCACCTTTTTTGGAAAATTTTCCCTGAAAGGGTAAAGGGGAAAGAATCAATATAAATCTTTCGCAAAAATGTTACCGGTTAACAGACATCTCGGCAAGTTTGATGGGATGTATTCTGGCAGAAGAAAAGAAGCGGTTATTTAACGCCTTTCCCTAAGGAAGGGACTGACTAATAGCATTAGTCCATGACTGAAGAATGAGAAGCCGCAGGCTAAGAGTGCGATACAAAGACCTGGAAAAACGAGGGGCCACCATGCCCCACGAACAAGAGCACCACTACCTATAGCCCGTGCTACTATTCTACCCCAACTTATGATCCTAGGGTCTGAAAGTCCTAGAAAAGCTAACCCCGACTCAGCGAGAATTGCGCCGACACTACCGCCTATCATGCTTGCAAATATGAGACCGCTAATATTGGGCAATAGGTGGAAGAAAATTATGCGCCTGCTACTGGCGCCTAAAGCATGTAAAGCTTCAACAAATGGAAGCTCCTTTAAGGATAACACTTGAGCACGTATTTGTCTAGCTAGTCCGGGCCACCCCAGAAAGCCTATAAGAACTATTATGTTGAGTAGGCTTGGGCCGAAGAATAAAGCTAATAGAATGGCTAATGGCAACATAGGTATTATCAGGAATATGTCTGTAATGCGCATGAGAACGGTATCGATAGCACCTCCATAATATCCACTTATAAGACCGATGAGCGTACCTATAGCTGTGCTCACGGCAGCAGCGCTAAATCCAACGATGAGGGCAACTTGTGAACCATAAATTATTTGTGATAGAACATCCCTTCCAGCTTCATCGGTTCCGAGGAGATGTTTAAAACCGGGCGGTGTGAAGGGACGTGAAACATATGTAGCCTTGGGATCATATGGTGCTATAATAGAGGCGCCTAAAGCTAGGATCAAAAAGACTATGATTATAATTAGTCCAGCAATACCCACCTTACTTGCGCTAAAGATACGGAAGTATTTAACGAACTTTTTTAAAGCCCTTTTTATGATGCTGCTCATGCATCTCAATCCTCAAATAGCCGAACGCGTGGGTCGAGTAGTCTATATAGCAGATCTGCAATGAAGTTAGAGATTAGTGTAATAGCCGTTATCAGGATGAATAGTCCTTGAACTAGAGGATAATCACGGAGAAGTATTGCTTGATTAAATAAGTAGCCCACACCGGGATATGCGAAGATTGTTTCAATAAATATAGATCCCACAATTAGATAGCCTAAACCGGCGAAGAGTCCAGTAACAAGAGGAAGAAGAGCGTTCCTAGCGGCATGCTTAAACATTACTGTTCTCTCTGAGAGACCTTTGGCAAATGCTGTTAGGATATAGTCTTCTCTAAGAACCATAAGCATGTTATTTCTCATGATAAGCGCCTCGCCGAAGAAGCTGAAGATAGTGAGTGTAATGATAGGTAAAGCAGCATGATAAGTGGCATCTACGAGGAAGCTCCAAATATCCTTGTGAACGACGCCAGGCGTTAAGCTGCCGCCACGTGGGAAAATCGGTATATAGTATGAAAATACCATCAGCATTAATGCACCTACCCAGAAAATCGGGAAGGCTATCGTGGAAAGCCCTGCAAACTGTATCACAACGTCAAGTTTTCTACCAGGTTTCCAAGCAGCTATTGTGCCTATAAAATAGCCTAGAAGGAAAGTTAGGATTCTGGCGGGAATCATAATAGCTAATGTCCAAGGGAGTCTACTCAATATTAATTCAACAACAGTTCTTGGAAAGTATGTCATTGAGACTCCTAAGTATCCCTGAAAAGTGTTAATTAGGTATAGTACAAATTGTTCTGCATAAGATTTAGTTAAGCCATATCTCTTCATAATTTCTTCTCTTACTTGTACAGCGTATTCGCTCATTGGCACGGTGGTGCCAACTTGCGTTATATAGAACTGGGCTGGGTTACCAGGAAGCAAACGCGGGATGATAAAGATAACTGTTAGGGCTATAATAAATACAAAGAAAAGCTGAATAAGTCTCTTTACTATAAAGCGCCACATAGGACCTCAAAAGGAAAAGATTAAGTTTTTAGGCATATAAGGTTTACTCTATGAGACTACAGTCGATTCATTATTTAAGATTTTATGTTCCAGCAGGCAACAAGTCTATTGGGCTCTACCTCCTTGAGAAGGGGGGTTTCTATTTTACATTGTTGGGTAGCATACATGCAGCGTGGGTAGAACCTGCATCCTTGGAGAGATATTACCATATAGGCATCCATACCACTAACCTTTGGTGGTAATGAAATCTTTGTTTCAGGATCCGGGACAGGTATTGCCATCATTAAAGTTTTCGTGTAGGGGTGGAGCGGATCTTTAAGAACCTCTTCAGTTAAACCAGCTTCCATGATTTTTCCTTGATACATTATGAACATTTTGTCGCTAATGTATCTTGCTAAGGCTATATCATGAGTTATGAAGAGATAGGTTAAGTTAAATTTTTCTTTAACCTCGTTGATCATATTTAGAATCTGAACCCTTGTAGTTGCATCTAGTAGCGAGAGTGGTTCATCAAAAACTAGAAATTTTGGGTTTAAAATTAGTGCGCGGGCTATGACGGCCCGCTGTCTTTGCCCCCCGCTCAGCTCATGGGGATACTTCTCTAAGAAGAATTCTGGTGGAACTAGACCCACAGATTTTAATGCTTTAATAACTGTTTCAAGTCTTTCTTCACGGCTATAAAGATTATGGATAATCAGCGCTTCCTCAAGAGCCCCTCTAATCGTTTGTCTGAGATCAAGCGCAGTGTAGGGGTCTTGGAAGATTATCTGTGCCTTTTGACGAAATTCTTTTAACTCTTTTCCCTTCAACAACATTATGTTCTTCCCTTCAAAATAAATCTCACCGGAGGTAAGGGTAATCAATCGTAATAATAGTCTTCCGAGGGTCGTCTTGCCAGAACCACTCTCACCAACAAGGCTTACTCTTTCACCCTCATAAATTTTGAGGTTCACGTCGTCAACAGCTGGCACATACTTCACTCTTCCTTTAAGAAGTCGAGCAACACCCCTTCTAACAGAAAAATATTTCTTAAGATTAACAGTCTCCACCAATGGCCTCATTTTTAACCCTCCATCTCACGTGTAAAGGTGGCATGCAACATAATGCTCCTTATCAATCTCTATTAGCTTAGGTTCCACTTCATAACATATTTTTTGCACTTTAGGGCAGCGTGGGTGGAAGCAGCAGCCACTAGGCAATTTACTCATGTCTGGCGGTTCACCTGATAATGCAAAAAGGCCCTTCTTCGGACCCTTAACGCTTGGAAAAGCATTAATGAGCGCATAAGTATATGGGTGAGCTGGCTTATAGAAAATATCCCTTATGTTGGCCTCTTCAACAATTTTACCTGCATACATGATAGCAATCCTATCACATATTTGGGCAAGGATTGAAAGATCATGTGAAATTACAATTAATGTTAGATTTCGTTGTCTCTGAAGATCCTTCAGTAACATAAGTATTTGAGCTTGCGTTACCACGTCAAGCGCAGTTGTTGGCTCGTCAGCGATAAGTAGCTCAGGGTCGCAGGAGAGAGCCATCGCTATTAAAGCCCTCTGTCTCATTCCTCCACTTAGCTCATGGGGGTAATTGCGAAGATTTGCGCGGCTTAATCCAACCAATTCAAGTAGTTCACCAGCTTTCCTTCGCGCCTCACTTTTGCCATATTTCATATGGGTAGTTATTGCCTCCACAATTTGTTCCTCTATCGTGTATACTGGGTTTAAAGCATTTAAGGCGCCCTGAAATACCATAGCAATTTTGCGCCAACGCAGTTTTTGCATTTCATTAAATGATAAGGGTATAATGTCAGTTCCGTTAAAAAGTATTTTTCCACCAACTATAAATCCGGGAGGCCTCACCAGTTTTAAAATTGACAGTGCAAGGGTACTTTTTCCGCAACCAGATTCTCCTGCTATACCAATGCATTCTCCACTATTAACTTTTAGGTAAACGCCGTTAACAGCTTTTATAATACTTGGTCCAACAAAATAATATGTTTTCAAATCTAATATCTCTAACTTTGGCATCATAACTAAAAAATTTTTGTCATTCTGCTTATTTATTCCTTTCCATTTTCCATTCTCTCTAGGCGCATTTATGGAACATGGTAGAAAAGGCGGATTAACGTATTTAATGGATATATGTGAGACTTAAGCTTTCCCCAACGCCTTCAATATTTTATCTGGGGTTATTGGGTCCTCATTTATCCATTTTCCTATGGCGTTATAGATGGCCGCTCTCAGTACGGTTCGCACTAAACAGCTAGGATTCTCACCTATACCGAAGTTTCCATACGCTCCATATCCCAGTCTGGTTTCAACCGCTATGCAGTGTATTGGAAATATGTCGCCCATCGTTAATACCCCATACTGGGATAAATCATCGTTGAGCTTAACCCCAGTCAGGGGGTCATAAACTATTTCTTCAGTCCAAGCTCTACCAAGACCCATATATACGCCACCAATCTGCTGGTTAGCAACGCCATGCGGATTAATGGTTTTGCCCACATCATTTACGATGACTAGGTTTTTAATGTCAACTTCACCAGTTTCGGGGTCAACTTCGACCTCAAGAAAAGCTGCCTGCCTGCCCCAGAAATAAACTTTCTTGAAGTGGGAGGGCAGACTAACGTCCGTGAAAGGAGGCCTGCGGGTCTCCTCAGTTCCCTTTACATAATCCCAGCCATCAGCCCATATGCCTGCGTGAAACTCATAATAGTATCTTCTTATCAAGTCTCTAACCTGAACCCTATTCTGAGGATTAGCCTTCTCAAAGACCACGCTGTTCTTGACGTCAAGCTCCTGTGGCGTCTTTTTAAGGTGCTTCGCCGCGACCTCTAAGATTTTTTGCTTGGCTTTCACACCAAGCTCTTTCATGATCGCAGAGTTCCATTGAAGGCCACCACTTCCTCCAGGGGTCATCATGGGCGCCTCAAGAAACTCGTTATCAAAACTAACATCCTCATATCGTAATCCAGCCTCTTCAGCAAAGACTTGACAATATGTAGTGGGCTCCGAAACACCCACGAAGCTTCGTTGACCCTTTATGACAACAGTTCCATCATATTTGAAGAATATGCAGGCGTAGTGCTTAGCGGGAACCTCTGGACCGGCCCGCCACTCTTTCGTCCACGCAAAGCCTATTCCATGATACCTCCCATTTGGTAGCCTTTTAGCACCGGGTGGATGCCACTTTTCATCCCAGCCTATAGCCCTTTTACCCGCCTCAATACATTCCCTCAAGCTATCTCTGACCGGGAAACCTTGCTCACGTTTAACTTCGTCCATATCCGGATGCATGGGGCGGCCATAACAACCATCATTTTTTAGGGCAACCTCGGTTGGATCCATTCCAAGCTCGGCAGCTACACGATTAAATATTTCAGCAAATGGTATAGTTTCCTGTGTGCCATGTTTATAACATACGGCTGGCGGTTTATTCACATATGGATATACAGATTCACAGTAAATGTTCTTAATTGCCGTAGCTCTCGGGAGCTTCTTGCTTCCCGGAATAGTTAAGCCAGCATACCCATATGTTCCATTGGATAGTATCTGGACAGCCGTTATAGTGCCATCGTTCTTAAATCCAACCTTGATTGTATAGCGTCCCTCCTCCTCACATACTATGCCTGAGAAATTAGTCCAATCCGCCAAAACTTTGACAGGCCGCCCAGTTCTCTTGGAAAACAATGTAGCTAGAATAGTCGGAATTGCGCCATTACCTATAAAAGTTATTCCTCCAAAAGTAGCTCCCTTATAAGCCTGGTGTACTCTAACTCTATTCATTGGCACGCCTGCAACCGCCGCAGCAGGCCAAACTGCCAGCATCATACCCTGTGGGAGCTGATGAGGAATCCAAAGATCTAGGTATCCATCATGTAACCATGCAATGCTATGGAAGGGTTCAACACCAGCCGGCACATTTACACCACACTTTATCTCGAACTCAATTATCCGATCAGCCTCTTTGAAACCCTCTTCAATATTGCCCTGAACATATTTTGTCTCCCCCCCAGTCATCGGTGTTTCTCTTACAATATTGTCCTTTTGATTTCTGAATAGCTGCGTTATTGGGGCGTCTGGCTTCAAGGCTTCGTCCCGATCTAATACAAAAGGTAGTTCTTCCCATTCGACTTTCACAAGCTTCAGAGCTCTCTCACAAATTTCCGGGGTCTCTGCACATATGGCGACTGCAACGGGTTGCCCCTCAAAAACGGCTTCAGATGGTAAGACGAAGGCCCAGTCAGGACATAATGGGTTCATCCCCGTACCTAAACCCTCTGGATGCCGCGGAGAAAGTAGGTCGGGGTCGCCGTAGACAAGCACATCCACAACCCCTGGGATTTCCTTTACTGCACTTATATCAATGTGTTTAGCCCTCGCATGCGCATAAGGAGAAGTCAACCATTTAGCATAAAGCATTCCAGGAAGCTTCACATCACTCGTGTAAATGGCGCGTCCAGTAACTTTTTCAGAATCTTTTGGTGGCACAGGTTTTCCAATAAGTTCATATTCAGGATCCTCTGGAAAACTCCATATTAAAAACGTGAAGTAAGGGTTTTCTCTTAAAGGTCTAGTTAACCGTCGGCTCTCCATGCTTATCACCTATTACCTTTTGCCAACCTTTCAGTCGCCTCTATAACAGCGTTAAGAATAAGTTGATATGCCCCGCATCTGCATATGTTGCCGCTAAGAGCTTCAATTATCTCCTCAATTGTTGGGTTCTTTTTTCTATCAAGTAAGGCTTTGGCGGTCATAACGAAGCCAGGTGTACAGTATCCGCATTGAAAGGCATGATGCTTTATAAAGGTCTCTATAACTGGATGCTTAGGGTCAATTCCTTCAACCGTCTCTATTGTTTTTCCGTCGCAATCCACAGCTAAAGTTAGGCATGAGAGAACTGGCCTACCATCTAAAATTACTGTGCAACTACCACACGCCCCATGCCCCAAGCACATATCTTTTATTGAAGTAAAACCCAATTGGTCCTTTAAAACCTGATATAAAGTCCAATGCGGGGCAACAGTAACTTCAAATGTCCTCCCATTAATTTTCAAGCGAATATTACGTAGGTTATTATTAGTAACTAGGTAGTTATCTTGCATAGAAATATGCCTGGTCAAGTTCTCACCATGCTTCTTATGCCCTTTATAATTGTTGAAACAGTTCATAGGATATAAGATTTATTAAAAAAGTGAAATAGGTTAAGGTTGGGCAATCTTATTTTTAGCGCATTATTGGTGGTGGTCTATAGAGACTCTTAAATTTCTTAACCTGTTCAGCATACCATTCCGGCTCTTCTTCCTTTAGTCTCTTAATGTATTGTATGAATTCTTCAATTCCCTCTTCAACGGTATATTTTGGGGTCCAGCCAAACTCTTCCTTCATTCTCTCCATGGCGAAGGGACCGCGAATGAGTGATGGGCCTCCCCTCCACTCTCTTTTCTGGACCTCTGGCATTAGTATGGGTTTAGGCTTAATTAGCTCGATATTAGCCTGAGGAACATTCTTCTTTATGCAGCTCACGATGCTCTCCCATGTAGCTCCCTTTTCACTGCTAACGGAATATAATGTGTATTTAAGTTTTCCCGGCTTAGTGTATAACAAGTAGAGAGCCTCAGTAACATCATTGATGTAAGTGTATGGAAAGTAGTGGTCTACTACTTGGATTCTCTCGCCCTCTAATGCTAGAAAAATTGTTCCTTGGATGAAGAATTCCATCTGATGCCAGCCCCTGCCAAAAACACCTGATAATCTAACGGCAGCTGCACTCAGGTCAAAAAGCTCATAGTATGCATTCACCATGATCTCCGCAAGGCACTTCGTTAGCCCATAGTAAGATCTCGGACTTACGGGATCAGTATCTTTTATAGGTGTAAGATCCTCTCTGTCTCCAAAAACCGAACCCGAACTTATATAAAGTACCCTTCTGAGATTAAGAAGCCTCCCTATCTCCAAGGCATTAAGCGCACCTATGACATTAACTTTTACCGTCTCCTGCCAATTTTCCATAACGGCGGCAGGAGTATGAATTATACCTTCAACGTCATAATCTTTAGCAACTTGAAGATACTTAGAGAAATCTGTCACATCCCCCTCAACAAACTCTATTCTCTCCAGCTCCCTCCGGAAGATAGGGTCATGGAGCTTATGGGTTGGTCTAATATCATACCCAACTACTGAGTAACCTTCCCTTAACAGCTTTGCTGCAATATTAGAGCCAACCAAGCCGAGACCGGAAACTAAAACCCTTCTCATTTACCTCACAAATTACATTTAAGGACTAAATTTCATATAACTCTATCCTAAAGAAAATTTTTATAGTTGTGTAGACCATGTCGATGGTGGTGGAGTTTTATGGAGGAAGTTGAAAAGATTGCTGAGCAGAGATTACGCCGCGTACAGGATGCTATTAACCTTAAGGAGCCAGATAGGGTTCCGTTAGGGCTTGGCTTTGATTATGGCTTCATAGCCAAGTGGAGCGGTTTGACAACATATGATGTTCTATTCAATTATGATAAGGCACGTGAAGCTATAGTAAAAGTGGCTAGAGATTTCCCGGTGGATAATCCTCCAATGGCAATGCTTGGAACAGGTTCATTAGTAGGCTTTGCTCTTAGGGACTATCCCGACATAGCAATGTTTGTCGGCCCCTTAACTGGTCCTATGCATGATATTTTACGCGACAAATACACCCGTTGGCCCGGCAGAGAACTGTCACCTAACGCGGGCTCCTTCCAATTTATAGGTGGGGAGTTTATGAGGGCTGATGAGTATGATAAATTTGTAGAGAATCCTAGCGAATTTATGGCTGAGGTTGTTGTTCCGAGGGCGCATCAGAGCCTTGAGAGACCCGGGTCAGCAGAAGCCATGGCGGCACTAATAAGAGCTTGCCTTGAAGGAATGAAGTATAGTAATTTTCTTTTTTCAATAGCTCAGGACTTTGCTAGACTAGGCTACCCACAGAGAGTCGGTGGTGGTTTCCTTACATCTGTACCCCTAGACTTTTTGGGAGATTTTTTAAGAACAATTCCGGGAATCCTGGTCGATTTACGAAAGCAGCCAGAGAAAGTCAAGCTTGCTTGTGATGTTTTAATGGATTTGATGGACGAGAGCTTACTTAAAAGGCTTCCTACACCTCTTCCAGAAGGATTCTCAATAGGTATACCATTACACCTCAATGAGTACCTTTCGCCAAAACTATATTACGAGTTTTATTGGCCCCATTTAAAGAAGATTATAGTTGACTTCTATAACAGGGGTGCGAGATCCTTTGTCGCATTTGAAGGCCGCCATGATGCATATTTAGAGAGTATTCTTGAGCTGCCGAGGGGCTGGGGTGTAGCCTATTTTGAGAAAACTGATGTGAGAAAAGCAAAGAAGGTTTTAGCTGGACATACGTGTGTGTCAGGCGGGATCCCAACAACGCTTTTATTAAGCGCAACGCCAAGCGAGATTGAGAAATACGTAAAGAATTTGCTGGAGGAGATGATGCCAGGCGGCGGCTTCATGCTGATGACTTCAACACCTATTCCAGCGGAGACCCCTCCAGAAAATATTAGGGCAGTAATAAGAGCTGTTGAAAAATATGGCGTCTATAGGCGCTAAAAACCACAATTTTACTTTTTCTTTCTCATAATCTTCCCTGAGAACAATAACTTAATATAAGTGCAAGTTAGCAGTGAAGCGTTGTTGTAGGCAAGCTTAGAACTCCCATTTTGGCCTTCTTCTGAGTGGAAGCTTAAACCTTTGGATTTTACCTCTCTCCTCTAAATATTCTATACATGCTTCCATACACCCCATCGAGCCGCGGATGGCGTAAGGGAGTTTTCCCACATGGCGATACATCATCCTATAAAAATCAACAACCTCGTCAATTGCGGTGGGAGATATTGCTCGTCCACCGGATACTTTTTTCATGAAGGGAGAATGCATTGTTAATCGTATACAATCAGTCATACACTTTCCTAAATCCATATCTGAGAACTCAACTGTTTTTCCAGCTATATTTAGAGTGATTTTTCGCGTTTTTGGGATAGCCTTATTCGGGCATTCAATGACACATCTATATCCGCAGTCTTCTGGCTCACATAATCTTCCTTCGAAGATTGGGTCTGGTTCGAGATCAACCTCAGTAACTATTATCCCCAACCTTTCTAAGGGCCCAAACTGGGGGGTGAGGAGCAGCTGATTCCATCCAATTTGGCCTAAACCAGCGAGGACGGCAGCTACTTTAAAATGTGCGCCTATACCCTGCGATGGAACAGCTTCCCAACCATGCCTCTCAATGAAGCACGCAACCTCATAATCCAATTTACTCATGTAGTATTTGTGCTGTAGAAAAATATAGCCATAGTAAGCAAAGGTTGTGAAGTTTGTTCCTTCTATGTTGCCGCGTAGGCATCCGCGGGGTATCCTTTTAGCGATAACTATTACTGATTTTGCTGTTGGTAGCATGGATTTTGCTGGGTGTAGGTGTGGTGGGGCTCCATTAAACCTATCTATAGATGCTACTCCAACAAGGTCAGCACCCCTCTCCCTCGCAAACCTCTTCACAGTCTCAGCGCTCAAACTATTCATGGATTCACCTTTTTATTGTTATACTAGCAAGTTCCATCAAAAAATAGTGAGAGAGCTATTTGAAACTTTATTTTGCCTTAAATCTTCTCTTCCCTTATTTTGTCCTTAAAGAATTTTGTAAGTTTTGGATCATGCATCCTGAAGTGGGCGATTCTAATTCGTTTGAATTTATCATTTTCAAGGTCATATAATACCCAGTTTGTCATGATAACTAGGTCACCCTTCTTATACTGTAGGTATGATCCTGGAGGCGGATCCCTGTAGCAATAAAACTCTGTCCATAGTTCAACAAAAATGTGTTTTTCGTTCATCATTAAAACTCCAATTTCGAGCTTCTCATCTACATATTCATGGAGGTATTTATAATTTTCAATGAACTCCTTTGGTCCATGTAAGGTCTTTGCTGGGGGAACCTCGTAGCCTCCTCGATATATAGCATTATCATGATATTCTATCACTACATCTGGGGCGAAGTATTTTACTAATTCTTCATAGCGTTTATTGTTAAAATGGTCTATATACTTTAGAAAGTCCTCTCTCTTCATCCCAATCCCTCTGATATCAAGTATTAAATTATTAAATTATTTAAAAGATTCCTTTTTGCGTGGAGGTGTAAGAGGTTTTTCTTTGGGCGCCTTAAGTCTTTTGGATAAAATTTAGCCACCGGATGTTAGTGATATTATGGCGACTCTATCGCCATCATTTAATTTAATGTCCTTGTCCTCGAAAAACTCTATGCCCTGCCCGTTGAGCAATATTCGAACCTCTGGTTTCCGCAATGCATCTAATAATCTATTACCATATCTTGCCACAATAAAATTTAGCAAATCCTCGATGGTGGAATTTTCTTGTAGCTCGAGAATAACCTCTTTTTCTCCAATAATCTCTCTTATCTCTTCATCAAATAATCTAAGTTTAACCTCCATTATAAGCTCCCGCAGAAACACTGATTATGTTGAGGGAAATTATGGGGATTTAGAGACGATCTCTTGAAGCTGGTAATCAATTATGTTCTCTTAGGGACTGGTACCACAAAGTCTCCTGGTGGAGGTAAGACGACGTAGTCTATTTCGCCCTTAGCTTTAAGCTCCGCAACAGTTGCTCTCCAGCGGAAGTAGTATGGATCTGGCTCCTTATCCAGCGGGACCCCCTGCTCTATCATCATCTTCCTAACGAGTCTACCATCAAGCTTTCTGGGTATCGTCCCGTTCTTCACGCATAGCGCAGCAGCTATGCCAGCAGCTTGCCCCATACTCATACAAGGACCAATAATTCTTACTGCTATTGCATCAAAGTCCGCTGAGATGCATCTTCCGGCTACCAATAAATTGTCTATCTTAAGCGGCACCAGGCATCTATAGGGTATCTCACAGTACTCTCCCGGCCTTACACGTGCCTCATAGCCTCCGGGCACACCAAGGGGATGCATCTCCGCTGAACATTGAGCTGGCCTGCATACAGCTGGCTCTTTGGGCTCCTTTAAATGGATGTGTCTTTTAAATCCAAGCCGCCTACTCGTTGGATGATGAGTATTCAAGAATGAACCGAACCGCGCAATCCCGTCCTCAAATTTTCTAGCGCAAACAACATCTTCAGACGTCAAAATATATTCGCCTATTACGCGCCTTGAGTCACGTACACCCAATAGGCTAGCGAAGCCGCTTAACCGGCATCTTTCGAAGCCAGGAACATACTTCCTAAAGAATTTTTCTAGGTATATGATCTGCTGTCTCTGTTCGATAATCTGTCTTGTTAAGTCTTCAACGTCTGTACAGCGGCAATAGAAGCTGTGAGCCATTGTAACGGTAACTTCTCTGTTTTCTTCAGGTGTTCCTGGAACGTTATATATTAGGCATCCGGGGAATATGAAGTAGGGTAAGTCTCCATTCTGAACAGCCCTTTCTTGGAGATCCGCGATTAACGCTACACCCCTTTCACGCGCCTCACGCATAGCCTCATTATATCTTCGCATATCTATATCACTGAGTTTGAAACAAAGCGTTGTGGATTGATTAAATCCCCCATACTCTACGCCCCCAACCTCATAAGGCGCTCCCGCATACGCTGCTACATCCGCATCCCCGCTAGCATCAATAAATATTTTTGCGCTAACCGGTATCTTACCAGATTTACTCCAACATATAACCTCTTTAATCACACTACCTTCAACTACCGCATCAATTGCATACGTGGAGTATAGGATTTTAACCCCTGCCTCTAAGACCATCTGTTCAAGCACATATTTTGCCTTTTCTGGATCTATTTGTGTAGGTGGGTAGAGAGCGCCTATTGCTTGCATTCTATCTAAAAACTCTTTACAGATTCCACCATCCGCATCCACTATTCCTGTAACGAGTCCGTTTGTTGCAAGTCCACCAAGGCTCGTTTGTCCTTCAATTAAAAGTGTTCTCATTCCATTACGGGCAGAAGAAATCGCAGCTGCGACGCCAGCCATTCCTCCGCCCACAACAAGAACATCAACATCAAATTTCTTCAAAATATCACCTCTATATATACTAAGAGTAAGATAATAAAAAGATTTTAAGGATTTCGGTTTTTATGCATAGCGCTATATTGAATCTATTTTTATTTATGGAGGGAGCTCTATTAGAAGATTTTTTATGGTATTTGTCACAAGTTAATGCTCCATTTTAGTAAATGATAGCCATATTACATGAGCGCAGTTATTAAGTGGAAGAGGATATATGAGGCGTATCCTATCAAAATTGCGCCGCTTATGCCTCTAATTAAATTGCGATGTTTATAGGCTTCTCTGGAGATTTTTGATAATGAACCCACAAGTAATCCAGCTCCAATAAATGGTATGAAAGCGCCTATACAGAAGAGGAGTAAGGCAAAGTTAAAGGTCTCGGAGAAGACGGCTGTTGTAAGGGAAACAAATACTGGTGCAACACATGGATCTAAGTAATAGAAGATTACACCCAGCAAGAAAATTTTGGCATAACTGATGGCATATTTTTTGGCAGCTTTCCTCATTAAAGATTTGGAGCGTTCAGGGAGCCTTAGTAATCCCAATAAATTTAATCCAAAAATTATTGCTAGGAGACAAGTCACCAATGTCAAGTATAGTTTTAAGGTTGCCATCGAGAGAAACATGTTAAATATGTAACTGAGGATGACGGATGAAAGTATGAAGCTGATACCAAAAATCATAACCTTTAAAAATCCCTCTCTCATCTGGAAGCCGCTTCTTTCACTGGAAGCATAGCCGACTATGAAGGATAGCATAATTAGAACGCAGGGAGAAAAGCTTTCAAAAAATCCTAAGACAAATGCCGATGCTATTATTCCTAAGCCTGCATATCTTCCTAGCTCCTCTTGATCTAAGCCAGCAAGCTGTGAGTCAATTATCTCTCTTAACATGGTTTCATTAACGCATTTTTTACCCCCACCAAGAATTATTTTGCCATTTACTATTATTACATTCCAATCCCTTAGGCTAAGACCATATTGCTTAACTCTTTTTAATCCCTCTTCTGAGAAAAAGAAGATATATTCAACGACGACTTTCTCTCCATAATCCCTCTGTATATTTGCCAAAACATCGCGGTTATGAACATACGCAACATACTCTTCTATCATTTCTGGGCAATATTGGCAAAACTTATCATGGTATAAAAATTCAATGCGTACCCGCTGCGATGAACAATAAGCAACACCAGTAATGCAAAGAAAAATTATGATTATGCATGACGTAAAAATAGCTCTTCTCATGAGTCTAAAGTCTCCTAAAATTATAGACTTTATTATTGAGAGTTAAGTCCATTCTTCGCTTAATGCTCACATCCCCCTATATCAATTTTAAGCCTTAATACTTAAGTATTATTGGAAATTTAGCTAGGAATTAAATGACGCCACAGCATTATTTGACTTATACAAGCGAGTCTGGATGATGTTAAAAAAAGACAAAAAGTTTATAAGTTAAACTTGAAAAGTTTCAGGTATGTGTAAAATTGATTCAGAGGAACTTGCTAGGCAGAGATGGGAAAGGATTAAGGCGGCTGCCGACTTAAAGGAGCCAGATAAGGTCCCGCTTGAGCTTCTTTTGGACTTTGGTTTTAGGGCTAGGTGGTATGGTATAACTACTTATGAGTTCTTCTTTGATTATGAGAAAGCTAAGAAAGCAATAATAAAAACCGCAACAGACTTCCCAACAGACTTCCCACCACTCCCGATGTTTGGAACTGGCTCATTAATTGGTCTCGCTCTTAGAGATTATCCTGATATAGCTCGAATCGCCGGGGTCTTAACTGGTCCTATGCATGATATTTTACGCGACAAATACACCCGTTGGCCCGGCAGAGAGATCTCACCAAATTCTGGCTCCTTCCAATTTATAGGTGGGGAGTTTATGAAGGCTGATGAATACGATGACTTTATAAGTGATCCATTCGGTTTCATAGCCGAGGTTGTTGTTCCGAGGGCGCATCAGAGCCTTGAGAGACCCGGGTCAGCAGAAGCCATGGCGGCGTTGATTAGAGCCGCCCTCGAGGGACTTAAATATGTTGAAGCCGTAGACTCTCTGGTTAATGGTCTTATTGAGCTGGGCTATCCATCACTGCTAGCATTCATCACCTCCGTCCCACTGGACTTTATTGGAGATTTTCTCAGGACAATTCCAGGGGTTCTACTGGATTTAAGAAGGAGGCCAGATAAAGTTAAAGAAGCCTGCGATGTTTTAATAAAGGAAACTATGTCTCGTAGGATAATATTGACTTCTAGGTCAGTTGGCTTTGTGTTAATACCACTGCATCTAAATGAGTATCTTTCTCCGAAACTGTATTATGAGTTTTATTGGCCTTATCTAAAAAATATTATAACCAGCTTCTATAATCAGGGTGTTAAGTGTCAGGTCGCCTTTGAGGGTAGGCATGACGCATATTTAGAGAGTATTCTTGAACTGCCAAAGGGCTGGGGAATAGCGCTTTTCGAAAAAACTGATGTAAGAAGAGCAAAGAGAGTATTGGAGGGGCATACTTGTGTGATGGGTGGTGTGCCACCCACCCTACTCTTAAATGCTACTCCGAGTGAGGTTGAGGAATATGTTAGAAAGTTATTGGAGGAAGTTATGCCCGGAGGAGGATTCATACTGGCGGCGTCGACAGCAATACCAGCAGAGACACCGCCCGAGAATGTCAGAGCTGTGATAAGAGCTGTTGAAAAATATGGTGTTTACAGGCGCTAGAAAAGCATTTACCAGAAACGCCAGTTTTAAGGCGTGGATTCTGGAGCTCAACCTTAAAAATTTTCTCGAAAAACCTATAATTCTACAAATAATTTTTAGTGCAGGGTTCTAGGTATGCACTATACAGATTTTGAAGACATTGCCGAGCAGAGATTACGTAGAATTGAGGCGGCCATTAACTTTAGGGAGCCAGACAGGGTCCCACTGAATCTCCCCCTAGACTTTGGTTTTAGGGCTAGGTGGTATGGTATAACTACTTATGAGTTCTTCTTTGATTATGAGAAAGCTAAGAAAGCAATAATAAAAACCGCAACAGACTTCCCAACAGACTTCCCACCATCCACAATAATTGGGTCAGGTTTACTAATTGGTTTTCTGCTCAAAGATTATCCAGAAATAGCTCCGCTTTTCGGAGCTTTAACTGGTCCTATGCATGATATTTTACGCGACAAATACACCCGTTGGCCCGGCAGAGAACTGTCACCTAACGCGGGCTCCTTCCAATTTATAGGTGGGGAGTTTATGAGGGCTGATGAGTATGATAAATTTGTAGAGAATCCTAGCGAATTTATGGCTGAGGTTGTTGTTCCGAGGGCGCATCAGAGCCTTGAGAGACCCGGGTCAGCAGAAGCCATGGCGGCGTTGATTAGAGCCGCCCTCGAGGGACTTAAATACATCAAATTCACGGATTCTCTAATTAACGAGCTTGCAAAATTAGGTTATCCATCAGCAAACGCCACCGCCTTAACGCTCGTCCCTTTAGACTTTCTTGGGGACTATTTAAGAACAATTCCAGGGGTTCTACTGGATTTAAGAAGGAAGCCGGATAAAGTTAAAGAAGCTTGTGACGCTCTAATGAAAAATTTACCTTACAGAACGTTCACTTTTAAACCAATTAGCTCTATAATGATACCGCTCCATCTAAATGAGTATCTTTCTCCGAAACTGTATTATGAGTTTTATTGGCCTTATCTAAAAAATATTATAACCAGCTTCTATAACCGGGGAATTAGATGCCACGTTGCTTTTGAGGGCCGTCATGACGCGTATCTGGAGAGTATTCTTGAGTTGCCAAAAGGTTGGGGGGTAGCATTCTTTGAGAAGACGGATGTGAGAAAGGCTAAGAAAATTTTGGAGGGGCATACTTGTGTGATGGGTGGTGTGCCACCCACCCTACTCTTAAATGCTACTCCGAGTGAGGTTGAGGAATATGTTAGAAAGTTATTGGAGGAAGTTATGCCCGGAGGAGGATTCATACTGGCAACTTCAGCACCCATACCAGCAGAAACACCACCCGAAAATGTTAAATCTGTGATAAGAGCTGTTGAAAAATATGGTGTTTACAGGCGCTAGGAGGCTCAAAACATGTCTTTGCTAGATGAAATTGTAAGCGCTTTTGCTGACCTCGATGAGGAAAGGACTATAAATCTTGTAAAGGAAGCTCTTGAAAAGTATCCCCTCAACGAAATATTTGATGCATGTAGACGCGCTACAGACATAGTTGGTGAAAGATACGAGAGAGGAGAATATTTCTTATCAGAGCTCGTCTATGCAGGACACATATTCAATAGAATCTTAGAATTATTGCTGCCAAGACTTGAAAGGGAGAGGGTTAGTATTCTGGGAACTATATTGCTTGGAACCGTGGAGGGAGATGTCCACGATATTGGCAAAAACATTTTCAAGGCGTTTGCTGAAGCCGCTGGCTTTAAAGTTATAGACATCGGGGTTGATGTTCCTCCCCAAAAGTTTGTTGAGGCAGTTAAAGAACATAAACCAGATATTGTTGGATTAAGTGGGTTATTAACGCTAGCGATTGACTCCATGAAGAGAACTATTGATGCTTTAAAAGCGGAGGGACTTAGGGACAAGGTTAAGGTTATTATTGGCGGCGGTAGAGTGGATGAGTATGCCAAAAACTATACTGGCGCAGATGCATGGGCCGACTCTGCCACTAAAGGAGTAAAGCTATGCAAAGAGCTTCTTGGCATTAAAGAATAAAATGGTATACGGCTGGAATAGCAGACTCCACTAAAAACACCACTCACAAACTGCAAAGGAAAATAAGATATCATCCAAAATTTTTCCTTTCTATTTTTGGCTTAATATATTTAAATTTTTATAGTATAAATAAATTTGGAAAGAAACATTAACTGATTTTCGGCATCCTCTCATATTTACCAGAAGGACCTGTTGAAAAGTGTAAAATCGGCTTATCAACCTTTCTAAATATCATCGGACAATGTTTTACTCCTCTTGGTATGAAGATTAGGCAGCTTTTAGTAAGAATATGTTTTTCATCATCAATCCATAGCTCTACTTCACCATTTAACTCCCTCGGCCTATTAGGGTCACTGCCGAGGAAACCTAGGACTTCATCAAACTCATGAGTGTGGGGTGGAGGACTACCACTGCCAACCCCCTCGCCAAACCAGACGCACTCCATGTAAAAAGCTCCCTCAACAATTTCATCATCTAAATATAATATGCGGTTCATCTTCACCGTTCCAGGGAGCTCTTTTGGTGGTTGCGGAAGACCGCGTTTCTTCATCTCGCTCACTATGAGGTGCTCTAAGTTACGGGCGCTCTCCTCCGAAACACTTTTTTCCATAACTTTTCTCGTATACATGCTCATCGGTGATAGCGTCATAAACCATAACGGTTTCCCAACCATCTTAAACCTGATGGGACAATGTTTTAGTCCTCTGGGAATAAAAACTAAACAACTTCTATTAATGGTATATAGTTTATCATTAAGCCACAGCTCAATTTCAGAGTTCAGGTTCCATGGGTCATTAGGGTCGGTCCCAATGAAGGCTATTATTTCATCAGCGTCATGGATGTGGGGGTCCTCTATAAAGTCCTCAGAAGTCCCCTCGTGGCATAATGTTACCTCCATGTAGAAGGCTCCGTCCACAACCTCTTTATCCAAATATAATAGACGCTCAATCTTTACGGTGGAGCGTACTGGCCCCCTCCTCATAAAACTCTCTATAACCTCTCTGGGGAGAGGCTTAGTTTCAGTCACTATATTCCTTGTATATTTCAATCAATTCACGCTCCTATTTAACAAAGCTTATTTTCTTTCTCTCTCCTTATTAATATATTTCACTTTTGAGGTTAAAATGCTGCGCTAATTTCACTCGGCAGTAGATTTCTCTCTACCTTTCAGACAAAAATAACATAACCTTTTTACGAGATCTTTAAAAAGAAGTAAGTCACTTCCAAGTTAGTGAGGTGTGTTAAATTGAAAGCTATGGTGTGCACCTCGCTAGGAAAGCCACTTGAATTGCAGGATCTACCCTTGCCAAAACCTTCTAACGATGGTGTCGTTCTAAGAGTTGAGGTATGCGGAGTTTGTCACAGCGATCTTTTCCACGCTCGAGGACACATTAAGGGAACAAACACTCCCTTCATACCTGGTCACGAGATTGTTGGAACAATCTATGAGATGGGCCCTGACGTTCAAGGCTTCTCGGTAGGAGAGAGAGTTATAGTTTACCCAGTCTTTACCTGTGGCATCTGTAAAGAATGTGTAAGCGGTCTTGAGCACCTTTGCGATAAATGGTATCCTATAGGGTGGAAGATTGAGGGGAGGGGTATTGATGGAGGGTTTGCCGAGTACGTTCATGTTCCAAACTTTCGAAATATCTTGAAGGTGGAGGGTTTAAACCCTGAGGAAGTGGCCCCCCTCGCATGTGCTGGCTTAACTGCTCTGCATGCCCTCTATGAAGCACAGGTTCATCCAGATGACCTATTAGTTCTCATAGGGGTGGGCGGGCTTGGACACATGGCTCTACAGCTGGCAAAAAATCTAATGAATGTAACTGTAGTGGCGGTGGACATTGATGAGAAGAAACTCTCCTTAGCGTCAAAATTAGGTGCGGATTACGTTATAAATTCATTAAAGGAAGATCCAGTAGCCTTTGTAAGAAAGGTTTCTGGCAGGGGAGCCGACGCAGTTATCGATTTTGTGAATAATTCAGAGACTTCCAAGATAGCTTTCCAAATGTTGGGTAGAGGGGGTAGGCATGTTTTTGTTGGGGTATATGGTGGTGTCCTCTCCATCCCAACGGCTTTCATGGTGGGCGGCTCCTTCCGCCTCATTGGAAGCTTTATGGGAACAAGAAGACATCTAATGGAGTTAATAAGCCTATATAAGAGGGGCATCGTTAAGCCCATGGTTTCATCGAAATTTAAGTTAGAGGAAGCTAATGAAGCCTTTAATAAGCTTGAACGTGGGGAAATTGAGGGGAGATCTATTCTGAAACCATAAATCCATTTGAGTAAAGGTGAGTGGGTTGAAGGGCCCTATTTGGATCGAACGTCTCTACGAGAGGTGTAGCGGCTGTAGAAGATGCGAGATAGCATGCTCACTTCTCCATGAAGGCCGAATTTGGCCTGAAGCATCTAGAATCAGGGTTTTTATGCTCATTCCTGGAGTCGAGGTTCCACACTTGTGTTTTCAATGTGAAGACTATCCGTGCGTTAAAGCCTGCCCCTTTGAAGCTCTCTCCATAAATTCTGAGACGGGAGCAGTAAATGTCGATGAATCAAAGTGTAATGCATGTGGCCTATGCATAAAGGCCTGCCCAGCAAAGGTTCCGCACATGCACCCGATGAAGAACCATGTTATAATATGTGATTTATGCGGTGGGAGACCAAGATGCGTGGAGACATGTACGGAGGGTAGGTGGAATGCGCTGAGGGTTACGTCGCGAGAGAGAGACTTTTCCTACAAGTCTTTAGCTAAGACGCCTGAGGAATTAACCCGTAAGGTCGCTGAGAAACTTTATGGAAAGGAGATAGCAAGGGAGGTTTATGAGTGATGAGGGGCTACGCCGGGAAGTTCTTAGAGATAGATCTTTCAAGTGGCGCTATTAAGGAACTAAAGTTTTCAGAGAAGATTTTAGTTGACTATATAGGTGGTAGAGGACTAGCTACAAAGATACTCTGGGATAGATTAGGTAGTAGGTGGGAGAAGGTTGATCCCTTGGGCCCAGAGAATATTTTATTAGTGCTTACGGGGCCATTAACTGGCTATGCTCCTGGAACAAAAATCTGCATTTCGGGCAAATCCCCCCAAAGTAACGGTGTAATAGGCTCCACAGTTGCGGGCGAATTTGGTGTAGATTTAAAATGTGCCGGATATGACGGCTTAATAATAACTGGAGAGGCCGAGAAACCAAGCTACATATTCATATGTGATAATCATGTTGAGATTAAAGATGCAAAAGCAATATGGGGTAAAAAAGCTAGAGAGTCTCTAAAATATTTAGTTAAAAAGTCTATTGAGGACATTAAGACGATTAAGCAGAATTATGGAGAGGTTAAGGAGCCGTCGATTCTATATGTTGGGCCAGCTGGCGAGAATAGAACAAGGGTTGCCGCCGTAATGGCCAAATATACTCATGGAGCTGGTTATGGTGGATATGGTGGAGTAATGGGTTCTAAGAAGTTGAAGGCGATAGTTGTAAAAGGTTTTGGGCCGCTGCCTGAAGTTCACGACTTAGATACCGTCCTCCAATTTTTCAGAGAAATCTCCAAGAGAAATTTTGAGTTGGAACATTTTAGACGCTTCGGTACCGGGGCTGGCGGATACTATCATGGCGCAGTACAGAGCTCTGAGCCTATTAGGAACTGGCAGGAAGAGTGGCATAATAGGGATAGCTATAGGCCAGAAGAGTTTGATAAATTCTGGGTTAAGAAATATTGGGGTGATTTTGGCTGCGCGATTACCTGCTTAAAGCTTGCTGTTCTTAGGGATGGAAAATTTAAGGGCGCGATTTGCGATAATCCAGACTACGAAAACCAAGCATATGTGGGAACAAATCTTGGAATATTCTCCCCAGAAGACAACATTTACTTATCCTACATCATTAACGAGCTTGGCATGTGTGGAATACAGGGTGGAGCAGTATTAGGCTTTGCTGCGGAGCTCTATGAAAAGGGAATATTGAGTGAAAAAGATCTTGAAGGAATAAAGCCTGAATGGGGGGATACTGAGGCGTTTGCAGCGCTTGCTGAGAAGATAGCTTATAGACAAGGTATAGGCGATATACTGGCTGAAGGGGTATATAGGGCTGCTAGAAAGATTAGTAAAATAAAGGGTATTGATGTCTCAAAGTATGCTGTCCATGTAAAGGGCGTTGCAGTTGGAGCACACGGCGTAAGAAGCGGAAAAGATGACGTCGCACAGGACATAGGCTATGCATGCTCAGTCCAGGCTGGCGATCATACTTCGGCAGCATCCCTACCACCAGACAGAGATTCTCCAGCCCCAGGAGAACTCCGGGCAATGTTCCTCGACTCAGCTGTATTATGCATGTTCACAACAACATTACCCTTCTTTAAACTCGAGGACAACGAAATATTCCGGTTTTACGAAGCGGTGACTGGATATAATCTATCAAGGGAGGAATGGTATAATGAGAAGGCTCTTAGAATACTGCATTTGCAAAGAACTATGTTACTTCTAGGCGGACCCGACGCTTGTTGGAGACCAGAGACTGATGATGATAATCCGCCCAGGTTCTGGGAGCCTTTACCATCCGGACCCTGCAAAGGTAAAACCCTTGATAGAAAAAAGTTTGAAGAGAACAGGCTTAATTATTATAGATCTGTAGGCTGGGATGAGAGGGGTATACCTAAACCCGAAACTCTAGAGAAGTTAGGCCTACACGAGGTCATAGCGAAGCTTAAAGAAGTGGGATATATAGATTAGCCAAGAAAATAACCGATTCATCTAACAAAATTTTCTCTAAAAACATAATTTATGTTTTTTAAAAAATTGACCAGTAATTCTTTTTAAATGGACTACCAATCCTTCTCTGAAGAATAAGAATAAGATTATTAGGAGAATACCAAATATTAAAGTGGTTATGGGACCTAACGGCCGCAGAAGTTCAGAAATTAAGGTGAAAGCCCCGGCTCCCAGTAGGGGTCCAGTTAAGGTTCCCATTCCACCGAAGACGAGCATGACAAGAATATGGACGTCAATATTTTGGAACATTGATGGGCATATATAGAGATTATAGTAAGCGTATAAGCCTCCCATAAACCCAAATAGAAACGAGCTAATGAAAGCTGAGAGAACTTTATATTTAACAACATTAATCCCGATGAAGGATGCCGCTATCTCGTCTTCCACAATACATCTAAACGCCACTCCTACACGCGAGTTAACAATCTTATCATATATGATTACTGTAGCGAATAGAGTTGCGATCAATAAGTAATAGTAAACCAATTCCCTGTTAGCACCAATTAATCCTCTAAGGATATCAGATCGAATAACGATGCCTTCATCAGCGCCAGTTATATGCCGTAGGCCCAGAATCAGCTCCCCAAAAATAACTTGGAAAGATGATGTTAGAACAGCCATGAAAATAATGCTTAATCTCCTTATGGACGAAACGGCACTAATAAGGGAGCCAATTCCAGCCGAGGTTAAAGCCCCTACTGGAAGTATTATCCAAGGAGCGACGCCAAGTCTCTCCGGCAGGATAGCGGATATGTAAGAACCAATACCTACAAGTGCGCCTTGGCACAAGAATAACTGTCTTGTATGCCCGAAGATTATGTTTGAGGATAAAGTGAACATTGTGAAGAAAATGAGTAAATTTAGTAGCCTTAGCTGATAACTGTGGCTAAAAATGATGGGCAGTAAGGCGTAGACCGCCAAGATAATAACTTTCTGAACTATGCTAGCCTTTTTCACCGAGAATCCCCTCTGGTCGAGTCAATATTATTATAATAGTAACGGAAAGCAATATTACGAGTGAAAGGTAAGCTCCAAGAAAGAAACTAGCGATTGTATGTACTATGCCAAGTATAACACCACTTAAGATGTTGCCATATATGCTCCTAACACCACCTACAATTGCAACTATGAGAGCCAGAAGTGTGAAATCAACGCCGATTATGACGGCCACAGTAGCTATAAGACCGTAAAGGATGCCGGCAAGACCAGCCATTACAGCACCCAAAATAAACACCAGTGTCCTAAGGGGCGCAGGGTTCACACCACAAAGCTGTGCATCCATTTCATCTTGAGCTATTGCTCTAATAGCCTTGCCAGTGTACGTCTTCTTGAGGAAGACTTCAAGCAATACTAGTGCAAGCACGGAGATTACTGCTGAGAGTAAAGTAGAAGGTCTTATAATGAGACCACCAATCCTTATGGCTTCAAAAGGCAATTTCACTGAAAAAAATGCTTTAGGAATTGTGTTCACTAGATAGCTGTGTATAGCGAGTGAGAGACCAAAGGTTATGAAGATCCCTAAGAGTATACGTGTTTCACCCCTCGCACGATAAACTAGAGATATAAGTGATCTTTCAAGTGCTAAGCCTATTAACCCGGTGATTAGTAAGCCTAATATTATACTTAAAAGCGTGTTTACCCCCCTTTCCATGAATATGAGGGCTAGCATTGCACATATAACGGCAAACTCGCCATGCGCTAGATTGAGGATCTCTCCAAGACCAAATATTAATGTAATGCCCACGCCTAATAATGAGAGCAGCAGCCCGAATGTAATTCCATCAATAATTAGTTCCAGCAACGATATTCACCTACATTCCTAGATAAGCCTTTTTTACTAATGGGTTATTCGCAATCTCGTTGGAGTTTCCTTCAAGCACCACATTACCATTCTCCAACACATAGGCTCTATCCGCCACAGTTAATGCCTGACGAGCGTTCTGCTCAACAAGCAAGATTGTGGTTCCCTCATTATTAATCTGTTCTATAGCCTTAAATAACTCACTCACTACTTTAGGAGCAAGCCCAAAAGACGGCTCATCGAGTATGAGAAGCTTCGGTAAGGACATTAACGCCCGTGCTATGGATAGCATTCTCCGCTCCCCACCGCTTAGGGTGCCAGCTAGCTGGTCTTTCCGCTCCCTCAAAATTGGGAAGAGCTGGAAAACAAAGTGTAGCCGCTCCCCCTTCTTCTTCCTTGCCTTAGTCACGTATGTTCCCATATCAAGGTTCTCCATAACACTCATTTTAGGGAAGATTCCTCCCTCGGCTGGCACGTAACTTATACCTAAGTTAACTATTTCGTAGGGTGGAAGCCCATCTATGCGTCTACCAAGGAAATATATTTGCCCTTTCTTCGGCTGCAGGATGCCGGAGATTGTTCTTAGAAGGGTAGTCTTACCAGCTCCATTTGAGCCCAATACTAGAACTATCTCTCCCTCTTTAACTTCTAGGTTAATGCGTTCAAGGACTGTGAGGTCTCCATAGGCTGCATAAACATCTTTGATGGATAATATTTCATTCAATGAGCCCCCCTCCCAGGTAAACATCTATAACCCTCTTATCATTAGCTATTTCAAAGGGCTTACCTTCAGCTATCTTCTCGCCGTAAGCAAGGACTATTATCCGGTCAGCTAAACCCATCACAGCCCTCATTACATGCTCAATCCAAAATATAGTTACCCCTAACTCATCTCTAATTTTGCCAATTAATCTCATAGTCTCTTGAACTTCAAGGGGGGTCAACCCGGCTATTAATTCATCAATCAATAATATTTTAGGGTTCGTGGCTAAGGCTCTGGCAAGCTCAAGCATTTTCCTTTCATGTAAGGTTAATTCTTTCGCCAATTTATTTTTCTTTTTCTCAAGACCAACAAAATTTATAATGGATAAGGATCTTTCATAAGCGTCCTTCAAATCACTCACGGCATCCTTACCAAAGAGGGCGCCGCTCAAAACGTTATCTAGGGTGCTCATATTGTTAAAGGGTCTGACTATCTGAAAAGTTCTAGCAATTCCAAGCTTGCATATTTGATGCGGCTTAAGACCAGTAACATCTCTGCCCTCAAAAAATATTCTTCCAGCAGTAGGTGGAAAAGCTCCAGAAATAATATTAAAGAGGGTAGTTTTGCCAGCTCCATTTGGTCCAATGAGACCTAAAATCTCCCCCCTCTTTATATTAAACTCTACATTTTTTAGGGCTGTGAAGCCACCGAACTTTTTAGTAATGGATTCACCTCTAAGTATTGTCTCCATCAACTATTCCTCTTTAACAGTAAGGTTATCCGTTATCTATGTCGGAGTATATGGCTCTAGTGTTGGGGATATATAAATTGCTTCAACCCACCACGGAGATCCTGGATTTACCTTACCTGGAGGTGGACCTGACCTGAAGACCGTTAAGACTATACGTTGCTCCTTCAATTCACCCCAAGGCGTGTAGCTTATTGGAAAGGCCAGAAATCCCTGATATCTAATCTGGCTTAATGCTTCTCTAACTTTTCTAGGCTCATCTGAGAGCGCTTTCTTAATAGCTTCCGCAATTAGGTTTATTTGAATATAGCCCACAACATGTGAAATATCCATAAACTTTCCAGTCTTCTCTCTGAACTCTTCCGCAATCTTTATGTAGTCTGGATTATTTGGGTCGAAGCTACCCCAAATATGTATTACTTTTATTCGGAATACATCCTCTCTTAAGGCTCCCCATAGCTCAGTCCAGTCGGGCGCATATGAAACAATAACTTCCACATTCATCCCCATTTCAACCATCTGCTTTATTGCAGAAGCTCCTCCCGGGGGATGCGCGTTAATTATAATTTCTGGGCCGAAGGTTTGGAGCTTCCGAATGTAAGATGTGAAGTCCGTTTCTCCTACTGGTGCTACTTCAGCTTGCACCTCAACCCCAGGAAGGACTTTTAAATAATCCTTTAGGATGGCTTCAACAGACCGTCCGAAGGCGTAATCAGCAATGAGCATGCCTACTCGCTTATATCCTTTGCTCTTAATGTACTCTGTGACACCCCTCATAACAGGAGGGACGCATTGAACAATCCCTCTAAACGTGTATTTATAATCTTTTTTGTGGGTCTTCTCTGAGGCAGCCCAACTTAATATTAATGGGACCTCTGCCTTCTCCGCCTCTTCAGTAAGGGCTATTCCAACACTACTCGAGATACCTCCTATCACGGCTGAGACCTTTTCAACCTCAACCAATCTTTTGAAGAGAGTAATGGCTTCACTAACATCACTCTTAGAGTCCGTGACAACAAGCTCTAGAGGACGGCCCAAAACCCCGCCTTCACGGTTTATTTTCTCGACAGCGAACTTTAAGCCTTCAAGTTGCCCTGTGCCACTATATGCCCAAGGACCAGTAAGTTCGCCCACTAACCCTATCTTTATCGGAGGTCTCTCCACGGGGGGCATACTTGTGGTGTAAAGGTGATAAGCTACACCCGCTACCACAGCAATAATTACAATCACAGCAATTACAATCGCCTGCATCCTAGTAATAGCCTTTCTATCTCTCAAAAATAGCACACAACACCCCCACTCTTCTCTTATCCCTAAACTACTTTTAAATTTTTCTCAGCGAAAGGAAAATATTCTAATGCTTATCGTACTTTGCACCACGACTTCTTGAAAAAAAGAAAGTGAGGACTAGAATGTTTTTATTTCCATGGTTTTGGATATATGAAAGAGGCTGTAGCATACTTTGATGGCCACACTATTTCTTGTCGTCCATTCTGCCATTGATATACTACCTGCTCCAGATAAGCTCCTGGACGCACGAGTGGGTCACAATGCCCCGGCCCCGCAAACTTCAGTTTCCCTACTACTGTATCAACTTCGAGTGTACTTAGGGTTTCTCTAACCTTCTTCTGATCTAATGTTCCTGCCTTCTCAATAGCTGCCGCAAGCACCTGCACTGCTGCATAAGCTGATGGAAAGTTGACTCCTGGCAGCTCACCGTATCTTGCTCTATACCGCTCAGTTATCTCTTTATTCTTTGGTATTGGTAGAAGTGGGTGCCCCGTAAAGCTTGCTATTACCCCCTGTGCATCCTCACCTAATAGAGACCAGAATCCAGGCGGCTCTGCGGCGCGCTGGAAATATATGACGCTTGGGAGGAAGCCCAGTTCCTTACATTCACGTATAAGGGTTACAGCATCAACTGTGGAAGGTACTGCAAAAACCATATCAGGATTATACTCTTTTGTCTTTGCAATCATAGTTGAATAGCTGGCCTGACCTGGCGTGTATTTCTCTTTATATACTACAGTAAACTTATCCGCGAACTTATTAATTGCCGCCTCCAGACCCTTCTCGAAGAAAGCGCCAAGCGTTGTATCTTCCATCCACATCGCTATTTTGTATGGCCCCTTTCCGGGAAGGACTTCATTCAGAAAGTTCATAATAGTTAGACCATTATGTAATTCCGTATGGAATGGTATAAAAGTCCAGTTATAATTCTTTTCTTCTACAGGGATGCTACCAATTCCCGTTGTTACATGGACAATTTTATATTCTTCGGCTACTGTGGCAACGGCAAAAACAAGTGGTGTCGAAAAACTGCCTAACAGAAAATCTACCTTATCAGCTGTAATTAGTCTCTCCGCATTCGTTCTAGCTTTCGTGGCATCACTTTCATCATCATAATAAACATACCTGACTTTTAAGCGTCGCCCAAGCTCCCTAACATATATACCACCCGCCCCATTAATATCCTCGATTGCAAATTCATATCCTCTCTTAATCATTTCACCAATATAGGCATGGGCCCCACTAAGCGGCACTGAGAAACCAAATAATATTTCTTCCTTAACAGAAACTGGAGCCTTTTGAGCCATCATATAATAGTAGTAGATTACGCCAGCAACGGCAGCAACAATAATTATGACAGCAATTACTGCCGCTTGCAACTTAGTTAAAGCATTAGCACACATTTTATTTCCCCGACTATTAAGATAAGTAGACCGCGCATTTAAGAGTTTTTACTTATTAGAATACAACAAAACTTTTAATAAACTCGGTTGAATCTTTAATATCGTGGTTTAAATCTAAAGCCTAGCGAAGAGGAGATAAAATGGCTCCAATAACTTTTAGAGCAACACTTTGGATGGTTTTTCTCATAGTTATTGCTGGCATACTTATTGCCAGCCTGGCCAGTTATTTGGTTATGGGACCCGTGGCTCTGTTGGTAATATTACGTGGAATTTGCACGGGATTATTTTACGGCATGCTCGCAATCGGTCTCAGTCTTGTATTCGGCGTCATGAAAGTAATCAACATTGCGCATGGAGAGTTCATTATTTTAGGCGCCTACATTACTTATTGGTTATCTACTTTATTCGGCCTTGACCCCTTCGCTACCTTAATATTCAGCGCTTTAGCCCTCTTCTTCCTCGGTCTAATTATTGGCAGATTTGTGATAAGCCCAGCCTTGAAGGGCGGCATTGACCCTCCATTAATAATTTCCTTCGGCCTATCTTTATGTCTTGCTAACCTCATGAGGGTTTATTGGACAGCAACTCCAAGGGGATTACGCCTATATCTTGGCGGTATACCCTTACCTGGCGGGGCTACTCTTTCAGTTACACACCTCATAGTAGCTGCGGCAGCTATTATAGGGCTCACATTACTCCACATATTCCTCTCAAAAACTTATCCGGGTAAAGCGTTAAGGGCTGTTAGCATGGACCGAGAAGCAGCTCTACTAATGGGTATATCATCCTCCCGCATTGAGACAATAGCATATGCGGTGGGCTTACTCTTTGCCGGAGTTTCCGGTTCATTGCTAAGTATTGTGCTAAGTTTTGATCCCACATGCGGTCACATATATCTTGGAAAGGTTATGTGTGTGATAGTTCTTGGAGGAGTTGGCTATATACCTGGTGCAGCAGCTGGTGGAGTTATCTTAGGAGTGGCTGAAGCTCTCGGCTCCCTCTTTTTCGGGGATACTGTAAGGGATCTTGTTGCATTTGTTATATTCCTGCTTATACTTCTCTTCAAGCCGACTGGGCTTTTCGCCAAATATCGTGCATTCTAGGTGATGAATATGAGGAAAATAATGGTATTCTATATTTTCCTTTTAATAGTTCTTTTATTATTAATTGTAGCGCCACTCGTGCTTGGAACAGTTTATTGGACAACTTTACTCTATACCCTGCTCCTCCACATAATCTTAGCTGAAAGCTGGAATATAATAGGGGGGTTTGGAGGACAAGTTTTCTTAGGGACAGCTGCTTTCTTTGGATGGGGCGCATATACATCTGCTATGCTCTATTATGCAGGGGTGCCATTCGCAGCATGTATTTTACTCGCTGGGTTCTCGGCCGCGTGCCTAGCATTCATATTAACTCCCACATTTAAATTGAGAGGCGTGTATTTCGTTGTTGGCTCCCTATTCATTTCTGAGATAATGAAGACGATTGTTCTCACATTACCTATTTTTGGTGGAGCTGCTGGGATTATGCTGCCAGTATTTAGGGAAAGGGTGCTGTTCACTTATTATTCTGCCTTCTTATTAATGCTTGTAGTGTTTTTGATTACTCTGTTTATTACAAGGTCTAAAATTGGAATTGCGCTAAGAGCTATCCGTGATGATCAGGAGGCTGCTGAAATCTTTGGAATAAACTCAACAATGTTTAAGCTTTTAGCGTTGGTGATAACATCCCTGCTCTGCGGTATGGCTGGAGGGATTCATGCATTCTACATGATATATGTGGAACCGCACAGCTTTTTCAGTATCAGCTGGAACATTATTCCAGTTTTTACAGTATTAATAGGGGGGACTTCCACCATAATGGGCCCGATAATTGGAACAGCCATTTATACCCTCCTAAGGGAACTGTTCATTTTTGTTACAGGAGAAATATACTTGACGGTACTAGGGGCACTACTAATTGTCGTAATGCTCATAGCGCCTTCAGGAGTTTACCCCGCTTTCACCAAGGCTATACATAGGGTGCAGAAAAGAATAAGGTAACACCTAACTTTTTACCAGGAAATCAATTTGCCGGGATATTTAAATGCCAAGATAAGCTTTTCTCAAATTTTCATCTACAAAGAGCTTTTCACTTTCTCCTTCCATCACTATTCTTCCATTCTCCATAACATAAGCCCTATTAGCCAGTTTTAAAGCCATGTGGACGTTCTGTTCAACAAGAAGTATTGTTATTCCCTGAATGTTTATTTCCTTTAAAGTATCAAAGATTTTCCTGTAAACTACTGGTGCCAGCCCAAGTGAAGGCTCGTCAAGCATCAGGAGCTTTGGCCTTGACATCAATGCTCTCCCAATGGCTAGCATTTGCTGCTCCCCTCCGCTCAAAGTATACGCCATTTGATTCCTCCGCTCCTTTAGTCTCGGAAAGAGCTGATATACTAGTTCCAAGCTATCCTTTAACTTCTTCCTTGCCTCTCCCTTGTAGGCGCCTACTTCGAGATTTTCTTGGACCGTTAAGAACGGGAAGAGCCTTCTCCCCTCAGGGACCAATGATATTCCCTTTTCTGATATAATGTTCGGTGGAAGATTCGTTATTCTTTTATTTAGGAAGTAGATGTTGCCGGAGGATGGTCGCAATAAACCCGCTATTGTTTTAAGAGTTGTGGTCTTTCCAGCTCCATTAGATCCAACTAGCGCAACAATCTCTCCTTTGCTAACTTGTAACGAAACATTATAAAGAGCTTGAGCCCCTCCATAAAAAACATTAATACTCTCTACATTAAGCATAGGCTTCCCCCAGATAAGCCTCGATTACCTTTTCATCCCTCGCGATGAGGTTAGGCGGCCCCTCAGCAATCTTTGAACCCTGATGGAGGACTATAATTCGATGGCAAACACTCATGATAGCTTTCATAACATGCTCAATCCATACAATAGCTATCCCATAATCCTTCCATATAATCTCAATTTTCCTCATCATATCTGTTACTTCAGCCGGGTTTAACCCCGCGGCAACCTCATCTAAAAGTATAAGCTTAGGCTCTGAGGCTAAAGCTCTTGCAAGCTCAAGTTTTCTCCTTTCGACGTAGTTAAGTTGATCAGCTATGACGTCTTTCTTCTCATGTAAACCTACGAATTCAAGCCAGCGTAGAGCTTCGCGCCTCGCTTCAACATAGCTAACTCTCTTCCTTTTGTTATAAAGAAGCCCAACTAAGACGTTCTCAAGAACCGACATCCTCAAGAAAGGTTTAACTATTTGGAAAGTTCTAGCAACCCCTAGCTGAAAAATTTCATATGGTTTTAGATTCGTAATGTCTTTTCCCTCAAAAATAATTTTTCCAGAGTCGGGTCGGTAAAAGCCACATATAATGTTGAAGAGGGTTGTTTTACCAGCCCCGTTTGGCCCAATAATGCCAACTATCTCCTTACTATCAACATAAAAATCAACTTCATTAAGAGCCTTCAAACCTCCAAAGTACTTAGTTACTTTTATGCCCTCAAGCATATAACAGCCCCTCTCAACATCATATAAGTACTTTCACGCTTCACTATATAAGTACACTACGTTTAAACTCTTTATAGCAAGATCCCCCAGCATGACATTTAAAGTAGAGTCTAAAAATCTGGCAAATAAATGAGAAAGCTGCAAACGTTTTATTTCGAAACCAATTAATTACCCTTCATTTCCAGTAATACTATAGAAATTTTATGTTATCAATATTCAGAAGAAAGAAAACTCTTATTTTGAAACATTTTTTAGAACTCCTCTATGCCTTAGTCAGCTGTTTCGAGACAGATGTGTTTGAATGGTAGTTTGTTAATTAAGTTATTTGTGGAAAAGAGAAAAATTGTTGACAACAAGTTAAGTTGCCGAGATATTCAATATTACAAGACATACCGTAGCTAAGTGGATTAGGGAGGGGAGAATCAACGCCATCAAACTCCCTGGTGGGAGGTATAGGATACCGGAATCTGAGGTAAAAAATATGGAAGTCGTTAAAGCAGTAGTTTTTAAACATGATGCTGATGTTAAGCCCCTGCTTGAGGCCTTCAATCAAATGGTTAACGAATGTATGGCTTACGCCTTAAAGAACAACATCAGCTCTCCAATGGAGACTTGAGAAGGCGTTGTATGACTATTTCAAGCAAAGATATGGCTTCGCCACCCATTATTGTATATCGGCTTGCAGGGTAGCGTGTGGAATAATACGTTCTTGGAGGAGGCTTGTGAAGAGGGGAAGGGCTGATTCCAATAAACCTCCAACTTTTAAGGTCTCAGCCATGAGGCTCCAGAAGGAGCTTATGCGTTTCAGAGGAGATAAAATAGTCGTTGCAATAAAGTCTTACAGCTGGATCGAAGTTCCGCTGGTCATAGGCTCCTATCAAAGACAATTTGTTGAGGGATGGAGAGAGGGAAAGTTAAAGGTTGGGGAAATCACATTACTCAACAATAGAGCGATTGTAACCTTCAAGAAAGAGGTTAAAGAGAAAAAGCCCAGTGGCTACGCTTCAGTAGACATCAACCTAATGAGCCTAGATATACTTGAAGCAAAGGATGAGCTAAAATATCGGAAAATCGACCTTAAGAAACTGTATGGCGTAAGGGTTCATTACTTTGAGAAGCGTAGAAAAATCCAAGCTTTGTCTAAATTCAAGCCCAAGACTTCAAA
>Ga0209080_1000059_pt1 | contig 83836 bp, 83 predicted proteins | sample JNZ110809AmetaG_FD_184123 | JGI IMG/M metagenome (GOLD analysis project Ga0209080, IMG submission 184123) | Hot spring microbial communities from Jinze hot spring, China to study Microbial Dark Matter (Phase II) - JNZ 110809A (SPAdes) (version 3) ...
ATCATAGGTGCTTGTGGTTGTCGCTAATGCAATAATCGATTTCTGAGAGCATATATGCCACTCATAAGCAAATACACTAACGATTACAACAACCAATACTAGAAAAACAGCCAACGTTTCTGATACACTTTCTACATTACCGTTATGTTTTATTGTATACATCGATACCGTCATTATGCATCTTTTATGCTTTATTTATAACTTCCCATGGAACAAAGCAAGAACTCGCCGTAAAAACTTAGGCGTAAATACGAAGAAAAACAAGTTTAGGCAAATACAGCATTTTAATGCAGAAAAAGATGGCATTGTCGTTCACGGATTGAAAAGGGAAAGCATTACCAAAATCTTATTCGGTTAATAACATGATGCCTCTAAAAACAGCTCCTATAACTTTCCTTAAGTAGCAAGTTCTATACATATATCAGATCAAATTATATTAGTAGGTGTTGTGAAAAACTTGATTATAGAGTTAACAAATATCGTTGCTGGGCTTATATTGGCGATGGGTATTCTGCCAAATATACCTGCATTGGGTAAAAGCTTAGAAAAAGTTGCTAAGTGGCTTGGGAGGTTTCAGACGATTATTGGTATTATAGCCATAATCCTTGGAATCTGTTATTTTGGGTTGCAGGGAATAGTTGCAATTATAGCTGGGCTAATACTGATTTTGGGTCTTTTACCAAGCATACCTGCGATAGGTAAGGATTTAGCTAAAGTTGTTAAGTGGCTTGGCGGATTCCAAACAATAATCGGTGCCATAGCTATAATACTTGGAATACTCGGGATACTAGGAATCTTCGTCTAAAACCCCCTTTTTCTTCATTTTCAAAAATTCTGAATTCCTAATAAAGGACTTTAATGTTTTCAGAGTGTCAAAACTTTTAAAAAATAATTATCATGGCAAGTTTTAAATTTTTGGTGTAACTAAAAAAATAGCTAGGGCAAGATTTATGTCTAAATCTAAAGATGAGGAAATACTTCAAGTTTTAAAGGAAATTAAAACTTTGTTAGAACCTAAGCCACCGCCTCCACCGCCAAAAGGCTTATGGAATGAGTTTATAGGCTTCATTTCTAAGTATAAGGTGCTAGGGCTTGCCGTAGCCTTCATTACAGGTGTATACGTTGGTCAAGTTGTACAATCACTCGTCAAAGACATATTAATGCCATTAATAGGGTTAGCGCTTCCAGGCGTTGGAAACTTATCCACTTTCAAGATAGCTGTCCCGCCAACAGCCTTAGATGTTGAAGGTAAGCCCATAGACCCAAATTGGACTGGACAACTATTTGGCATTGGAAATTTCCTCGTATCAATAATAACATTTGTGATAGTGGCTTTTGTCATATTTCTAATTGTCAAAATGACCAAGAGGTGGGGCATAGAGTAACCTTAAATACTGCACGTTCATTCTTTTTTTTTAAAAAAAAGAAAACAACTCAATGTACGCTTTAGAAGTCAAAAAGGACACTAAAAACCTTGAAAGAATTCTTAAAAGATGACATGAAGCCCAAGCTTAAGCCAAATTAGGAAAGGAAATATTGATTGAAACCCTAAAGTTCGGGTTATGATAAAGTGTAGGGATGGAATTTGAGCCTCCAGTTCTGGTAGTCCTCCCTGCTCATAAAGACTCTGCCGATAATTAAATTTCATAAATTAGCAAAACAGGAATTAGACATTACTTTATTTTCGGAAGAAGAATAGAAGAATGGATTTATCACCTTTAACCGTCAAAGCAGAGTTAAAGCTAAGTCCATTTTGCTTTTGGACATGAGCTGTTATGTTTAATGAAAAAGCTGAGATTTTACAATTACGACACTCACATAAATGAAAGACATATGCAGGAAAGAGTTAGTTATAATAAATTGCTTAAAACTTTTGGATAATGTTTTAGAACAAATTTCTTGACAACTTCATACGCCCATTTGGCGTTTTGCTCAGTTGGTTTGTAGCCCTCATGGACAACTCGATTTCTTAGATCTCGCAAAATTTCTAGGTCGGTGATGTTTTCAATGTTAAATCCTGAATTCCGTAGCATGTTTACTAGATTATCAAAGTAGACTTTCTTCTCTTTCCGTAAATCTTCGATTGGTTTCATTCCCTTTTTGTCGATTATCATTCTCTGTAGGGTTGTTATTACCGCTTCATAACATAAAGTAACTATGATGCCAGTTGAAGTTTTCCTACCTTTAAGGTATTGTTCAGCCTCTAACAGTTTTTCTTTGACATCAGTTAAATATGGATCAAGAAGCTCAACAACTTCTTCACGGGACGGTTGAAGCTCTTGTTTCATTGGTTTAATGTAATTCGCTCCTATACCTGCAGCGGGCTGTTCCAATATTTGATAAGTAAATTTGGTTGTTGTGCTTTGATGAGGCCCGCTCCTTTCCAGGAGCCTCACACCGCACATAACCTGAAGTTTCCTACCTCCAAGAACATTACATATGTTAGGAATTCTATTATAGAGTCTTAGCCGCCTAGCAACATCTCCCGCCGTAATTGTAATTTCCTTTTCTCCCCTATCCCGTGCCGGCTGAATATAGTTCTTAAACACAAACTCTCTGATAAAATCGGCTTGACTCATTTTGTCAGCCTATATTTAACATATTAAGCCTTCTATCTATTAAGTCTTATAGATAAATAGTGCAGAAGATTTTTTCAGTTTATGTAAGCCATTACAACGGAAATATTTATGAAAAGCAGTGTACTAATATTTTTAGGTTTTATGTCAAATAAATTGCTTGTAAATAGGGATAAAATCCTCAATTTCTTGAGGGCTAATTATGATAAAGGCTATTGTGATGATTGCTTGTCAGCGAGGTTAGAAATATACCCAAGGCAACAGGTTAACCAAATCTGTAGACAGCTATACGCCACGAAAAGCATTTTTAGGAATATTGGAACTTGTACAAGTTGTGGGAGAGACAAAATCATCAACATTGCCAAAGCACATATCCAAACCGAAGTAAAGTCTCAAGCTGTAATTAAAGAAAACCAGATTGTTCAAAATGTTAGTCATTGGGACAAAAGCCTAGAGTGGTTCTGGGAGGGAAACGTCCTAGAAAAAATAGTTGAATATATGATAAATGTTCGGATAGGAAAAATCGGGCCCGTAGCTCAGTATGGATGGAGCACCGGCCTCCGGAGCCGGAGGTCCCGGGTTCAAGTCCCGGCGGGCCCGCCAAAGAAGTTTGGCTTATTTTCACAAATAGGACTTATTTTTCTCTTCCGTTTTTCTGATTTAGAGCTGTTCTGGGGATTAACCTTGGCTATGTGGAGGTGAACTCTGAGTAGTGCGTTAAGGAGCTTTGTCTCAGATACGCTCCTTAACGACTAAGGTTTTATATTCTGGCTTAGGCATAAAAGTCTAATATCTTTAATGTTTTAAGGTTAAGCTGCTTGGTCATTTTGTATAGCAGCTTTTAATCATGATTATTGATATTGATATCAATATTAGGCTGTATATTAAGAGGATTAGCAGCGGCTTATCTGAGAGTGAGGATAGCTCATTAAGCCATTTATTCATGACTTCTAATCCCTCATAAGCAGTCATGTTAAAATCTGCTACACGCAATATAGCATTCCCTATCATATCTCGAGTAAGGGAGGTTGTAACAGCCTTTAACCCAAAAAGATAGAGCGATCCTAACGCACCCAGAACACCTAATGCTAAAATCACAAAGCCAAGTAATCGACACAATCTAGACACTGCTAAACACCATAAATTATTTGTCTCACTTTAAGAATTATTAATAATTTGTCTTAGTGAAAGCTGTATAGCCAGTATTTACTACGGCGCTTCAAATACCTCGACTATAATGACTGATATGCTCGCTTCTCCAAGCACTTTTACTTCATCTCGAGACGTCGTGGTTCTTCCGGTGTTAAAGAAGGGCAGTGAGGGCAAGGTTTACTTATTGTGGAAGGATCTCCATAAGCTCAGCGAATTCTACTTTGATGAGTGCGGTAGCAGCGGCTGGATGCCCAAAGTCAGCATCGCTTATGGAGAAATAATCGTAATTGTGTGTCCAAGCATTCTATACAGATTAGCCGACGTAGGAAAGCCCACTATAAGCGGCATTGAAGTCTTGTGTAACGAGACCTTAACAATTAAGGCCGAAGCCTACGACGAGCAGAGCGCTTTACATAAAGTCTTTCTCGTTTACAGCATAAACAACTCCCCGTGGAATTACAAGAAAATGGATATCGCAAGAAGGTACGTAATGGAGCCAGTTGGGGTATGGCTTGTGAGAAGAGCTCTATATTACTGAAGTATCGGTAGGGATCGGTAGAGTGGAGTTCTACGTGGTTGCTATAGATAACGTAGGAAACTACGAAGTAATGAACGTCTACAGACATAGAACTTTCTATGCGGAAACCTAATTCGACAAGCTTAAGCCCATTTTACTTGAAGCACTCAGACGTCGTTCACGGCGATGGACAGGATATAGTCGTAGCTCTAAACACCGACAGCGATACAAGTGGTAGTCGTTCATTTACGGATTAGCTGGCATTACACTAACTCTTAAATATTCCAATGCTCATACTAATCGTGTTAATGAAGAGTGACTAGGCAATGGAGTCTTTGAAGAGAAAGTTCTTAGAACTGCTGGAAAAGGACTTGGAGTTTCGCTATGCTGTGGCGGGTTACTTAGGGTTATCTGAGATACTCAAGAGACTCGACGTACTAGCTGAAGAGCAGATTAAGATAGCCAAAGAGCAGATGGAGCTTAGAAGAGAGCAGATAAGATTAGCCGAAGAACAAGTTAAACTTAGAGAGGAGCAGACAAGGATATGGGTTGAGATAGCTGGACTTAGAGAGGACTTCAACAGGATGAGAGAGGACTTTAACAGAATGTATAGGCAATTGGATATTAGGCTTACTAGGGTTGAGCGCACGTTAGAGAAGATAACATTAGATATTGGGGAGGAGGCTAGGATCATAGTTAAGTATAGGCTTAGAGAGATGGGCTACGATGTCGAAGTAGGCTCATTAATATTGCCGGAAGCTGAGATAAACATTTACGGAGTCTCGGATGAGATTTGCGTTGTAGGTGAAGCGTCCGTTAGAGCGTCTGCGAACATAATCGACAAGATAAATGATAGTCTCGAGAAGCTAAGAACTCAATACCCAGACAAGCTTAGATCGAAAATACTGAAGGTCGTTTACACTAGCCTAGCTATGCCAGACCTAATTGAGAGAGCCGAGAAGGAGGATATATGGGTTTTAAAGGCTACAGGCGATACAGTTAAGCCCAAAATTTACAGTTAAATCGACTTAATAGCCACGATTTACTTTCTAAATTTCAAAAATAGAAAGTTTAGCGAAGTTGACTTGAATTATGACTTTCAGAGTTACTTCCTCATCATCCATACATTGTAACTCACGATCAATCTCGATGCACTGTACATATTCGTGAAATAGGGAGTGGCTAAAAGCATTATTAATAGGTGGACTTCGTAATGTTTTATGGTGGGTGCGTTGAACCTCTCAACTGATAAGATTAGAGAAGCTTTCAAAGTCGTGTACCTTTCTAGAGAGAGGTATAGGACGACTAAAAGAGACTTGCAGAGCTCGCTGAGATTAGGCGCCTTAGCGAGGGAGCTTAGCAGCTCGTATTTAGAGGTGATTGAGTGGAAGGAGTGGAAGAGGGTCTTAGCGCTGAGGACCTAGCAGAAAAGCTCTATAAAGAATTTGAGAAAAGCATACTACCAAAGCTCTTAGAGATTCCAGAGGAGACCAAGAGGTACCTCTACTTCATGGCGTGGCTCAATGAGGAGCTAGAAAGGAGAGATCTAGGTCGAGTAATAGTAACCGGCGGATTTGCTGTCGAAGTGTATACGGGGAGAATGCACAGGACCATGGACGTCGACGTAATAGTAGAAGGCGTTAATGCCATCAAAGTGGTTGAAACCTTCCTCACAAAGTTCTCAGAGAGAATAGGTCGAGGCTACCTACCGAGGTATGAAGTTTTGCAGCTAAAGTCTATAGACATAGTGTCCCCGATCTATGGGAAGAAAGCTCAGCCGACGAAGCTGCTGGTGGAAGGGCTTAGCATCTACTTAGAGCCCGTGGAGGAGCTAATAATCACCTACTTAGCCGGCTGGAAGTACTGGAGTGCAACCGAGGATAGAGACAAAGCCCTCTGGTTATTCATAGCGTGGAGGGACAGACTAAACCATGACCATCTCGAGAAAAGATCTAGAGAAGAGAGAGTGGAAGACTACTTAGAGCTCTTGAAGAAGAATGCGAATAGAATTTAGAAAGGAGAAAGGTAGTTAACACTTCCTCAAGCAAGCCACCATCACATCTCTGGTCGTTACTATTAGCATGCGCACCTAGAAGCTCATAGCAGCCGTGATGAAACCTTGAAATCTGGGGGATCAGTCTCAATTTCACTAACCTATTGCGCCCCTTAGATTACAAAATCTCCCAATAGCTTTATGCTTCACTGACACTAACCATAGACTTTAAGCAACACATGCACTTAACTGATTCTATAATCGCGTGAGGTTTAATATCTAGACAGTCACCCTCAAATGAGCTATTTCCTCTTCACATCAAGGCTCTTTAAGCGCAAGTTGCCATGTTGAAACTTATCAGAGCTTCATTGTTTAGAGCCCAAGTTCATTGCTATTCTCCTTAGAAGCTCTTCCTCGCTCACATCTAACGCGTGAAGCCAAGTCTCTAACTGCCACTCGACCGGGATAACTGATATGCCCGCTTCTTCGAGCACTTTTACTTCATCTCTCGAGTTCTCGTAGTTCCACTTAGGCATTATGAACTTCTTAACCTTGACCCTCTTAGTCTTAATAGCCGCTATTATCTTACCTGCCCCTCTCCAACCTAGCCCCCCAACAGGACCAATCCTACCTTTGATGTCGGTTTTACCGGTCATTACGATTGATGGGCTTACCGACAACCCCGAAAGCTCTGATATCGCCGCTACACTAAGTGCAACTCCAAGACTTGGGCCTGAGACTCCTCCCCCTGGAATTCCCTCAAGGGGGCTTACTACTTGGAATCTGAAGTCGTAATCGCTTATATCGATGCCGAGCTTCTTATTCAAGTAAAGCTTTATGTAGTCCACAGCGTTTTGTGCACTTTCAATAACGCTCACGTCTTCGACGGTGGTCATAGGGCTGATTGCTACAGATTTTGCAGCTCCAGTTACTGTGACTTTACCGGTACCTTTACTAATCGCACACTCTACTATCAGTAGCATTCCTCTTCTACCTTGAGGATCTGTTGCAAGTCCTAGAGCTACTCCAGGTCCTTGAACCACCATGCTTTCTTGGGCATCCATGAGCTCCCTGTCGACCTCGTGCTCTAAAAGCTCTGCGGCCTTTTCGAAGTGATATAACCTTATCTTGTAAGACTCAGGTGTTATTCTTGATAATAAGTCCGCATCGATAGGCCCCATGAGTTCTCTTATCCTCTCTAAGTCCTCTTTGTAAACCTGGTACACCTCAACAAGTCTTATCTTGTCCCCTGCCTTCATAGCCTTAACGTATTCGCTTGCAGCTACGACCTCCTGGCTTCTCAACCTATTAGCTTCTCTTATTACTTCAGCTATGACCCTCGGTGAGACAACCCTAAACCTCTTAATTATGCTTAAAACTCCTTCGGGTGTAACCTCTTCGTGCAAGTGAAACATGTATTGCCTCAAATGTACTCTTACCACGTCAAGTCTTTCAGAGTCATTTCTAGGAAGCGGTACCTCGATTATGTAGGGCTCAAACCTGTTTAAGACAGCTTCATCTATTGCATCAAGCCTGTTAGTTGCAGCTATCACTATCACGTTTTCAAGAGGTTGCAAACCGTCGAGCTCCGTCAGTATTTGTGCTGTTAATCTATCGCTTACTGGATCTCCTCTCCTTTTATTAGCTATAACGTCAAATTCGTCAAAGAATATTATGCTTGGAGCATTTCTTCTAGCAAGCTGAAATAGGTCTTTAATGTTCTTCTCAGGGTCCCCAACCCATTTCGCATTCATAAGTAGTTGAGCTGCTGGAACGTAAAAGAACGTTGCATCACACTCTTTCGCTATGGCTTTTGACAAGTAAGTCTTACCACATCCTGGTTCTCCCCACAGCAAGAAGCCTTTGGGTGGAACCCAATTTAACTTACTGGCAAGTTCTGGTTTAAGGCTGAGAGATATGATCTTAAAGACCTTCTCTTTAATTCCAAAGAGCCCGCCTACGTCTTCATAACTTACAGCTGGCTTTACCTTGAGGACGGAGCTTAAGACCTCAGTACTCTTCTCCTGCTCCACGTAACCTCTTAGCTCCCTAGCTATAAGCTTGAAGTCATCTATGGTGACTTTGTATGAGAATTGCTCACTTCTTGGAGCACCTAGCATCCTAAACAGCTTCTCTCTTAATGGCTCAACCTTTCTTACTCTAACCTTGTTACAGGCATCTATGATGTCAAAGGGGGTGAGTTGAGTCTGCCTATAGGAGCTTACAGACCTTTCAAGCACAGTCATTACTTCTTCAGGGTCTAAGTACGTCCATCCATATTTCTTGAGCTCAGCTTTTAAGACGGCAAGTAACATTTCTCGAGTTATGTTTTGATCAAGATCTATTACGTATGCTCTTCTCCTGATGTCTTCTCTTATAGATTCAAACATGTTCGTAGCAGCTATGATCACTATCCTCTCATTGGTATTAATTACTCTATTAAGGTACTCTATGAAGACATCCTGAACTCTTACGTCTTCTCTATCAGCTCCATACAAAGGCTTATCAACCTTCATACCGATGCTATGGAATTCGTCAAAGAATATGACGCTTGGTGTGTCCTCAGCTCTCTTGAATACAATTGCAAGATTTCTTATCGATTGACCATATAGCGGATGAAATATCTCATCACTATTGACAACTATTGGCTGAACATTAATTCCCAACTTCAAACCATAAACTACAGCTTCTCTAAGACAAACCTCCGCTAACAAAGACTTTCCAGAACCTGTTGAGCCCTTTAAGATAAAGAACTTTGGAGGAGGTGCGCCTTTAAATAGCTCCTTCACAGTAGGGTCCTCTATCACATGATACGCTATAGCTGTCATTATTGTTTGAAACTCCTTATCTCTACCTATCAAATCGTCCTTGGTATTAGGGAACTTCTTGTTAAGTTCATGAAGTCTCTTCTTGAGCTTCTTTGGCGTTAACTTTGCATTCCTCCATCTCCTGTACTCTCTATTGGATAAGTATAGAGGGAGTGATAGGAGGGTCCTTAACTTAGGTCTTAAGAGCCACCAAGGTTTCTTCTCTTCAATCTCTCTCATCGATAAACTCATACCAGCCCCTCCAGTGAACAACTCCATACAATATGGCTAAACCAATAAACATGATAAGCGATATTATGAGGTTCCCAAGCTTAAGGTCTATTGAGAGTGTAGCGGCTAATGAGTACGCAAGCACACCAACAGTTATGAGAACCACAGCAGCACATGATAATGCAAAAGCGTAAAACATGTATCTTAGCACTAGGGCTATACTGTCATTAATGCTCCATCTACCAGTCTTTCTCACCTTCATGTCCTTGAGGTCGAGATAGGCGGTTAAGCCAAAGAGTAGTATGAAAACTGCATAGACCACAATCCCCCAAGGCTCCACAGACCATAAGCTGAGGGAAACAGGTATCTTACTAATAATAGATTGCGAGTCTATCTCTGACGTCAAGGGGATTACAAGCTTAAATGTTATGTTCCCTGGACAATGGTATGTATTAAGCCTTACCTCACCTTCCTGCGAATACTTTGTAAGTGTTAAGTTAAAGGATCCTATCGAAGAAAATAAGAGCTCGCACATGCTCCTCTTGTAGGTCGTTGGATTAATTATCGTAAGAGTTACAATGCTTCTAAAACCTTCACGAAATGCTTCCTCAACTTTAATTGAAACATCCGGCGGGATTAAGTAATTGAGAGTTACTACATAAGTTCCCTGAACCTTAATCATGAGGAGTTCCCCACTTCTAAGTACAACGTCGTCACTTATCGCAGTAATCATTGGTTCTTGTGCACATACCATTGTGAGGCTCATGAATATCAAGATTAGTGATGATGTGAACATGAAGCGTGATATCAAATCATTTATCCCCTTAATCTCACACTTGACGGGGCTCCATAAAAACTGTTCTTCAAGTCTTTCTAGTTCATTGCATCCTTTAAATGCAAGATAGTTGCTCTAAAACAGCTACTTCTTAGTTTCCTTTTCTCAAGAAACTTTCTTAGGACATCTTGCTTTTTAGTAAATCATCATTGCCAGGGAAACTTCATGCTAAATAATAGTTAGTTGAAAGATTTATTACCTTAGAAGAATCATTAAATAAACCTTAAAGTCAAAGCTAATAGTATGAAGTCGAGGTTTTAGCCATGAAAGTTCTTTCAACTCGTGAGAAGGTAGGTGCATTAAAAGAAATCGTAGGCCCTGAGAACGTCATAGACAGCAAGCCAGCTTTACTCATATATTCTAAGGATGCGAGCCCGATGAGAGGTAAGGTGCCCATAGCAGTTGTGAGACCATCATCTACGGAAGAGGTACAGAGGATAATCTTATGGGCTAACGAGACCAGGACTCCTCTATATCCTAGAAGCGGTGGCACAAGCTTGTGGGGAGCGATTCCCGTTGTTGAGGGAAGTGTCGTCGTAGACCTGTCAAGAATGAACAGAGTAATAAACATTGACGAAAGAAACCTTGTGTGCGTTGTTGAACCAGCCATTACCTTCGGAGAGCTGGAGAATATCTTAGCGAAGCGGGGGCTAAGGTTCATAATGAGCCCAGAAAACGGAATGGGGGCAACTGTCGGCGGAAACTTTGCAAGTCATGGAACTGGTTGGGGGGCTGGGCCTAACTTCTCAAATCAAGGAGATTGTGTGTTAGGCTGTAAAGTAGTCTTACCAACAGGAGAGATCCTTACAACTGGAAGTATGGCTAATCCAAACGCTCATGGACACTTCTATCGCTACGCTCTTGGCCACGACCTAACAGGGCTCTTCTGCGGCTCCGAAGGGACCCTTGGAATCATAACAGAGTTGGCGCTCAAAATCGAGGAGATGCCTGGAGCTCTGGGCTTTGCAACTTTTGGTTATGATGACCTAGAGGCTGCTGGAAAAGCACTGTACAGGGTGAGGAGGATGAGAATACCGACTATCTATGCTTACTTATCTACTAGCTGGACGCTCAACATGCTCTTCCCTGAGAAGGCTCCTTGGCCCCATACAATAAAGTTCGTAGTAGGGGCTAATACCAAAGAGATCATGGAAATCGAGCTTAACAGGTTAATGGATGCTGCAGGTAAAGATGGAACCTATCTAGGTCCTCAATTAGCTGAAGAGACTTGGAAGGAGAGGTATAGATGGGTAGGTCTCTTCGGCTACAAGCTTGGGATGAGAGCAGCCCTTCCGATGCACATACCCATAGGAGAAGTAGGATATTACCTCAAGGAGATAGAGAAGACCTCTCGCTATGTAAAGGATAGATATGGACTGAACGTTGGGGCAGGAGGCTTCATGTGCGATCGAAGTGTTGTAGTCATAGTAGTTACTTACTTCGATCCAAGCAGTAGGCAGGAAGCGGAGCTAGCAATAAAAGTCTGGAATGAAATTAAGAATAAGCTCTTTGAACTCGGAGCATGCCCCTATAGGATGGGGGCTCTATGGGCTGATCAGATGCCTAAGTTGGGACTTTACTATGAAGTCCTCAAGAAGCTCAAGAGGATTCTTGATCCGAACAACATAATGGCTCCCGGGATAATGGGTCTATGAGGGGGGATAAATGATGCTGGAGAATTATGCCAAGCAAATCTATCGGTGTGCTAGATGTGGTTGGTGTAGAACACCTGTCTTCGCTGATCGCGGGATACACAAGATATGCCCAGTATATGAGCATAATCCTAAAGGTCCGTGGGACTTCTTAACTGCTAGAGGCAGACTAGCCATGGCCCAGGGACTTTTAGAGGGAGAAATCGACATAACAGAGGACCTTGTTGAGGTAGTTTACAGCTGTACTCTGTGTGGTGCATGCCATGAAGTTTGCATAATACACCTTCCAGTTGTCATGGGGGTCTCTAATGTAGATGAACTAAACCAAGTAGAGATTTTTGAGGCTCTACGAGCCGAGATATTCAAGAGAAAGCCTAACCTGCTCTTAGAGAAGCATCGTCAAGTTAGCGTTAACATAGCCATGCATAAGAACCCTTATGGAGAACCTCACGAAAACCGATTTGCTTGGCTTCTAAGTAGCTATAAGCCAACTAAGAAAGGCGATGTAGTGTACTTCGCGGGTTGCACATCGCCTTATAGACATCCAGAGATATGCGAGAGTACCATCAGAGTACTGACTAGGGCAGGTATATCGCCAGCAGTAATTGATGAATGGTGTTGCGGATCGATTCTCCTAAGGACTGGTCAGTGGGACTACGTTGAGACTTTAGCTAAGCACAACTTAGAAGAATTGAAGAGGGTTGGGGCAAGGAGGGTCATTACTTCATGCGCTGGTTGCTACAGGACTCTAAAGCTCGATTACCCTGAAATTCTAGGTGAGAAGTGGGACTTCGAGGTTCTCCACTCGACCGAGCTTATTTGGGAGCTTATCGAGAAGGGATGGCTGAAGGTCATTGGGGGCGTTAACTGCAGAGTCACATATCACGATCCATGCCACTTAGGTAGGCATGCTGGGGTCTATGATCCTCCAAGAGAGATCATAAAGAGTGTCCCGGAAGTAGAGTTCGTAGAGATGACTCCGACAAGGCAATACGCGATCTGTTGTGGTGGTGGAGGAGGAGTAAAATCTGGCTTCAGCGAGCTAGCTTTAAGGATAGGAATAGCAACCGTTAAGAGAGCTGAGAGTGTAGACGCAGAGGTCTTAGTCTCTGCATGTCCATTTTGCAAGAGGAATCTGGTTGACGCAATAAACGCTGTAAATTCGAGGATCAAGTTCTACGATGTAATAGAGCTCTTAGCGAAGATGGTGTACAAGTAGGTGGTTCGATGCGATGCCTAGTAATAGGCGGAACAGGCTTCATAGGTTCTCACACAGTTCGTAAGCTTTTAAGTGAGAACGCTGACGTCATAGTTTTTAGTCGATCAAGCGATACCTCCAAGATAAGTGACATTAAGGATAAGGTGAAGATAGAGAGAGGCTCGATAACTGAGATAGATGAGGTCATAAGCGTAATTAAGAGGTACTGTGTGGACTATGTAATATACGTTGCTGCTGAGAGACCTCCTTGGACTCCGAAAAACGTTGTGAAGACTATGATTACAGGATTCTTAAATGTCTTGGAAGCCGTAAGATTAACTGATGTGAAGAGACTTGTTTGGGCTAGTTCGTATGCTCAACTAGGTCCACCACACCTCTACTCTCAAGTTAGGGTTGATGAAGATGCCCCAGTAAAGCCAATGGTAGGTCATGGAGTGAGCTACATCGTTAACGAGTTTAACGCTCAATATTATTGGGGAACCTACGGTCTAGATATCTTAGGGCTTAGGCTCGGCCTAGTCTTCGGTCCAGGACGCGATCGAATAGGCTTCATGGATATCCTTGTATTGCTCTTCGAGGACTCAGTGGCGGGGAGGAAGGTGCTAGTCACGAAGGCCGATACGAAACTAGTACTTCAGTATGTTAAGGAGGCTGCTAACGTATTGTGGTTCGGCTTAAACGTTAAACACCACAAATACTGTATTTACAATACATGCGACGAGGTCGTGACCTTAAGAGAGCTAGCTAGCTACGTTAAAGAATTAGTGCCAGAGGCACAAATTGAGGTAGAGCCGGGAGATGAGACACCGAGAGTTCTTGTTAATGCTAATAGAATCAGGGATGAACTACAATACAAGCAAAAGTATACAATAAGAGATGGAGTGACTGACTACATTAATCACCTAAAATTTCATCTGTGAGCATGAAGTTTTCGAGTAGCTTCACATACCTATCTTAAGAACTAGGTATATCACTTAACGATACAGCCCTTCAGCTGGGGAAAGACCTCTCCTCCATGATGTATTAAGCCTATCTCAGAATCTCTACCGTATTCACTAAGCACTTCTTCAATAGCTTTAACTATGGTATCGGCGTGAGTAAAGCTGAGTATCTCCTTATCCCTAATGCTAAGTTCCTCAGATATGCATATGCACTTGGTCTTTGCTAAGCACTTTTTATGAACGAAGAGGGTGCTCAATCCGATAAGGTCTTCTCCTTCGGCTTCCTTAAGCTTCTTTTCGATCTCTGTTAAGCTCATCTTAGTATACTTTTCAAATACTTTTCCATGCGTAGCTGATATTCCATCCGGGCAATCAGTGTACAAAACGACTGTACCGCCTTCCTTGACTCCTAATTGAGCATGAACTAACCCCTTTATAGCTTGCCAGTAGTCTAGGATTGCAGGGTACGAGTTAACTACTACCACATCAGCTAATCTCGGTATCTCTCTCTTATAGACTTCCTCAGCAACTGCAACCCCCTTTCTAAAAGCCTCTCTCATGTCACCTGCAACCACTTTGACCACCTCACCTCTTCCATTTAAGACCACGTTGACTATGAAGTCCAAGCCCACAGTCTCAGCGACCTCCTCCATCTCCATCCTTACCTCGTTGTAAGGATTTCCCAACAAATTCTCTGGACCGATGAGAGCTCCTAGGACATGAGTACGGGCAGTGGTGATCTCACCACATACACCTGGCTGAATTATCTTAGCCCCCCCACCATAACCAGCATATAGGTGCGGTATTATGCAGCCAACACCCACTATTAAGTCGGCTTCGTAGACAAGCTTATTGACGTATACTGGTATGCCGCTTCTGGTCTCACCGATGTAGACTAGCTTCTCCTTGTCCATCCACTCATGGTTCAATACTTCGACCCTTCTAACAACTTCTTCACCAACACATTTTACGATCTCTTCGGACTTCAAGTATCTATGTGTGCCTAAAGCTATCACTATCTTAATGTCAGAGTCGAGAATTCCAGCATGATTAAGCTCATCAAGAATCACTGGGAGTATTCTCTGTCTTGGCGTAGCCCTAGTAATATCGTCAACGACCACGACAGCTTTCATGCCTGGTCCTGCAATCTCACTTAATGGCTTGGACGCTATTGGCTTTCTAAGAGCTTCTTTAACCGCTCTAACTTCGTCAATTGGTGGGAGATCTTTGGGAGCAATTTCGTATACTATGTTTCTCCAATACCTCCGCTTAACCTCATCGATCTCCTCAAACCACCTTTCAAGAAACGTAGACCTCATAAAACTCCTTACCAACCTTAATAGCTTAATCCTATATTTTAATCTACACGCTAATTGACTTAAGCAAAACTCTAGACTCACATTTCAATCAAAGTGTAATCATAAAATGTAGGAAGTCTCAATTAATTAAGCCCTTTCATGGATTTTTGCAACGTAAGAATTATAGGTGCAGTAACTACAATTTATTAAGCGATCTACATGAACGGAGAAGCACTCATTAAGAAAGAGAAGAAGAAGGTCCCAATAGTTGAAGGTCTCTTCACTTGGCCCTCAGATAAACCAGCCCTCATAGCCGCCCGTTGTAAGAAGTGTGGTGCCATAGTCTTCCCAAAAGCTGCTTACTGCCCCAATCCAGATTGTGAGAAAGATCCTGGCAACATGGAGGTCATTGAACTAAGCCGTAGAGGCAAGCTGTGGAGCTGGACAATTCAACGATATTCTCCACCTCCACCATTCAAGATGGAGCCATTCAAGCCGTATGCTATAGGCTTAGTTGACTTACCAGAGGGAATAAGGGTTTTGGGAATGTTGGCTACGACTGAGAACTTAAGATGCGATATGGAGGTTGAATTAACTGTTGGCAAGCTATACGAAGATGGGGAGAACGAGTACATAACTTGGATGTGGAAACCAGTTGAAGATGTAAGTAAGAAGTAGGGGGATGTAGTATGGAGAGGGATGTTGCAATTATTGGAGTTGGAATGATACCGTGGGGAAGATACCCAGATCCTAAGAACCCGACAGCATACCCTGAAAGAACCATGCCAGAAATGGCTGTTGAAGCCATTAAGAGAGCACTTGAAGATGCCAAAATAAGCTGGCGTCAAGTGGAGGCTATGGTTGCTGGCGTCTACTTGTGGGTTAGTCAGCAAGCTGGAGTGCATGGCATACTAAGTGGGACTGCAATAGCCAACTTAATGGGTTATACGGGGATACCAATTGTTAGCGTAGCAAATGCTTGTGCCACTGGTCAGTCAATATTAAGAGAAGCTGTTCTAGCAGTTGCAAGCGGCGAGTGTGATATAGCACTTGCAGTAGCTGCTGATAAGTCAGCTTTCGGCTTCTTCAGGCCGCAATCAACAGATGCTAAGGCCGACATAGATTATATAAGGTTCGTCATGTGTGGAGAGACTAACCCCGCGTATTGGGCTATGGAGTGTAGGAGAAGGATGTATGAAGCTGGGACAACAGAAGAAGACTTAGCACTAGTTAAGGTCGTAACGAGCAAGCCAGCACCTCACAACCCCTATGCTAGGTATCAAAGAACCTTCACTCTAGAGGAGGTATTGAAGTCGCCGATGGTCTGTGATCCATTGAGGTTATTGATGATTTGCTCTACGAGCGATGGGGCTGCAGCCGTCGTTGTATGCGAGTACGAGAAGGCTAAGAAGATATGTAAGAAGCCAGTTTACATAAATGCAGTCACAGTTGGTACCCCATCATTCGGCGATCCAACTGTTAGACTTACCTATACGAGCTCATTTAAGAAGCCAGGAGTGCCAACGCTTAGCGAAAGTAGAAATGCTGTTCAAAGAGTTTACAAGATGGCTGGACTAACACCCGACAAGATAGATGTAATTGAACTGCCGGATAACAGTTCTTGGCATTACTTCGCGTACTTAGATTGCATATTGAACTTAGACCCAGGAGAGCCTGAGAAGATGTTGAGACAAGGCGACTTAGACCCCATAACTGGCAAAATACCTGTTTGTCCAAGTGGTGGTATTGGAGCATTTGGCGAAGCTGTTGTAGCTCAAGGTCTAGCTCAAGTATGTGAACTAGTTTGGCAGCTGCGTGGAGAAGCAGGTCAACGGCAAGTTAAGAAGGATCTAAGACATGCTCTAGCTCAAACTTATGGCTACGCAGGAAACAATGCTGCAACGATACTAAGTAAGGGCTGGTAAGCTCCTAACCCCCCTTTTTCTACTTTGTAATATCATGAAGAAATATAGTGAAGTGTAGAACTCTCCATTTGCACATTATCTACTTGGGTTATGTCACAAGCCAATTAGTTCTTAGAAAACTTTAAAATGAGAAATAACTTACACTCTATGGGTTTAAGGCATGGTAAGCCCACACTCAGCTCTTGTAGAAGCTTTAAGTAATATCGTAGGCTCAAAGTTCGTTAGCGATGACATTAACGTTAGACTGGCATATTCCAGGGATGCTAGCCCAGAGCCTCCCAGGGTTTGTGACGTAGTCGTAAGGCCATCCTCGACAGAGGAAGTTGCTGAAATAGTGAAGGTGGCTAATAGATTTAAAGTGCCCATAATCATTAGAGGTGGAGGAGCAGGCTTGGTTGGCCTTCCACCTGGAAGTGGTGGAATTACCATTGATATGACCAGGATGTCTAAGATAGTGGAACTGGACGAGACTTCCATGACCGTTACCGTTCAAGCTGGAATCAACTGGTCATTAATGACCTACGACCTCAAGAAGAAGGGATATCGAACACCATTCTACGGGCCCTTCAGTGGTGGTGCTGCAACCGTGGGCGGCTCGATAAGTAATGCCAGTGTTGGTCTTGGAAGTGCGAAATACGGCTCAGTTGCTGATATACTCGTTGGCCTTGAAGTTGTACTACCAACAGGCGATGTTATAAGGACCGGTTCGGGAGCTAACCCTTATGCTAAGAAGTTCACTAGGTGGGGGTTTGGTCCCGACACAACGGGCTTGTTCATTGGAGATCAAGGGGTATTCGGCATTAAAACCGAAGCGTCACTAAAGATAATCCCTTGGCCCGATGAGCAGGCATTTGGCAGTTATGTTTTTCAGGATCTTGAAAAAGCTTGCAGAGCAATGCATGAGCTTCAGTCAAAGCGTAGAGCGACCAATATAGCGCTCTTAGAACCTGACTTTAATAGAATCTTTGGTAAGGCTGGCTTTAGAGGGCTAGCTGATGCACCTTTCTCCGTACACATACATGTGGAAGGTTATAGTAAAGATGAAGTTGAGAAGCATAAAGCACTCATAGACGACATAATGAAGAAGCACGATGGTCAAGAGGTCCCCCCTGACTTCCCAATTTGGAATTTCACAAGACCTTGGGAATGGCAACCTAGAACAGGTCCCCTCGGACAGGCGTGGATAACAGCCTGCTACAAGGTTCCAATATTGGACTACCCAGCTCATAGAGACTTGTGGTATAGGGTGTTAGACAAGTACAGAGAAGTGATGAAGGAAAAGAGGATAGACTTCTACGTAGCCTCACTAGTAGTTGAGAACGCTCTTGACCCAATGAACGTGTTGTACTGGTTTGATAAAGATGAAGAAGCTAGAGAATGGGTGAGGAAGATATGGAGGGACTTAATAGAGAACGAAATAAGATACGGAGCAATACATTATTGGCTCGGTAAGGTCATAGGTGAAAGAGTAGCAAGAGCATATACAGGTGTATATTTCGACTTCTTGAGGTCTCTCAAGAGGACCTTGGATCCTAACAACATCTTGAACCCAGGTCTCTTATTGTTATAGAAACTGGAGGTGTAGGTATGTCTGAGTTGTTTGTGAAGAGTTACATAGACGAAATATATAGATGTATCAGGTGTGGTTACTGCCGTGATTTTGCGAGGTACAGAGATGCTGCCTACAAAGTATGTCCACTACGAGAGGCTGACACGACACCTGGCTTCGAACCATACTCTGCCAGGGGTCGGTTAATGCTACTAAGATTTGTTATTGAAGGGAAGCTTCAACTCAACGAGAAGCTGGCAGAACTCTTCTACACCTGTCCAACTTGTAGGAACTGCTGGGACAAGTGTTACGTAGCTCAGACGAGACTTGAAGGCAAATACATGCTCAATACAGTTGAAATCTACGAGGCCTTTCGGCACGATCTGTTTAAAGCAGGCCTCATAAGTCCAAGGCATAAAGAGATATTAGAATGGACTGAGAAAGAGCATAATCCATACCTCGAGAAGCACGAAGACAGAGTAAAATGGCTCCCTGAAGACGTGAAGCAACCTCCAAGTAGAGGCGATGTAGTGTACTTCGTTGGTTGTACGTCTTCGTATAGACAAAAGAACATTGCTTCTGCGACATTGAGGTTACTCCAAAAAGTGGGAATAAATGTCGCTTTACTATATGGAGATGAGTGGTGCTGCGGCTCTCCAATGATTAGGATAGGTCATAGAGAGCTAGCAAGAAAGCTGGCTGAGCATAACATAAATGCGATAAAGAATGCTGGGGCCAAAACGGTTGTGTTTTCATGTGCTGGCTGTTACAGAGCATTTAAGATTGACTACCAAGAACTAGGGCTACAACCCCCATTCGAATTAAGGCATGCGATCGATCTAGCTCTTCAATTAATAAATGAAGGTAAGCTCTCTATAAAGAAGGAGTTTAAGCACAAGGTCACTTATCATGATCCATGCCATACTGGTAGGCACTTGGTGCATATGAGGGCTGAGATATTCGAACAGCCAAGAGAAGTACTCAAGAGGATACCAGGTCTAGAGTTTATTGAAATGGAGAGGGTTAGGAGGAATTCTTGGTGTTGTGGTGCTGGTGGGGGTCTTAGGTCTTACAACCCTCAAGTTTCATTAACGTTAGCTAAGAATAGGCTTAGGGAGGCTGAAGGAACAGGTGCTGACATAATTACGTCGATATGTCCATTCTGTTACAGGAACCTAAGCGATGCCATACAAATGACGGACTCCCACATGAAAATGTATGACCTAATGGAGATTCTCGACATGGTAACAGAGTAGTATCATCCTTTACCTTCCTTTTTTACCTCTAAGAGCCATCAACTTTTTAGGTTATTGGAAGCGTTAAGCATTTATATGCGATTTTGAGCACCCACTAAGCGGTGTCTGTTGTGCCGAGCAAATATAAGATAGTAGTTGTGCCCGGTGATGGCATTGGACGAGAAGTGACACCGGAAGCAGTAAAGGTTCTTAAAGCCTGCGAAGAAGTTATCACCGGATTGAACTTTGAGTTTATAGAGTTTGAAGCAGGGGCTATGTACTATCTAAAGAATTTAAAAGAAGAGTATCCACCCGAGCTGCTGCCAACATGCAGAGAGAGTCATGGCATCATATTTGGAGCTGTTGGCTGGCAGGATGCTAGATGGCCTGATGGCACTTATGCCGGCGCTAAACTCATATTCGATGTGAGGTTTGGCTTAGATCTTTACGCTAATGTTAGGCCTTGTAGGCTCTACCCCAATGTACCAACACCAATCAAGAAAGAGCCAAAGGATGTAAACATGGTCATAATAAGAGAGAACACCGAATGTCTCTATCAAGGCATAGGAGGTAGACTCAATAGAGGGGGAGAATCAGAGTTAGCCATAGATGTGAGAGTTTTAACACGAAAGGGTTGCGAGAGGGTCATAAGGTACGCTTTTGAACTTGCAAGATCACTACCTCATGGAGCTCCAGTTGACGGTAAGAAGAGGGTCACGTGTATAGATAAGAGCAATGTATTGAAGGGTTGCGTTTTTTGGAGAGAAGTATTCAACAAGGTAGGTCAAGAATATCCAGACATAGAGAAGGACTACGCATACGTAGACGCTTGGACTCAGTGGGCCATTAGGAGACCTGAATGGTACAACGTCTGCGTTACCTCAAACATGTTCGGCGACATAATAACAGACCTTGCAGCAGCTATACAAGGAGGGCTCGGACTTGCCCCTAGCATTCAAGTAGGGGACAAATTAGCTATGGCTGAGCCAGTGCATGGTTCAGCACCCAAGTATTACGGTAAAAGAGTTGCTAATCCTCTTGCATCAATCCTGTCAGTGATGTGGCTCATGAGGTACTTCCAGACGAAGTACCAAGATAAAGCTGCTGCTGAGGCTGCTACTAGAATAGAGACTGCGGTCATAGAATTGCTTGAGGAAGGCAAAGTCCTCCCGCGAGATCTTGGCGGCTCAGCTCGCACAGATGAAGTTGGAGACGAGATAGCTAGAAAGGTAAAAGGCATACAAGTAACTATTTAAAGTCAGGATCTTGCGATCCTTATTTATTTTGATTTTCATCCATAAGAACAATATCACAATCTTTTTTAATGGATTTCCATAAATAATCGCATAGCTCTTCAACATGCAGGATTTATCCATGTCTCCAACATTGCCTTATAGAAGTCTCTTCGTATAGAATTAAGATGGATCATCTGAATATTAAGTACATGTATGCAATTATTTTTAAGCAAAGGTTTGGTCGATGTTATGAAGGTTAGTTATTACCCGCTAGTTAAGGTTATTTGAAAAACTTTTTGTAGAGTAACCTAGATAATAGCTTCTTGGTGTTTGTTCATGACTAAGAACTACGAGCTAATTAAGACGGACGTCTTAATTATAGGTGCTGGCGGAGCAGGGACACGAGCAGCCATCGAGGCTAAGCGTAGAGGAGTTGATGTTGTGCTAGTAGCCAAGGGAGGATTTCCCTCTGGCTGTACTCCAAAAGCTATGGGGGGCTATCAAGCTGCTTACTTACCTCAAGACAACCCAGAAATGCACTTCAAAGACACGGTGATTGGTGGAGTCTACATAAACGATCAGAAGCTAGTCAAGATCATGGCGTACGAAGCTCTACAGAGACTTAAGGAGCTCGAAGAGATGGGCACAGAATTCATCAAGGATGAATCTGGAAACTACAGGATAATACATGCTTCGGGGACTTCTTGTCCAAGAAATTTCGTAGCTGTCGCCGGAGAGTTCATGAGAGGGCTGCTGAAGGAAGCACGAAGTATCGGGGTTCAGGTTTACTCTAACGTCTTCGTAATAGATCTGCTTAAGAGTGGAGACTCTGTTGTAGGAGCTGTAGGCTTAGATCTGAGGACCGGGGATTTCTATGCCTTTAAGGCTAAGTCGACAGTACTAGCTTCTGGCGGTTTAGGGAACATGTATTCGCTGACCTCGAATCCACCTGACGTAACTGGAGATGGATATGCAATGGCTTATAGAGCTGGAGCGGAACTTATAGACATGGAGTTCATACAGTGGATGACTTGTGTAATTCATCCACCAAGTTTAAGGGGCTTTCCACCACCATATGACGGTTGGGTTGCTCACGGAGCTAGGTTCTACAACGCTTTGTGTGAAAGATACATGAAGAAGTATGATCGTGAAAAACTGGAGAACGTAACTAGAGATGTTGTATGCATAACGGCTTACAAAGAAATAAAGGCTGGCAAAGCTACTCCACGTGGGGGTCTCTACATGGATCTTTCCGGAGTTCCAGAGCATATAGTGAAAGCTTGGGAAAAAGTTTGGAAAGCTTACCAGACTCTAGGCATAGACATAACATGGCAACCGATCGAGTGGGCTCCAGGAGTTCATCATTGTATGGGTGGTGTCAGAATAAATGAGAGGTGTGAGTCATCGATAGCAGGACTATACGCAGCTGGTGAGGCTGCTGGTGGAGTGCATGGGGCAAATAGAGTTGGCGGGAATGCTCTGACTGACACGCAAGTCTTTGGAGCTAGAGCTGGTGCTTATGCTGCTGAAAGAGCTCGAATGATTGGCGATGTCGAAGTCCACGAGGAGCATGTGGAAGCATGCATCAAGATGGTCGACGAAATATATGAGAGGAAGGAAGGGGTATCTGCATCACAAGTTAAGTCGAAGATACAAAAGATGATGGATGATTACGTTGGCGTTGTAAAGACCGGTGACAATCTTAAAAAAGCGTTGGCCGAGCTAGAGTACATAGAAGTCAACGAGTTACCAAGAATATATCTTGGCGAGGAGAGAAGTCATCAAGCACTTATTAACGCTTTAGAGACGATAAATATGATATGCACAGGCAAAATCGTGGCAACAGCAGCACTCCATAGGACCGAGAGCAGGGGAGCACACTATAGGGAAGATTACCCTGAGAGGGATGATGTTCATTGGCTCAAGCATGTGATAATAAAGTCCGAAGCAAGTCGTATGATTGTGAAGACCATACCAGTAGAACTGATGGAGCTTAGACCCTAGCTGCTCTTAACAAATAATGTAGAGGACAATAGTAATAGCTGCAACAACCTTGCATGAACAATTTAGTATCTTATGGACCGCATCAGTGAATAGCGAAATCGAGTAGGATAGAACATTTGATAAAGCATATTTCAACTTGTTCAGCTCATCACAACATTAAGCCACACGGACATAACCACAACATTTTTTAGATAGCGAATAAATAACCTCCACCTCATCTACTATGCTTAAAGCTTAACACATTAACTACAACGAAGGCTTTATCTAAGTCAAGTCTTGAGTCTCATTAGACGAATTAAGTCCATCGTGATTGCTGTCGCTAGTGCTGTCCACAGCCGAGCTTAAGAAGATGCTTTGGATCTTACTTAAAGAAGATGAAAAGTTTAGGTATGCTATTACAGGTCTCACGGACCTTGAAGAATTAATTAAGCTTAATAGAGGTTAAGAAGGCAATTGCCGGGCATAGTAAAGCCATAGAATCCCTACGAGATACAGTCATTGATCACACTAGAGCTATTGAGTTCTTGCAAGGACTGTTGTTGAGCATAACATCACCATTAAGTCTCTAGAAAGAAATCATTCTTCAAGGTGAAGATATTAAGGGCCTTACAGGAACCATAGCAGCCAATCGGTAAGTAGAGGGTATGGAGTCGTTACTGAGGAAGCGCTTAGATAAGCAGTGAAGTACTTATTGAAGATTTACTGAAGACGTATGCTGTTAGGAGGGTGGATTTACTACGATAGCAATGGTGTTGTTTACGGAAGCCCATCAGTATGAAAGTCAATGTTCTCGTTAGGAATCAAGAGCATAAATAGAGTGCAGGATCCATGCTGGAAGAAGTGTATGGAGCTGAGCTACATAGAATAGGAGCTTTATACAATAAGGTCACAAACGTTAAACCTAAGCTTCTCTTAATCACAGTAACGATAGATAAAGGAGCCCTCGAATATCTGGGGAGCTTGAAGTAGAGGTTAGAAGTGGAGAAGTCGTATGATTTTAAGCGAATTTTTGATAAGCTCTTCACCTACTCATTCAACAACTCCAAGTGCTCCTTAAGCATTTCCAGTACGCAAGTGAAGTTTTATTATTCGCCTACTAGGGTAAGCTCTTTATCTTTCGTAAGGACTACTAAAAGGGCAAGTGCTGAAGTAATTAGTGATATTAGCCCAGTAATTCGTAGTATGTTTTCTATGTTCACAGTTTTCGAAGTGACTTCAAAGATGTAGTGCACCATGTAGTCAGTGACTGAAACACGGTTTTGACCTATGAGAACCACTTGAGTCTTCAGCTCGCCTATGCCATAGCTTAAGAAGCCATCTAAGTCGTAACTACCAGTAAAGCTAATCATTAAAACATCCACGATAACTCGGCGTTTCTCAATACTCATGAATACCCTATCGTGCCAGTTATCTATCTTCAATTCCTTACCAGCTTTAGCTTCATCGTATAGCAGGTCTGCTGCATACAACCTATTCAATAGGATTCGTGTTTCACTTTTCGGTATAGCGCTGAGCTGCCTTTCAATATTAGATTTTTGTACTCCCACGTAGTCGATGTACTGTGCTCCCTCGAATGTATAGTGTAACGTGATTGCCTTAAGGCCTTCTTCAACGAGTAAGCCAGATGAAGCATAAGCTGCACCGGCGAGGAGTGAAGTTAATAGTAGAGCGACTACGATCTTAGTCCCTCGACTTAAACCTCTAATGCTTCTAGAAGTCTCTGTAAATGCTACATGCGTGCTAAGCCGTCCTAGTTCTTCTAAGAGTTTCAATCGAGAAATGCTACCCTCGCTTCTAACCTTAAACATGGGGAGCAGTGCTATTCCAGCTACGAATCCTCCAGCGTGAGCGAAGAATGCTATGCCACCTATCTTCGCGTATCCGTAGGCTACTTGCATCGCAAACCACATGATTAAGAAATAGGCTGCTCTCATTCTGAGGAAGACTGGAATTATGAAGAAGAACCAGCCTACAAAGAGCGTTGTGCCTGGGAATAATATCAAGTAAGCACCTAAAATCCCGCTAATAGCTCCTGAAGCACCAATGGCTGGGATTGTGTAAGCTGATGCTCCCCCGATGAAACTGAAAGCTGTGTGGAAGAGAGCTGCTAGTACCCCGGACGCTAAGTACAAAGCTAGAAACCTCCACTTGCCCAATGCCTCCTCAATTGCTCTACCAAATATGTAGAGAAAGTACATGTTGAAGAGTATGTGGAAAATATCTGCATGCAAGAACATCGATGAAAGCAACCTGTAGAGCTGATCTAATGCTTCAAGCATAGATGGTATATAGCCTCCGAGGATGATCCAACGACTGCTTATCGTCAAAAAGCTGTTTTCATATGAAGTTAAGAGGTAAACTATCGTGTTGGTGACTATGAGACCTAAAGTCATCACAGGCCTTACCGTTGGTCGAGTCGTATAGCCTATTGGTAGGCCAAAGCCTCTTAAACAGGACATTGATTAGACCTCTAACCTCTTAATTGACTTTAGAACTAGAATAACTTGTCGTCCCCATGATCCAATGGATTATGATATGTCACTTAAGTGACATTAGGTCAAAACGTGGCAGCGTATAACTTGAAAATCACTAAACCGAAAAGCTATATTAGTCATCGTCTACATCATGGTACTATAAGTTATGAAGCTTAAAGCGACGTCAGAGTCGCGGTTTTCTTCATTAACCAGGTGGGGACAATATCGTCTTTCATCATTCTCAGCTTACACTAGACATTATCAGCTCTTAAATAGTGATCAGAGGACTTAAGCTCTACAATAATGGTTGTAAGCATCGATGAAGGGATAGCTCTTATTCTAGCTCAAAGACTTTATAGAAGAATCTTTAGGTAAGAGTGTGAAGCAAAGGCGGTGAAATGGTTGGCTCTTTTGGTCGGCATATTATTCAACGTCCCTGTAAGACCTAAGAAAGGTGAAGATGCGGATTACTTAGCTGAGGTCAATGTGCTAGATCAAGTGAAGGCAGTTGAAGAAGCTCTAGTAAGGCTTGGCTTTAACTATCAGCTCTTTCCACTTAGAGATGACATAGGGGAGATTATAAAGTCGTTGAGGGCCCATAAGCCTGATGTAGTCATAAACCTCTCTGAAGGGTATATGGGCGATAGCAGCCTTGAAATGCACGCAGCATCAATATTAGAGATGCTGAGAATACCCTACACAGGGTCTACACCGTTAACTCTCGGTTTATGTCAAGATAAGGGTCTAGCTAAGGATGTTCTTAGAGCTAATGGCATACCAACACCAAAGTATCGAGTAATGAAAGTCTTTGAGCCCCCAGAGGGATTAAGCTTTCCACTTATAGTTAAGCCTTTGAGAGAGGATGCTAGCATAGGGATTACTAAGGATAGCTTTGTTAGAAACCTTGCAGAGCTAGAGAGACAAGTGAAGTATGTAATTAGCACTTATGAGCAGCCAGCTCTAGTCGAAGAGTACATCAGTGGAAGAGAGTTTAACGTCTCTATATTAGGCAACGATGAACTTGTTGTTCTACCGATTTCAGAGATAGTTTTTGAATATGATGAAGACCCTAAAATAGTCGGCTACAAGGCTAAGTGGTTTAAAGATAGTGAAGAATATGTGAAGACCAAGCCCCTCTGCCCTGCTAAGATAGATGCCCCCCTCAAGAGCACGATTGAGGAGATAGCTATCAGAGCATATAGAGCCTTAAAGTGTAGAGATTACGCGAGGATCGATGTACGCTTAGACGCTAGAACTGGGATGCCGTACGTCCTCGAGGTTAATCCTAACCCAGACATATCGCCAGATTCAGGCTTCGTACGCTCATTGAGAGCTGCTAGAATATCTTTTGAAGAATTTGTAGAGATGATAATAAGCTTCGCACTTAAGAGAGCGAAGCAAAATCCTAGACAGCATTGAGAAGTGATCTTCTCACGGTATCTTTACCAGAGACTTATTCTTAAACAATTGCTGCATGCCGTATCTCTTTAAGGCTTGCCATAGAATGGTGCATATCAGCTCATCGTACGTAAAGCCTAGAGCTCTCGCAGCTTCTGGTAAGCATGAGTGAGCCCTTGGATCCGGAATTAAGCCAGGTAGAGGATTAACCTCTAAAACCCTTGGCACTCCGTCCTTATCTAACCTCATATCTATACGACAAAGATCTCTACAGTTTAAAACGTTAAAGGTCTTAATTGCGATCTCCTCCACTTCCCTCTTTAAGTCACTTGGTATCCTCGCCGGGCACTCGAATATGTCTAATGGTCTTTCAGGCGTATCCCAAACCCACTTAGCCTCGTAAGAGTATATTGGATTTGCACCGTTTGGTAGCCTCTCAAGGTGTATCTCTACGATTGGTAGTACAACTGGCTCCTCGTTACCTATTAGCCCAACTGTGAACTCTCTTCCAGGCATGAATTCTTCGACTATAGCTGGCTGATTGTAGGTCTTGATAACCCATGAGACCTGTCTCCTCAAGCTATATTCATCTCTCACTAACGAGCTGTTTCTAATACCCTTGCTAGAGCCTTCAAGTAGCGGCTTAACTACTAGTGGAAACTCCAGTTCTCCACTTAACTTCTCATCTGGTCGTTTAAAGACCTGGAATTTTGGTGATGGAACTCCGTAGGCGCTAAGAACCTTGTGGGTCAAGGCCTTATCTAGGCATATAGCTAAAGTCGATGAACTAGAGCCCGTATAAGGTATTCCAAGCATCTCTAGTATTGCTGGGATATGTGATTCTCTGCTCTCACCACGTAGACCTTCAGCGATGTTGAAGACTATATCAGGTCTACATCTGCATAGCTTAATGTATGCCTCCTCGTTAGCCTCTATCTTTATTACCTTGCATCCGCCCTTCCTTAAGGCCGAAGCGATGGCATCAACGGTGCTCTCGTCGTCGTATTCTACATAGTAGTCCTCTGGCAAGCTATTGTCCTCAACTTTCCTTCTAAGATTGTACGTTAAGCCAACTCTAAGAGTCATGGCAATCCCTTTCTATCTTTGCTTCTAATGTACGGCTATCAACCCCTTCATGTGTGGTCGCGCTTGTGGATAAACGAATATCTTCCCCTCGTAGTTCCTTAAAACGACTTTCTCATCATCAATTGAGATTATGTAGTTCGGCTCGATGGGTATCTTACCTCCTCCGCCCGGTGCATCAATAACGAAGCGTGGCACAGCTAATCCAGAGGTCCAGCCAATTAGAGACTCTATTATTTTGATGCCAACTTCAACCCTAGTCCTGAAGTGAGATGCTCCCTTCACTGGATCCATTTGGAAGAGATAGTAGGGTCTAACGCGCATCTTAAGCAACTTCTGACAGAGCTCCTTCATTACCTCTGGACTATCGTTAACCCCTTTTAATAGGACGGATTGGTTTCCAAGTGGTATACCTGCATCAGCTAGCAATCCACATGCTCTCTCAGATTCCTCTGTTATCTCACGTGGATGCTCAAAGTGTACGTTCACGTATAATGGGTGATACTTCTTAAGAATGTTGCATAGCTTTGGTGTTATCCTCTGAGGTAGCGTACATGGAACTCTCGTACCTATCCTTATGATCTCAACGTGAGGTATCTCGCGTAACTTCTTTAGCAGGAACTCTATCTTCTCATCTGGAAGCATGAATGGGTCTCCACCAGATAGAAGTACATCTCTAATCTTTGGTTTCTCACGAACGTAGCTTATTTGCGCCAAGTAGATTTCATCAGTATAACTTACCTCTGGTCTACCAACCTTCCTTTTCCTCGTGCAAAATCTGCAATAGGTAGCGCAACTATTTGAAACACACATTAAAACCCTATCTGGGTACCTATGCACTAAGCCTGGTACTGGGCTCATAACCTCCTCGCTTAGTGGATCCTCATAGCCGTAGAGGTCTTGGAGCTCAAGAGGACTTGGTATGCACTGCTTCCATATTGGATCTTCAACCTCCTCTATGAGGTTAAAGTAGTACCTAGAAATGAACATCGGATAGACTTCTGCAACTTTTTTAATGGGCTTTATGTCGACATCGAATCTCTCGAGGATTTGCTCTGGTCTGGTTATGCTTTCTTTGAGAATGCTTTTCCAATCTTCATCCATAAATGCTTCGCGCTCGCAATGTACCAAAGCTTAGGTCGCTTAAGCTCTGACTATTTAAAGTTTTCTATTGGAAATCTTGGTTCTTTAGGAACCCCTAGGTCTTCATTTAAAGGCTTAGTAAATAGACGTACTCATTATGACGTGAACCGTCCTTAAACTCCCTACTCCTTCTAACATACTCTAACTTGAACTTTAATTTTTCAGCCACTCGCCTCATAGCAATGTTCTCCTCTAAAGTTTCGATGATGAGCTTCTTGGCGCCTAGCTCTTTAGCCAGCTCTATAGCTTTCTTCACTAGCTTCGTTGCTATACCTTTCTTCCGGTAATCTGGATGAACACTTACCCCTATGCTCCTCACGTGCTCCTCATACTCAACCATTCGCCATAAAGCTAGGAAACCAACTATACGACCATTAACTCTAGCAACTAATACCTCAACTTTATTGTTATTCTGTAAATCCTGAAAGAACTTCTTGTAGTCTTTGAACTCCTTATCAAAATCCTCGTAGGCATAGTCTGGAAGCCACTTTCTAACATCCGGATGCAACTCGATACTAACTATAGCTTTAATATCCTCGTCTTTTAGTGGATTATGCTTGACATTAATTATCTCCAACTCCAAGTTATCACCTAAGAATTGTTGCAAGCAAGCTTCTTCCTCCAAAATTTCCCCTCACATCAACGAATGATCTTAAGGCACACACATTAGTACTGACAACACCATCAATAGCTCGCACATTAATAAGTTAGGGTACATAAAAGCATTATCGTGTTAGCTAACTTAAACTTCAATGACCAGCTTTAAAAATGTCTTGGAAGAATGATGTAACCGTATCACTCACTTCGTCCTCGTAGCCAAACCAGAAGTGATCTGCTCCCTTGACTAAAATGAGTTTCTTCGGCTCAGCTATCATGCCGACTACTTCCTCGATAGTGGCACTCACAAACTCGTCTTGATCGCCCCAAACAATTAGCTTTGGTTTACGAATGTACCTAAGATTATCGAAGTTGTAGAAGGCGAATGGAGGAGATATTAAGGCTAAAGCCTTAACTCTAGGATCCTCTGCTGCACGAGAAGCTACGTAAGCTCCGAAAGAGTAGCCTGCGATGCCAAACAACTTAAGGGCTTGTGGGTCAATGGTTTCTAGGAAGTTGAGGGCTGCTTTCACGTCCATTACTTCACTAACCCCTCCATCGTAGACCCCCTCACTGAATCCTACTCCTCTAAAGTTGAAGCGAAGTGTGATGAGACCTGAGCTCTCTAACTTTCTACATAGCTTCTCAACCATGATGTTGTACATGGATCCACCATAGAGAGGATGAGGGTGGCAGACCACTATAGCTGGCACTCTTCCCTTAACTTCAGAGGGAAGGTGGAGGATGCCTTCAAGAACTAGATATCCACTCTTGAAGCTAACTCTCCTCTCCATCCTAGAACCTCCACGAAGAGCTATATGGGGTCAAGTTCTCATAAATTAACTTAGCTATCTAAGCTATCACTTATGCGTGATATGAAGCTTCCTACGATGATCTAGTGCTCCAAAGTAGTCTACTTCATCATTCTAGTTATTAAAGCCGTACCATTTTGGTAAATCGGAAGTGTGAGCATAGAGGAAGAGCTAAAGTTTTCTGATCATAATAATAAGTAGAGATGGGGTTTAGAAAATGAAGAGAAAGGAGGTAGTAGGTCTAGTAGTGTCGCTAGTGCTTTTAGTATTGCTTCTAGTGCCTTACTCCATTCCTCTTTCACCATACAGACTCCTTACCCTTACAGATCCTACTTCAGGTGTATGGGTAAATGCTGTGGTTGCTAAGCTTCCAGCCGATAAGAGGGTTGTGATACCTGGCTTAACAAGTCAAGTGATAATCGTGATTGACAGGTATGGAGTTCCACACATATTTGCAGATTCAGATAAGGACCTTGCTTTTGCTATTGGATATATACATGCAAATGACAGGCTCTGGCAAATGGATCTTCAAAGGAGGCTAGTGGAAGGCCGATTATCCGAGATATTTGGTAGCATAGCTTACGACGTAGACTTGTTCCAAAGAATTATTGGGTTGCATAGAGGTGCTGAAGCCAGTCTCCAACTAATTAAGGCTAAACATCCTGAACTATACGAATTATTGGAGGCGTATTGTAGTGGCGTAAATAAGGCGATTGAAGAAATGAAGGCAAGCAAAGGACTTCCAGTAGAGTTTAAGCTATTAGGGTATGAGCCAGAACCTTGGACACCACTAAACGTTTTTGAGATAGCAAGGCTTATTGCTTGGGGGTTAACGGGGACCTTCGCTGACATCGAGCTCTACTTGCTGTACTCAAGACTTGGAGACAAAGTCTGGGAGCTTATTCCTCTCGATCGATATTTAGAGACATATATCGTGAAACCTGGTCACAAAGTTGTTCTTGGCAATTACTCGGAACTTGCTGGAAGGCTTGTTGCACTACCTATACACATGAACAGCAAAGACGTGATGTCAATACTTGAGTGGAAGAGATCTGTGGATGCCTGGATGCCACCTATAATTGACGCCTTTGCATCGAACAATTGGGTGATTAGTAGAGCTTTAACTGATACTGGCAAGCCAATCTTATGCAACGATCCACACCTACAGTTAACTGTACCACCTGTATGGTACGAACTTCATTATGCTGTTAGAAGCGGTGGCGAGCTCTTCATTGTTAGAGGAGTTACTTTTCCAGGTATCCCGCTTGTGGTTATAGGAAGCAACCAATACGTTGGCTGGGGCTTCACGAACGTCATGGCCGATCAAATAGACTTCTACTACTATGAGTGGGCAAATGAAACCCATTACTGGTACAAGGGCGAGCTTCGCAAGATAGATCGGAGGAAGGAGGTCATAAGGGTCAAGACTGATGGAGGCTACGAAGAGAGATCGATTTACATAAACTTCACGGTTCACGGTCCCTTAATAGAGAGGGGAGGAGCACGATTTGCTATGTGCTGGATTGGCCATAAAGGGACAACGGAGGCTGTTGCTATCTGGAAGTATTCACGTGCACGCAACATTAGTGAATTCTTCGATGCGATGAACTACTTCCAAACACCTCCACAGAACCACGTGGTTGCAGACATTTACGGCAACATAGGGTGGAGGGCATGCGGTAAATATCCCAACAGAACGTATCCTAACGGAACAAATGCTGTAGCACTTAACCCACTACTACCTCGACTTCCAATAAATGGCAGTGCACTCGACGTTGTTGAGTGGAACGAGGAAGACTGGATAGAGCCGTGGGAGGCTCCTCAACTATTGAATCCACCATGGGGGTACGTGGTGACAGCCAACAACAAACTAGCTTCTGTAAGCGATTATCCATTCATCTACGACGTTGCTTGGACATTTGCAGACTACTATAGAGCCTTCAGGATTACTGAGCGTATTGAGGATATCATAAGGAGTGGGCGAAAAATCACGATGAATGACATGCGTAGCATACAGAACGATGTTCAATTCGTACTTGCAAGGAACTTAACCCAACTCTTAGTGAGCGTGGCTGATGGAGAAATTAAAAGCATACTTAAAGCGTGGAGCTACGAAATGAGCATTGATTCTCCTGCGGCAGCCATCTTTATAACATGGTACAAGTACTTCAAAATGTACACCTTCATTGATGAACTAGAAGAAAAGGGTCTTAGAGACTATTGGGATAGAGTCCCAGATAGCACATTAGAATACTTAGTGCTGTACAATCCGAAATCTAAGTGGTTCGATGACATTACGACGAAAGGTTTAGTCGAAGATGCAGTTGACATCGCAAAGAGGGCACTCAACGCAGCAGTCGAGGAGCTTAAAGGCATATTCAAAACCGATGATCCTCATAAGTGGAGGTTGGGCGAACTTCATAAACTACGTGCTGAGCATCAACTAGGAACCGTGTTTAGGGGACTTAGCTATCCGGCTTGGGAGGCTCCTGGTTGGAGCGATTGCGTAAACAACATAGCGAAAGGCGGTGGTCACGGCCCCTCTTGGAGGATGATACTAAACTTCGCTAACCTGAATGACAGCCTATGCGTAATTCCAGGTGGACAATCAGGCAACCCGTTTAGTGAGTGGTATTACGATCAGCTTAGAATGTGGCTTGATGGCAAATACAAGACCATGAGTTTTCCAGCTAAGTCGGAGGACGTTAAGGATGCTGTATGTAGGATCATACTTACACCTACTGGTTGAGAGGTGATGGCATGCGAAGACTTGGTTTACTGATCTGCTTGCTCATAACCTTAGTCATAGCGTGTGCACTTGAGCTAACGAGGATATGGGTGCTACTCGTCATTGCAAGCATAGTAGGTGGTTTTCTATCAAAAAGCTTCGTAAAAGCAGTGATCGCAGGTGGGCTAGGCTTGTTGATGTGCTGGATAATATATCTAGGAGCATATTATGTAATGAACCCTATTGGAGTAGGCATCGCAGCATCAATGTTCTCATTGATCTTAATCATTTCCTTAGTTCTAGTCTTAGTTCTAGGACTACTTGGAGCATCATTCGGTTACTTCCTTTCACGAGTGTTGGAGAGACAAAGAGGTAAGGTCTAAACCTCCATCTTTCTTTACCCTCATAGTGTTCTTTAAGCCAAAAAGAAAGAGTTTTATTGATGGTTTAGGACGCTATTGTGGTTGTTTAAACTCGTAGAAGAGTAAGCTGCATTTACCGCATACGTTTACGGATGCCCTTACCTTCCTCGTCATACCAACAGTTATCAAGACTAAGCCGTAATTTGCTGAAGAAGATCCACATCTAGGGCACTTACCCTCGTATTCCGACATGGTTTCACTTCCATAATGAATTATAGGGACTTAGTGTAAAGAAAATTTCGTATGCATATATTAAGTAGCTTCATGTGTGTTAATAGAAGATCAAGATAGTTCAGCCTAGGAACTAGACCCTCTACGATTAAAGCTCATTCCTTTAATTCATTCCTTCAAGTTTCCCGATTAGGACTGTGGAAACTCACTTATACTTCACTCAACATCATTTAGTATGGTGGAACTTGTGAGGGTCGCTTTAAACAAGACGCTTGGACCCATACTATTATTGGTAGGAGTGGGACTAATTCTCTTCGTCGTGTACGTAGCATACAATGAGTACTTGTCTGCTAGCAACATACTGATTTCCAAAACTCTTCAAACTTCGCTTGTGGAGATATTGTCGTTATTCTCGATAATAGCTGTTAAGGCTATATTCCTCTCGTTCATAGTTTGGGGAGGAAGCCTACTCCTCTCTAATGGGATAAAGCTACTTCATGGAGAGAAGGAGGAGAAGGGAGAGAAGCGTTGAGATCGCCCACGATACTAGCAATAGTCTTCTTCATCGTCATAGCCGTACTCCTCTACCCATTACTCCTGTTTGCTATCGAAGTACCACAAAATCCATCATTTCTTGGGCTCCAAGTTAAGGGTGAAGCACTTAATGAGACACACGTCCTCTTAAGAATTGAAGTTTCGTATTCTGGCTCCATCCCTATGACTGACGTAAAAATGAAGTTGGCTGAGAGGATTTTTGATATAGGCGATCTACATGCTGGAGACGTTAAATCCATCACTACCATAGTTAGAATAGAAGAGTTTAATGAGATGCAGCGAGCACCCTTCGCCTTCAAGTTTAGAATTGCAGGTCTCTACAGCGTTGAGGTGAAGGGAGTTGGTTAGCACGATATTAAAGACCATCTCACGTGGAGTAGTGGGGGCCGTAACGGGTTTAATCTACTTCTTTCTTTACGTGGCTGCATTACCAAGTGTCTTTCAACGTATAGCTGGTTTACCAGTAGGCATAGAGCTACCAATGGATTTCCTCACGATACTTACAGTCTTCATAGCACTTGGTATAGCTGAAAACGTTGCACCAACTATATCCAGTGCAGTCTTCAGAGTGTTATCAAAACTTGTTGGAGCCTCTTATCTCTACTTCGCATTGAATGGTGGAATCGTTTCAGCAAACATTGCTAACTTCATTGTGACTCTTGACGTATCTTTGCTCATCTACATCATACTTGCTGGAAGCATTATAATTGGTGTTTTAGATGCAGCAACATATGCTTGTAGAAGCTCCTTGAAAGAGTAGCTCACCGCTTTATCGAGTTTTCGAAACTTATAAGCGCTTCACATCTCTTGTTAGAGAAGCCTAATATCTAGCTCACTATGTATCCGCCACATGGATATGAAAGTCTTAAATTTAATGATGAACATACTCACATCTTATGATCAAATTTACCACAAGGTTTCGTCTGACTTAATCATCGTAATGTGATCTACAGTATCAGCAACAAGCTAACAGATGAATATTTCAGCTTGAGAAGACCAAGTTAGTATGACCACAGCAAAAGCTGGTATCTATGAAGTATGGATCAATAAGCTCAAGGTTGAGGGAGGCGGTAGGAGGCTTCAAAATTTCACTGAGCTTAAGCTTGAGTGGCACGGTTATTGAGGGAATGGTTCTTACATTCTTTGCTTATAACATAGTTCTGTTAGCAGACTTCGCACACTGGTTAATAGATACGATCCTCGAAGCTCTCTTCGTAACCTCATTGAGCTATGCTTCTAAATCTTACAGAAGGTTTCCGTTAGGCATCATAATGCTAGAGTCTATCTTAGTTACATTAGTAGCTCTCGTGATGATTGGAGTTTACGGGTACTTCTTCGTAAACTACTTTGCAAGCTATACTCCACAAGAATTGAGTGGGGAATATCACCCAGCATTAGCTCTTGTGACAGTTCTTGGAGGAGTATTCACTGCCATAGCTATGAAGATTCAGAAAAAGCGCTATGAAAGGCTTGGTCTAAAAGCCATTAAAATAGACTACCTGCATGCTGTTATAGATACTTTCGCAGCGGCAGTAGCAACAACCGGCATGCTGACAATTAGCTATACGGGAAATCCCGGTTACGAAGCCTTGTTTACGGCGTTGCTAACATTATTCGTCTTCCACGGAATTGTTGAGGTGCTACGCGACACTTTTAAGACCATTATAGGGAGGAACGTAGAGGTTGAACTAAGGTTAAAGATATTCGAGAAGCTTGTAAGGTGTCTAGAGAGGGTTCACGTGAAATTCGTGGATGCTAGAAGAATAGGCTCTTTTTACATAGTTTCAATTCACGTAGAGGTGAATCCTAAGACTACTATTGAAGAAGCATATAAACTTCGAAACCAAATGATAGATCTAATCAGAGAAGAAAGTGACTTGATATACCACATCGACGTGTATATGTCACCACGCAGAAGATTCAAGAAAAAATATAAGTAAATGCATTGATGCAAGGGCACCATCATTTCGCGTAATAGCTCAGAGTTAAAAGGTCATGCTAAGGACGCAAAGTTTCACAGTAAAGTAGCGTGGCGAATATTAATGTCGTGAGAGCTACGTATCTACGAGCAGGTTTTGCGATTTTACCCTGATAATCCCATACATCATAAGTTTGTTATTTTCTCCTAAATATCGCATACATCGCCTTGTAGATAGAGACTAAAGCTATAGATGCACTTAAGCTTACTATTAGCACCTCAATCATAAACAACCCCATTTTTAACGAGGAAGTAAACCTTAATACTCGTGCTTTATAAGCAGCCATCAAAAACCGAACATCGAAACCTCCAACACATTTACAATTTTACAATCATGTTTAGCGATTTTAGAAGTACTTGCTAGTAGCTTTCTCGTATCAAAATTCTAGGAGAAAACTTTTAATGTGTTCTTAAGAGCCTTTGACTCGGCATCTAGCCTTAAAAGAGTTCTTAATAGTCACTAAGCAAAGTAACAATCGAAGGGACTTCATGCTGGAATTGTGGAAGCCTATTAAACATCACCCTACAAAACACGGCACTATCCTTATTGAGGTTAGAGGGAATTATTTAGACTTCTTCATAAAGTTGGCTGTAGAAGCGGTGTAGCTCTCCGGTGTTCTTATTAAGCACAACCACATAAAATAATGTATGAGAAAGGGTCTACCAAAGAAGGGTTTAAGCAAGGAAGAGATAATTCAAAGACTAAATGAGTATTGTAGAGACGATGCTGATCCATTTAGTGGGAAGCTCTTTACGATAGCATTTGAACCAGGTGTCGAGGAGCTCAGGGCAGTTGCCTTTGAAGTTCTCAAGATGTTTGCTTTTAAGAACATGCTTGACTTCACGGAGTTTCCAAGCATGATTAGAATGGAGAAGGACTTAATTGATATTGCTTCCTCGTTGGTGCATGGTGATGAACAAGTCACTGGAACCTTCACATTTGGAGGTACAGAAAGCGTCTTTCTTGCGGTGAAAGCAGCTAGAGATAGGTTCATTTTAAGCAGGGGGATGATAACGATTCCAGAAATAGTGATGCCAGTAACAGGACATCCCTGCTACGATAAGGCAGCAGAGTACATGGGTCTTAAGGTTAAGAGAGTTAGAGTTGACGAGGAGAGCTTAACAGCAGATCCTGATGCCATAAATGAAGCTATAACTGAGAATACAGCAATGATAGTTGGTTCTACGCCAAACTGGCCATTTGGGACTATAGACCCAATAAAGGACCTAGCTGAAATAGCCTTAGACAAGAACATATGGATGCATGTCGATGCATGTGTTGGCGGTTTCGTGCTACCATTCATGAAGAAGCTTGGTGAGAACATTCCAGAATTCGATTTCAGGATAGAGGGCGTCTGCTCCATCTCTATGGACCCCCATAAATATGCTTACACACCAATTGGAGCATCCATCGTACTTTTCAGGAAGAAGTTCTATAAGATGTTCTCTCAATATGCGAACATTAGGTGGCCAGGATACCCGATAGTTAATCCAGCAGTCCTATCTTCACGCTCAGAAGCTCTCTTAGCTGCAGCTTGGGCTATACTCCACTTCTTAGGTGAAGAGGGCTATATGGAGCTTGCAAAGAAGTTAGTGAGTGCGAGAAACAAGATAGTTAAAGGCTTAAAGGAGATAGGCTATAAGATTATGGGCGAGCCATCGGTTATAGCCGCCTTCACCTCTGATGAACTCAACCTCTTCACTCTTTGTGATGAGATGGCGAAGAAGGGATGGCTCTTTCTACCACAAAAAGGAATAGCAAACATGAACATTCCACCTAGCGTACATCTAACAATTACTCCGATCCACGACGATTTATCTGACCTCATGATCTCTGACCTCAAAGTTTGCACAGAAGCTGTGAAGAAAATGCCTCCACGAGAAGCAGAAGGACTTTTGGAAATGTTCGGAACCATATTCAGCATGCTCGTGCCTGGAGAAATGGACTTGGCTACGCTGGGAAAGATACTTTCAGATATGGAGAGGATGGTTAACGTTTACGGTGAAAGAATATTAAAGATACTGGGTTTAGAGAAAGGTTTTCCCAAGGAGATGGGCATGATCTATCAGCTCTTAGCATCACTTCCTCCAGAAATCGCAGAACTGTTAACTAACTACGTAGTTATAGAGATCTTCAGTAGAGGGATTTAGTAAGCGAATTCCCCTTTATTCCCTCTTTTAGTTTTTTAACCAGCATGAGATAACAAACCTCCCCTTACACCACGTTAAAAATTAGAGACGAAGTCACGTGATCTTAGTGCTCAGTCACTTCATGATTCACAGTAATTCTAAATACTTACTATCTCATTGAAGTTAAACAAGCTTTAATCAAGTTTTCTATATTAAGTTTAAAAAAATGTTGAAGAATGATGCTTAAGTGGGGATGCTGATCCCTCATCATAGCCTAGTTTACAGCAAAGCTTTCATTTATGTGCTTGTTTAACTTTCCTCATAAATTCCTCGAAATACTCTTCTTCGCTTTTGCCAGTAATCCTCTTAAAGTACTTGTCCTCCTCTATCCCAGCAATGATCTTCGCTAACTGCTTCTTCGCCTCGATGTTTCCTCGCCTCCAGATCATTATCTTCTGCGCTTGAGGAGATCCAGCACCATGCAGTGACTCTACTAGGTGTGCACCTATGGAGAGAGCCTCAATAAGCCTAAGCATTCGAATTCTATGCTCTGTGGGTACTTCAGCAACTCCCTTGCAGTACTTCTCTACAAACTTCCCAATCTTTGGATGCTTAAAGTCTCTTTCTGAGGGACAAGTTGCAAGTAGGCCTCCGGCAATGTCTTGTGCCAACCTCGACCATTCATAGGGAAACCTAGTTATGAGGAGCTTCGTAACGTTAGCGAGTAATGGGTTAGGCATGTAGGCTCCAGAGGGCGTCTTGTAGCCTTCGTATGAGCATGCAAGCGAGCCACACCAACAGGCCTCTGCCATAAACATCATCTCAGTGATTTTATCGATTACGTGCGATGCATTAGCAACTCCGATGTACTCAGCAATATTTGTAGTTGCACCAACGAGCACATCGGCAACACCAACTTTGCAGCCACCATAGTTCTGTCTATGGAATGTTGCAAAGATCTCTACGAGCTCTCCTGCAAACTCGTACTCTCCACACATGAAGACCCTTTCCCAAGGCACGAAGACGTTGTCGAATATTATCAGGGCCTCACCGCCAACAGCTCCATACTTAGCGTTACCACAATCTATGAAGCTTTCAAGTCTTCTAAGCTCGTTTGGCTGCCTTCCAAAGATCAAGTACACACCTTCTGTGTCGACGGGGACAGCGAAGGAGACAGCATAATCTTTGTCTTCTGGACCTAAAGCCCTCGTCGGCATGACGATTATCTCGTGAGAGTTCGCAGCCCCAGTTATGTGGGCTTTCGCTCCTCTAACTATTATTCCAGCTTCCGTCTTCTCAACTGCGTGGACATACATGTCTGGATCTTTCTGCTGATGAGGTCTTAGCCCTCGATCGCCCTTCACATCAGTCATCGCACCAGCACACATCAAATCATTCTTTTGAACGTAGAGCAAGTACTTCTTGAGTCTCTCATGGTAATCAGTGCCAAGCTTCTTATCTACGTCATAAGTTACTATGTAGAGTGCATTGAGAGCGTCGAAGCCAACGCATCGTTGAAAGCATGCTCCAGTCTTTTGACCAAGAAGTCGCATCATCTTTACCTTCTTAACAAGGTCCTCAGTACTTTGATGTATGTGAGTGAACCTATTGATCTTCTCTCCAGTAAGGTGGGATCTCGCCGTCATAATTTCTTCGTAATCAGGCTCATGAGCCAGCTCGTACGTCATCGCCGCTGCATTAACATGTGGTCTGAGCACTGGATGGTCGGCAACGCTTTCGACTTCTTTACCCATGAAGTATACTTTAGGCTTAAGCTTCTTCAGACTCTCTACGTACTCTCTCCCAGTCATCATCCTTCAACACCTTCAACTCATTATCTATAGGAGGGTATTATCTTCCTAGCCAACGTCTCAAAGACAAACTTAGGGTCTGGTCCTGCATTCACTAATACGAAGTGCTTGACTCCAGCTTTCACAAACTCTTCAACCTTATTTGCACAGTCCTCAGGTGTCCCAGCAATCGAGAATTCAAGAGCTACCTCATCAGGAACGTACTTGTTAAGTTCTTCAAATAGCTTGAGACCCTCTTCTGTGACCATGATGTTAGAGTACGTTACTTCTAACAGATGAGGAGGAATCTCTACATCATAGCCAGCCTCTCTAATGCCCCTTAGTGAAGGGGCTATCAGTGACTTTATTCGCCTTAATTGGTTCAAGGCATCTTCACGCTTCTCAGCCATCACTACATAGACGTATAGACCAGGTTCAAAGTTCTCTAAAGATCGTCCAACTGATTCTGCTATCTTCTTCAGCTCTTCTAAGTGCTTTCTATATATTCGTGGACCTTGAGAGACTGGTAACCAACCATCCGCGAACTTTGCCGTCATTTCTCTTGTTTTCGGTGAGTTGGCTCCGAAGTATATTGGTACAGGTTTTCTCTTTGGTTTTATTTGAAGAAAAGCGTCTTTAAGGTGCCAGAACTTTCCTTGATAGTCAAGCCTATCCTTTAGCCAAAGCTCTCGAATGATCTTTGTGAACTCCATCATTCTTGAGAGCGGTTTGTCCCACGTTATGCCGAACTGATTGAGATTCATGACCTCACCCGCTCCTAGACCTACTATTATTCTTCCTTGCGATATCTGGTCAATGGTTGCCACTAGTTGAGCAAAGACTGCTGGATGTATTCTATGAGGGTCTGATACGCAAGTTCCTAACTCTATCTTTTCGGTTTGAGAAGCTATTACACTGAGGATCGGCCATACGTTTGGAACTATGCCCGTTGGTATCATTAATAAGTGGTCAGCAGCCCATATGGAGTCAAACCCTGCTTTTTCCGTTCTCACCCCAATTCTAATTAACGCATCAATAGGAGATACGGGGATCGGTAAAAGTTGTCCAAACTTTACTCGCTCCTCGCCCATAATTCTCATCTACCTCTTAATTTTTCTCGATACCACTTAGATATCACTTACTATTACTATACAATTAACCCGTATATCTTTTGGTAAGGCTCTTAAACTATTAGATAGTTCACGTCGTTTATACCTCCATTGTAGAACACCGCTGGTAACAACATTCTAAGTAAGTGTTATAAAGCGAGGCTCAAGAGAAAGAGAGTGAAATGATAGAGATAGCACTCTACATAGCTGGATTAGCGGCCTCAGCCTTCATGGCTTTCTGCATAGGGGCCAATGATGCTGCAAACCCAGTAGATCAGGCTGTTGGTGCAGGTACCTTAACTTTGAAGAGAGCACTCTTCCTATTCTCACTCTTCACCATGACAGGAGCTTTAGTTCAAGGAAGATGTGTAATCAAGACTTTAGGAGCAGGAATAGTTCCGAAGATAGACATCATAGCTGCTTTAATAGCAGTTGTAGCTGCTGGAGCATGGGTGCTTACTGCCACTCTTCTCGGCTTACCCATTTCTACTTCACAAAGCATAACTGGAGCTGTAATAGGAGTGGGCTTGGCTTACGCTCTAAGGGGGTTGATAAGATTTGATGACATCAATTGGAGCGTTATGATAAGAATATTGCTAAGCTGGATTACGTCACCAGTTGTAGCCATAAGTTTAGTGGTTATCTTTTACTCCCTCTTCGTTAAGCTTGAAAGGTTTTTGAGAGCTAGGAGGTATGATTCTGAGAAACTCTTCTTAATCCTTCACGTAGTGTCAGTAGCTTTTGCTGCTTATGCGTTTGGTGCAAATGACGTTGCTAATGCTACCGGAGTATACCTTGCAGTAACACAAGAATACCTTGGACTACCAACAGAGGAAGCAATGTTCATGCTCTCTGCACTTGGAGGTGTTTTTATAGCTATAGGTGGCTTTACGTTAGGGTATAGGGTTATAAGAACAACGGCTTTTAGGGTAACTAGGCTGGATCGTCCAAGCGGAGCTGCAGCAGGCTTCTCATTGGCACTAACAGTCTGGCTTTTCACCACAATACCTTACATGATATGGGGCTTCGGAATGCCAATCTCGACAACTCACGTAAGTGTCTCATCGATAATAGGTGTTGGTATAGCAAGAGCTAAGAGTTTAAGAGGGCTAAACTTTAAGGTTGTGGCTGCCATCATAATCTCATGGCTTTTAACTGTTCCAATGACTATCGGGATAGCTTCATGCCTATATCTTGTAGTTCGAGTTTCCATGTAATCGTACAGCTTATTTAAAATAAAAATATATTTTGGGTTAAGTGTAGTAAAGTCTCAATAAGTGTGGTGAACTTTTTGGTTACTTGGATATGGGCGTCTAAGAGAATCGAAAAAGGCATAATGTCGAAGTGCATGGAGCATGGAACTAAAGTGTCAAATGTTGTTGAAGGTCTCGTTTCAGTACTTAAAGCTATAGATGAAGGGCGACTTAATGAAGTAGCTTCGATTTTTTCTAAGGTGTTTAAAGCAGAAAGAGAGGCTGATGAGATTAAGAGGGGGTTAATATACGATTTATCAAGGGCTACCCTATTACCGCTTGACAGAGACTTCATAATGAGACTCACGCTAAGGTTAGACGATGTAGCTGACTACTCTAAAGCTGCGGCTAGAAGATTACTGATAGCTATACAGATAGGGATTATCTTAGACAAAGAGATTACATCAAGTCTTTTGAACATGGCGTCTAAACTTCATGAGGCCATGAACCTGATAAATCGAGCATTTAAGGAGTTAGCTGAAAGTCCTCAGAAGGCATTGAGCACAGCCGATGCGATAGAGCGAGTAGAGGAGGAAGTCGATGATTTAAGAACCTCGCTCTTAGAGTACATATTCTTAAGGTGCGATGAGAAGGGACCTAAATGGTGCACAATAGTCAAAGAGATAGTAGATGAAATAGAGAACTCTGTTGATAGGTGCGAAAACGTTGCCGACATGATAAGGTACATAAGCGTTAGCTTGAGCTAAGAAGTTTTCTCCACGTAACCCTTTAATTGTCGGGTCATCACATATCGGGATGACGAGAGGGTCACGACATGAACCTATATACAATTGAATGTCCCTCCGACATCAGCTCTAAGTTACGGCTAATATAAACTCCTTATATCAAGTCATAGGTAGTTCATGAGTTACGAGGATCTCTCTACGTCTGGGGAATGTTCAAGCCCCATTGGAAACATAACTATTAGAAAGAACTTGAATAACTTAAGATCAGGGGTAAAAGCTTAGAACGAATAGCTTATGATCTAGCAAGGCATCGCTTATGGGGGTATGGTCGTTAATTGTAGAGTTATATCTACGGCCTTTAATTCAAAAAGTTACTGACGAATAAGAAATCAAGCTTCACAGCTACGTACTCATCGGCTAAAAAGTTATGGTTGCTTGAACTCAGTTGCCGTAATTCGTGCGATGCATCAGATAGAGATGGAAGACTAGACGTCGATAATCACTTGCAAAGACTTAGCCTGTAGCCTAGCTTTTTAACTTTAAGCCAAGTAATTATTCTCCGATATTCAATTGCATGTTCCATCATTTCTTGGCTAAACGCTAAGACGTATCTTATCGACTCCTCAAATACTCATTTCTTAACCTGTCTATCAAGCTCAAAAGTGCACTACTAAGCTCTATGATGAGCTTATGAGGTACTACGTGGGCTTTTGGACATAATGGATCGACCACAATGCTATCTTTCTCTTCATCATATATAAGTGGGTATAAGCGGCAACCCTCAGGTCTATCTGGATAAATAATACAAGCATTAGTTCTTGGGTCAAGGAAGACGCAGTGCCCCTTCATGTTCTTCAACCTCGGTATTCGACCTCGACGATCAACAAAGTACTCTTCAGGATAGCCAATCTTCTTAATTCTCTCTACGTCTCTCTTTGTAAGAGGCATTTTGGTGTCGTAACAGCACTTGCCGCATAACTCCTCATTGATCCTGCAATTAATGTAGAGAGTCGGATACATGCAGTTCAAAAGAAGTTGAGGGAACAAGTTAAAAATCTCTCCGGTCTTCACATTTTTTTGGGTTGCTAAAGTGGTCTTCGAAAGCAGTGTACGTTATGTAGCGGAGATGATTATTGAATCTAAGAAAACTGTAGCATTAACTGGGGCTGGAATATCAACTGAAAGTGGTATACCTGATTTCAGGGGTCCTGAAGGGCTGTGGAAGAAAATAGATCCTAGACTTGTAACCATACAATCCTTTAGGATGTTTCCAGAAGTTTTTTGGTACTTCATAGCTGAAAGATTCGAGAGCTTGATGAAGGCTCAACCAAATAAAGCACACTACGCCTTAGCTGAGCTTGAGAAAATTGGCAAACTTAGCTCAATAATAACTCAAAACGTCGATGGTCTCCACTTTAAAGCTGGGTCTAAAAACGTAATAGAGCTGCACGGTAACATGAGGGAAGCCATATGTATGAACTGCAGTACTATCGTGCCCATGGATGAGGCCCTAAAGATGGCCAAGAGGAATTACTACCTTCCGATGTGTAAAAGCTGTGGAGGAATCTTAAAGGCAAACGTCATACTATTCAATGAGCCTTTACCAAAAGAAGCGATCGAGAAAGCTCTTTGTGAGAGCAGAACATGCGACTTGATGTTGGTTATAGGAACATCATTACAAGTGTACCCAGCTGCATATATGCCAGCTATTGCGAAGCAGAGAGGGGCAAAGCTTGCGATAATAAACATGGAGCCAACACCGTTAGATGATAGCGCTGATGTAGTGATTCATGCAAAAGCTGGTGAAGTCCTGCCAGTAATAGTTGGGATCATTAAAGAAAAGCTTATGAGAGCATCCTAGTTAATGCCTAACTTAAGAGGTCTTTCTATAGTAAAGCTTAAAGAGACATAATCTTATTTTGAAACACACTAACGATACACATTTTGAAGTAATGTCGATGATGAGTACTGTTTTTATTAATTTAGATTAATTAGTGGGAGAAGCCAAGCGCCTCCGAGATTTTTAACCCTTTAATCCATATCCTCAAGACATGATAACCGCTTTCGCTATCAGTGCTTTGATTTATTCTCACATGCTGAGGATCGATGAGACTCTACTTCACCGAGATAAATTTAAGTATTTGTGCGCTACGCTCTCCCAAGAGAAGTAATGAATACTTCAGGTGAGGACTTAATAGAGGTCAAAGTTACTGGAATAGCGATGACCACAACTCCTCAAGGACCCATACCTGTAGCCTTCTTAGAAGATTCTCAAGAGAGAGTTTTACTTCTAGCAATGGACGGGGCTCAGGCCATGAGCATTAAGTGTATGCTTGATAGAGAATCAATACAAACAATCCACGGCTTTATGCTAGACGTTCTAAATCAGCTACACGTAAAAGTTAAGAGGGCGATTATTTACGGTATGAGTGGTCCAAGATTTCTAACAAAGATAGCTCTAGAGACTAGTGAAGGTCTTAAAGAAATAGAAGGTAGGACGGGTGACATAGTAACTTTAGCTTCTATAGCCAATGCACCCATATTAGTGTCTAGTGAAATAATGAATGAAATTGCACTTGATAAAGCGGAGCTTTATAAGCCATTACCGGAACCAGAAGAAGAGGAGGAAGGAGAAGAAACCTAAACTTTCTTCTTCATTTTTGTTGTTGTAAAGATAGTACAAAGTGAGCTGATTAACCCCCTTAGAAGGGCTAGAGAACGTAGTGAAGGCTATAGGGCTTCAAGATTTAGCAAGCTTCAATATCTATTTGCTATCAACTTCACCCTTAATCATGTTTAGGGATCTTCTAATGCTTATTGCCACGTTTTCGAGCTCGTCGAGGTTACTTAACTTCGCTGGCCAGTATACGTAAATTTCGTCGCCAACCCATCTAGGTATCACGTGCACATGGACATGGAAAACGTGTTGCCAGGCTGCTCTACCATTGTTTTGAAGTATGTTTACCCCTTCAGCTCCAAGAGCCTTCTTGACTGCTTTGGCTATAAGACATGCTACGCCAAAGATGTGGGCTGCTTCCTTGAAAGGCATTTCGAGTACAGTTTCATAGTGTTTTTTAGGTATAACTAGTAAGTGTCCTCTGTTTACTGGAGCTATGTCCATAATGGCGATGCATAGGTCATCCTCATACACCTTTACTGTCCTTTCAGTACCAGCTATGATTTTGCAGAAAACGCACTTTGTACCATTGTTATGCATCTTCATTAACCTCCTTAAGGCATTACTTAAGCTAAATAACTTCAATCCTCTGAGCGAATAAGATTTTATCAACACCACAGCATACGTCAACCCTCAAAGATTGATGTGTAAATCTAAGTTTACGATTTATTAGCAATTAAGCTCATGCCTTTGCCAAAGCATTTACCTGGGACCTTAGGGAAGAGTTTTAATGCAATACTTAGTCACTTATTGTCGGTGTAATTAATTGCTCAGAAACGTCATAGTCGAGGCTTTAATGTCTGCTAAGACTCGTTTTGCAGAACTTAAAGGATCTGATGAGGCTTACAAGGAGCTCGGTATTGGTGCTGGCGGTGACGTTATGAGACTTCTAGACTTTGAACTTGAAAAGGTGATAGTGGAATCCGTAACCAAAGATCTAGGAGACTTCACCCTAGTAAGTGAAGAAAGTGGGGTTAAAGAATGTGGGAAAGGAGAGTACGTAGTGGTAGTCGACCCATTAGATGGAAGCACGAATGCTTTAAGGGGTTATCCTGCTTGCAGCACAGCAATAGCGATAGCTAAAGGAGGATGCTTGGAGGACGTTGTCGCTGCAGGGGTCATTAACCTCGTGACTGGTGACCTCTATTATGCTGAGAAAGGCTTAGGAGCCTACATGAATAACTCGAAGATAAAGCCTCGCAACATAAGTAAGGTGGAGGAAGCCCTCATTGCTTTCGAACTAAACGTTAGAGGACAAATAAATGGCTATGTATCTAGAATTGCAGAGATCATTGAGAAGGCAAGGCATGTGAGGCTGATAGGTTCAGATGCTCTTGAAATATGCTTCATAGCTTCGGGAACCTCTGATGCCTTCATTGATTTAAGAGGTTTTCTAAGGGCACCAGACTTTGCTGCTTCGACATTCATTCTTAAGGAGGCTGGTGGGGTTGTAACTGACGCTTATGGGAACATGTTAAACTGCAAGCTAGACCCTAAAGCTAGATCGACCATAATAGCTGCATGCACGATGGAGCTTCACAGGAACATAGTAAGTAGATTAAGAGAGATAAAGGAGAGGTGATGCCCGCATAGTTTATGTAAAATATTTTTCTTAGACTGTGTACGCTTAATAGTACTGAGATAAAATTCTAGTCTGGGTCTTGATGGTAAAGACAAGCATTAACCTCTTTAGCAGCAAGCGACCTCAAGTTATCTACTGAAGTGAATCACTACCTTTATATCATTTAAACTTTGAAAGTTTAATGAGGGGTAGAACCCATGCTGATCTGGCCTATCGAGCAAGTAGGGCTCTTGCCATTGCAAGCTATTACTATATTCTTCTTAGTTATCGTGGCAATCATAATCTTAGCATCATCGATAAAGATGGTTTATGAGTACGAGAGAGCAGTTATATTCAGGCTTGGAAGGCTTCTTGGAGCTAAGGGCCCAGGTCTCTTCTTTAGGATACCAATAGTTGACAGGTTCGTAAAGGTAGATTTGAGGGTTGTGACCATAGATGTCCCTAAGCAGAGGATAGTCACAAAAGACAACGTTACAGTTGACGTTGATGCAGTTATATACTACAGGGTATTTGATCCAGTAAAGGCAGTAACAGCAGTCGAAAACTACATATATGCGACAAGTCTCCTTGGACAGACCGTTTTAAGAGACATACTTGGACAATCAGAGCTTGACGAGCTGCTTGCTAAGAGAGAAGAGCTGAATAGGAAGCTAACTCAGACGCTGGACATACTTACTGATCCATGGGGCATTAAGGTTACGGCGGTCTCAATAAAGGACGTAAGCCTTCCTGAAAGCATGTTGAGGGCCATGGCTAAGCAAGCAGAGGCTGAGAGAGAAAGAAGATCCAGAATAATAGTTGCCGAGGGTGAATATCAGGCTTCTAAGATAATGGCTGAAGCAGCTAAAGCATATCAAGAGCAACCCGTGGCTCTCAGACTTAGGGAGCTTCAAACCCTCCTCGACATAGCTAGAGAAAGGAACCTGATAATAATAGCTCCTCAATCACTAGGTGAAATGGGAACGATAATAGGTTTAGCATCAAGCATTAAGGAGAGGGAGAGAGGAAAAGGTGAATGAACTACCGGGGCTTAGGAATCTAAGCCCCCTCCTAATTTTTTCAGTACTTTTGGTGTTGAACTTTTTGACACCATATCCTATGATGTTGAGTGGACATGGCTCAATAGCCTACGTTTTGAGGATTGAGGGAACCATAACCCCAGCTACTGCTATATACGTTGAAGAGGGCATTAAAGCTGCTATCGATGCGAGGGCATCAGCTATTGTATTGCTATTAAACACTCCAGGAGGACTTCTTGATTCCACCATTAAGATTCTGGATAGCATAGAATTATCTCCCATACCAGTCATAGCTTATGTTTATCCTAGAGGTGCTAGAGCTTGGTCCGCTGGAACCTACATACTAATAGGCTCGCATCTAGCAGCCATGGCACCCTACACGATTATAGGCTCTTGCCAGCCGGTTGATTTCACTGGTCAACTTATCAACGATACGAAGATAATCAATGCTTTAATGACATTAATGGAGCAGAAGGCCAAGGAGCGTGGTAGGAACGTTGATGTTGCAATCAGGTTCGTAACTGAGAACCTTAACCTAGGAGCTGACAAGGCTTACGAGCTTGGAGTAGTTGATGTACCGCCGGTTGACGGCTTGAGAGAACTCCTAAGTATGGTACATGGTATGAAAGTGAGCACGATAGCTGGGCTAGTAACGCTAGAAACAAGTAGCGCAGAATTAGTTGAGTACAGCCCCTCTCTAAGGGTTGCTTTATTAAGCGCAATATCGGACCCACAGATTGCTTACATACTAATGACCGTCGGGGTATTGGCCTTAATATTTGGGCTTGCCTCGGCCATCTATCCTTCGGCCATCATAGGTGCAATAATGACTATTCTTGGCATAATTGGGTTGGGAGCTACACCTCTAAACCTAGGATCCCTAGCACTCATAGCCTTAGGGCTGATACTCTTACTCATAGAAGCTTTAACGCCCGGTTTTGGTCTCTTCGGTGTATCAGGTATAATATCTATTGTGTTAGGAGGATTGCTTATGATAACTCTTGAACCTGCTAAGTGGGCAGTAAGCCCAGAATGGATGACATCATTTATGTGGACCATAGTTGCTACGATAACTCCCATAACGGTCTTTGCAGCCTTCGTGGCTTACAAGGTCATTAAGGTTAGAAGAAGAAAGCCAAGCATAGGAGCAATAGTTGGTGAAATAGCTGAAGCTCTAGATGATATAGAGGAAGGAGGTATCGGCTTTGTGCGTTTTCATGGAGAGCTTTGGATGGCAAAGGCTACGAGGAAGGTCTCTAAGGGCTCTATGGTGAGGATAATAGGCAAAGAAGGTCCAAGACTCATAGTTGAACCTCAAGAGCAGAAGTGATATGATTGTTCGCAGAGGTCATTAGAGCTTAGAGCAGCATGACGTGGATTAAACTACGTAGTAGAAATTATGAGGTACATGAGCATCGAAGATTCGGGGTTCGAAGTGAAGGTCTCATCAATAAATCGATGAGGGCCAAAGTACATGCGTTGAAGTGTAGCGAATCACATGATAACAATAGAGAGATACTCCACAGAATCTCGAGGTTAATTCGATGGTTGTACGTCAATGAGACATCATTTGTAAAGGTAAGAGTTTAGGTAGAGCCTTCTCCTCGCCTCCAAAGCTCTTTTTGGACGATATCTAAAACCCTTCTTAGTGGCATTCCAAGCTCTCTCGATATTCTCTTGAGGTCCTCGTACTCAGGCTTAATTCTCAATAATTTGTTGCCTGGCGTTTTAGACTCCTTAACCAGGATTTCGAACCTTCTCCCTTGAACTTCAACCTCAACGCGTTTTTGAACTCGCTCAACTACGATTCTAGGGACTTCAAGGACTCTAACGCCTAATGTTCCAAGTTCATCGATCAATGCTTCAGCTAGCTCGGCATGGTTTTCAAGTTTGGTTAGCACTTTAACAATGCATACTGGTCTACCTTTCTTTCCAATACCTTGAAGAATCGTAACGTCGAGGGCTCCAAGCTCAACTAGCCTTTCAATGACATTGCCTAGAACTTCTCCAGCAACGTCATCGACTGTTGTCTCAAGGACCACGATTCTATCCGTGGCTTTCAAGCTTGAGCTCTCTCCTAAAACCACTCTAAGCACATTAGGTATTAATGGGGGGTCCTTTGATCCGGCTCCATAACCAACCCTACTAACCTTCATTGGTGGATAGAAGTCGATAGCCTTTTTAGCTAAATTGACGAGCAAAGCTGCGCCTGTCGGCGTTGTAAGCTCCTGATCTATTGAAATATTGGAGTAAGTGAAGTTATGCTTACGTAGGATTTCTAGAGTAACTGGTGCTGGAACTGGAAGAACGCCATGACATGTCTCAATAAATCCTGAGCCCAGGGCTGGTGGAGTTGTGTAGATCTCAGAGTTGAAGAGTTTCAGCTTATCTAATAGTAGAGCGACACCTACAACATCGAAGATTGTATCTACTGATGCCACTTCAAGTAGATCGTGCCCCACATGAACCCTTGCTTCAGCCTCACAAATTTCTTCAACAACTTTCCTAGAGAAGCTCTTAGCCTCATCGGATAGATCTAGCGCCCCCAAGACCTTCTCAACATTGTACTTAAACTTGCTGGGAGTGATGTTCTCAAGTCTCTCCTTAACCTTAAGCTCAACTCTCTTTGCTCTAATTCCTCTTCTATGAACATCGTGGATTTCAAGTTCAACCTCCTCACAGTAATCGACCTCCCTCTCGATTATTGACGCTAATCGATGTAGAGGATCGGTCTCTCCAGACATGTCAACTAAAGCTGATAACAACATGTCCCCCGATATTCCAGCCAATCTTGGGTCTATTATCAACATCTTCATTTGTTCATCCTCCTAAACTTAGCAACCCTATTGGCTATCAGAGCTGCTGCGACGGCTGCTCCCACGCTGTTATCTATGTTTACTACTAGTAAACCAGGAGAGCAAGATTGAAGCATGCATAAGAGCGCCGTAACCCCCTTCCCACCTAAACCATAGCCAATCGACGTCGGGAGACCTATCACCGGGACATCCAAGATTGAAGCTAAGATTGATGGTAGAGCACCCTCCATACCTGCTATTGCAACAACAACGTCAACGTCCTCCTCCAAAAGCTTCTTAGCAGCATCGATTGTTCTGTGAAGACCAGCTACTCCCACATCGTAGATGGTAATTGCGTCGCAGCCAAGTTCTTCGGTTATCAGCTTCACTTCGTCAGCTATGGAGACGTCAGCCGTACCAGCAGTAACTATTCCAACTATTCCGCCACTCTTGATGGTCTTGTAGTCTCTCCTCTTTACAACAGCTACTCTACGTGATGTACTTAAAGTAACATTGTACTCTTGCTCAAACTTCTTCAATACTTCAAGCTGGTCCTCTCTCAACCTAGATGCTATTGCTCTTCCACGAACCCTCAAAAGCACTCGTATAGCTTGCTCTAATTGATTTAGGCTCTTATGCTCGCTAAAAATTATTTCAGGAACGCTTTTACGAAGTTCTCTTCCAACATCTAGCTTCAAGACGTTGGCGATTTCTTCAAGTGCTAGCAACCTTAATTGCTGTTCAGCCTCCTCAATGCTCATGGAGCCCTCAGCAACCCTCTTCAAGAGCTCTCTTAGCGTCATGTAATCTCCTCAGGAAGAAAGTCAGTAATTAACTTGAAAAACTTGCTCTTATGCTATGCACTTCTTTGGCTATGTGGATATACAAATTTAGGTTTATTACCTTAAGCATTGAGTAATTAATGGAGATCGCAATGCGCTCCTTTAGAGATAGAGACTACGTGGAGACGGTTGAAGGGCTGTTCTTTACGGTCATTGGCAATGTCCACCCAACAAGCCACGTAATAGCTTACCTGAAGTATGTTCCAAGCCCTGAGGGCAAGTGGGGGAGGGAGAAGAGGTTTAAGAGAGCTCTTCCATATTACACGGTGCCCATGCTCCTCGATACTATAAGCTACTTGAAGCAGCACTATCCCCACTACGTCACCTTCTTCGATGAACTTGGAATAGAAATGTCCGCCATACCCTTAAGTAAGTTACTTAAACACTACTGCCCCGAACGCAGACTGCAAGAGATGTTTGAGAAGCCCAAAGATAATTTAGAGGCAATAGCTATTGATTTAGCTCAAGTAATAGCTGATGAAGCTGGCATATCGATCAACGACTTAGGCATAACGGGCTCTCTACTGATAGATATTCACCAACCATTCTCCGACATAGATCTCATAGTTTACGGTAGAGATGGTGCTATGAAGGTTAAAGAAGCTCTCCTCAAACTTTACGAGGAACCTAAGAAGAGGATAGAGAGGTTACCCAAAGATCGACTCGAAGAGTTAATGGAGAGGAGACAGAGACTCTTTTACCTCTCTAGAAATGATGTGGAGGTCATATGTTCAAGGAAGTGGAATAGGGGCTTCTTTAAGGGAAAGGAGTTCTCAATTCATCCAGTAAAGAGGGATGATGAAGTGGAAGAGGTTTTTGGTGAGTTCACGTACAAGCCCATAGGACTAGCTATCATCAGGGGAATCATAGTTGACTCCTCAGAGTCCATGTTCATGCCGTCAAGATGGTTAGTAAGCGAGGTTAAAAGCTTGTGCGGAGTAAAAGTTGAAGGTTTAACAGAGCTGTGTAGTTATGAGGGGCTCTACGTGGGGGTCGTGAATGAGGGTGAGATGTTCGAAGCTAAAGGTAAGGTGGAGGCTGTCTATCATAGGGGCAAGCTCGATCACTACAGGCTTTTGATAGGCTCGCCAGAGGCACGAGGCCAAGACTATTTAAAGCCCATAATTTAGACTTAGCGTTACGAACTTGAGATAGATTTAATTAACTAGGTCTCCTTCTTCTTGCGAAACCCTAAGCGAGGGTCGTACGTTGAAGAGACTTAAAGAGCTTAGCTTTAGAACTAAGGCCATAACCCCCTCGGGCATTAGAAGACTTTTTGACTTAGCTCAGAAGATGTCGGGCGTAATAAACTTTGGGATAGGAGAGCCAGACCTTGAAACCCCTCTATGCGTTAGAGAAGCAGGTAAGAGAGCTATAGATCTCGGTTACACACACTATACACCAAATGCTGGCTACCCCGAGCTTAGAGAGGCAATAGCTAAGAAGCTTAAAGTCGAAAACGGAATTGACGTTACAGCTGAAAACATAATAGTTACTACCGGGGCCTCAACCGGCCTTTTACTATCTGCTCTAACGCTGATTGAACCGGGCGACGAGGTTCTGATTCCCGATCCTGGCTTTGTGATATATGAGGCGATAGTAAACATGGCCGGCGGTAAGTCAGTAAGGGTACCCCTCATCGAGGAAGAAGATTTCAGGATGACTCCGGAGAAAGTGAATGAGCTAGTGACAAAAAACACGAAGTGCATATTTCTAAACAGCCCTCATAACCCTACAGGAGCAGTCTTAGAGTTCAGTGACATCAAGGGAATAGCTGAGGTAGCTATGGATAACGGGATATACGTCATCTCGGATGAGGTTTACGAGAAGTTAGTCTACGATGGAGCTAAGCACTACAGTATAGCATCGATACCCGGCATGGAGGATTTAGCGATTACAGTCAACTCCTTCTCTAAGACCTTTGCCATGTGCGGTTGGAGGATAGGCTATGTAGCTGCGAGTAGAAGGTTAATAAACGAGATGATAAAGCTACAACAGTACACGGTAGTTAATGCTCCAAGCATTTCTCAGATGGCTGTGCTTGAGGGCTTAAAGAATCCTAAGGTAAAGACATTCATAGATGAGATGGTTAGGGAGTACGATAAGCGGAGGCGTTTCATGGTCGAGAGGATAAACAAGATAACCGGGTTTAAGGCGAAGTTACCTAAAGGTGCATTTTATATCTTCGCTAACGTGAAGGAGCTAGGGTTAAAGTCAACAGACCTAGCAGAGCTCATATTGGAGAAAGCAGCTGTGGCAACAGTTCCAGGTTCAGCCTTTGGACCTAATGGTGAAGGGTACTTAAGGTTCTGCTATGCTACCTCCTTAGCTAACATAGAGCTTGGGTTAGAGAGGATCAAGAAAGTTATTGAGGATATTAGGTGAGGAAGTCTAAACCTAAGACGCGAGAATCTTGAATATGTAAGCTGCTACAAGCCAAAGTATTAGCCAAAAGACTCTAAACAGTATCTCAACATTCGTAGCTATGAGCCCCAGCAGGCCTAAGGCTATGCAGCCAATTGATAGCGAGTACAAGATGATTCTCTTGAAACCAGCCCTCCTAACGATGTAAGTGAGATTTAAGATAGACCCCCTAGCACGAACCCTCACTTCGGTCTTCTCACGCTCCATGGAGCTATTGATGTTGGCAGGCTCGGTCTTAACTTTCAAGAACGTTATCGCTAAAATCCCCTTATCGGTTATGCAATACTTGGGCTTCTTATGGTTGGTCCTAGCTATAAAGCCATGGTCTATGAGCTCCTTTAAGTGTCTCTTAACAGTACTTTCGTCACGCTGAACTTCGTCTACAAGATCTTTTAGCGTGCAAGGACCCTTTTCGTGAATCCTCACTAAAAGCTTGAGTCTCGTTGGGTTACTTAGGACGCCAAAGTCGCATGCCATGTCCTCAACCTTAGTTCTTTCTCCTTCCTCACTCAAGTTAACAACCTAATATCGAATAGCAGAAGAGAACTTAATTAAGATTGCTTGATGACTGAAGATCACAAAGAATAATTTTTAGTCGAATTAATAAGTTAAGAATCGAAGATCCTAACAATCACGACGTGACTTTAAAGAAGCTTGCTACACCGTGACACTTACATGCAGTTGTTAGGGCTATGCTAACGTCTCTTCCATCAACACTAGTCTCAACTTCGTGTATGAAGTTTCATAGAGTCTCAAAGTCGAATCCACCAGCAAAGTTTCCTGTCTTCCTACTCTCTAACACTAAAGCTAGGTCAGTGAAGCATAGGATCTCTTCAGCCATTTTTGTGATGGGCTTAAGCTTTAATCGACCAGTAACCGGACAAACGCCCGGTTGATTACATGGGACTATGCATCGAGACCATGAAGGCATACAGCTAAACGTGAATGTTGAGCTCTCAAAATCTAAGTTAAGGATCAATTCTTTTGGGAATAGCTTTAAAGCTTTCTTGATGCCATCAGGTGAAGGGATCACCTTAAGTCTTCGCATCTCAAGCTCACGTTTCAAGAAGTCAGCAGCAAAATGTCTTGGAATTGCTGGAACTACGATTTCTGGCTTTAAGCCTAAGCGAATCACTTTGCTTAAAGCATCTGACGCATTGCCTACGATAAGGATGGACTTGAACTTACCAAGATGCTCTCTATCTAACTTATCTAGTGGAATTACTAAGTCAACGTCTTTACTAGCAGGGCATCTACCCTCAACGTCAGCTACTAGAACTAAGGAGTAGCTTGAAGCTTCATGCAAAGCCTTGAATCCAAAGAAACCTCCACCAGCTATGAACAGCATACTCCCCCTCATAGTGGTCAGTCCCGCGGATTTCGAGCACTAGGAGCTCCTCATCCCTTCTTCATCATCCCGAGACATTCAATACACAGTTTAGCTAATAGCTGAGCGTTAAACATCCACGCCCCTCTCACGAATGCCCCTTACAACCTTACCTATTAAGATGAAGTCATTAATCAGCATATTCTTCAATTTAGGATTATAGAGCCCAGCAGCTGGGTGATAGGTGGGTACGACTAGGAGGCTAAGATCTTCGAAGTTTATTTTAAATACTTGACCTCTAACAGTTGATATTCTCCCCCTATACGTCTTTACTCCACCTTTGAGAAGTATGTAGTTTGTTGAGTATCTGCCGAGACACACAATTAACTTGGGCTTTATAACTGCTACTTGCTTATCAAGGTAGGGAGTACAGGCATCAACTTCATCAGGCAGGGGGTCTCTATTACCTGGAGGTCTACACTTCAAGATATTGGTTATGAAGACCTCATCTCTCCTAAAACCAGCCATTTCTAGGAGTTTATCTAGAAATTTTCCAGCAGCTCCAACAAAGGGTCTTCCCTCCACATCCTCATTGTACCCCGGGGCCTCCCCTACGAGCATGACGTCAGCATATACGTCTCCTTGACCTGGAACTGGCTTCATCCTTGAAGACCATAACCTACACTTTCTACAACTAGCTACCTCCCTCGCTACCTCTTCTAATATCCTGACCCTCTCGTTTTCCATAACAGCTATAGAAGATTACTGAGAAGAGGCATCTTTAAGCTTTGCAGTATAGATCCATAGATCCACCACGACGTTGCTAGTAGGGGTGTGCACCTCTGCAATGTCGTTTCAAGGACCTCTAAGTGCACCTCGATGATCCGAGTGTTTATCAGAAGCCAAGTTGATGTCGAGACGATGAGCCTATGATAAGGACCTTAGGTGGGACTTTGTTCTTAAGAAGAGGAATGATGAGTTTAAGAATAATATTATTTCTGCTATTATTACTATTGCTATCAACCATACTTCCTTGGCTCCTCATACCTATAGCCGCTTACATTGCTTACAAAGTTGGGAGATGGCTCTACAAGCTTGTTAAGAGCCTTAAATGGCCTAAGGCAGGAGGGAAGAGGAAGGAGCGCGTGAGCAGCGTTTCAACGGTTGGTGACATTCAAGTTTATGAAGTTGAAGGTATTGGACAAGCTCTCGTTGTGAAGAACGGTCTCGAAGCCCTAGGTTTAGGATGCTTAGAGGTAAGGTCTCTTGGTGGAGGTCGACTTGCTGAGCTTCTTAGTGCTATCGATGCGACGGTGAAGACAGGATTCGAGAGTAGCTTAATAGTTTCTAAGAGAACGTCGGGGGATGCTTGCTTCATGATCATGATCAAGGTCCGTAAGCCAATGATTAAGGACTTCCTGGAGACGGCCAAGGAGGTCGTAGATGACGTGGTTAAGGGGCTTACAGCAGCCATGGGAGCAATTAAGGCTAGGTTGCCGAGGTCTGAGGTTCACGTATTGGAGTTCGATGACCTCTTAAAAGCTATTAGAGGTGTTGTAGCGTGAGCACCATAGTGGAGGTTGGGTGGATTGTTGATGGGGATGCGGATGCGCTGGTGGACACATTGAGGATCGATCTCTCTAACGTACATTTGCTAACGGTCAGCGGCGCCTGGAGCTTAAACGCTACTTGCCACTTATTGGGTCAAGTAGCGGGCTCAGTGAATTTAGTAGTAGTATCTCCTTACACAGCTGAGGGGCCTCAATGGCTTCGGCACTTGAGCCTTGGCTTGAACGCCTCGTTCAACCCCTTTAAACCCGTTGGAGACAAGCTAGCATACTCACATTTCATTGCCGACATCTTCAAGGGAGCCTTTAGTCTGAACAATGCGCAAACCTCAGCTTTGAGGAGAGCGCTGATGAGAGCCTATCTAAGCAGTAAGGAGCCAACCGCTGAGGACGTTCTATCCGCATTAGAGATAGAATCAACCGAACTAACAAACCGAGATTCCATCGAGCTGATAGAGATCGTGGAGGCGATGTGTAGAGGTAGACTTGGAGCTGCGTGTACTAATCGATTAGAGCTCACGGATCTTCAAGCCATAATCTCGATGTCTGAGCTGCCACCAAGCTATGCCTCAATTCTATCCATGGCTATGTTAATGTATTTGGTGAAGAATGGCTTTAAAGGGGTCGTAGTACTATGCAACCTCGATGTTCTCAGAGAATTCATTGGTTCCGCTTGGAGAAATTTCGTATACCTGGTTAATAAAATGAAGGTCGAACCTTTGACAATCATCGCCTGCACGAGCAGCGCATCGTTCACGCCACTAGAGTTGAGGACTAGAGCTCACATGATTATTGTCGGCTCACCTTTAACTCCTGAAGATGCCAAGTACGTTAGTGCTATGGTTGGCCGAAAACGTCTTAAGCTACTCAATAGCAAGGAGAGGTTCGCCTATAACCTCATTTCCTCAAGCGGAGTCATCGAGATACCGCTTGAAGAGACAGTGAAGATGCATGTGGAAGAGGAGCTGAAAGCTCTTCTGGAAGCTCCTCGATCAATGCTTCACGCAAAGCTTGGCAATAAAGCTAAGATGGCATACGATATCTTAAGCTTCTTAAGGGATGGAGCGTCGACGAGAGACTCCGTGATATCTTATGCAATGCATAGGCTCGACGTATCATCGTTGGAGGCCTCAAGGCTTGTTAACACACTACTGATCCATGGACTTGCAAGTGAGGTTGTTGGGGCTGACGGTAAGTATTGGCTCAAGATTACAGTTCGAGGGCTCAACGCTTTAGAGGAGCTTGAAGCGTTAGAGGGGTGGTTGACACGAGAATAGAGAGAAGGGGTAGCTCATTAACTTGGGTTGTGGGAGTATCGTGTAAAGGGCTCTATACAGTCTCATTAACATTGTATAAATCAAGTAGTGGTTGGAGGGTGAAGAGAGAGTTAAGATTGAAGATTAAAAGAGCAGAGGATGAGAGGACCTTATTCATTGAGGATTACAGCCTACCAGAGTTCCAAGCCATTTTAGAGGCCTTCCAGTCCATGACGTCAGAGATCGACGTCGATGAAAGTGCTCGACGTCTTACCCTCGCTCTTAGAGCATCAACGATCATCAACCTTCTCGTTCAAGAGCTCGGAGGTGTCTCTAGGTGAAGGGTGAAGTGAAGCTTGAGGACCTAGAGGGTATAGGACCCAAAACCGCAGAAAAACTTCGAAGCATTGGTATATGCTCAGCTAAGCACTTATCGCTTTTCAACGTTGATGAGCTCCTCAACTTAGTTGACGTCGATGAGAGGACTTTAAGGAGAGCTCTAGCTCACGCTAGAAGCATTTTCATGCCGTTAAGGGCTATTAAGGCCTTAGATAACTTGGCTCAAAAGTCTCTACCGCAATTAACAACTGGTGTCAAGAGCATAGATCTCCTCCTCAATGGTGGTCTAAGGCCTAGAGCAATCTACGAACTGTGTGGGCAACCAGGAGCTGGGAAGACTCAGCTTTGTCTACAGCTATCAGTTACAATTCAGCTCTCAGCCAATAAGGGAGGTATTGGAGGTAAATGCTACTTCATGGATACTGAGGGAACCTTCAGCCTCAGCAGGGTCAAGGTCATAGCCGAGAGGTTTGGGCTCGACTCCGAGTACGCGTTAAGCAACATCTACGTCATAGACGTCATAAACACGGATCATCTACTTCAAGTGATAACCTCAGACCTCGTTAGGGCTGTGGAGGATGGAGTGAAGTTAGTGATCGTGGACTCTTTGATGTCGAGGTTTAGAACTGAGTATGCTGGAAGAGAGTCTTTAGCTTTAAGGCAGAGTAGACTTGGTTATGCGCTTGACTGGCTTGTAAGGATAGCTAGGCTCTATGAGGTCATAGTGATCGTAACAACTCCAGTAATGGAAGTGCCAGTAGCATTTGTAAGCATAAATGAAAGACTAAGACCTGTTGGAGGCACGACATTAGCTCACGCTACGACTCACAGATTCTTCCTGACCACTAGAAGTGAAAGGGGCGTGCTTAGAGGTACCATGACCGTCCTAGATAGTCCATCTCTACCTCATGGAGCTATAGCAAGCTACTTGATAACCGACAAAGGGATTGAAGATGCGTAATAGAGAGCCTCGTATGAACGCTAAGATCTTAGACGATCGCATAATAGAGAAGCTCTTAGCGCTAATGGAGAACAAAGGATCTTCCTGGATCAAGAGGAGCATGAAGAGGGTGCATGATGTTTATGAATGCGACAGGAATACATGGATCGTTAGAGGGAGAAAAAGTCTCGGAGATGAAGAGACAATATACGTGGTTGAGTATGATGAAGAAAAAGGAAGCTTCAAGTGTACTTGTCACCAACCCTACAAACCCTACGCTAGGAGTAGGAGACGAGCATGCACTCACGTGGGTGCATGTCTCTTTCATCACATATTTTTCTAACTTCTTAGCATCGAGGTAAGAAAAGTGGGAAGATCTTATCTAGTAGTTGGCGACGGCAACAAACCCTTACTGAAGTCGCTGGAGATCGCAAAGGGTAAGAGGATTGTGGTCTCTGACAAGCCATTAGAGGTTGATGGTTTCATCGAAATTTTAGATATATTTAAACAGTTCAATCAAATAGCTTCATTACCTCTAGAGCTTTCAGAGAACGATAGTCTTGTACTAGACCTGTATGCTCACGTCTCTAGACTATCTGCTTTAAGTAGGTACGCTAGCGTGAAGTTGTACTTGAGGTTGTGCAGGATGTTGATTGCGTCAGCTAAAGCTAAGTGCTTTAATATCTACATTAATTGTAATAGGAGCTCGAAACTTTATGTGAAGCTAAGGGCTACTGTTGACGAGGAGGTGCCTTGCTAATGGAGGTGAAGATCATACCGATAAGAGGCATACCAGTACCAGTCAAACCTGGAGATGACATAGCGAAACTCATATGCGAAGCAGCAGAAAGGCAGGGGACACCGCTGCTTGACGGCGACATCCTCGTCGTCTCCCAGAAGATAGTTTCGAAAGCTTGTGGTCACATATTCAGGCTAAGTGAGGTGAAGCCATCAGAAGAGGCAGTTAAGATATCAAGGATCTTGGAGAAGTCTCCAGAGCTTGTAGAAATAATACTTAGAGAAACCAATAGAATAGTCAGGCTTAAGAACAAGCACATAATATGCGAAACCAAACATGGCTTTGTTTGCGCCAATGCTGGAGTGGATGTCTCCAACGTTGATGGAGGTTTAAGTGCGGTGACCTTACCCCTAGACCCTGACAAGGAGGCATCTAAGATAAGAGAGACAGTAAAGAAAATGAAGGGAGTGGACATTGCGGTCATAATTAGTGACACTCATGGCAGAGCTTTCAGGAGAGGTCAAGTGAATGTGGCGATAGGCGTAGCTGGGATGAAACCTTTGAGGGACAGGAGGGGGGAGAGAGACCTCTTCGGCTACATCCTCAAGTTCAAATTCATAGCCATAGTCGATGAGATAGCATCTGCAGCTGAGCTAGTAATGGGTCAAGCCGATGAAGGTGTTCCAGCAGCAATCATAAGAGGACTAAGGTATGAAAGAGACGAGTCTGCATCAATTAAGGATCTTGTAATGTCTCCAGAGGAGGACTTGTTCCGTTAATTTAAGCCTAAGCGAAGAGTTTAAAACTGACCAGCTACAGAAGTAGCAGACTACCACGAGGTCAGCGATTCGGAGGTAGCAAGAAATGAGCAAACCAAGACCTGGAGAGAATGTTGTCCTTGTTGGGAACAAACCAACTATGAATTATGTGCTTGCAACAGTAATACAATTCAACCAAGGAGCTGACAAGGTCGTCATAAAGGCTAGAGGAAGGGCTATATCGAAGGCTGTCGATGCAGCTGAGATAGTTAAGACGAGGTTCCTCATGAACCAGGTAGAGATAACTGATGTAAAGATAGGGACAGAGAAAGTCGGTGAAGGCGAGCAGTCCAGAAACGTCTCCACAATAGAGATAACGTTGGAGAGAAAGAAGTAGATCAAAGCAAAAGTTCTAGACTTCAACTTTTTTATCCCCCTTTATTTCAATACAATTACCTACTTTAGACCAAATTACCTGGTGTAAATGGAAATTGCTCACCATGACGAAAAGACATCGGAGGTAGGAACATCATAAAATTTCTGTGGAAGGAGATGATCTCTAGAGCTCCTTAACTTCAAATCCTCTCTCTGCTAAAGCTCTTTTAACTTCTGTTGAACCAACTTGAACTGCTAGAACTGCATGCCCACTAGGCCACTCAGATAGGACATCTAATGCCTTGGACTTGAGCTTAATGGTTACCTGAGTTCTGCACAAGTTCTTAAGTTCAAGCTGACTTCTATCGACATAGCATTCGACTACGTAGGCATTTTTGAGTTGATGATCACACCCAATCATGACCGCTCTTCCTCGTCTTATTGGTACGTCGACAGCAACGCTCTTACCAGTCTCAAAGTGGCTCTTTAACTTCAAATCACCTTCGTTAGAAGCTAGTGTAATTGGTGCAGTACAGTGAGCTAATATCAATGTGTCTTCTGATTCTACTGCGGCTATGTTGCCCATGAATGGTTGTGTGAGCTCCCTTATTGTCATCATGCATGCTGCTGCCTGAACATCGGCTTCGCATACTCCTAAAATTTCATTTGCAGAAAGTAGGGATATGGCTAAGCAAGGAGTGACGTTAATTCTCTTTATGACCTCGAAACAATCAATGGTAAACACGTCACATTTAAATCTTTTAAGGACATCATTTACAGCTTCCTTCAAAGCCAGGCTTAGTTGAAGCTCCCGCATTGGCACATCAACCTTGCCTCTAAACCATGAGAAGAACTTGTGGATAAGCTCGGTATCCTGCTTATGCTTTTCAAGATATCTTTCAAGCTCCTCCTGCGTTAAGTGTTTGACTTTGACCTTGAACCTTCGCGCTATGATTGCTGGACAAGTAACATCAAAGGTTCTCGGAGAAACCTCGCCCAAGATAGTCATGCTTTTCTTAAAGTCAGGGCCTTCACTCTTAATCTTGATCTTGCCGTTAATTAAATCAATTGTTGCTAGTTCAACATCAAGTCCTAGACGTCTGATACGAGAACGAGCTTCTAAACTCGATGGAAGTGAATTACTCTCATCGTGGGCAATGAGTGTAATGGTGGAGTTACACCACTTCGCTACTTCAACTGCTGATTTAGATGTACCACCAGTAAGATGTAATACGGCTAACGGTCCATCAAGGTCCAGGATCCTATGTTTAATAGCCCATACCTCCTCGATTGATGATACTGGCTCAGCTACCATGTTTATTTCAAGTCCCGAATCCTCCATGGCCTTTAAGATCCTCTTTAGGATTATTGTTTGCTGCATTTGTGGGTGAACCCGAGAGACGAGAGCAATAACGAATACCTTTCTGCTCATTAACTAGCCTCCTAGCCACACCTCTAAGCCTTCCAAATATGAATTTAAGCTATTCAAGACGTGCCTCCATAGAACAAGAAGGCTTAAGGGAAAAAGGTAATTTCTGCATCTCAATCCTTGAAAAGCTCATTACATAATAGGAAGCGTTGAAAAATGTTGTAGACTTCATTTTAGAGATCATTAGAATAGCTAGCATCTAAAATGAGCTTGAATTTGAGCTATGAAAACAACAATGCAATCAACGAATACTTTTGTAGTTACAACTCTGTTTAATATTTTAACCCTGTGGAGCCCCTTCAGATCCCTTAAGTATCTTGCTTATTTTCGAGTAGCCCATTAACACTAGTAGCACTGTTAAGTCATTGACGTTTATCTTGCCTTTAACCCCCATCTTCTTCAATCTCTTAGTGAATTCTTTAAGCATTGCGAATATCTCGTCGGGCATAGATATTTGATGAGTTTTCCCCGTTAGGGCTATGGTCTTAAGGGCATAGGTCCTCGCATAAACTTCCTTAAGATCTTCCAATGTTGAAATCTCCTTTGTTTCTAATTCGTTTATTAACTGCTCGATCTTGGGCATACCAAATCACCTCGAAGTGAACGCTTAGCTACTAGAATGAGTCTACTTATAAGATTTTCACTTTGTGGAAGTAATATTAGTTGCTAAAATTATTTGTTATAATGCACGATAAAAATGAAAGGTTTAAGGTACTAATATGGAGAGCTCAATCACCGTGTTGTGCTAACTGTTTGTTGAGCCTTACCTCAAATCAATAAGTTCTTCTAACCCCTCTTTTGAACCAAACTTGTTTACGTAAACAAGCTCTCTCAAATCTATTCTACTTGAGTAAGACTTTTCATCCGGATACCCTAAAGCTATTATTGATAACAATATCCAGTCACTCGGTACTCCAAGTAACCTCTTAACTTCCTCCTCGTAAGATGAACCATAACTACCTATCCAACAAGCACCGAGACCAAGTGCATGTGCAGCTAAGAGAATGTTCATGGTTGAAGCGGCACCATCCTCTACTGGGTGTCTAGTTAACTTTGTATTCACAGTTATTGCTATCCCTAAAGGAGCTTCAGCCAAGAACTTACCTGCAGTTGTAGCATCTGCTATTCTTCTCTTTAAATCCTCGTCGACTATCAATATGAATTTCCAAGGTTGGCTATTTCTAGATGAAGGCGCCCATCGTCCAGCATCTAGAACTTCCTTTAATATATTAGGGGCTACTTTTCCCTTCTTAAACCTCCTTATGCTTCTCCTAGTCTTGATGGCTTCAAGTGCATCCACACTCAACACCAACTTTCCTCAACTTATGGCACTCTTAAAGAGATAAGACTTTTGGCTGGTATAGGTTAATCTTGTAATGTGAAGGCTGGAACAGCTGACCCTAAGTGACCTCTCAATTAACTTTGTAGGTTGTACTTGAGGAGAATTGGTCTTATTGAAGAAACGTTTTATAGTTCAGCTAAGGAGTTGAGAGGTCCTCCACGTCTTTAATTGCTCTCCACGCCTTAATGCTTGAACCTCAATTAAATGAGCTATCCCTGAGCTCTTTATCTTAGCACCCAAGACTTGTTCTACTTGAAAAATCCCAGCCTCATTATCCATGTCCACGATTATCTTAACTGGCCTATCCTCACCTCTATCTATCTCAACTCTCTTAATTGCTAAGGCAGAGAACCCGTGAATATCGCTCTTACCAAGCTTGTATGGTATTCTAGCTCTACCTTCAGCCATATCGGTTCCATCAGCAACTTTGACTACTCCAGCCTCAATCGTTAGAGGAACCACGTTCTCGTCGTGAGAGAATATCGCATGGAGAATCTCCTGCTTTACGATAATTGCCTTGTGTTTATCGTCAGTATAGAGCTTTAGTAAGAGCTTCCTTAAGATCCTATCGGACACGTAGACTCCATGTAGATGATGTTCATCTCTATGAACAGCGTTTCCTATGTCATGTAGGTATGCACCGCCAACTGTGACGATCTTGGAGTCCTCTACATCACCTTCTCCATCCTTAACTATGGTAGGCTTAATTCCCCTCTCCATCAAGATGTCCAGTATCTCCAACGCAGAGCCACTTACTATCCTGGAGTGAACAACGCCGTGGTCATTGTAGAATAGTCTCGTAACGGCCATGGTGTTGGCCATTCTAAGTAGTGATTGTACTTCATAATTGTCCTCCAACATCTCAAAGAACTTAGCTATCTTAGGGCCTTCTCTGACCTTAGAGTATACTAACTTAGAGCTTATAATCACCAAACATCACGCACCCAATAAGTTCTACGGCATGGAATTAGAAAAGTGTTGCCCAATACCTATCACCTAACATGGTTCGACGAACGCTGGCTGAGCAGTAGGTATAAAAAGATATAATTATAAATATGAAGAAGCACAATCAATAAACCTAAGCTTGAACTTCTCGGTGAGCCTATGAAGAGGCTAAACCTGCTTTTTATTGGTTTCGGGATTGTTGGAAGGGGACTTGCCGAGCTTCTCCTAGAGAAGGAGGGCATGCTTAAATCAAGGTTCGATCTTGAGGTTAAGACAGTAGGTATATGCGACTTAAGGTGGGGTACCATAGTTAACGACGATGGGATAAACCTTTCAAAGGCTTTAAAACTTGTGAACTCAGGTAAGGCCTTAACTAATTACGATTCACCAGCTAAGCGCGACCTCACCAGCCTTGAAGCTATAAGGGAGACGACGTCAAACGTGGTGGTCGAGGCCACGTGGACAAACATCGAGACCGGGGAGCCAGGCTTAACACACATAAGAGAGGCATTGAAGTTGGGGAAGCATGTTGCCACCACGAATAAGGGCCCAATAGCTTTGGCCTACAAGGAGCTCATAAGCTTAGCTAAAGTGAAGGGGGCTCAGTTAAGGTTCGAGGGAACAGTCATGAGTGGTACGCCAACCTTCAACTTGAAGTGGTCTTGCTTAGCAGCTGCTGAAGTAAGAAGAATCGTCGGGATATTGAATGGAACCACCAACTTCATACTAACAGAGATGGAGAAGGGATTGAGCTACGAAGAGGCGCTACACAATGCTCAAGAACTTGGTTATGCCGAAGCCGACCCAACACTAGACGTTGATGGATGGGATGCAGCAATAAAAGCCGTGATACTTGCTAACGTGTTAATGGATGGAAATTTGAGTTTGAAAGACGTGAAGAGGAGAGGGATAAGGGGTATAAGTCTCGAAGAAGTACTAAGCCCGATCAAGCAGGGCTGTAGACTAAAGCTACTCGTTGAGGTGAGAAGGGAAAGAAGTGATATCGTAGCTAAGGTGGACCTAACACCTGTACCAACAACGAGTATCCTGGCAGGAGTATCAGGGCCCCTCAATGCCATGGTGATGGAGACCGACGTTTTAGGCGACGTTACAATAATAGGTCCCGGAGCTGGGAGGAGACCTACAGGCTACGCCTTATTAAATGACATCCTTGAAATCTCAAAGCATCTATGATCTCTAAGAGAATTCATCTTATTAATAAGCCTACCTTGATCCCTATGGAGGCTGCAAAGCTTTCTATTAGAGTTATGTAGTAAAGTTTTTAGTTTGACCTTCAACTATTCAATTGGCGAGACGTTCTTGAGCGTTAAAAGCTTACTGCAAGTCATCAGATTAATCCTTGGGAACACGCTCTCTCGCTCCTTCATACGCCACATGTCATCTTCGTGCCCTCATGGGCGTAAAAGCAAGCTGGAGCATGTTTTGGAGTATATAGCTGGTGACGCTAAAATCCCTCTAAGCTCGTGTAAAGTTGAAGGGTTGATCCTTAAATCCATGATATCTATGACAAGTAGGGCTATTCGTGCAGACCCTGATGCTTTTAGAGAGTACGTTAAAAACCCGTCCGTAAGGCGAGGATTAGCTTTAGTTCTTAAGGGAATAGCTGAGTACGGCATTACCGTCCCACAAAGATTACCGGCACCTTTCTTAGTGGTCTGGAACTTCACGAACATGTGCAACTTGAGGTGTAAGCACTGCTATCAAAAAGCCGAAAAGTCTCTACCAGATGAGCTCACATTGAACGAAAAACTTGCGGTTCTAGATCAACTTGATAGAGCGTACGTAGCAGCAGTAGCTTTTTCAGGTGGTGAACCCCTCATTCATCCAGACTTCTTAAAGGTAGCACGCGAAGCATCTTTAAGAGGAATGTACGTCTCTGTTGCAACTAATGGAACAATGATAACAAGGGAGCTAGCCAAGAAGTTAAAGGAAGTGGGGGTTAACTACGTCGAGATAAGCTTGGATTCCTCGAATTCGAGGAGACACGACAGCTTTAGAGGAGTTTCAGGTGCATGGGAGAGAGCTGTTAGAGGTATAAGGATCTGCGTTGAGGAGGGCCTCGTAACCGGTGTCGCAACGACCTTGACGAAGATGAACTACGACGAGATAGAGGATATCGTGGATCTATGCGAAGATCTTGGAGTGAAGAGGGTAATATTCTTCAACTTCATTCCAACCGGTAGAGGATCAGACATAGTTAACTGGGACTTAACCTGTGACGAGAGGGAGGAAGCTCTTAAGACAATATACAAGCTTGCCACGAGTAGGAAGCTGGAGGTAGTGTCAACAGCCCCTCAACTTGCTAGAGTTGCGCTACAAGAAAGTCGTGGCTGTACAGTGGCTCCAACACATTTTGCAATGGGATCTGATCCCGGAACCTTAGCATTAGCAGAGTTCATAGGCGGTTGTGGAGCTGGTAGAATCTACGCTGCAATAGAGCCCAATGGAGACCTCACTCCTTGCGTTTTCATGCCAATTAAAGTTGGAAACCTAAGGCAAGAAAGCTTCGAAGACCTCTGGAGCAAGTCTCCTATATTCCTGAAGTTGAGAGACAGAAATGCATTCCAAGAGCCTTGTGGAAAGTGTCAATACAGATTTGTATGTGGTGGCTGTAGAGCAAGAGCATATGCCTACACAGGTTGCATAACTGGACCAGATCCTGGATGCATAAACTTTAAGCTTTCAACATGCTTGGAGTCCAAGATCTTAAAGTGCGATGCGATTAAGTTAGGCGAAGAGCAACGTTAAGAAGAGAGCCATTATGCCACTCAAGTAAATGCCATCAAACGTCCCAGCACCACCAATACTAATTAGGGGCGATCTAAGTTCATCAAAGTGCTTAATTAAGTTTACCACGTCTGCACCTATGAGCACTCCAATAACAGCTCCTGAGTATGCTATGGCAGGAGCTAGCTCCACTAAACCCATAAAGCTAGACAGTATGATGGTCGATAGCGCAGCCGTCAAAGGGGGGATGAAGGCAGGTGCGACTATGCCTAACCCTGGAACAATCCTAGAAGAAGAGTAAGAGACTAGCGATACAAGCAAGATAACTAACGTTTCAACGAAGAGAGCTTGTAGAGCCTTGGTGGTCGTTGACATGAGGAAGATCATTAAGAGTGATATAGTAAGCGGCACGATGGCTCCGCCAACGTTTATAGCAACCAAGGTCTTAGAGGTCACAAGTCGAAGCCTTGGAACTGGATAGTATATTCCGAAGAAGGAGATGTACTCCACATCTGGTATGAGAATTTGGTGTGGTATCTCTACAATAGCTATGTTAACGAAGCTCAAAGTTAACGACAGTAGTACCATTACGAGAGCTACGACGTAACCAATGGAATGATTTAAACCTAAAGGCTGAAAAGCGTAAGCTAGAGCGCTCGGTGTGAAAAGCAGCCAAATTAGTGGCGCAAAAGCTAGGAATAAGAAGGATAGCAGAAATATTGGGTGAAGCGGTACTTGCACGATTATCTTTTTACCCATGCTTACAGCTCCTAGTTTTGCTGCAAACAGTAATGCTTACACCATATAGAAAACTATTTTCTTACATGCTATAGCCACATCAATAATAGTGCATGAGCCAAAATAATGTCCCCTGCTCATGTCTAACACGTTATTCAGCCCATCTAAGCCATGAAGACTAGGGCATTAACTTAAGAGCTTAATTCAAATTCTAACAACTATCAAATTGTGTATGTATAGCTCTACAAGCAATGCAAGCAAAATAGTAGGTAAGCATTTCTATCGTCGAGATCCTGCAGTAGTAGCTGTTGAGCTCTTAGGTCAAAAACTTGTCAGAATGTATGAAGGAACCAGGCTTTCTGGGATAATAATTGAAACTGAGGCTTACTATGGTAGGTGGGATCCTGCTTCAAGAGCTTATAGAAGTTTTAGGGGTGATTTAGCTCAAACCCTTTATGGTGAAGTGGGCCATGCGCTCGTGTACGGAGTTCATGGTCAATGGCTCCTAAACGTGGTTGCACATGTGGATGGTGATGGTGGAGCAGTGCTCATAAGAGCGTTGGAGCCATGCGAGGGCGTGGAGGTGATGAAGAATATTACAGGTACCAGGAACGTTTACATGCTCACTAATGGTCCTGGAAAGTTGACTAGAGCTTTAATGATAGACAAGAGCTTTCATAAGAAGCCCATTTACACAATAGAGCATGGACTTTGGGTTGAAGAGTATGTAAAATTGGGTCCAAGTCAGATAGCTAAGAGTAGGAGGATAGGTGTTTCAAGGGATCTTCCTCAAGAACTGAGGTTCTACGTACATGGCAACCCTTTCGTCTCTAAGAAGACCTCCATCAGATAGCTATCCTTTAGCAGCAAACAACATATTCTTAATAGAGAAAAGTAAGGGTTGAAATGCTGTGACTGGACCAGGCGAGGGTAAGTTAAAGATTGAAGCTCAGGTTTACGTTAATGGAGAGCTTTTAAGGGATGTAGATGTCTACGTGCACGTTAAAGGTTACTCTCTCGCTCGCGTTACTCATCTCGACATAGAGCACCCAGATGTGAATAAGTACGTGAAACCTCATGGTGGGAGGTTCCTAAAGATCGTTGGGATCAAGGGGGGCTTTATGGTTAAGGATAGCTCGTGGGTCATGATCGTTAAGAGCACATTCCTTGAAGACCTCCTTAAAATAGGCGAGGAGACCTATGCCTGGGTCGGGGGAAAGCTTGGAGGTATGTACATAGGCTTCAAGAAGACGTATATAGAGAAGTTGGAAGAGAAGGCTATCAAGCTCTACAACATAATCCCACGACGAGCACGTTAAATTGAGTTCTTAGTGGCTTGCTTCGTGTACTTTCCCATTTCTTAGCACTCACCTTCGCATGAAGCATACGTTCTAAGTTCTTGGCACTCTAAGAACCACATGATTTGATACTAGTATCATTGACTCTTAATAAAAATGATAAGCGAGGAGAGAGATGAACTATACTGGTGCTTACGTCTTGTGTAGTCGAGAAGGGATTCTCGAAAGGATACGTGAGAAAATTAATCGAGATCCCTACGCAAACCTACTGGGAATAGAGGTTCTTGAAGTTAAAGAAGGTTATTCAAGAGCATCAGTAACAGTTAAAGGAGAGATGGTGAACTTTCATGGAATGGCACATGGAGGCTTAATAGCGTCACTAGCTGACGTAGCCTTTGCAGCAGCAAGTAATTCACATAACAAGAAAGCTCTTGCCCTCAACTTAAATATAAGTTATCGAAGACCGGTCAAGGTAGGTGAAACTCTGGTAGCAGAGGCATTTGAGGAAAGTCTTGGTGACACTACGGCTCTCTATAGGATTGTAGTTAAGAACTTTAAGGGCGTTTTAGTTGCAGTATGCCAAGGTCTTGCTTATAGAATAGACGAACCTGTTACATGAAACTTATGAGCTCACCTCATCAGGGCCTCTTCATTTCTCTACATTTCGGGTTAAAGCATTTGTAAGGTCATAGCGATAACGTAAGCTACTACTTCAACTATTAGCATTAGCCCTTAACGAAATCTTTAGTTCTGTTGGTAATAGGTCTCTAACTTAATTATGACTGTGGTCACTGCTAAGACACCATACTTTATTGCTAAGATTATGTCTGGTGACATGTTTTACCTGCATAAATCATGTTCGTACGGTGAAGGCTGGAATGTTTGGGATAAGCTTAACAGCAAGACAAGAGTTAAAGGCTCACTTTACATAAGAAATCCAGTGGAGGGTAATGAGGTTTTGAAAAAAGTAATTAATGGGCTACTTTTTGGAACGGCTGGTATACCCCTAAGTACTCCAAAGCCTGCTACGAGCGTTAATGGCGTTTTAAGAGTTAGAGAATTGGGGCTCAATGCCATGGAGCTTGAGTTCGTTAGAGGGGTCAAGATGAGCGACGACTTAGCCTACAAGGTTAGAAGCGTTAGCGAAGCTGCTAAAGTAGTTCTAACAGCACACGCACCTTACTACATAAATCTGAACTCTCCCGAGAAGGCTAAGGTTGAAGCAAGTATCAATAGGATACTTGAGACAGCAAGAGTTGCTTACAAGGCTGGTGGATGGTCCATAGTATTTCATCCAGCTTACTACGGCAAGGACTCAGCGGAGCTGGTCTACGAGAGGGTTAAGGAGGCTCTTAAGGTTATAGTCAGAACCTTGAGCGATGAAGGAGTAAGCGTGTGGATTAGACCTGAAACCTCTGGTGGACTAGCAGAGTTCGGTAGCCTAGAAGAGGTTGTGAGACTTAGCCAAGAAGTTGAAGGAGTGCTACCATGCATAGACTTCGCACACATGCATGCTAGGAGCAGGGGAGAGTATAACAGCTACGAGGAGTTTATGAAAGTGTTCAACTATGTAGAGAAAGAGCTGGGCAAAGATATCTTGAAGAACATGCACATGCACTTCTCAGGAATAGAGTATGGAGAGAAGGGGGAGATAAGGCATTTGAACATCCAAGAATCTGATTTCAAGTACGTTGATCTTGCCAAGGCCTTGAAGGACTATTCGATTGAGGGAATAATAATAAGCGAGTCGCCAAACATAGAAGACGATGCATTACTTCTAAAGAAGGCTTACGATCTATCCTGAAGCGTTCGTGACTTAAGGTCTCATGAAAGCCTTCAAGCGAGAATGTAGCTAAAAGCCCTCATTATCAAGCGAAGAGAGAGTGAAGTCACATGCTAATCGAAGTAATCTGAGATTAAATTATAGTGTAACCCTCTTTTTACTAAACTGCCTAGCATCGTTAATGAGTGAACCCTCTGGCTTCGCCTTGCTTGTAAGATGACCAGCATACAACTTTTTTAGCGGCACCTATTACTACTTAAACGGGTAGGAGGGATGCCCAAGATTAGTAAGAAAATACTAGCTGCTATCGTTGCTGTAATCGTGATAGTCATAGCTGTTGCTGCTTATACGGCTCTAACACCAAAAGGGCCTGAGCTTAAAGAGAAGGTTTCTTGGGTGATCGGTACATCAGATCCAGGCTCTGTAGGATACATAGCTCACGCTACAATAGCTGATATACTCACGAGAACCTATCCCGAGTACTTTGCAATCTCGATAAGTGTTGTTGGTGGCGCTGCTGCAGGTCACGCTGCTTGGGATGCTGGAAAATGCGATATAGGGTATTCAGCTATGAACATAGTTTACCAGTATGTCACGAAGACTGGACGATGGGATCCCGCGAAAGCGACGGCAAAAAGGTACGATGAGATGACGGTCATAGTTTACCAATACCCGCTGATATATACGCTGTTTGTAACGGAGGATTTAAAGGATCAGGTCACGTGCTGGAGCGACCTCAAGAAGTTCGGTAAGACAATAGGAGTTTACGCTACTCCGGCTGCCTATGCAAGCCACGAGGTGTTTAGAGAAGCTTTCTCGATATTGTTCGACTGCAAGCCCGAAGAATTAGACCAAATACTCGCCATCGATGCATCTGGCGTCGCTGCTGTGCCAGACCTGTTAATCACAGGCAGGGTCAAGGCTGTTTGGGGTTATGGTGATCCAGGTGGCCCTGCATCGTGGGTTTCAGATGCCTTCGCTAGGTATGGATATAGACTGGTTGCGGTCCCACCATCGAAAAGTGAGCTAGAAAAGATATTGGGTAAGTCACCAGATCTCGTAAAATTCAAAATGGATTTAACCCCCTACAATGTGAGGACGAGGGCTGGAGAGACATCCATTGACACAATAGCTGTTGGCTTCGGGCTCGTTGGGAGCAAAAACCTCAGTAAGGATCATGTTTATGTGCTCTTTGAGGTGCACATAAAGAATGCAAAGGATCTTGAGGCAACAGGTGTAGCAACCTTCAAGAACTACAGTAAGTGGTTCTTGGACTTCTGTGTAGAGTGCTTCAAGAAGCAATCCACCTTTGGAGCTAAGATACACCCCGGTGTGGCTGAAGTTCTAAAGAATTACGGCTACGATCCGGAGAGGTTGGGAATACTTATAGCTAAGTCATAAGCACAACTTCGACACAACAAACCTTTTATACTCTTTTTTCCTTCTAAAAGTCTTCTTTTAGAAGAGCAGCACTTAACAGCTTAGGTAGGGTGGCATTATGAGTGATGCTTCAGGCAGAAAAGACGTGTTTTTAAGGGCCCTTTACATTGCCCTTTGCCTGCTACTGATATGCTACGTTATGTGGTATGCTGGTACTCTCTATATTGAGAGGGAGAGGGCTGCTACATTGTACTTAGCGTTTTCGTGTATGATTTTGCTTCTTCACTCACTCATGGGACGCAATAAACTGTTCAACCTAAAGAGTCCGCTATTAAATAAAGCATTGTCCTCGATCTTCATCTTATCCGTAATCATGAGTGGCATCTACTTCTTCGCTGAGTACTACAACATAATATACTACAGGATGGGTATAGGGAATGTGTATGACATAATCTTCGGGGCCATCATGCTGATAGCAGTGCTTGAGTGTTGTAGAAAGGATGTTGAGAAATGGTTGCTCATAGTAGCGCTAGCCTTCATGGTCTACGCGCTCTTAGGTCCCTATATACCCCATCCGCTCTTAGGTCATAGGGGGCTGGATGTGCCATCCCTTGTAAGATCTCTTTCAGCAGACATACCATTAGGCATCTTTGGGCTGCTGACTCAGATAGCATTCACATGGATTTCAGCATTCATAATATTTGCAGCATTCCTCAGAGCTCTTGGAGGCTACGACACGCTCTTCAGCCTAGCAAGATACATGGTCACGAGAAGCCCGTATATGGTACCTCAAACTGGCGTCGTTATGAGCGCCCTCTTCGGAATGTTTAGTGGTAGCGCACCTGCAAACGTTGCTGGCACAGGCGTCTTCACGATACCCATGAATAAACGCGTTGGGGTTCCAGCATACTTTGCAGGTGCAATAGAAAGTGTGGCTTCAAGTGGAGGTTTAATAGTCCCACCAGTCATGGGTGCAGCAGCCTTCATTATGGCATCACTTCTAGGGGTGCCCTACATATACGTATGTGCTGTCGCTGTGATCCCTGCTATAATTTACTATTTGGCTGCGTCGATCGCCGTATTTTGCATTACGCGTCAATACTTAGATGTTCAAAAAGCTCAAGCCCTCTTAAAAGAGACTGCTGCTGTAAGGGCTATCGACATTGTAAGGATTGGCATACCGTTTTTCCTTGCACTAGCAATCCTCATATTCCTGATGGCTTACTATAGAATGGATCCATTGCTTGCATGCTTCCGAACAGTAATAATATACTTACCATTCGCCTTCGTTTACAACTACTTAGTGGTGTTTAGAAGAACCTCAAAAAGTGGATCGCTCAAAGAGTACCTTAAGGATTTTGCAAAACGCCTTCGTGATTCGATAGAGGAAGGTGGTTCGCTCGCCGCAAATGCTGGAGTTATGTTAGCTACCATCGGCATAATCACAGGCGTCTTAACAGTTACGGGCTCCGCTCTAAAGTGGTCGATGGCCCTCGTACATCTAGTAGGCTACAATCTGGTGCTTCTGGTCGTAGCTGCATGGATCATTACCTTTCTCCTAGGATTCGGAGTTTCAGCTACAGGTGTATACGTAATAGCAATATCCATACTGCTTCTGCCTTTCGGGAAGTTAGGCGTTGAACCTATTGTAACTCACTTCTTCGTGTTCTGGATGGCAGTCCTCTCCGCCATAACACCGCCTGTTGCAATAGCTTGCGCCACAGCTGCGAAGATAGCTCAAGAAAGCTTCGGCAAGATCTCATGGGAGTCCGTAAAGATAGGGCTACCGCTATTCATGTTATGCTTCTCGTTCTTCGTGTGGCCAGAGCTGCTAGTGTGGTCTTCAGAGACCATTGCGGCAGCCATACTATTAATCGTGGCTGCTATGTCGATGCCGATAGCCATATATGGTGTTGGAGCTTTAAGAGATGTCGTTAAATCGAGGACCCTTCAATACGCCATTAGAGTGTTGCTGGGAGTGACGTCATTACTCATATTCCTTGGAAGGCCACTGATCCCGATATACATATCGTACTTAATGGCTGCATTAGCAGCCGCCATAGCAATCTATCTAATAGCTTTTGAGGTCAGAGCCTACGGACTACGAATTAGGGCTTTAGGCTTCACAAGATGAACCTAGCCACTTTCTTTAACATTGATGACTGGCAGTGGTAAGACATATATTTCTGATTTTTAGGAGTCTCAGCGTTTAAGGAGGATTACTAGATGGTTAGGCTCTATGAGTATCAGGGGAAGCAGATATTGAAAGATAATGGCGTTCCAGTACCTGAAGGCTATGTGATCTTCAGAGCAAATGACGTGGCAACGGTCTTGGATAGAATAGGTAAAAATGTTGCGATAAAGGCTCAGTTGCTTACGACTGGGAGGCTTAAGGCCGGCGGTATAAGGTTCGCCTCGTCAATTAATGAAGTTGTATCCATAGTAAACGACATGATCGGTAAGGAGATTAAGGGCACGCGTGTTGATAAGGTCTTAATTGAAGAGAAGCTTGAAATAGTCAAGGAGTTCTTCATTAGCATTACGGTGTCAGATTCCTACAAGATCAAGGGCCCCATCATCCTTTTTAGCACAGAAGGCGGCGTTAACATTGAGGAGGTTGCGGAGAAGCATCCTGAAAAAATACTCGCAATGCCAATAGACTACCTTAAAGGTATCGATAGGGATGACGTCAAGAAGGGAATCATGAGATTAGGCGTGCCAGAAAACTTGGCTGAGCAGCTCGCTGACTTTGTAGCAAAGCTTTACGATGTGTTTAAGAAGTACGATGCTCACACGGTTGAGGTCAACCCACTAGTCTTGACGAAAGATGGAAGGCTCCTAGCAGCTGACTGCAGGATAACGATTGACGATAGCTCAATGTACAGACACCCTGAACTGGGCATTGAGGTTCCACGCGATATTGCAAGGCCGATAACTGAGTTTGAGAAGATGGCATGGAAGATAGAGGAGAGCGATTATAGAGGTGTGTGCTACTTCATGCAGTTTGTTAGTGACGTTAACGAGATTGCGAGAGGTGGCTACATAGCTTTCCATGGTATAGGTGGAGGAGCTTGTATGTTAGCTTCCGAGGTTCTTCTTAGGCGAGGCTTCAAACTGGCGACTTACCTTGACACGAGTGGAAACCCAACAGCATTTAAAGTATATCGGGGCATGAAGGTCTCTCTGTCACTGCCTAACATTGATGGATACTACTTGGCTGGAGCAGTAATAGCTAATCAAGAGCAATGGTATCATGGATTCGCCATAGTCAAAGCATTTAGAGAGTACTCAAAGTACAAGCCGGGATTTCCAGTTGTAATATTGATAGCCGGTAATAAGGAGGCTGAAACCCATAGGATAATAACGGAAGGCTTAAAGGATGTTCCGCTGAGGTGGGAACTGTATGGGAGGGAGAAGGTTCTCGATATAGACTTCATAACCGATAGGTTCTCTAAATTAGTCGAGGGTTACAAAGGAGGGGATGCGAAAGCTGTTGGAAGCGTAATGGATTTCGTTGAGGCGAAAGGACCATCTGAAGACGAGTTAAGGGACTATTTGTGGTTCAAGACGTCGACTGGAGGAGAGGTGTACGTAAACCTTAAGAGGTGTGTGGCACCCAACTGTGGCTTTGCCTGCGTTAAGGCGTGCAGGTGGATGGGTACCGGGGCTCTTAAGGTGGAGAGGGGCAAGCCAAGCCTTGCTTCTAGAGACCCTGAATCTCTACGAAGATTGTGTAGTGAGTGTCTTGCTTGTGAGTTCTACTGCATGGTCAGAGGAAGCAATGCCATAAGGATAGTAGTCCCAGTGCAAGGTCTAGTTGACGTTGTAAGCAAGTACTTACATCTGTATAGGTGATGATGCATGGCGATATTAGTGAACGAGAAAACAAGGGTTCTTGTGCAAGGTATTACTGGTAGAACCGGGGCCTTCGGTACGAGAGCTATGCTGGAGTACGGTACAAAAGTCGTTGCGGGGGTCACTCCTGGTCGAAGAGGAGAGAATGTGTGGGGCGTTCCAGTGTTCAATACCGTCAAGGAAGCCATAGATGAGGTGGGCCCCATAGATCTTAGCGTGACGTTCGTACCTGCTCCTCAAGTGAAGGATGCCGTAATTGAGGCTCTAGAAGCAGGGATCAAAACTATAGTCGTACCTGCAGAGAGGGTTCCCTTACACGACATCCTCGCGATGGTGGGCCGAGCAAAAGCTTTGAATGCCAGGATTATTGGTCCAGGTTCTCTAGGTCTCATAAGCCCTGGCAAGGCATCGGTTGGATGGATAGGTGGTGCTAGAGAGCTTATTGAGGATTCTTTTAGGCCAGGTGACATAGGAGTCATCTCTAGAAGTGGTGGAGGAGTGACGACCATTTGTTGGCTACTATCTCAAGCTGGGCTGGGTATAAGCACGGCTGTCCATGTGGGCACAGAACCTGTAGTAGGTACGACAGGTGCTGAGCTCTTACGTGAGTTTCAAAAGGATGATGAAACGCATGCGGTAGTAGTTTTTGGCGAAGTTGGCGGCCTAATGGAGCTCGAGATGGCAGAGATCATGAGGAAGGGGGAGTATGAAAAACCAATAGTCTTCTACATAGCAGGAAGGATGTTGCCGTCGGGAATGCGTTTCTCTCACGCTAGCGCCATTATAGAGAGAAGATCGGATACGGCTGAGTACAAAGAGAAGCTCTTAGAGGAAGCAGGTGGCTTCATTGCGAAGAGGCCCATGGAGATAGCTGAAATCGTCAAGAAGATATTAAGGAGGTAGTGAATATGAGACCCATATTGCTTAGGTCCTTGCTATTCGTCCCTGGGAACAATTGGAGGTTGATAGAGAGCGCGAAGAAGATCGTTGAAGCTGATGCAATAATCTTGGATATGGAGGATGCCGTCCCTATAGACGATAAGGAGACCGCTCGATGGTTCGTTCGTGATGCTGTTAGAGAATTGAAAGATGCAGGGCACTTTGTCGTGGTTAGGGTCAATAGTATTTCATCGAATCTAATGGAAGAGGACCTCAAACACGTAGTGCAGGAGGGTGTTGATGCCATAATGTTGCCAAAAGCTGAATCTAGAGAAGATGTAGTAAAGCTGGAGGAGCTGCTTGCAAAGGAAGAGGGGCTCAAAGGCTTAGCTTCAATAAGCGTAATACCACTAATCGAGAGCGCTCGTGGAGTTCTAAATGCTTGTGAGATAGCGTTAGCAAGTAAAAGGATTATAGCTTTGGCATTCGGAGCTGCAGATTATCTTAGAGACCTTGGCCGCAGCTACTTTACGCTATCACCTGAAGAGTACGAACTGCTGTTTCCCCGCTCTCAGCTAGTGTTGGCATCGAGAAATGCTGGCATAGCCGCCATAGATACACCATATCTAGGCTTAATAATAGATCTTGAAGGAGTTGCTAGAGAATCAAAATTAGCCTTAAGCTTAGGTTTCAGAGGTAAGATGTGCATCCATCCATCACACGTAAGGATAATAAATGAAGTTTTCACGCCATCAGAAAAAGAAGTTGAGTCAGCTAAGAAGATCGTTGACGCATACGAGAAAGCTGCGGAGCAAGGTTTGGGCGCAACATCTGTGGAAGGTAGAATGATCGACAAAGCAACGTACGATCAGGCAAAAGAGCTATTGACTTTAATCGAAATGCTAAGGAGGAAGAGAAGAACTTAGCTCTTTCCATTATATTATTGGATTTACTTAGTCAGAAACTCTTCCCAACAATTTGTCATATCATCTAGCATGAGCTTTTACTATGCACTTGATTAGGTCGCCGTATCGTATATTAAGGGGAGATCCACGTTGAGAGTTCGAGAATGTATGAGAATACGTTGTAAGATCTCGCTAAGAGTTCTAAGAGCTACAGGAGATTAGCTCCTGATAGTAGAGCTAAGAATATTGATGCGGCAGTTAGGTCGGCGGTTGTACCTGGATTGTAGGCGGGTCCCTTAGCTTCAAGCTCCTCATCTAAATCTTTGATGACCTTCCTTCCTTCAATTGTTGTAAGTCCTCCAGCTTCAAGGGCTTCCCTAGCTCTCTCCGATATCCTTCTAGCTTCCTGCATCCCTAGCTCAACGGCCTTATCTATCGAGGCGTTAGGTGCCTTAGCCAGCCCAACATTCCTAGCTATGAACGTATCAGGTTTGTGAGATAGTATGCTTAAGAAGCAGTGAACTATAGCGATGTTTAAGTCCTTGGTCTTCTCGTAAGTCTTAATCAATGATGGAAGACCTACTTTCAAGCTGGTCCTCAATCCACTTACCAGCTCTCCAGCAACTCCATCCCACCTCGATGAGGATTCCAAAATCTCGTAGAGGGTCATGTCGATTCTCTGCTTCTCTTTCAAGGCATCTGGCAGCCCTTTAGGAGGTCTACCTAATCCACTGGGCTTTGCAAGCTTAATACCTCTCATCAATGCAACTGCGTCCGCCAAAGTTGTGGTCTTTAGGACCTCAAGTGTTGCTACGCCTAAGTCGCTTATGTCTCTACTACCTGCAATCCACATAGGTATTGAGGATGCTATTGGGATAAATAACATGATTACTCCAAGATGAGTATTGCCAGCACTATGAACCTTTAACTGATGCTTTACGGCTTTCTCTATTAGCTTTCCGATATTAATCGAGCTCAAGTCTCCTTGGAGCCACGCCCTATACCCCCTCATGAAGGCTTCTTTGACGATTGGTCCTATGGCAACGGAGCCTGCAACGAAGTGCTCAAACTTCTTCCCCCATCTATCTCTAAGTCTGTGAACGTTACCTGGTTTAGGATAAGCTGATACTTCAAGTAGTGCCGCAAGCTGAGCCTTAATCATGACGTTGCTAGCTTCCTCTTCAACCCTCAAGTTCAAAGCATTAACACCACGGAAGGTTAATATTCCTACCAGCTGAGTTTGTCTTGGTGTAGTAGATGGAGATAAAATTTAGGGCTGTAGTAATGAGCAAGTCCATGTACAACGATCCTCTAGGGGGAAGAGGTGTTAGAATTGAGTTATCTGAAGAGAGAGACGTTCCTCCACCAGTAGTCATGTCAAGAGGAGAGACATCTGACATACTTAAGGACGTTATGCCCATAGTCAGTCAAATAATACAATCTCTGCCCTTTACTAGAGGAGGTAAAGTTACTGTCCCAAGGATGACTCTATGGTTATCTGAGGAGGAGTGGGATAAGCTGGAGCCTAAGCCAGATGTAGGAGACGAGATTGAGGTAGTAATATCCTCCTCTAAGATCTCAATAACCATTACGTAGGGTGATCGTTCTGCACAGCGATGTAGGGATACATCAGGGAGCGTCTATAAGTCTCCAAGACCTCATAGAAGAGGTTAAGAAGGGACCTCAAGCACATAGGATAGGGTGCATCTTAACTTTCACAGGTGTCGTCAGAGGAGTAGCCAACAATGGCTCTAAGGTGGTTAAGTTAGAGTACGAGGCATACACTGAAGTAGCGAGGTTGAAATTAGAGGAGGTAGTTAGAGACTTAAAGAAGATGCGAGGAATAGTGGACGTGAAGATACATCACTTCATAGGATCATTCTCTGTCGGCGAGGACGTTGTATACATTGTCGTTGCTGCCGAGCATAGAGAGGAAGGCTTTAGCGCCTTAAGAGAAGCTATAGAAAGATTGAAAAGTGAAGTGCCCATATGGAAGAAAGAGCACACCGTGAATAGCTCTTATTGGGTGGGTTTGAGGGAGACTAGCTCGCTCTAAGTGATCATGTATTGACCTTCTTAATTCCTGACCTTGAGACTACAAACTTTAAGCCTTGAATTATTGAAGTGGTGTTAGCTTAGGTTGAGGATAACCATCTGATACATCTAGCTCTACAACGTGCAGGGGCTTCCTAGGTTTAATGCCGCATAACAGCAAGCAACCGTGTTCTCGAATTAATTTTAAGTGTACTTCTGCTACCGCAGCTACAGCTTTTGATAGCTCCGGAGTGCCAGGTTTAAGTATCATCAACCCTAGGTGCTGCCCCCTCCTTATAGCATTTGCAGCTATCCTGATCATGGTGAAAGCAGCTTTCTCTCCATACCAATCTACGAGAGTATCCATGCCAAACATGTATAGCGTGTTCCCTCTCCCAGTTATCTTCCTCAGCTCTCTTCCAACTAGCTCGTACTTTAGAAGGTCTGCATCAATATCTTTGCCTCCAACTGGGATTATGTAGGACTTCAGCTTACCTTCAGTAACTTCCTTAAGAAATATCCTCACGTAATCCTTTACTTCGTCTATCATGAAACCGCCATCCTCGATTAGCTTACGTATTGATGTCTCCTCCACTCCTGGTGAAGGAACTATGAACAAGCCTCTCTTCTTGGCTAAGAAGTTCCACATAGTTGGAGCCACGATGTACTTGTGATAAGGTGCCACGTTCGGATCAACTTCTATGAGCGCTAGAGAACCCTTTGGGTAACCCCCTCCCAACAATTCATCTAATTCTTTCGAACCGCTTGAATACTTGTCATCAACTTCTGGCATGGGTTTAAACCGAAGCTTCTCTTTAACCTCCTTAGGAGTGAAGGGCATGAAACACTTGAAGCCATCCTTAATAGTGAATAGTAAGCGAGCTTCTTGAGGTACAAGCCCCCTCGACTTAAGAATTTCAAGCTCTCTCATGGTTCTTCCTTCAAGCTCACCTCTTCTAAGTACTATCACGCAATCGGCTACGAACTCTTCTATACCTAGACCTATTCCAAGTGATCCGTAGGGTCTCTCAGTAATGATTATTGTCGTGCTTTCTCGAAATTTTATGAACCTATTGAGGAATGTGTGTAGAATAACTCTAATCTCATGTGTTTCTCTAACTGCTTGAGCTAAGGCTGTGAAGGAGTCTAGTACTAGTCTCTTAGTCTCGAAGTCCATCATCTCCCTCAATATAATGTTTAAGGTCTCCGGTACTCCTTCCTCTTTAACAGTCAACATCTCTAAGAACCGAAACTTACCTTCTTTCTCAAGTTCTTCGAAGTTAAAGCCTAGGGCACGCATGTTGTTCATGAAAGTTCTTCTATCCTCCATGAAGCTCACGTATATACCTCTCTCATTATAATCAACAGCTCCACGATACAGAAACTGTGCTGCAAAAGTAGTCTTCCCGGTCCCCGGTTCCCCAGCTAGCACTATCATACTGCCCTTAGGGATACCACCTCTAAAATTCAAATCTAACTCCACTATCCCAGTCGTAGTTCTTTCAATAGCTTTAATAGCCATTTTTGCTCGTCCTCTTTTTTATTACACCTAAAGCAGATATTTTCTCCTGGAGTTAAAAGACTTACTTTGATTGCCCTGAGCATACTAATATTGCACGGTATGGTTAATATGCTGTGTAATATCCTTCACCACTTAGAAGCTAAAAACTGTGCATTGAGAGGTCAATGGAAATATGCTTATGATTTTACTAAGACTCCAGGCTTAAGAGACATGACATGACCTCAAAGCACCCATGTTACTGAATCAGAACTTTTGAGGTTAGAAGTCCTTGGCATCAAAACCCTTCTCTCTCAACTTCTCCATAATCTTCTGATACCAATCAGGCAACTTTATGTTCTCCACAACTCTTGAAGGTGTATACGGCTTTATATCTAAGATTGGTGTTCCATCGAAGAGATCTAGACTCCTAACCTTTAGGAACCTTCCATTCACTTCTACCAGCTCAACTATGGTCAAAGCTAAAGGATTGGGTCTATGAGGTGAATCCGTGCAGAAGACACCTACTTCGGGTATATCTTTCTCATTGAGCCCAAGTAGCTTAAGGCGCTTCGGTTTTACCTTCAATGTTTTTCTTTGAGTCTCTGAAACTTTATGCAATAACGTTATGACTATTAGGTGCGAGAAGCCCTCTATTCCATGAAGACCCTCAACATACTCCTCGTAGACTTCTAATATTCCTTCAACTCCCTTTAAGCTGGCTTTAACCTCTTCATCGCTTAAATTGACGTGTACTACACCTATAGGCTTAAGTTGAAGAGTCATTCCTTCCCACCCACCAGCCTAAGCATACGAAGATTCTTCCTGAGAGTTACATATTTTTCATCGCATCTCTCTCAACG
>Ga0209080_1000061_pt1 | contig 81996 bp, 98 predicted proteins | sample JNZ110809AmetaG_FD_184123 | JGI IMG/M metagenome (GOLD analysis project Ga0209080, IMG submission 184123) | Hot spring microbial communities from Jinze hot spring, China to study Microbial Dark Matter (Phase II) - JNZ 110809A (SPAdes) (version 3) ...
CTATACTTCCCGCCAGGCGTCTTAATAAACCTAATCTTACCAGAATAAGCCCACTTCTTAACAGCAACATAGGAAACCCCGAAAATCCTCGCAACCTCACCAGTAGTATAGAGCTTCTCAGGCACAAGGTTACCAAAGCATATGCAAGTTAATAAACTTTATGCTAGATAGAAACTGTTTATTAGCCCCTTAGACTCCACGGCCCCCCTCTCCACCCTACTGAGAACTAAACCTCGGTTGCAGACTCCACCTAATAAAAATTGCGGTCTAAAGTCGCGCCAACCGTTTCTCGGTGGATGGCTGTTCATTAACTTTCATGTTTTTCGTATCTAATCTCCCAACCATCCGCTTCTCAACGGCTCATTCTTCCCCCTGCCCCGCCTACTGGAGCGCGTCTTCAGCTGTCGCCAGCGGTTCATCCCACTCCCTACGGCGAAGCAGAGCGCACACATGTCCTCCTCGCCAAGCTCACAGAGCTCATCCTCCCTTCAAGGTTATCTTCTACGTAAGAGTGTATAAGATTTTCTGCAGTATGTTTTACTGGTGGTGGTTTTGCCTGAGGAGTACGTTTTTCACGCCAGGGTTTCGAGGACTAGCCATGGCTTGCTGTGCATATACGTACCGAAGCATCTCAGCGAGAGAATGAAGCACCTACACAGGAGAGAAGTGGTTGTGCGTGTCACGCTACCAGATGCTTAAACCCGGAGGCGCATCAAGACTCATAGAGTACGTGACGGTAACAGGGAGGCTTGAACCACTCACCGAAGAAGACTACATGAAGCTGGTAAGACTAGCTCACGAGTTCAGGAAGGCTGTTGTCTACGCAACGAGAATGATAGCCAAGGGTTTAGACTCCAACGCTGTTCTCGGAGAACTACGCTTAATGCTCAACAAAGCGTATGGGAATTCAGCATTCAAGCTAGCTAGAACTGCTGCTTGACCCAGAGCATACAAACAACCCGAATGAATGTCAAAAAGAAAATAGTCCATAGTGAAGACATGTTTTGCTAGGTCTCCAATTATATGGTTCAGTGGATCACAACTCTAATAACATGACGGGTATTCCAAGCATTTTTGGAGCTAATGTTTTATTGCTTTTATACTATACTTAATCTTTGGGTGGCTTTATGAAAGCCTATATTCTCGTGAACTCGGAGCCGGGCATGATATGGGATGTAGCCGAGTCCGCTTTTAAGATTAGGGGCGTTAAGGAGGCGCATGCCGTGACTGGACAGTTCGATGATGTAATTGAAGTCGAATTTAATAAGATGGAGGAGCTTGGAGGAATAATTGAGAAGATTCAGAGTATAAAGGGAGTTAGGAGAACCCAAACCCTAATAGTTGTCCCAAGGCCGATAAGGGAGTAGCGGCGCCTAACTATAAAAAATATTTAGGTAGTAAAGAGGTTTTTACCTGAGTTTAATTTTTCTGATTAACGCCTGCGCTGTTAATGTAACTGGATCCCATGTTTCTGAGAGTGGCGGCGCATAACATGTCTCAGCCTTGGCAAGTTCCCTGAGAGTCATCTCCTTCATTATCGCATATGAGAGTGCATTTATCCTGGGGGCTACACCCTCACCTCCAATGATTTGCGCTCCAATAATCTTTTCGGTCTCCTTATCAACTATCAGCTTAATGGTTATTGGTAGAGCCCCCGGATAATATGATGCCCTAGTCTTACCGCTCAACACCATTGAGACGGCTTCTATACCAGCCCTCTCAGCAAAGCTTTCAGTTAACCCAACTGCTCCTATCTCCATATCAAACAGCTTCGTCACAGCGGCGCCGAGAACCCCTGGAAACACTGCATATCCGCCGGCAGCATTTGTCCCCGCGACCCTAGCCTGTCTAACTGCTGTTGTCCCAAGCTGGCTGACCGTCGGCCTCTTAGTAACCAAGTGGATTGACTCGACGCAGTCCCCACATGCATAAACATCCTTAACGCTAGTCTCCATCCGCATATTAACCTTAATCAGTCTCGTCTCTCCAAGCGTTATACCAGCCTTCTCCGCTAGCTCAACATTACCCCTAACGCCGGTGGCTATTACAACTATGTCTGCTGGAATCTGCTCCCCAGCGACTATCACGCCCTTAACCTTATCTTCGCCTACAATCTCGTCTACAGACTTTCCAGTAATTATTCTGAGACCCTTCGCCTCAAGCTCCCTCTGAATCATGTCCGCTATATCTTTGTCGAGCATTGCTGGTAATATTTGTGGTAGCAGCTCCACAACCGTCGTCTTAACCCCGCGTTCCATGAAGGCTACAGCTATTTCTAAGCCTATTAGCCCGGCTCCTACAACGACCGCCGACCTCGCCTCCTTAAGGGCTTCAATTATCTTTTGTCCATCCTCAATAGTCCTTAAAGTATATACCCCGTGCTTCTCTCTACCCTTAATAGGGGGCACAGCGGCTCTCGCACCAGTGGCAATTATTAAACTGTCGTATTGGATCGTCTCCTCACGCCCATCCTTATAGTGCACGCTTACTGTCTTAGCTTTAGTATCAATGCCTGTGACAGTTGTCTCCGTCCTAAGGTCGATTCTATTCATTTTAAAGTAGGATGGTGGGAAGACTATGAGGTCCTCAAAACTCTTTATATGCCCGCCTATAACAAATGGCAGACCACAGCGTGAGTATCCCGCATAGCGCTCCTGAGTTAACATTATTATCTCTGATGTTCTATCAGTCAGCCTAGCTGCGGCAGCCGCATCGCATCCAGCTGCGTGAGCGCCTATAATAACTATTCTCCTCGGCATGACTTATTCATCTCTTCTTCTAGAAGCTATTTCTTAGCCTGCTCTTTATACCATTCCACAGCCTGCTCAAAGGTCATTAATTCCCCTAATTCTTTACTTAGATTCGTTGGCTCTATAATTATTAGCCACCCATCACCATAGGGGTCACGATTAACTGTTCCCGGATCCTCAGTGACCTTCTCGTTCACCTCAACTACTTTTCCGGTTAATGGCGCCACTAAGTCGGATACAGCCTTCACGGACTCTATTGTTCCATAGGGCTCCCCCTTCCTTATCTCCGTCCCTGCGCCTGGGAGCTCAACAAAGACTATTTCACGCAGCTGCTTCTGAGCGTAGTCTGTTATGCCAATCCTAGCCCTATTACCCTCAACCTTAACCCAAGCCCACTCCTTAGAATAATATAATCCCTCACGAACCTCATAACCCTCAACCTTAACCATACAAATTCACCCGCAAACCTTTAACCATATTACAGCTCAACTCAATTTAAAATTAACGTATATTTCATTGAAAATACCTCTTGGAGGCCTATGTAGGGTGAAGAGGGTGTTTATTTCAGGGCCAATCCAGGGTATGGAGGATAAGCAGGCTTATAGAGATAAGATAGGCGCGCTCTTAGTAAAGTATGGTTATGAGCCAGTTGACCCGTGGAGGCGTGAAAAGGTTCTCTATAGGGCACAGCTGAACCGGGATTGGTGGAGGCATGTTCCACCAAAAGACTTCATCAAAAGGGATCTTGAGGACATTGATGGGTGCGATGCCCTAATAGCGTACCTCCCAAGGCTCTCAGCCGGAACATGCATGGAGCTATTTTATGCTAAGCTCAGGGGCAAAAAAACGATAACTGTCTGTAGGATTAAGAATCCAAGCCCCTGGATCATAGTTCACTCCGATGTAATTGTGAGGGGTTTTAGAGAGCTTGAAAGCGTCCTCAAGGAGGGGATATAGCCTTAGGTGCCCTGACCCTCCCCCTCCTTCCCAACCTTCTCGAGAAAGTCTGATATCGACGACGCCTTAACCAGACTCTTCACTATAATCATCTTCCCGCGGAGCAAATCGAAGAGTTTCTTAACCTCCCTCTCGTCCAGCTTCGCCATATTTATGTAGACCATTGCCGAGAAGTATTGCGCGAATAGGTAAGGATCCCTACGTATGACGAGTGGCGCATGCTCCGCAACAAGCCTAAATGTGCCTGCATCATCAACCTCAATAAACTCTTGAACCATAATGACCACCAAGAATTCTCAATGTTCTCGGCGAGCCTTATACTTTACCCCTCTCCCTTAACCTCCCTTAAATGCTCATCTATAATCGACTTTAGTGTTCCAAGTGGGTTGGAGGATTTAGGTGGGCCGTGTTCCCTAATTAGTCTCTTTACTTCCTCTTGGTCGGCGTATGGTAATCCGTCAACCCACATAATATTCACCTTTTCTGCCGGAATAATTGGCACGGAATATTCCTCGAAAACTTCTAGGGCATTATGCGACATTTTACCCTTAACAATGGCCGCCTTAATGCCCCTCGTAACTAGGTTTTTTGCTGTCGCTGGACCGCCTCCGCTTGGATCGAGTATGAGGACTATGTCCCCAACCCTAACATCATATATTTTGAATGCCCTCTCAAGCCCCTCCCTGGTGAAGGATTCTATTGGCTTAAGTAGGATAAGTCCCTCCCTAACACCTCCCTCACTTATGCGCTGAAGGTGGCTCAGCATCCTCTTATAAGATTCTATTTGGATCTCTTGCTCAGCCACCCTATCCCTCAAAAACCTTATCTCCTCAAGGAGGCGCTGGTACTCCCTCTCCCGCCTTATCCTCACCGTCTCCTCGCTATGAATCTTCTCTAGAGTCTCCCTCAGAGACTCAATCTCAGTCTCCAGCTCCCTTATTTTCATGTGGAGTTCCCTGTTGGCTTCTCTTAGGATCCTATTCCTCTCCCTCTCAAGCATAAGCTTACCCATAAGCCTCCTAACAGTCTCCTTAAGTCTCTCCTCCCCATGAGGCTTCTCCATAACACTCTGCCCTCGCCTAGCATCCTTCTCCAACAACACCCTTATCGCCCTGGCTACACTGTAGCCCCTGGCGACAAGATCCTTAACTAGGTCTGGCGGAACATTATATCCGAGGTCCCTGAGCTTCGCTTCAACTTGATCAAACTTATTTTTATAGTAATTATAAGCCTTGATTGCGGCGGCTAATGCATCCACCTCATGAATATTTTTTGGGTTCACCCCATAGCGCTCGGCGTAGATCTTAGCCAGTCTCTGCTTCTCATCGGAGCTCATCGGGATGGCTGGCTCAAAGAGTATGGCATTAAGCTTCCTTGAGAGCATCTCAAGGAGACTGGGTGCGGGTGATACATCACTCGATATAACTGTTGGCTCACCAAACTCCACAATTCTCTCAATGATCTTCGCCGGAGGCCACTCCCTATGGCTCTCTAATAGAAGGAGAGCTCCATCAAGCGATAATATAGCTAGGGCGCAATTGAGCCCTGGATCGACACCAACAATTAACTTCCTTACCCTCTCAGACACCACCCTCTACCAAAATTTCTATTAATATTATTTAATCCTTAAAATTTCTTAAATTAATGTTATGCCCCGCTGGGTAGGGGCCTCTTAATTTGCTCCAGAACGTTACTTAAACTCCTAATTACTCCATATTTCCTCCTAAAGAACTTTAGCATGTTTGATACATCCCTTTTTAGTAGCGCCTCGGCGCTTGGGTGATCCGCCCTAACATATTGTGGCCAATCTATTATTAATACATGCCCGCTCGGAGTTATAACCACATTATATTCACTTAGATCCCCATGGACAACCCCTGCCCCAACATACGCCAGCCTCACATTCTCTAAAATTTCGTCTAAGATTGTCTCTGGATCTGGTAGGCTGCAGATGCGGAATAGGCAGTCGCCTTCTATCATACCCATCACCACCACATGCCTATTATGGCCTATGGGCTTCGGCACAGATACGCCGCGTGGGTAAACCAGCCTGAGGGCTTCAATCTCCCTTTCGGCGGCGAGTCTAGATTGATATAGCCAGCTTACATGTCTCTTATCAGCAGCATACCCCCTCAGCCTCTTAGTCTTACGGAAGCTCGTTCTGCCAAGGCGGTGGAACTTCACTGCAACTCTTTCACCGCTCTGCGTTATGGCGTCATATACATCTGACTCCTTACCAACACCGAGTGGCTTACCAATTGAATTTAATACGCCGGCCTTCACCAGGGCGTTCAGCGCTAGGCAATCGTATCCAGCTATATTCAACGTATAGCCTACATAAGACCCAACCCAGCGATATAATAACCCAAACTCGGTTAGCCTCTCAAGCCGGTACTTGGCTTCCCTCTCAGGGAGCTCGCTTAGCCTAATGATATCCCTCTCTGGGACGAACCTATGGCGGCTTAAGTCGATCTCTACTACTGCCAGTATCCTTAAGTCCTCAGCCTCAAGCTGCCGGAAGATCCTCACCGCAGCCTCAACAGAGGACATACAATTTAGCATTAGTATTAATTTCTAATAAATGTCATGTAGCTGGCCACGAACTATTAAGCCGCCGGTAATTCCGGCGAATGGTTATAGAAAAATTTAAGTTCTTGGATTCCTCTATTTTCGTCTGCTCTTACCGTGCATCTCAGTTAGATATGGTGAAGTAGGTTTGGGTTTACTCTCATTTATAAGGGCGAGTATCAGGCTGCTTAAGCTCGCTAGGAAGCCCGGTAGAGATGAGATTTGGCTATCTATAAAAATATGTTTTCTAGGGATGTTAATAGTTGGGGCGATAGGCTTTATAATCTATCTTATCGCAGGTCTCCTTAGGCCATTAGGTGTGTGATTAGGTTGGGCGAGAAGGCTGGGGCGAGATTCTTCACCCTAAGCACAACTGTCGGACAGGAAATTAATGTTGCGAAGATAATGGCTGGGCGCATTGAGGCAAATAAAATTCCAGTAAAGTCCATAGTTGTGCCGGAGAACCTGAAGGGTTACATAATTGTTGAGGCTGAGGGGCCGCATATAATTGATAGTGCATCTACAAACATTAAGCACGTTAAATCTAGGGTTCCAGGTGTATTATCCCTCTCGGATGTGGAGAAATATATTACTGTTAAATCTATAGTTGATGAGCTGAATATCAATGATATCGTGGAGGTTGTGAGCGGGCCCTTTAAGGGTATGAGGGCTAGGGTCACAGATATAGATAAAAGTAAGGAGGAGGTTACAATAGAGTTGCTTGAGGCCTCATTTCCCCTCCCAGTTACAGTACACGCGGACTACATTAGAATAGTGTCCAAGAAGTCGGAGTCGTGATAACAATGCCTATGGAGAAGAAGATTGCTGAATTCATTGTTGAGGGTGGTAAGGCAACGGCTGGGCCGCCCATAGGGCCGGCAATAGGTCCATTAGGCGTGAACGTTGTAGCCGTTGTGAATAAAATTAATGAGCTGACTAAAGAGTATGCTGGCATGAGGGTTCCAGTCAAGGTAATTATTGATCCCGAGACAAAAGCTTTTGAGGTTGAGGTTGGTATACCTACAACATCCGCTTTAATATTTAGGGAGGCTGGAATAGATAAAGGCTCAGGTAAACCGAATGCTGAGAAGGTTGGGAATTTAACGATGGAGCAGGTTATTAAGATTGCAAGGATAAAGCGAGGTAAACTTCTAGCGAAAACTTTAAAGGCCGCTGTTAAGGAGATTATTGGCAGCTGTGTTAGTATGGGCGTAACCGTTGAGGGTAAGGATCCGAAAGTTATCTTAAAGGAGATTAATGCTGGAAAGTATGATGACCTTATTAGGAGGGCTGAGGAAGCTAAATAAAAATGTATGTAGCTAGGGTGTCCAGATGCCGATAGACAGAAAATATATAATGAAAGCAATTAAAGAGCTGCGGGAGAAGACTCCAAAGAGGAACTTTAAGCAGTCAATAGAGCTCATAGTTAATCTCAGGGACGTCGACTTAAGTAAGCCCGAAAATAGGATCCAGGAGCTAATCGAGATACCCCATCCAATAGGGAAGAAGGTTAACGTATGCGTCTTCGCTACTGGGGATGCAGCCCTTAAAGCTAGGAAGGCTGGCGCAGACCTTGTCTTAGAGAAGGAGGATATTGAGGGCATGGCTGGGGATAAGAAGAGGCAGAGGCAGCTGGCCAAGTCATTTGACTCCTTCATCGCCAGCGCCCCCCTGATGCCCCTCATAGGCAGGGTCTTTGGAGCCATATTGGGGCCGAGGGGGAAGATGCCGACACCAGTCCCGCCAACAGCCGATATAGAGAGGGAGATTGAACGTCACAGGAGGCTTGTTATGATTAGGACTAGGGGGCAGCCGGTTCTGAGCTGCCGAATAGGTACGGAGGATATGAATGATAATGATTTAGCCGACAATATTGAGGCCGCCCTTAGGAGGATTGAGGGAAAGCTTAAGAGGGGGATTAGGAATATAGCCTCAATCTACATTAAGGCTACAATGGGCCCACCAGTAAAGATTATGTTTGAGGAGGAGTAGCCTTTGACAGTTCAGCTCCGTAAATCTCTCGCTGAGAAGGCTGAGAAGGTTAAAGAGATAAAATCTCTCCTAAGTAAATATCATGTTCTTGGGGTCGCAAGCCTATATAAAGTTAGGGCCCAGCAGCTCCAAGAGATAAGGAGTAAGCTTGAGGGCATAGCCCACCTAAAAGTATATAAGAACACGCTTGTAAGACGTGCCCTTAAGGAGCTCAGAGATGACCCATCAGCTGACAAGTTCTGGGAGTATACGCAGGGCTCAAACGTCTACATATTCACGAATTACAACCCATTTAAGCTGGCAATGATGTTAGAGAAGTGTAAGGTTAGGGTTCCGGCTAAGGCGGGCGACGTGGCCACCGAGGATATAGTTGTTCCAGCTGGCAACACTGGCCTCCCGCCTGGACCAATAATCAGCCAGCTTAACTCCCTTGGGATACCGACCCGTATAGAGAGTGGGAGCATCTGGGTTGTAAAAGATACTATTGTAGCGAGGAAGGGTGATGTTATAAGTGAGAACCTATCCTCCATCCTCTCAAGGCTCGGTATAAAGCCAATTGAGCTCGGCTTAACCATTAAAGCAGTTTACGACAACGGTGTCGTGATCACTGAGGGCGAGTTAAAGCTGGACTTTGAGGGGTATAAGAAGGGTATCTCCGAAGCCTATGTGCAGGCACTGAACCTGGCGGTGAACGCTGCTTACCCAACCCCGGAGACAATCGCCTTACTTTTAAACAGGGCTGTTATGGAGGCATGGAACCTCGCATTAAACTCTGGGGTCTTCTTACCGGAGTTTCTCCCCAATCTCCTCATGAGGGCTCATATGGAGGCCTCGGCCCTCGAGGCGAGGGTTAAGGAGAAGAATCCCAGCTGGCAGTAGGTTACACCTTCTCGACGCTTAACCCAACTCTCTTAATAATCTCCATCAGCGGCCCCTTATCCCCACCCTTTATTCCCTTCCAGTCCAAAAATATTTTATCAACCCTCTCCACAGTCCTCTCAATACAATGCCTAATAATATATTCATTGACTTCATGCAAGGCGTGTTTCGGTATCATATGCCCAAAGGCAACTTCACTAGTCAACGCTATGCGCGTGAACTTCTCATTATAATGTTGTCCACCTATCCCGAGAGCTGCTGGATAAGTAATCTTGTTTTCAGCCGCTGCAAAAGCCCCTCTGGCAACAGCCTCAGCAGCCCTCCCATCCCCCCACTGCTCCGGCGTGCTTCCAAGCTCAACGAACATTGCTGGAACATCTAGGGATGGGCCGTGGTGTGTGCATTCATAGGAGACTTCATATGGAAGCCCCATTTCATCCCTGGCAGCCCTCATTTCGATCAGAGCAGCCTTCATAGCGCTTGCAGGCGAGATGGAGACTTTTCTAGGCTCTCCGCCTAGATGCGCTTCGCCGATGTTTCCAGGGGTATGAACTGAAAGTGTTGGTGTCCCACTTCTACTGCTATGCTTGGATATGAAGATGATCATTCTTAATTCGCTTATTGGGGGTATTTTCTGCATCATTACAGTTTCATCCTCAATAATGATTAGCTTGGCTTCCTCACCTCCCCTTAAATCTTTAGTATATGTTGGGAACCCAAGAATCTTCTTGTCCTCCTTAAACCCAAACACTTCAACGAGCTTACGAGCTATATTTATTCCGGCGACATCTCCCCTAGAAGCCACAAAAAGGATCATTTAATCACGTCCAGCGTGACCATTAATCTTTTTAACAGCTGCAAAAATTAAATGCTTTGGTGTTGTGGGTTAAACATGTCTTCTAGCCGAGCGATATACTTAAATAACTATATGAAATCCTTGTTAATTACTGAAGTGTTGGAAGGTTAATGCATGGCTACGGAGTTTAAGCATATAGTTCGCCTAATTGATAGGGATGTGGATGGGTCGAAAACTATAGTGGACGCTATAAGTGATGTTAAGGGTATAGGCTTGAGGCTCGCTGAGATAATAGCGCGTAAGCTGGGTATACCATACACTATGAGGGTAGGTTTTCTTCCAAGCGAAAAGATTGCGGAGATCGAAAAGACAATAAAAAGTTTATCTAATGGTGATATGCCAGATTGGCTTTTAAACCGCCGTAAGGACCTTGAGACTGGCGAGGATAAGCACTTAATCTCATCCGACATAGACTTGGCCGTTAAGGCTGATATAGAGCGTGAAAAGATGTTGTGGTCTTGGCGCGGATACCGCCATGCATATGGCCTTAAGGTTCGTGGGCAGAAGACAAGGACAACTGGAAGAACCGGTAAGACTATTGGGGTCTCAAAGAAGGGTGCTAAGAAAACTAAGTAGGGTGGTCCCTATGGGTGATCCAAAGAAGCCTAAGAAGAAGTGGGAGTCCCCAAGGCATCCCTGGAGGAGCGATGTTTTAAGGAGCGAGCTCCTCCTCCTCGGCCAGTATGGCCTAAGAAATAAGCGTGAGCTCTGGCGGGCGAAGGCAATGCTATCGAAGATAAGGGCTATGGCTAGGTCCCTTCTCAGCATGCCTGTTGAGAAGAGGGCTGAGTTGGAGGCTAAGCTCCTAGGGAAGCTGAAGCGCCTGGGGATACTGTCGGAGGGCGCCGTGCTGGATAACGTCTTAGATATAACAGTCGAGAACATTTTAGAGAGGAGACTTCAGACAATTGTTTTTAGGAAGGGATTGGCTAAAACGCCATACCAGGCCCGCCAACTAATAGTTCACGGTCATATAGCCATAGGCGGTAAGAGGGTTTATTCTCCGGGCTACCTTGTTAAGAGGGATGAGGAGGAAGAGATAATGTATGCTCCAACAAGCCCGCTCAGCAATCCAAACCACCCACTAAGATTATCCATTGAGACTACGCTAGCGCCAGAAGCCAAGAGTTGATGGGGGTTAGGGTTTGAGTAGTAAGAAGGAAGAGTTGAGGTGGGGTGTAGCCCACATATACAGCTCATATAACAACACCATAGTCCATATAACGGACCTCTCCGGAGCCGAAACCATTGCCAGGGCCTCCGGAGGAATGTTCGTTAAGGCTGATAGGCAGGAGTCCTCACCATACGCGGCGATGAGGGCTGCCGCATACGCTGCCCAGGTGGCCAAAGATAAGGGCATAAATGCTATTCACATAAAGGTTCGTGCTCCTGGTGGTATAGGGCCTAAGACTCCGGGCCCAGGTGCTCAGGCGGCTATAAGGGCCCTTGCCAGAGCTGGTTTCAAGGTTATCGGCCGCATAGAGGAGGTCACCCCCCTCCCACATGATGGTTGTAGGCGGCCAGGTGGGCGTAGGGGTAGGAGAGTATAGCTTTTCTCCCGGTGGAAGATGTGGGTATGCGTGTGACAATATTCAGCAGGGATGAATTCACCGCCAGATTTATGATTGAGGGTATAAATGCCGCCCTAGCGAACACCCTCAGGAGGATAATTTTAGCCGAGGTTCCGACAATGGCCATAGACGACGTCATAATATATGAGAACTCCTCCGTCCTACATGATGAGATACTCGCCCTAAGGCTTGGCTTAATTCCCATTAAAACGGACTTAAAAACCTATAACCTCCCGGAGAAATGCGATTGTAAGAGCGAGCTCGGGTGCCCAAAGTGTAGAGCAATATTCACGCTTGATGTGGAGGCTAAGGAGGGTATACGCACAGTTTACTCTGGGGACCTTGTCCCAGAGGATCCGGCGATAGTCCCGGTTAGCGATAAGATCCCAATAGTTAAGCTTGCCGCAAGCCAGAGGATTAGGCTTGAGGCATATGCGAAGCTTGGTAGGGGTAAGGATCACGCTAAGTGGCAGCCCGTCTCCGCTTGTGTATACAGGTATAAGCCGATAGTTAGGATAGATGAGTCCAGATGCAATGCGTGCGGTAAATGCGTTGAGTACTGTCCAAGGAAAGTTCTTGCTAAGGAGGGCAACAGGGTTTTCGTCGTTAATGAGATTGAATGCATCCTATGTAATGACTGCGTTAAGGCCTGTAATGTTAAACCCGCGCCCATAACAGTGAGCTGGGATCCTAGTGCATTCATCTTCTATATCGAGTCCGTCGGCTCGCTGCCGGTGGACGAAATAATATTTGAGGCCCTCAAAATATATGAGGAAAAATTTATGGAGTTTATGACCCTCATTGAGGGTGTGCTTTGAGATGAGGAGTAGGGGGACGAGAAACCCAAACCTAATAGCTTTACTCCGCCTACTTAGAAAAACTGCTAATCAGCATAAGGCTGGAATATGGAAGACTATTGCCAAGTATCTTTCTAGGACGCGTAGTAGGCGCATTGCGGTTAATGTAAGCCGAATAAACCGGTACACCCGTGAGGGGGATACCGTTGTTGTTCCCGGGAAGGTTTTAGGGGCGGGGATACTGGATCACCCCGTGACCGTTGCAGCCTTACAGTTCTCTAAGCAGGCTCGTGAGAAGATACTTATGGCTAAGGGGAAATGCATATCAATAGAGGAGCTTATACAAATGAATCCGAGGGGCTCAAACGTCAAGATTATTGGGTGATCTATATTGGGTGATCCATTAATAGGTGAGAGGACTAGGATAATAGATGCGACCGGACTTGTGCTTGGGAGAATGGCTAGTATAGTTGCTAAGAGGTTATTGAATGGTGAGAACATAATTATTGTAAATGCTGAGAAGGCAGTTATTTCCGGGGATAAGCACACAATTATTAGAGGTTATCACGATTACTTACAGATAGGTCACCCTGGTAAAGGTCCACTCCACCCTAGGAGACCTGACAGGATTGTTAAAAGGGCTGTGAGGGGGATGCTTCCATATAAGCAGCCGCGCGGTAGGGATGCCTTTAGGAGACTTAGGGTTTACATGGGTATTCCACTGGAGCTTAGGGGTAAGCCTATGGAGACTATTCCGGAGGCCAGCGCCAATAAGCTTAAGTGCCGCTATATAACTATTCAGGATCTTTCAAGGCATATTCAGGGCTAGTAGTGGTGGATGAATATGTCGAGTAGCAGCTCTGTTGTAAAGAAAGTCTTGGTTGTGAGCGGCAAGAGGAAGACCGCTATCGCAAGAGCCATTATTAGGCCAGGTAGGGGTAGGGTTCGCATAAATAACGTGCCAGTAGAAATATATGAGCCTGAAGTAGCCCGCCTAAAGATAATGGAGCCCCTCATAGAGGCTGGGGAAGAGATCTGGAAAAACCTAGATATAGATGTTAAGGTCCGCGGAGGGGGCTTCATGGGCCAAGCTGAGGCGGCGAGGATGGCTATTGCGAGGGGGCTCGTCAAGTGGACTAAGAGCTCAACGCTTAAGTCTGCGCTCCTGAGGCTTGATAGGGCTCTCTTGGCCGGTGATCCGAGGAGGAAGGAGCCCAAGAAGTTTGGTGGGCCGGGTGCGAGGGCCCAGGACCAGACGAGCTATAGGTAGCTATGGGGGAATTTAAATGATAATACCTGTAAGATGCTTCACTTGCGGTAAGCTCATAGGCGATAAATGGGAGGAGTTTGCTAGGAGGGTTAAGGCTGGAGAGCACCCTGGGAAAGTCTTGGACAGCATGGGCATAACTAGATACTGTTGCAGGCGCATTCTTCTTTCACATGTTGAAATAATAGATGATATAATAAAGTTCTTTGAGAAGAGAATTGATTTCGAGGAGGAGCTCTGATGGCAGCTATGATCGAGGATGTCAGGGCGAGAAAGGTCTTTGATAGCAGGGGTGATGCTACAATAGAGGTTGAGGTGGCGACGGCGGAGGGATTCGGAATAGCCTCGGCCCCAAGTGGGGCTAGTAGGGGAAAAGCCGAGGTTATAGCGTATCCACCTGGAGGCATTGAAGAGGCTATAAGGAAGGTTGAGGAGCTAATTGCTCCCGAGTTAATCGGCATGAGCGCCGACGAGCAGGAGGAGATAGATGGCATATTACATGAGCTCGACGGAACCGATAACTTCAGCAACATCGGCGGCAACACCGCCTACGCCGTCTCCCTAGCCGTCGCTGACGCCGCCGCAAACTCGTATGGAATGCCCCTCTTCAGGTACCTGGGCGGCCTCCTAGCCTGTGAGCTACCGTATCCACTTGGCAACGTTTTAGGCGGAGGAAGGCATGCCCTTGGAAAGGCCCCGGACATACAGGAGTTTCTAGTCTTGCCGGTTGGCGCGGGGTCCTTCATGGCTGCTGCCGAGGCTAACATTAGGGTTCATAAGAGGGTTAGGGACATGCTCCTCAAGGTTGACCCAAGTTTCACTGGGGGCAGGGGGGATGAGGGCGCCTGGGCTCCATGCATATCGAATGAAAGGGCCCTTGAAGTTGTCTCCAAGGCTTGTGAAGAAGTTTCATGTGAGGTTGGTTTTGAGTGTAGGCTTGGATTAGATATGGCTTCATCAACCCTATGGGACCCCCAAAAACAGCAGTATGTATATGTAAATGAAGGCGTTAGGAGGGATCCTGGGGAGCAGCTCGATTACGTCTTGGGATTAATTGAGAAATACAAGTTGATTTATATTGAGGATCCATTCCACGAGGAGGATTTTGAGAGCTTCCGCGAGTTGACTCGTAGGGTTAAGGGCTGCTTGGTGTGTGGAGATGACCTCTTCGCCACAAATGAGAGGCGCCTCAAGGTTGGTGTTGAAATGAATTCTGGAAACGCTATTATTATTAAGGTTAACCAAGTTGGAACGTTAACAGATGCCCTTAAAACCGTTAAGCTTGCTAAGGAGAATAATTATTTGCCCATCATCTCCCATAGGTCTGGTGAGACAACCTCCCTCCATATCGCGCATCTAGCTGTTGGGCTTGGATGCCCCATAATAAAGGCGGGGGTTGTTGGAGGAGAGCGTTTGGCGAAGATAAATGAGCTAATATATATTGAGGAGATATTAGGTGATAGGGCGAGAATGGCTAAGCTAAGAATTTAGTGGGGTGATTTATGTATGTCAAAGGAGAATCCTGAGGGAGAGGCGATAGCCGCCGAGGAGCTACTGCTCCCACAGGATATATTCCTATCATTCGGTATGCATATTGGAACGAAGATTAAGACCAGGGATATGGAGCCCTTCATATACAAGGTTAGGCCAGACGGCCTTTACGTCTTAGACATAAGGAAGATTGATGAACGCATAAGGATTGCAGCTAAGTTCCTCAGTAGATTCGAACCCCCAAAGATTGTGGCAACAGCTGTTAGGCTTTATGCTAAGGAGCCTGTTACAAAGTTCTGCGAGGTGACGAGGGCAACGCCGGTGATAGGACGCTTCCCACCAGGATTATTCTTAAACCCAATGTATCCTGGGAGGATTGAGCCCGGGGTTGTGCTCGTCTCTGATCCCAGAGCTGACTCCCAGGCGATTAGGGAGGCTACTCAGATAGGTGTTCCAGTAGTTGCCTTATGCAGCACCGATAACGATTTCACAAACATAGACCTAATTATACCAACGAATAATAAGGGTAGGAAGGCGCTGGCAGCTGTATACTGGCTTCTGGCGAGGCAGATTCTAAGGGAGAGGGGTGAGATTATGCCAAGCGCAGACCTCCCAATACCAGTTGAGGATTTTGAGGTTAAGCTAGCTGAAAAGGCCCAGCAGGAGTAGCGGGCGCCTAAGCCTTCATCCAAAGTATTAAGGTTAATGTTTTATTCTTGTATGGGATACTTTATCCTGTAATGCTGTGTGGGGTGCCCCTTTATTGAAGATTAGATATGCTAGATATGCTGGGAGCTTCTACGCTGGCACTAGGGAGTCTCTTAGGAGGCAGATTGAGGAGTGCTTTCTGCATAGGTTTGGTCCTGGAAGCCTCCCAGTCCTGAAGGAGACTGGTGAGAGGAGGATTATTGGCTTCGTCTGCCCACATGCCGGCTACATGTACTCTGGGCCTGTTGCCGCAAACGCGTATTATAGGCTATCTCAGGATGGGAGGGTGGACGTATTTGTTATATTGGGGCCGAACCATCAGGGGATTGGGAGCGGTGTTGCCCTTATGGATAGGGGTGTCTGGCGCACACCCCTTGGGGATGCTGAGGTAGATGAGGAGACTGCCAGGGAGATACTCCGCCACTCAACAATAATTGATGTTGATGACTCAGCGCACGCCTATGAACACTCGATAGAGGTTCAGATCCCCTTCCTACAGTATATTTACGGCGGCTCAATAAAGTTCATCCCAATATGCTTCCTAATGCAGGATCTGGAGACCGCTAGGGAGGTTGGTCAAGCCCTGGCTGAGGCCCTTAGGAATAAAAATGCCGTTATAATAGCGTCCTCGGATTGGACCCACTATGAGCCCCATAGGATCGCTTATGAGAAGGATAATGCGGCGATAAGCGCCGTCCTGAAGCTTGACGAACGGCTCTTTTACTCAATTTTAGAGTCTAGGCGTGTGACGGCATGTGGATTCGGCCCCGTTGCAGCCCTCATAACTGCGGCTAAGGATTTAGGTGCCAGTGGAGCTGAGCTGCTGAGCTATAAGACTAGTGGGGACATAACTGGCGATACATCAGCCGTTGTTGGCTATGCAGCCATATCAATATTTAGGTGAAGGCTTGGGTTGAGGGGGCTTTCAAGGGCATCAGCTCCGGCTAAGGTAATCTTATTTGGGGAGCACTTCGTCGTCTACGATAAGCTAGCTGTAGTCATGGCTGTAGATTTAAGGGCGCATGTATCAGTTAAGCCTAGGATGGACAATAAGATAATTGTAGAGTCTATTGGGATGGGGCTCCAGGGGGAGTTCACTTTAGATGGCGTATATAAGCCGATTATTGGCGAATTCGGCGAGGATAAGCTTAGGCCAATATACGTGGCTGCTAAGAGGGTTTTAGACTTAGCTGGGGAGAGCATTGGCCTAAATATAACGGTTGACTCACGAATACCAGTGGCCTCAGGCCTAGGCTCCTCTGCAGCAGTACTCGTCGCTACGACAGCTGCTGTAGGCAGTCTCCTGGAAATGAATCTATGTAGGGACGACATCTTTAGGCTGGCCTTAGAGGCGGAGAAGATTATTCATGAGAAGCCCTCCGGCGTCGACCCAGCCATATCCACTTACGGCGGACTAATAGCCTATAGTAGGAGCGGGGGTGTTATGATGCTGGAGGCGGCTGCCAATCTCCCACTGGTCATCGGAGATACACGTATAAAACGTGATACCAGGGAGATGATACACCGTGTCAGCGAGCTTAGGAGGCTATACCCAGAGATTTTTAAGGGGCTTATGGACGCTGGGGATAGGGTTGCTAGGCTCGCTGTTGAGGCCATTAGGGCTGGAGATTTAAGGGCCCTTGGACACCTAATGAACATTAATCACGCGCTGCTATACGCTATTGGCGTCTCAAACACAGCTATCGAGTCCCTCCTCTGGGCCGCTAGGAGGGCTGGTGCGTTGGGGGCGAAGATCACTGGAGCTGGCGGTGGGGGATGCATTGTGGCGCTATCGATGCCGGAGGATAGGCGGCGCATCGCGGAGGCCATTAGGGTTACCGGCGGAGAACCCCTCATCGCAGATATCGCCCATGAGGGTGTTAGGATTGAGGAGTGAGCTTACGGTCCTTAAGCTGGGCGGCTCAGTTATAACTTTTAAGGATAAGCCGTTAACGCCGAATATGCCCGCTATAAGGCGCCTAGCCCATGAGATATCAGCATCACAATCACATCCACTCATAATTATTCATGGGGGCGGGAGCTTTGGGCATCCGCTGGCAGCCGAGTACAACATTGCCGGGGGCCTTAAGAGTCGGGGGCAGATGATAGGCTTCTCAAAGACACATAACTCGATGGTTAAGCTGAATATGCTTGTTACAGAGGCGCTATTAGATGAGGGGGTTCCAGCAATAGGGTTCGCCCCATCATCCTTCATCGCCACCAGGAGGGGTAAAATAATAGACCTGCATACAGGACTCTTAATCCACGCCATTAAGCTTGGTTTCACGCCAGTCCTCTACGGTGACACTGTCTTAGACTACGAGCAGGGCTTAGCGGTCCTCTCAGGAGACCAGATAGCGGCGAGACTCGCCGTGGAATTAAATGCTAGAAAAATTATTTTTGGGGTTGACGTTGATGGCTTATATACATGTGATCCAAAGGTTAACCCAAACGCAAAGCTCCTCAGGGATCTAACCCTCAACGAGCTTGAGGGGGCTATTGCTTTAGCTGGCGGGTCTAGGGCAGTCGATGTAACTGGGGGCATGCTCGGAAAGATAATGGAGTTAATAGAGCCGGTCTCCAGGGGGGTCGAGGCTCTAATCATAAATGCTTTAAGGGAAGATAGCGTTTATAGGGCATTAAGGGGAGAAGAGGTCATTGGGACAAGGATCGTTAAGGATAGAGGATAGGAAGAATGATCATATAAGGATATGCGTTGAATGCGATGTTGGGGCTAAAAAGATTTCAACTGGCTTCGAGGATGTCTACCTCATCCATAAAGCCCTCCCTGAAATCAATTTAAGTGATGTTAGGACCGAGACTGTTTTCCTCAACCACAGGTTCTCTGCGCCAATAATTGTTGAGGCTATGACTGGCGGAACCGATAAGGCTCTTGAGATAAACGCTGCCATCGCTGAGGCAGTTGAGGAGCTGGGGCTTGGCATGGGAGTTGGGAGCCAGAGGGCTGCAATAGAGAGACCGAACCTAGAGCGGACATATAGAATCGCTAGGGAGAAGGCTCCAAACGCCTTCATAGTAGCTAATATTGGTGGAGCCCAGCTTGTAACCGGATACGACCTTAAAGAGATTAAATTGATAACTGATATGATTGGGGCGGATGCCCTAGCAATTCATCTAAACCCCCTCCAAGAAGCTATTCAACCGGAGGGCGAGGCTATATACGCTGGGATAATACGTAGGATAGGTGAGATAGCCAGTAGAATCGACTTGCCGGTAATAGTTAAGGAGACTGGCTGCGGCTTCTCATGCGAGGTTGCCAAGATGCTTGAGCGGGCCGGTGTATCATGTATCGACGTCGCCGGGGCTGGTGGAACGAGCTGGGCTGCTGTAGAATATTATAGGGCGGTTGAGCATGGGGACCTGCGCGGACAGGATCTAGGTTCACTATTATGGGATTGGGGGATACCAACAGTGGTCAGTTTAGTCGAAGTTGTCCACTCGGTTAAGGTTCCCGTCATAGCTTCTGGCGGGGTTAGGTCTGGGCTTGACATAGCTAAGGCGATTGCATTGGGAGCATCGATGGCTGGGCTGGCACGCCCGGTTCTAATGGCGGCTATTAGAGGCAGTGAGGAGACGAGGCGTCTCCTAGACTCCCTGATCAATCAGCTTAGATGCATTATGTTCCTGGTCGGGTCTAAGTCCATTGAAACCTTAAAGAGGATTCCACTAGTCATAGTTGGTAGGACTGCTGAGTGGCTTAGAGCTAGAGGCTTTAACCCGGATATGCTTTATGCTAGGAGGGGTGCTCCGGAATGGACATGCCTGATATAGAGGCTCTATTAGAGGAGACGGCTAGGAAGGTTGACGCCCGCATAGAAAAATATATTCCAAGAATATTCTCTGAGGGCTCCATCCTATTCAAGGTTCTCAAGCCAGATTACCGCATAGACCTAAATGCGCTTAACAGGGCCATCAGTGAACCTATGTGGGAGTTTCTTGATAGGGGTGGTAAGAGGTGGCGCCCGGCGCTGTTCCTGCTATTATATGAGGCTTTAGGCGGAAGATCCATGGATGATGCCCTAGACTTCGCCATAATCCCAGAGGTTATACACAATGGCACTCTGATAGCAGACGACATTGAGGATTCATCTGAGATGAGGAGGGGGAAGCCATGCACATACAGGATCTACGGCATGGACATAGCCATAAACCTATCTCAAGCAATGTACTTCCTTCCAATGATCGTCTTAAGCGATAAGCGGGATAAGATCCCAGCAGAGGTTGCTAGGAAACTATATGAGGTTTATGTCCAAGAGATGACTAAGCTCAGCCTCGGCCAAGCAATTGACATAGCGTGGCACAGAGGCCTAGTCCCAGCATTCCTCCTGAGCGAGGAGCATTACCTACAGATGTGCGCTTATAAGACTGGGACCCTGGCTAGGATGTCGGCCAAAATGGCGGCTATTTTAGCTGGGCTGGATGGCGACGCAGTTGAAAGGTTTGGAAAGTTTGCAGAATCGATCGGGGTGGCCTTCCAGATACAGGATGACATACTTGACATAACTGGTGAAGAGTTTGCTAGGGGTAAGGGGGGTCTCGGCATGGATATAACTGAGGGTAAGATAACCCTAATGGTGATATATACGCTTAGAAGGGCTAGTGAGGAGGATAGAGGGGAGCTTCTGAGGATACTTGGAATGCACACTAGGGACGAATCCCTTAAGATGAGGGCAATTGGGATAATGCGTAAATATGGCGCCGTGGAGTACGCTAAAAGCGTTGCCTCGAAGCTAATTGAGGAGGGTTGGCGGGGCATTGAGGGGATGATACCGGAGGGTGAGGCCAAGAGAAAAGTTAAGATGTTTGCAGAGTATCTTATTCAAAGGAGAATATAGTGGCGTAGAGGCTCCTAACTTGAGCTCTACCACAATAGACCTGAACAGCATTAGGGAACTTGCTAGGAAGATAGCCCTCTTAAACGCGGTCTCGTATGGTGGGAGGGCTCAGAGCAAGCCAGTTCTAGGGAAGATCCTCGGCGAGAAGCCCGACCTAAAGCCCATAGCCAAGTCTGTTGCCGCCATTGTTGAGGAGATTGTTCAAGAAGTGAACAGCTTATCGCAGGGTGAGCAGATAAGTCTCTTAAAGTCTCTCTGGCCTGAAGCCCTGGCTGAGGTGGAGACTAAGGCTAGGGGGGAGAAGGCTAGGGGGAGGGAGCTGCCACCACTACCGAATGTGGAGAGGTATGGGCGGGTTGTCACAAGGTTTGCTCCAAACCCAGACTGCGTCCTCCATATCGGCTCAGCTAGGGCAATAGTGCTCTGCTATGAATATGCCAGAATGTATAAGGGTAAGTTTATCCTAAGGTTCGAGGACACAGACCCGAGGTTGAAGAGGTCCTCGATAGAGTTTATGGATCTCATCAGAAAGGATCTTGAGTGGCTCGGCTGCCCGCCAGACGAGGAGTATATTCAGAGCGATAGAATAGAAATCTACTATGAATATGCTGAGAAGCTCCTCTCGGAAGGCTACGCCTACGTCTGCACATGTAAGCCAGACCAATTTCATGCGAGGGTGATGGCTGGTGAACCATGCCCATGCAGAGCTCTCCCACCGGAAGAGCATTTGCGTAGGTGGGAGGGGATGCTTGAGAAGGTTTATGGCGAGGGGGAGGCTGTTGTACGCATAAAGACGGACTTAAAGCATCCAAACCCCGCTGTTAGGGATTGGCCTGCCTTCAGAATAATAGACACGGAAAGGTACCCTCACCCAAGGGTTGGCTCAAAGTATAGGGTTTGGCCATTATACAACTTTGCATGCGGCGTAGATGATCACCTAATGGGTATAACGCATATTATACGCGGGAAGGAGCACCTAACCAACCAGGAGAGGCAGATATATCTTTACCGATACATGGGCTGGGAGTATCCGGAGGCAATACATTATGGTAGGCTTAAGATTGTTGGGGCGTCGCTTAGCAAGTCTAAGATTGTGCGCGGTGTCCTTGAGGGTTTATATGCCGGCTGGGACGACCCGCGCCTAGCAACATTCCTAGCCCTCAAGCGAAGGGGGATTAGGCCGGAAGCCATAAAGAGACTTATATTGGAGATTGGCCCCAGGCCGGCGGATATAACGATAAGCTGGGAGAACTTATACGCCCACAATAGGAAGATAATAGATCCAATAGCCAACAGGTTCTTCTTGGTCTGGGATCCGGTGAGGTTCACAGTTGAGGGTCTCTCGAAGGAGTTCACGGTGAGGGTCCCATTACACCCAGATCACCCGGAGAGGGGTGGGAGAACCTTCCATATTAAGCCAATTAATGGCGCCGCCACATTCCTAATTTCAGGAAGGGATGCTGAGCAGCTAACCCCTGGAATGGTTGTGCGCCTAATGGAGCTATTTAATGTTGAGGTTAAGGCTATAAATAAAGGCCATGTACACACAGTCTTCCACAGCGAGCCGTATAGTGAGGCTAGGAGGCTTAATGCAACATTGATACATTGGCTCCCAGAGGATCGCTGCATTCCATGTAGGGTTATAATGCCCAACAACACCGCAGTTAGCGGGTTTGTTGAGGAGTCGATAAGGATTGCTAAGGTTGACGATGTGGTGCAGTTTGAGCGCTTCGGCTTCGCCAGAATAGACAGCATAGGCGAGGAAATAATAGCCTACTACGCCCACAAATGAAAAACCTAAAAGTTTTCATTTTTCCATCGCTGTAACAGGTTCTGAATTAAGCAGGAATACATAGTGAATTGTTACTTTTATTCCTATTAACTCTTCCCTCTCGATTAGCTCATTGAGGGCTTTCGGGGTGAACCCAGATCCCTACATCTTGAGTATGTTTACACATGCCACAAAGTGTTTATCTGCTCTAAAGTCTTGGGTTTTCCTATAAGGAAGTGTTGCGACTTTGCGGTTTTACGCTTCATGTAATGCTTCCTTGTAGCATTGTAACTTAGATCTTTAAGATCCTCAAAGTTAGGGATCAACTTATCCTCTGCCAGCCCCCTAACAAGATTCGTAGTTATCTTATGAAGTATATCGTTCACCCTTCTCTTTTCACGTTTAGAGTATTTCTGCATAAGTTTCTCAAAAGTTTTGGGCTTATATTTTGCCAATTTTTGAATCACTCTCCTTTTCTTGAAGTAATGAACCCTTATATCGTAAAGCTTTCTGAGGTCTAGTTTCTGATGCTCCAAAGAGTTACCCTTAATCTTTAGATGCATAACCCTCTGCCTTCTTCTCTTCAACTTCCTTCTTGAAAACCACTACGACCCTGTCCTCTAGAAGCGTTATCCCCCCAACTTTGAGCTCGTTATTTTTCCAAGCTTCAACGAATTTTTCTTTGATAAGAACCAACTACTAACGGAATCTCTATCTAGCGATATGGCTTAGTTGTTATGACTATGTTTAGCCACATCTGGGTTTAACCAATTGCTCCATTAATCCCACATATCTAAATAAACATGTAAATTATTGTAACCTATCTACTCTAAAACTGCTAATAACGGCTAGCATATTTTTTACTGATGTTTTGCGGGGCTCGATTAAGGTAGCAATGTTTATGTGGAGTCATTAAGTTGAGGAAATATGCGGGAATGAAGTAAACATGTAATATGGGGGATTTCTTTGATAAAATTTGAGTCTAAGTCTAATAAAATATTGGAAGTCGATGAGGACCACATCGTTGTTTTTGATGACTTTAGGAACGTTAGTCTAAAGGAGGAAGCGGACTTAATATTTGCTGATCCCCCCTTCGGGATAAATTTTAGGGGTAATCACCTTACATATCACAGAACTCCAGACGCATTATCCTATGTTGAAGTGCCCAGAGAAGAGTATCCTAGATTCATTAGGGAGCTTGTTGAATGGTGCTATAAGGCTTTAAAGCCAACTGGAAGCATGTGGCTTTTGTCAGGCTGGAATAACCTAAGACACGTTTTAGATGCTGTTGAAGATGTTGGCTTCATACAATTGAACCATATTATTTGGAAATATCAGTTTGGAGTATTTACTAGGAGGAGGTTCGTCACATCGCATTATCACCTACTCCTTTTAGTCAAAGACAAGAAAAATTACACGTTTAACAAGCCTGAGCATTATCCGGAAGACGTCTGGATAATTAAGAGAACATACCATCATAATGAGGAGACGGCGGGGAATGAGTTACCGGACAACCTCGTTGAAAGGTGCATTATCACATCATCTAATCCAGGAGACCTGGTAGTAGATCCAGTTTTAGGCTCTGGAACCACCATGCGAGTCTGCTTAAGACTTAACAGGAGATGTTTAGGTATAGAGATAAACTCTCTTTTAGAAAAGAGGATAAGGGAGAAGCTTAGGGTTTGGCTTGAACAGAAGTGTATGATCGATTGAATCTCAAAAGCCGTGGAGGCGGGTGGAGAATCTACTTATCATCTAAAATAAGTATCAATATGCCCGCAGAATGCGTAGAGAATCTCAAAAGGTTGAGAATTAGATGTTATGCTGGGAACCGTAAGGTATATAGGGGGAAACTGATTCTTCTAAGGTTTAATGGTGAAACTGATTTCCCTGAGAATGAGGTTGATGATGTATGCCCAAACCATTTTATGTTAAGTTTGAGGTTCCGCCCGAGTTGGCTAATGCGGCATATGAAGCAATATCAGTAGCTCATAGGACTGGGAAGGTTAAAAGGGGAACTAATGAGACAACGAAGGCTGTCGAGAGGGGGCTTGCTAAACTAGTGGTGATAGCCGAGGATGTTGACCCGCCTGAAGTCGTGGCCCATCTACCGCTACTATGCGATGAACGTAAGGTTCCATACGTCTACGTCCCCAGCAAGGCTAAGCTCGGCTCAGCAGCTGGCATAGAGGTTGCAGCGGCATCCGCATGCATAATTGATCCAGGCCAAGCGGCGGACCTAGTAAAGGAGATTATAGAGAAGGTTCAGAAGATTAGGGGTGGTTAAAGCCTTTGAGTAAGAAGGCTACACGTGAGGCTGAGAGGGAGGCTGAGGGTCCGCCAACCCCAGCGGAGGTAATTCAGATTATTGGACGAACAGGAGTGACTGGCGAGATAGAGCAGGTTAGGGTTAGAATACTTGAGGGTCCGGATAAAGGGAGAATACTTACGAGGAATGTTAAGGGCCCTGTTAGGCTCGGCGATATATTGATGCTCAGGGAGACTGAGAGGGAGGCGAGGAAAATAAAGTAGTAGACTAAGCCATAAAAAAGGCTAAGTTTATTAGTTTGTGGGTTAATTAATGTTCTCCTTAAAGGGTTGGGGCTGATGCCGAAACCTAGAAAATGCACATTTTGCGGCAGGGAATTTAACCCTGGAACTGGAATGATGTACGTTAATAATGATGGCTCAATATACTGGTTCTGCTCAAGCAAGTGTAGGAAGAATCAGCTTAAGCTTGGCCGCGATCCACGTAAGCTTAAGTGGACCGCATATTATGGTATGAAGGAGAGGGCTAAGGCTAAGAGGGAATTAATTTCCCGCTGATTGCTAGATATTCTCTATCCACCTCGCCCCCCTATCCGTTATCTCTTTCTTCCATATGGGGGCTTCCCTTTTAAGTCTCTCTACGATCTCTATTGCCGCCTTAAACCCCTCCTCCCTATGTTTCGATGCTACAAGAACATATACGATATCCTCGCCAACATTAACTTGGCCGATCCTATGCTCAACCACTGCGTCAATTATACCATATTTATCCCTTAAATCCCCTATTATCTTCTCAAGCGTCTTGACAGCTACCTCTTCATAGGCGTCATATTCTAGTCTTAAAACTCTCCCCCCGTCATTACCAATGCCCCTCGCGGAGCCGACGAAGATTATAACGGCGCCTACCTCCTCAGAGACCCCTTTAATCTCGCTTAATAGGGTTTTTATATCATCGAGCTTCTCTGAGACCTTAACCTTCATCCCCCGCCACCCCCAACTGGTGGTAGAATGGCGACCTCGTCTCCATCCTTAAGCCTATACGCCATGCTGCATGAAATTCCATTAACGTATATTTGATAGTTGCTTCTCACCACGATCCCTTCACGGCCCCTGTCCTCAGCCTGAAACATCGTCCTCATCCACTTGCCAGCTATATTTCCATGCCTGCTAGGTATATGTTTCATGAGGAGATCCTCCAATGTGGAGTCCCCTACCTCATACTCCTCCTCCCTAACACCCATGAGCTCACGTATCCTTCCAAAATACTTAACTCTAACCCTAACCATGATGCCTCAACAAGCCTTTATAACTCCAACCTAAAAATAATATTTGCTGTTTTTGAGAATTCTGCTGAACTTTTATAATGCCTTCAGGTTAGCATTAACGGGCTTTTTTACGCTGCCTCTCAATATTTTTTAGGCGGGCTTGTAGTATAGCGATCTTAGTCTTAGATATCTTCTTCCCCCTCCATCTCCCAGCCCTAACCTTGAAGGCTAGGGCCTTAAACGATGGGCTCACACCCTCCAGTTCCCTCCCCTCTTTAAACCTCTCCACCCTGCTCTCCCTAACAAACTTCACCCTCTCACCAACGAGATCCACCTCCCTCACAGCCCATCCCACCGTGAGCCATGCCTCTGACGGCATCCGTCCCCTAACATTGCTCCACCAGCTCCTCCTCACCCTAGCAGAATCCGGAAGCCTATCCCCAATAATCTCCTCTATCTCGTGGAAGGTGAGGGTTACTTCGTTTAGGGCCTTGGGTCTCCTCGCTAGATACTCGGCGAGCTTCATGTACTTGCTCCTCCGGGCTCTTGGCGACACCATCTTGACGGCGCACCTTAAGCATATTGCCCTGTCATCATCAAGTAGAATGCAGTTTCCGCAGTAAGCTAGCCCGCAGAGACTGCATGTGTAGAGGATACTTCTCGGATATGTCCCTTGACAGAGTGCGCAGATATTTCCAACCTGAATAATCTTCCTCCCCACCATCCAAGCCTCCAAGCCGCTCATGTCTTCAAGTACACTATTTTTCTCAGTATGGCCCCAACCTCTGCTGCGAACCTAGTATTGAGGAGGTTATCCAGCCTTCCGAGACTCTCCTCCAACCTCATATCGTAGCCTATCCCCCCAAGATATCTCTCCCCGAGGGTCTCGACCTCCCGCTTAATATGCTCCGTATCGCTGAACCTCATGTTCTCGATAACCCCTAAGACTGGTGCACCCAAATCTTTGAGGAGCATAATAAGTTTCCTAACAGTCTCAAAGGCCATCTTGGATGGGGTTGTCACTATTAGGTACTCGGCTCTCCTAACATACTTTAACATATCGAGCATGAGGTCGCTTATTCCCGGAGGCATGTCCACTATTAAGGCGTCCAGCTTACCCCAAATAGTGTACGCAAGCGTTTCGAGAAGGATATTTGTGAGCTCTTGACCCCTTAAGGGTAGCGCCCTGCCGCCAAGATAGAATGCTAGGGACATATACTTTAAGCCATATACCTCAGGGGGTACTATCCCCTTCTCCTCGATTGGCTTGAGGCCGCCAGCATTTAGGACGACGTGGGTTGTTGGACTCGTGAAGTCTACGTCAAATAGCCCAACCCTAAATTTATCCCTTGCCAGTAGTAGGGCCATTGTTGTGGCTATTAAGCTCTTCCCAACACCGCCCTTACCACTCACAACAGCTATTATTCTATCGACACCACTCAGCCTACTGTTTATGGCGTTTAGCCTTGGGTCTAACGTTACCCCTCACCCCTCACGCTCGCTATCCAGACCCCCCTACCCCCGGAGAGATCGAAGTCTGGGCTCCCGCAGGCGGGGCACCTGACATATGCGTGGGAGGTCTCTGGAATAAAATGTATGATCTCCCTAACTTCCTCCGGTAGATTAGTTCCTCTGAAAGGCCACTTGTATCCACATGCCCTGCAAGTGAACACAGCCCTCTCAGTTCTGATAATGAACTTTGCTCCAGCGAGCTTACCCTGCTTGAGCTGCTCTATGGCGAACCTAAGTATATTCCGGTCAACCTGCTGGAGTTCCCCAATAACAACCACTACGCTATTAACCTCTCTGAGTTTCTCCCTCTCAGCCACATCTGAGACGGCTGAGATAATGGCCTCGGCCAGAGCCCACTCATGCATAAGAAAACTTGATTACCAATCAAATTAAATACTTTATGTGTCCACAAAACTCTGGGGGCGCATGGATTGGCTGCCAGCGGAGAATATGTAACGATGCTTTATGGTGCAGGCGGCTCAGTAATGCATGACTTTATAAAGAAATATATCTTAAGGTTCTTCGGGGACCTAGAAGCTCCCGAGGCACATGTATCCCTAAGAGCCCTCGATGATGCAGCGGTTATAGGCGACATAGTACTTAAAAGTGACTCACATGCAGTTAAGCCAATATTCTTCCCTGGCGGAGATATTGGCCGCCTAGCTATCTCGGGAACCGTTAATGATATTGCCGTTATGGGCGCACAGCCCGCGGCCCTCGCATGTGGGCTAATCCTGGAGGAGGGCTTATCATTAAGGGATCTTGAGCGGATACTGGCTAGCATGCGTGAGACATGCATTGAAGCTGGCGTTGCGATAGTCACCGGTGACACAAAGGTTGTTGAAAGGGGTGGCCTTGGAGGCTGTGTGATAAACACGTCGGGGATAGGCTTTAGGACGGAGAACCTTGAGAAAAACATCAATGTTGTTAGAAAGTATAGGTCGGATTTAAGGTGTAGGTGGATACTTGACTCAAACCTCAAGCCCGGAGACAAGATAATTGTCTCCGGAACTATAGGGGACCATGGAATAGCCATCCTATCGGCGCAGGAGGGATTAGACTTTGGAGGCGACATTAGGTCTGATATTAGGCCCCTGAACAAGATGATACAGCGCATGCTTGGAGAGGTTGGTGGAGTGGTTTCGATGAAGGATCCTACTAGGGGTGGCTTAGCAGACGCACTGAACGAGTTTTCGGAGAAATCTGGCGTTGGAATAATGATTTATGAGGATAAGATTCCAATACGTGAGCCAGTTAGGGCTGCATGCGAGATGCTTGGGTTAGATCCGCTTGAGATTGGCAATGAGGGTAAGGTCGTTATCGGCGCTGTTAAGGAGAAAGCTGAGGAGATTCTGGATTTTCTTAGGGGGACAAATGAGGGAAGGAATGCGGAGATAATTGGCGAGGTAACGGATGAGTTTAAGGTCGTCGTCATGGAGACGATCATTGGCGGTAAAAGGATTATACCCAGACCGATTGGCGACCCAATACCGAGGATATGCTAGTTAATCCCCATAATTAATGAGGATTAACTAAATGCGATAGGTCAGAGGCCAAAAAGCTCTCCATGTAGCTTGACCCCTTCTCATCAAGTTTGAGGGGGACAGACTCGGGATATTCGTTAAGCCTAGGAAGTTCCTATACATCCAGCTGAAGTTTGGTGATTATCAAGAGAAGTTCATTGAAGAATGGAGATCTGGAAAGTTGAGAGTGGGAGAGATATCCATAAATGAAAACAAGGTCTTAGTCCCATTTAGGAAAGATGTTGGTTTGTCGAATCCTGATGATTGGATAGCAATAGATATTAATGAGTCAAACGTTACGGCAGTAAGCTCCAACCCGCACATCTTAAGAATTGAAAACAACCTTAGAACAATCCATACAACCTACTCTAACATTATCAGGAGAATCCAAAAATTGAAGAAGTCTAAGCCCAAGACTGCTGAGAGGTTGCTTAAGAAACACTCTAGTAGAAGACGATGAATTTAAAGAGGTGGAACGGATAGTTATAAAAAGTTAACTATCCGACAACGGTAGGCTTCCAGTGGTGGAATGCGGCGTTTCAAGGTGTCCCTTATTTTAGACTTTTCACAAATTATCGTCTTGGTGGTGCCTGTGAGGTTAAGAGCCTTAAGCCTAACAATGGTTGTCCTAATAATAGTATTGGCTTCAGCAGCTGTTCAGGTGGCATTGGCCCTGCCAGCAGCCTCGGAGCTTAGGTTGGAGAATAAGGCGAGGGCCATGATAAATGTCGCTGCCAAGGCTGAGACTAGGGTTAAAGCTCTTGTGGAGATGATTGAGGGGAATGAAAGCATTATGGAGGCTATTGAGGGTGCTGGGCTCTTTGAATCATATAATGAAATGAAGCTCCTCATAGATCGGGGCTCAGATCTCCTGAAGGAGGCTCACGATTCATTTGGGGCTAGAGATTATGCTGGCGCAATTCAAAAGGCTGCTGACGCCATGAGACTATTCAGGGAGGCCTACACAGGAATCCACAGGATTCTCTGCGAGTCTGGTTTAACCCCGTTTTCAGAGGCACCGGAACTTAAAGCTCAGGGCCTATTGGTAGCCGCTAACAGATCGCTTGAGAGAATTATGCGCATCAGGTCTCTGCCAAATGCCTCTGAGGTTGAGGATCTTCTCGTGGAGGCGGAGGACCTATTAAATGGAATAGCATCCCTCCTAGATCAGGGGAACGTTTCAGCGGCGGCTCATAATTTAGCTGAGGCAAATAAGCTTATAGCTGAAGCCTTTATCCGCCTAAGAAATAGGGCTGAGAGGACTATTCGTGTTAGGGCTGAGGGTTTCCTATTAAAATTCGAGCGGATCCGGGAAGAGTTCGCTAGGAGAATTAGGGAGGAAGTGGCTAGGAGGATTAGGGAAGAGGGCTTAAATGAGATGGAGATCCTTGAGGGGCTAAGTCTCGGAAACCTCAGCCAAACCATACAGAGCCTGCTTGAAATTGTTAGGGAGACGGAGCTCGAGAGAATAAAGGACGTTATTAGGGATATTGTTGAGGATCTAAGGGAGATAGGTAAGATAATTAGGAGTGTTAAAGAGATAGCTGCTGAGAAGTTTTTGAGGATGGTGAAGGTTGGAGATATACTTGCGAATGCCTCAGCCCTTGAAGGGAAGATTGTGATCGTTAGGGGGATGTACTGTGGGCAGGATCCTCCTGAAGGTATTCCAGGGCCTTCAGGGGAGCCGCCTAAAAAGAATTGGTGGATAATTTCTGATGAAACTGGCTGGATTTACGTTGTTGGAGAGCCCCTTATAAGAGTTATGTATAGGCCGTTGGCTAATAGGGGTGTAGGGGTCACCGTTGTCGGTAGGGTTTTTCTTGAAGAAGATACGCCGTACATAAAGGCTATGATGGTTGCTCCATCCCCCACACCGCCGGCAACACCGAGTGACGTGTTAAGGCTGACAATTAAAGTGGATGTGGATGGAAGAGACTGCTTGATTAAAGTTACAGTTGAGAATATTGGCGATGAGACGATAGTCTTCCCAAACGCCGCCTATGGAGCTATTGTTGAGAGGAAGGTTGCGGGCTTCTGGATCGTCATTTACGAGCCGATATCCGCTCAGGCTCTAGTAGAGATGGAGCCCGGGGAGAGCAGAACCATCACACTTCAGCTTAAGCGTCCAATAATACAGCTGGCCCATGGAACATATAGAGTTACCGTGAGAGGCTGGCTTAAGGAGAGCAAAATGCCAGTGGTGGCCTCAGCAGAGTTCACAATACCATAAGTTAAAATGCTTTAAACAACCTATTTTTCCTCCAAATAACCTGTGTCCATTTTTTTGAAGACTATGAATCCAGTATTAAGCCTACCAATAGTAGTGTTGAAGTTATTGGAAATATGCTTAGGGTTAACATAGACAATTGGCAACCGCTCAAGCTTAGCCTTTTAGTCCCATTTAAAGTCTCGGAGAGCAGCTTGAATCTTATAAGCCTATAATTGCTGCTGTGGCCCGCTTATCCAGAAGCCGAGCCTGAGACCAGTAATACCATGTTGATCTCTTAGGAATCCTCCGAGAATTGGCATGAATGCGTGTGGTAGGTGCTTGGCTATATCGACTATAAAGGATATTGTGAAGAACCGCGTGAGCTGCTCGTCTAAAAGGGCTGTGAGGAGGAGTTCTGGTGTGTTAGGGCTGAGGCATACATGATTTGGGCAGCTCCGAGGAAAATAGTTCCAGCGCCTATTGGAATAGTCCTGCCTAAGGTGTCGCCAAGGTATCCGCTTATAATCAGGGCTATATATAGGTAGAGCTCCGGAGGGATATGATGAGCCCAGGGGACAAGGCTTCTCCAGTTAAACTATAAATGTATTCGGGAAAGGTAGGGGTATGTTAGCCCGAAAGATAAGCTTAACAGGAAGCTCGTGAGCAACATAATCTTGGTGTTTAAGTGGAGTTTCCTCAGCATACCGCTTAGCCACTTACCTAAACAATCTTTAACCTAGCGAAAATTAAGCCTTAATATTTAACAGCACCATGTTGTGGACTCCAGTTCTGAATGATGAAAAACTAAAAGGCTTATTATTGCTTGTTTGAGGGATCAGGGATCAGCCAGCCTGTCATCCAATTAGGGCTGTCCACGCTTTCGACCCTCATCATCCCCAATAATATGCTTTCTCTCCAATAACTATAAACCCTTTATGGTTTAAGAATTCATTATGGAGATAGTGAATATTTTGTTTGTAGGGTTCTCAGCGCTGCATACGTGAGCCAGCACCCTCATACCACGCTCTCCTTATAGTCTTGGGTCTCAGATCCGTTATGTCGGCCAGAGCTTCTAAGAGTATCTCGGTTTTAGCAAGCTTTGGTTCAGGAAGCCTGTTCCCATAATTATCGTAGCCTACATAGACCACGCATGGCTTTATCTCATATAGCCAGTCTATGAGCTCCATATCAAAGTCCAATATGGGCTCTATTACAACCACCTTCCACCTCCAATTAAGCCTGCGCATAGCCTCATAGCGCTCCCTTGGCGGCGGAGCCCTGCTTAACCCATAATCTCTGTTGGTCTCAATGGTCGCTCCCAGGACAACATTGCCGCTGAACTCATCTATAAATTCAAGGTATCTAGCAGGGTTCTTCGTTAAGAATAGGAAGCGGGCTCTTGGCTTAGAGCGGACAACCCTCAATACGCCCTCAATCCAATCCCTCGGAACCCAAGAATTACCGCACCAAACCGGCTTACCATTTCTTCTAACATAAATTATGTGAGTGGGCACCTCGAGGCAATAGACATAACCTCTATAATCTTCATAGCCGACATAGCATCTAGTTTTAATGCCCAGCTTATTAGTAGCCCCTATATTGCGGGCTTGGCCGACTTCAGGCATCTTATTTCTCCTACTAATTGTGACCTCATAGTGGTCGCGCCCTCTTGCCACAATCTCTCCGCCAATATTTTTATCCCGTTTTCTACCTCTCTTTCTCACTATAGATGCATATCCGCATTTCAACGCCACTTCCTGAATATCGTCGGCGAGCCTCTTGCTGGTCGTATAGGCTCTTTTACAGTTTCCTGATGACCTATTACCGTCGCCATTAATATAGGCTTCAAGCATTATATTTAGTAATCTTTTCGACAGGTTTTTCAATTCAGGGGGAATATGCTTTTCGTCTCCATGACCCAGCTTTTGAAGATATTCTATGAGCTCCCGATCTCCATAAATTGTGATCCCATCTCCGTAAGCACAAAAGTTTTTTCCTCTACTTTCAGCGACCGCTTTTATTGTCTCAAGGGCATCTTTATATTGGGGGCTTGTGTTCTTTTTGGCAACCTTTATTCGCATCTCATTATTTATTATCAAGACTTCATCCTCGGCTAGATAATACCCGAGGAATTTCATAAAAATGTCTACTGGTACACCCGCAATCTCATCTACCTCATAACCCTCCCAGTTTGGAAAGTCACTTCGAAACTTTATTCTCTTCCCAAGGCAGCTCTCAGCTCTGACTAAACTAAAGTCTCCAAAATTTACACCCCGCCCCCCACGCGATGTGGTTCTCACCGCAACATAGAGGTTGTGGTCTGGAGTAACTAATAAATCTACAAAATTCGACTTTACTCTAACCATCTTTCCCTCATACCAGTATTTTACGATTCTTGTGGGCTTACAGTAAATAACTCTATTATTGTTTGGGTCTAAGCAAGCTACCAGGTCATCATAAGTGACTTCATTAAATTTCTTCCATCCATTATAAGTCAATACTTCAGTCTCCTCATCATAACAACCCCACATATCACCCATATCCGAGACAAATATAAACCCTTTATCCGGGAGCCTTTGCCTAAGCCTCTCAGCCACAAATGTTGGGTTAAAGCCATGCGACCTATAGGGTTCAATGCCTCTCGAGGCTAATCTAGCAGCATATTTTCTAGACCAACAGTAGACGCAGTTATGTAGGCAGCCAACTATTGGGTTCCACGAGTAAGTTATCTCTCCAGGCGGGCCCTCATGAACCAATTTTTCAGAAGCACCTATTTCTCATTAAAGCAACTAAAAATTTAATATTCTCTATGGAATATAATTGTACTGATTTTCCTTTGGCGATGAGGTTGCCTCCTCTCAACTGACGTGTTTTGAATGAGGAGCTCACGCAGCGCTGAGCCGTAAGCAATGTGAAGGAGGTTTTGGCTCATCGGGTTCGTGGGTTCCTCATCCCTTTCTGGTGGTCAGCGCCGGGAGTAAATATTCCCTTCATCGCCTAAGAAAATTATTCACAAAACTATTGATAAATGTTAGTCTCATAGACACCTTACTTCAGAAAAAGGAATTCTCATCATCACATCAGAGTCGCTCCATTTCATCACGCCAGTCTATTTTATGTTAAACCATGCTTATAAATTCTTGCCTGGGGTCCCAGTTTATAGTCGGGTTCTCCAACTAGGGTCAAAGAATAAATTTTTGAATGGAGAGATCTAACTAATGCTGAAGAAACGGTAGTCTCATATAAGACCATACGCTAATTTTATTATGGTGGCGGGCGATGTGGAAGTGGTCCTCCACCGAGCTCATGAGGACTATCTAATCAACTGAGCCCGCCACCAAGTCTTCTAAAATTTTTATGTGAGCTTTTTATCTAGTATCCGCTTATAGTATGTTAGGTGACGGGTTTTGAGTGGTGTTCGCTTCGGTATAAATCCGACGCCGCACCCATGGCCTGACGTTAAAAGGTTTGCTGAGTGGTGTGTGAGGGTTGAGGATTTAGGTTATGACGGTATCTTCCTCCCAGACCACTATGACCTTCCAGCACCATCCTTCCCATCAAACGAGCTCCTGGATGCTTGGACGACACTATCATACATCTCTGCAAAAACGAGCTCCGTTAGGGTTGGGTGCATGGTGAGCCCGATACCCAGATGGATTCCAAGCCAGCTGGCAAAGATTATAGCCACAGTGGACTTTCTCTCAGAGGGTAGGGTTATAGCTGGCTTCGGAGTAGGCTTCTATCCACCAGAATTCATTAATTATTCGCCAACAGCCTCCTTTGACGATGACCGCACCAGAATCGAGAAGTTTGAGGAGGGAATACAGGTAATCCTCAAGCTATGGACTGAGGATAATGTGAACTTTAATGGAAAATATTATAGGCTGAGTAACGCCACCCTACTGCCGAAGCCGAAGCAGAAGCCTCACCCACCAATGTGGTCTGGCGGGATGGGACCGCGGTCCCTGAAGATTACGGCAAAATACTTTGATGGGTGGATAGCTCATAGAGCTCCTTCACCGCATAGAGTGGTGTCCCTTGAAGATTATGAGAGCCGCGTAAAGATGGTTCGGGACCTCTTGAGGGGGTATGGTAGAGACCCAACAAAGTTTACCTTCGTCTTCCTCCTCATGATTGGGTTGGATTTGAAGGATTTAGGGGAGAGCGTCAAGTTTATTGAGGATCACGCGAGGGCTGGTTGCCAATACTTTATTGTTGAGTTCACGCCGCCCCCGCCGCCACAAAAATATATGGAGCTGAGCGAGAGGTTCGCGAGAGAAGTTATTCCAAGCTTCACATAACCCACTGAAAATGCGGCAAAATGTTTGGGGAACGAATGGATAGAACAAATAAAAAATAAAACATTTAATATTGTTACGCTCCATACTTAATAATATAAATTTATTGTCGTGGGGTCTTTCGTCTTGTCTTTCCTCAAGAAGCTGGCCGAAAAGGTTACGCCTCCAAAAGTCGTCTTAAAATTGAATCTCAGTGAGAATGTCGTCTTTCTTGGCGATTATCTCAAGGGGGAACTACTTTTATCCTCGGATGAAGAATTTGACGCCGACGAGATTAGATGCGAGATCCTTTGTGTTGAGTCAGCTAGGGTTCAGAAGCGCTTCTATGATCCGGCATTGAAGAGGGAAGTTGTTAGGGAGGTTTGGGAGTCAGCTACTTTATATTCGGCAAAGCCATGTCTCACCGGACCCATGCATATATCAAAGGGTTTCACAGCGAGCTTCCCATTCAGCATCCAAATCCCAATAACGATGAAGCCCACTTCAAAGGGGATAGATAGAAGGGTAACATGGACTATTAAGGGAGTCGTAGCAGTTGAGGGTAGGCCGGACGCGACCAGCCAAACAATTGAGTTTCATGTTGCCCAGCCGGCTGCGCCCCCAATTGTTAAGGAGAAGGAGGTTATCCGCGAGGTAGTGATGGTTCCATGTAAATATTGTGGAACACTCTTCCCGCAGACCGAGACGGTTTGCCCCCACTGTGGTGCAAGGAGGACTATATAAACACTGCCCACGTAGCCCTGCTATCAACTTTAGTGCAGCCGCATTTATCTCCCAGAGATTATTAGGCTAGTCTCTCCCCACAATTTTGACAGAACTTTGCCCCTGGCTGAACCTCGCTCCCACATTTAGGGCACTTAATTAAGGATTGTAGTGGGGAGCCGCAATTTATACAGAATTTTGCTCCAGGTGGATTAGTTGTTCCACACTTCGGACATTGTATACCCGCTGCCTGTAGGGGCGCTCCACAGTTCTGGCAGAACCTTGCTGTTGACGGGTTCTGGAAACCGCACTTCGGACACAATGTCAATTGTTGTGGTTGGGCCGCCGGCTGTTGGAACAGCGGTGGGATCACAGCTATGCCAGCTCCAACGGCAGCTCCTGGGCTCTTTGATAAGCTCTCAGCAGCTCTCTGAACAGTCTGCATCCTCAGAACTTCACTTGCTGAGACCCCTGTTCTCAAGAAGAATATTCTATCCCTCCATTCCGGGGTTGTATCAATACCCTCAAACTTCACGTCGATTAGCTCAAGCCCTATCCTCCTAAAAGCATCGTAGAGGGCATTCTTAACTAGGAAGCTGGTTTCATCAAGCTTTCCATAAACCTCGATTAATGAGTATTGGCTTAAGGTGTCAATTAACCTCTCATTAAAATATCCCCTAAGGAACTCTTGGAGGCTTCCTGTTGTATACGCGCCCTGGCCGCCTACAACCTCGTTCACGAAGAGGTTTGGTTCCTCAATCCTAAACCAAAAGCTCCCATAAAATTTTAGTGGGGCAAGCTCTTTAGTTTGGCCTTGGGAGCCAAACTTCCCCTGAAACTGCTTTAATGAAACAAATATTACTGTGGCCCTGAATGGAGCTTTATCGTAGCCCGCTATGGCCGAGAGCACCTTTGTTAATAAGGGCAGGTTTGCTGTTGTTAGTACGTGTCTTCCAGCCCTAAAAACATCGTAGGCTTTTCCATCCCTAAAGAAGACGGCCGCCTCATACTCGTGGACAACAAGAACATCTCCCCAGGCGATGTCTTCCCTCGGATACCTCCAAACTATATCCTCCTCCCTTGCACCAACCCACTCAATAACCTTTGGCATCCCACATCACCTCAAAATAAACTTGCTTTAACCCGTCAGCCCCCTAAATATCTCCACCCTTTTATCTATCAAATTATCTATCTCCTCTATCCTTGACAACAAGTTATCCATACACCTCCTCCACTCATCCCCGCCTGGCGCAGCCTTAACAAATTCTTCTGCACTAGCTTTTAGAGAATCCGCTCTCTCTATGAGACTTAGGTCGAGCTGGAGGGCTGCTTCAAGCTTGTCCTCCTTAACCTTGATTGCATCAAACATGCCGGCGTAGCCAGCTACAGCCCTATCTATTCGCTGTATTATCCTATCTAGACGAGACATTAAGCTATCGAGCATCCACATGTCTTCACTTGAAATCCTTTGGAGTGGGACTGGGCTCGCAAACCTTTTTCTCAGCAAATCTTTAGCAGCCTTAAGCCTGTTGACGACATCCATTCTAACTAGCCTATCGCTCTCTCTACGCAGTTCCTTCTCTTTATATCCCCGATATCCTGGAATGTAGCCAACTATCCTCTCCAGCAAGCTCCTCTCCTCATGAATCCTCTCCATCCCTCTCCTCCCCACTCCTCCAATATGCGAGTAAACCAGAGACTGCAAGAATAATAAGCAATAAACCAATTAACACTATTACATTCATGAGTTTATAGAGGGCGAAGGATAGACCGCTAATCAACATTATTAGTCCCCAGCTCATGTAGTATAAATAGTCTTTCCGCGCCCGTAAAGCATAGGCAACAGTATAAGCTCCAAGGGGGATAATGATCCATGCAACTAAGTTTAGTAGGTTAAATGCGAGGAAGCCTCCACCATAAACTATTGCCGCCAAGCCAAGGGATATTGCAAAAACTATAAATGCGCCTACACCGTAATCCAATTCCCTGTATTTTACAAGTCTTCCCATTAAGCTGCCTTCAATAATTTGGCCTCACTAATATTTACACCTCTCTAAATATAAATCTTTTTTAAGGTTGAAGCCCTTGGATAAATCTTTAAGATGCTGGGGTGAAGGCGGAAACACCTTAAGCTTGCACTTTACTAATCTCTTTCTCCTCAGTAACCAGCTTAGCCCTCCATATCTCTATGCCATAATAAGATATTTTAGAGGCTATGTAGCCGAGTAGAAACAGGAGTACTATTGGAATTATATAGGAGAGGAATTTTGAGAGGGTTATCCCAAACGCGTCGACAAGCTCCTCGCCGATAAGTGGCTGGGGCAGGGGTATTAAATTGACGTATTCTTTCAGTCTCTCTACATCAGTTAATATCAAATACCCTAGGAAATACGTGAATGCTAGGAGGGCTATGCCGAAGAGGAACACAACTATACCTGTTACCCGCCCAGCTCCCTGCATAATGACACCTAAAAGAATCTTGGGTTTAGAGCATTTAAGTCTTATTAGTCTCCTGCCAGGCTGTCGAAAAATTCGACTTTCTCTCGCAGTGCCCTATAACAATCAATAAATCGACAAACATGCCCTAAATTATGGAAGTCCATTGAGGTTTTTACTTATTTTTGCTAGCACGCTTAAATATAATTTTGTAGCCTCCCTCTAACAAAAGATTTTCCCAGTCGATTTTAAGTATCGCTATAACTATTGCTATTAGAAGGATGCCCGTCACAGCCATCAGAAGTAAATCCCCTTCCTCTCCGACAATAAACCATTCTATAACCTCTTTTAAGAATCTTCCGCCATAGGCTAGAATAAAGCACATACCAATCTTCCCGAGGGCGCATGGCAAAAAAACTTTTATGAGTGGCAGACGCATGATGCCGAGAGGTATTATAAGAAGGTCGTCAGGCAATGGTGTTAGTGCGAAGATAAAGACTGCTATCGCCCCGTACTTCATAAAGATCTTTACGATAGGCTCCATTTTCCTTCTTCTCTCCTCACTTATAAGAGAACCCCCATAATATCCAATTACATAGCCCAATATCTCGCCGAGAGCTGACCCCACTCCAGCGGATAGTGCCAAGAGGTTTGGTTCAAACCATCCACCCATCATAAATATCACCGCAGCATAAGGTATAGGGAGAATTATGGATAGAGATCCAAGGAAGCTGACGAGTAGTATCCCAAGGTAACCGTATTTTAAGGCTATATCTCTCAGCCAGGAAGCTATCTGAGAAAACGGAATACTTTCTAAGAGGGTTTCAATAGTTTCCATTTGTATCTCAAACCACGGCCAGCTATTAAATATTGCCCTCAGAAGTTTTAAATGCGCGGTTTTCTATAAATAATTTTTGTAGATTAAAATGCGGCAGAAAACATTGGAAGAGTTCTGTGGGCTGATTAAGCCCCCTAAGAATAATGCTTTAAGGACAGGGGAGAGCGCTAGTGGTGATGAGGCTTCTGAGACGGGTGGGAGCGAGCTTCCTGCCGCTAAGCCTGATGAAGCAATAGATGTTGCGCCAAGTAATCTCCCACCGTCCTACATTGTATCCGTAGGATATAGCGGCTCTAAGGGTGTTGCCTATGTGAAATTATATGAGCCAGTTTCACAGCGCATCTACCTATGGTATGATAACACCGGTCATAAACCATACCTCCTCACAAATGTCCCACCGGAGACTCTAGAGAAAATTGACAGAGTTGTTTATCATCCAGGCTTTGACCACATTGAGGTTGTTGAGAAATACGATGCCCTCCTCGATCAAACGATAAAAGTTACGAAGGTTGTTGCTAAGGACCCGCTGGCGATAGGTGGGCGGCCTAGGGGCTGTTTAAGAGATATTATTCCCGAAGAGCTCTCAGTGACGTTTGGGGATAGTGGGGTTAAGGTTTGGGAGTCAGCCATCAAATATCACCAGTGCTACATTTATGACAAGGGTTTGCAGCCAGGCATGCCATATATAATCAGGAATGGCGAGTTAATATCGTATCTCGATGAAACAGCTAAAAGAAATGTTGCAAGGGTTCTCGAGTTCCTCTCAAAGGATACCCCTAAGGACTTCTTACCGTATCTTGAAATGTGGGCTAGGCTACTGGAGTATCCAGCTCCGAAGATGCGCCGAGTGGCCCTTGATATAGAAGTTTACTCCCCCATTGCAACTAGGGTTCCAGATCCTGAGGAAGCCTCTCAGCCAGTAATATGCGCCTCACTAGTCTCTTCTGATGGGGTTAAGCGTGTTCTATTGCTTAAGCGTGAGGGTGTTGAGGAGGGTGACTTAAATTTACCGCCTGACGTAATAGTCGAGTTCTATAATTCTGATAGGGATCTGCTCCGCTCCATCTTTAGTGTTCTGGACGAGTATCCATTTGTCATAACGTTTAATGGAGATGACTTTGACTTAAACTATCTATATCATAGGGCTAAGAATCTGGGCTTCTCAAAAAAGGATGTTCCAATAGAAAGGAGAGAAAAGATATGTTCGCTGAGGTACGGTGTGCACATAGATCTTTACAGGTTCTTTCTCAACAGATCGATTCAGATTTACGCTTTTGGACAGAAGTATCGAAACGTAACTCTAGACGAAGTTGCTAAGGCCCTTCTAGGGAAGTCAAAGCTCGTCTTAACAAAGCCTGTGTCAGAGCTCTCTTATGGGGAGCTAGCCCGCTACTGCCTAAATGATGCCGAGATAACCCTGGAATTAACCTCCTATAATGATGACCTGGTAATGAAGCTCCTACTTATTCTGACTAGGATAAGTAGGATGCCAATGGAAGATGTTAGTAGGCAGGGTGTCTCAAAGTGGATTCGTAGCTTCATGTATTATGAGCACCGAAGAAGGAATATGTTAATACCCAATAGTGAGGACATAATCGCTGCTAGGGGGACAACTGTAACAAAGGCGATAATTAAGGGCAAAAAGTACATGGGTGCCATAGTCGTTAAACCAGTTCCAGGAGTACACTTTAATGTAGCCGTAATGGACTTCCAAAGCCTATATCCATCTATAATCAAGGTTTATAATCTTGGCTATCAGACTGTTAGGTGCGTCCACGAGGAATGTAGGGATAATCTTGTCCCAGAGACGCCCCATTGGATCTGCAAGAAACATAAATCCCTTGAAAGCATGCTAATAGGCTCCCTTAGGGATCTTAGGGTCAAGTGGTATAAACCTAAGTCTAAGGATAAAACCCTTCCAGATGAGCAGAGAGAATGGTACAATGTCATACAGAGCGCACTTAAAGTAATATTAAATGCCTCTTACGGGGTCTTCGGTGCAGAAATATTTGACTTATATTGCCCACCAGCGGCTGAGGCTATAGCGGCAATAGGGAGAAATATAATAACGCTTACCATAAATAAGGCGCGTGAACTCGGCATTGAAGTGATCTACGGCGACACGGATAGTCTCTTCCTAAAAAATCCATCCTCTGAAAAAATTAGGGAGCTTTCTGACTGGGCGGAGAAGACCCTGGGCATGGAGTTAGACGTAGATAAATATTACCGTTATGTAGTCTTCAGCTACAGGAAGAAAAACTATCTTGGGGTCCTGGATGATGGGAGTGTAGACGTTAAGGGTCTCACTGGGAAGAAGAGGCACATACCTCCCTTCATAAAGAGGTACTTTGATGCAATTGAGGACATATTAAGCCGCGTTAAGACACCCAGCGAATTCGAGAGGGCGAAGAGGGATATTGAGCGCACAATACGTGAATGCTACATGAAGCTGAAGAATAGAGAGTGGGAGGATATGAACGACCTCGCCTTTGAAGTCGTCCTTGGAAAACCTCCGGAAGCCTACATAAAGACAACACCACAACATGTTAAGGCAGCGCTCATGCTACAGGCTAGGGGAATAGAGTTGAAGGCCGGAGACACGATAAGGTTCGTGAAGACCATTAAAGAGCCATTCGTTAAACCAGTTCAGCTGGCAACGTCTAAGGAGATAGACGTCGATAAATACATTAACTACCTTAGATCAACCTTTGATCAGATACTTGATGCATTAAACCTAGAATTTGATGAAATAGTTGGGTTAACAAGGCTTGAGTACTTCATATAAATTGTCGTGGGCTTGCACTTAAAGTGCCTAACCTATTAGAGCCTAAGGGCTCTAATAGGTTGACGACTCGTTTAAAGGGTATGAGGACATTCTGCTCATTTATTATTATCTCTCCAATCTTCAGCTCTCCGCGCTTCCATGAGTCAACAAACTTCCTTTGATAGCTTCCATAGATGAACCTTAAATGAACAAATTTTCTGGGCTTAACTGAAATCCTTAAAGTTTCACCGTCAAACTTATAGGCTAAGGGAGAGACCTTCACGAATAGCCTTTTTAACCTCTGGAACTTCTCCGCCCCTCTTTCTCCAAGTCTCAACGACACCAATTGCCACTCTGTAAGCCGTAACGTAAAAGCTGGTTTGGTATAGATACTTACTTTTAAGCTCCATACACATGGCGTTATGGATTGATTTAAGCGATGTAGTTCTTAATTCTATAAGAAGCTTCTTTATACAAGCGTTAACGATTTCTCGATAATCGGAGAGCAACTTATCTATCTCGGCGCTTCTCTCATATTTGAAGGGAACTGACTGCACAACCTTTAAGGACATCAAAAACTTTATCTAAGATAAAGTTTTATAAAGATTTCAAAAACTTCGACAAAAAGAACGACTTATATTTAAAGATGTCGAATCTTTCAACAGCCTTTTCTGTAAAAAATTGGTGTCGATGGATGAAATAATACATAAAATCCCAAAAAATATTCATTTGGCGTAACTATCTTCAGAACTTCTGGAAATACATGAGACTATTAACAAACATTATAATTGCCTTGCCATCTCACTTTTAAGAAGTGAGGGGCCACTGTGGAAGGTGTTGATTTGTCTGAGCCCATAGGAAGAAAAACTGTAAAAAAGACTTTGGAGAGCTTAAAGGCTTATGTGAACCTCAAGTCAAACTTATTTAAGGCAGAGGAGAAATCGTTTCTTAAAATGTTGGAGGAAATTAAGAGGGACATTGACGAAACTGATAAAAGTAAAAAGGACTTTGACTTCATAAGTGTTGTTTTAGATTACAGTAATAGTGCCAGCGACTTGATTAGGGCTCTCCAGCTATATGTTGAGGCTCTTGAAGCATATGTGTCAGAGCTGGATGAAACATTCGATAGTCTCCTCGAAGATGCAAAAAAGATGTCGGAGCAAGCTGTGCGAGAGATTCCCCGTGATAAACTGCCATTTTATGGATAGATTTTGCCTTAAGTTTATTAAAGTTAATGTGGCATTATAAAATATCTTCTAATAAGTGAGTCCAAGAGAGATTCCGTCGGAGATAGATGTTAATGTCTCCTGATGTTAAGCTACCAATAATATTGGTGAATTTTAAGGCCTATGCAGAAGCTACTGGAGAGAATGCGATTAAGCTGGCTGAGATGGCTGAGGGAGTTAGCTCTGAGACCGGAGTATGCGTCGGTGTTGCCCCACAATTCGTCGATATACCAATAATTGCGAGAAAATTCAATGTGCCAGTTTTTGCCCAACATATAGATCCAATAAGTTTCGGGAGCTACACCGGCTATGTGCTGCCAGAATCAATTAAACAGGCTGGTGCCGTCGGCTCTCTTCTCAATCACTCAGAGAGGAAGCTTAGCCTAAACGATATAAGCGTTGCAATTGGGAGGGCCCGTGAGGTAGATTTAATATCCGTTGTCTGCTCGGAGAGCGTGGCTGCAAGCGCGGTTCTTGCGGCATTTAAACCGAACATGATTGCCATTGAGCCGCCGGAGCTTATAGGTACTGGCATGTCGGTGTCGAAAACAAAGCCTGAGATTATTACAAGCGCCATTAAGACTATTAAGAGAATTAACCCTGAGGTCTCCGTCCTCTGTGGGGCTGGAATAACTAGCGGCAGCGACGTTCTAGCAGCCATGAAGCTTGGGGTGGAAGGTATCCTTGTTTCAAGCGGTGTAGTTAAGGCTAAAGATCCGTATAAGGTTATGCTGGAATTCGCTGAGGCGATGCTCAAAGTTAAGAGTTAAGGATAACCTTTTTATTAGATTCTCTTTTTAGGATTAGAGGTGTTTGTGATTGAAGGTAGGCCCCGAATGCGCCCCCTGTCTCCTCCAGAGGGGCTACTTAGAGATTCTTGAGGCAACGGAAAACATGGAGTTAAGATTTATGGCGATAAGCCATCTTCTCAAAATGCTCGCCGAAAACTTCCATCCAAATGCTGTGCCAGCGGTCCTTGGCACTATGCGGGAGAGGATTATTAAGAATATTACCGGTAATAATGATCCAATGGCTGAGAAGAAAATGTTAAGTAATATAGAAGCTATGAAGATCCTCCCATTTGCTGAGAAACTACTCTCTGAGGAGAAGTCCATCTATCAAAAGTTTAGGAAGGCATGTTTATGCGCCATTGTGGGTAACGCAATTGAGTTTGGTATCCCAGGATATACCTTCAACTTTAACGACTTATATAGGCTAATTGTTGAAGCAGAGCGCGATCTGGCAATAGATGACGTCTACATGGCATTCAAATACATTAAGAAGGGTGAGACAATACTCTATTTAGCGGATAATGCGGGTGAGCTGGCTCTTGATAAATTGTTCGCTAAGGAGCTTAAGGATCTCGGCTGCAGAGTTATAGTTGCAGTCAAAGAGAAGCCGTCTTGTAACGACGCAACTCTTGAGGACGCCCTATTCACCAAAATTAGTGATGTTGTGGACGAAGTCATCACTACAGGGAATGATGCAATGGGCCTCATTATATCAGAGTGTAGCAAAGAGTTTCTGGAGGCTTATAAAATGGCTAGTTTCGTCATCGCCAAAGGAATGGCCAACGCTGAGACAATAACTGAAATGGAGATAAGGGTGCCACACTTCCTCCTATTAAAAGCTAAGTGTGAAAACGTTGCCAGAAACCTCGGGGTTCCCAGAAGTAAGAATGTAGCCAAACTATTATATCCTTAAAAGAGTAGTGTAAGGGATGTTAACTAAGCTAAAACCTGAATTCCAAAAGTTAATTACCTATTTGGCTCAAGCGTTCCACAAAATTGGCGTTAAACCAAACACGATAAGTTTTCTGGGGTTCATCTCAGGCGTCTTTTCTGGGATATTCTATTGGGTGGCTGGAACCTTATATGTTGATTTAAGCGCTTATAGAGTCTATATGAGCCTAGCTCTTCTCCTCTTAATGTTCTCCGGCTTCTGTGATGCTTTAGATGGCGCCTTGGCCAGAATTCATGGGGAAGCAACGGCATTTGGCGGTTTTCTAGACTCTATGATTGACAGATATGTCGACTCAATAGTCCTTCTTGGCTTAATACTCGGCGGGCTATGTGATTTAATATGGGGGATACTGGCGTTAATAGGTTCACTGCTGACCAGTTATGCCAGGGCTAGAGCTGAGTCGGCTGGGATTACGATGGAGTCAGTCGGCCTTGTTGAAAGGGCCGAGAGAATTATAGTTATATCGATTTCATCTCTGGTAGAGATCGCCTTCACACCCTTATATGCACTGAGAGTTGGCATTATAGTCTTGGCTATAGCGTCAAACCTCACCGTTGTCCAGAGAATTCTCTACTTTTATAGGAGGCGTCCCTAAGAGAGGGGGAAGAATTAGTGCCCATTTTCATTATTTTAATGGAACCTTTACTCTTCTTTCATCTCTAGATCTGATTCTAACTAAACCTCTAAAAATAGCGCAAGAAACGCAGTAGTAGAAGGTTTCAACCCTGCTCGATATATATGCGCCTTTCTGCTTAAGCTCCTTGGCTAAAGCTGGATCTACTACTGAGACCCGGCGTGTAACTTTCTTAGCTTTATCGCGTGGAACAATTTCACCGCAGCCACTGCACTGGACAACATCACCCTTACCTTTCTGACCCTTTGAGCGGCCCCTATTCTTACGCTTATATGGCATAATCAAACTCCCTTAACTTATCCCTTATACCGCCAATTATCTAGGGTATGAGACAAATACTTATACCTTACGCCAACTTAAGAAATGTCTCCCTTAACCCCATAGCGTTCTTGTTTTTTAAAAATAAAAACTTAAATATTCATAAAAATTTAACATTTATTTTTTGTGGAGGAATGAACTTTTATGAGGAAGGAGGTACTTGTTGCTTTACTAATAGTATTGTTTCTTGTGGGCTTGGGAGTGGGCTATGTCATAAACCTGATGAGCTCTCCGGGGAGAATTGAAAGAGAGGTTCCTGTGGGGTTAACTGGAGAAGTCAGGATAGGAGTTCTCGTGGATCTTAGCGGAGCGCTGACACGATACGGCGAGGATATATGGGCGGCTTACGAAATAGCCCAGGAAGACGTAAACAATTTCTTAGCTAAGGCGGGGGCAAAATGGAGGATTAAACTGATATGCGAGAACTCGGAGTCCTCTCCAGAAGTAGCTCTAGCGAAGTTTGAGTCTTTCGTCGGGCAGGGGATTCGCATAGTGCTTGGCCCAATGATGAGTCCACAGTGTGCCTCAATTAAGCCATCCGCAGAGGCAAACAAGGTTCTCTTCATAAGCCCGTCGGCGACAGCTGTAACATTGAGTATTCCAGGCGACAACCTATTTAGGTTCTGTGCGATTGATGACCTGCAGGGCCCAGCTGCCGCCATAGCTATGTATTCCATTGGCATAAGATATGTTGTCAGCGTCTACATTTCTAATGAGTGGGGTGTGGGGCTGGATAAGGCTATGACTGAGAAGTTCGCTTCACTGGGCGGAACGGTGCTAGAGCACATACCATGGTCTCCTGACACCCTAGAGTTTTCCCCGGTTGTGGAGAGGGTTAATGATGCTGTTCAGAAGGCAAAAGCAAAGGGCATTCCACTAGAAAAGATAGGAATATATGCAGTCGCTTATGCCCAGATCCTTCCAATCTTCGTGGCAGCCTCAAAGTATCCGGATCTTATGGAGGTCAGATGGTTTGGAACTGATGGAACTGTTATGCTCCCAGAGCTCGTGGACATTAAGGAGCATCCAGTTGAAGTCGATTTTGCGCTGAAGACAAAGTTTACGAGCACCATGTTTAAAATCCCTGAAACAAAAACGTATCATTATTTGAAAGAAAGGATTGTTAAAAAATTGGGAAGGGAGCCGACCATCTACGCTTATTCGGCATACGACTCAGTGTGGGTTGTTGCGCTAGCCTTAGCTGTTGTGAACGAGTATGATGCTATGAAGGTTAAGAATATATTGCCTCAGGTTGCCGGCAGCTATTATGGTGCCATCGGCAACATAGTCTTAAACGAGAACGGAGACCTCGCAATGGCCGACTATAGCTTATGGAGGCCCGTTAAGGTTAATGGTGAGGTCGTCTGGAAGGAGGTTGGCGTGCAGTATTCCATGCTTGGTACAGTCGAATGGAAAGAAGACTAAAAAAGACTTTACCCAACAATAACCTTCTATAATATTTTTGTGTCCAATTTAGGGGCGGAAAGCAATAATATGGACAGTAACATCATCTTGAGGGCGAGAAACCTCACGAAAAAATTTGGGACTCTCATAGCGGTCAATGATGTGAGTATGGAGGTTAAGAAAGGAGCCTTTGCAATACTCTTCGGCCCAAATGGGGCTGGAAAAACAACGTTAATTAATCTTATCACAGGTTATCTTAAGAAGGATCGGGGGGAAGTTTGGTTCGATGGAAAGGATATAACAAAGCTCTCTGCGGCTGAAACCTTTAGGCTTGGGCTGGCGAGAAGCTTCCAGATACCAAAAATTTTTCCGCGTTTAACTGTGTTAGAGAATATATTAATGGCGACAAAGAATTTAGGCGAGAGCTTCATTAAGGCCCCTATAAAGTTTTCATGGAAAAATGTGGAGAAGGAGCATGTTGAGAGGGCCTTTAAGGTGCTTGAGACAATCGGCTTAGATGATCAATGGGATAAACTGGCTGGCGAGCTAAGCGGCGGAGATATAAAGCTTCTGGAGGTTGGAAGGGCTTTGATGAGTAACGCTAAGATGCTCCTAATGGATGAGCCTATAGCCGGGGTCAATCCAGCCTTCTCCCATGTGATACTTGAGCGCTTAAGAAAGATTAAGGAAGCTCGTGACCTCACAATCTTAATAGTTGAGCACCGGCTGGATATAGCGCTAAAGTATGTCGATTACGCTTATGTGATGGTGGATGGAAGAATAATTTCTGAAGGCGGGCCAAATGAGGTTATAAAAGCTCCAGAAGTAGTTGAGAGTTATCTTGGAGAGAAATATTATTTAGGGTGAATCTTATGCTTGAATTAAGGGGAGTTAACGCCGGGTATGGAAAGCATCAAGTTCTCTTTGACGTCACTATGAACCTAAAGAAATCTGGCATAACAGTCATAATTGGGCCGAACGGCGCGGGGAAAACAACGCTTTTTAGAACCATAATGGGTCTCACAAATATATATTCCGGCTTAATTTTATTTAATGATTACAATATAGTGAACTTAAAGCCAAACAGAATAGTGAAGCTTGGAATCTCATATGTTCCTCAGCGAGGCAGCTTCTTCGAGAACCTCACTGTGAGGGAAAACCTCCTGTTAGGAGGTTATATTTTAAAGGAAGAGGAGCGTCACTCAATCATGAAGGAAGTCTTAGAGCTCTTTCCAGTTCTGGCGAGGAAAGATTATATTAATAGGAAGGCGAGTAGGCTAAGTGGAGGTGAAAGAAAGATGCTGGCGATAGCCATGGGCTTAATGAAGAAGCCTAGGCTACTATTACTCGACGAGCCTACCGAGGGCTTAATGCCGAAACTTACGATAGAGGTGTACAAGAAGATTAGGGAGATACATGAAGAGATGGGCACACAAATAGTGATGACTGCGGAGAAGGCTCAGTTATCTCTGGAAATAGGTGATGAAGCCTTCCTACTTGTTAGTGGACAGATAAAGGATCACAGAACAACACAGGAGATGTTGAATGACCCGAACCTGAGAGAAAAATATTTTGGCGTCTATGGATAGTGGATAAAGAGAGGTTAAAATGGCTTGATCCCCCTACTCTTGCAGAATGCAATAGTGTTCGCCAATATCCTTTCACTTATGGCTATTTCAGCTACCCTCGCATTATCAAAAACTAATGTACCAAATTTTGCTGTTGCAACCTTCGGCACAATAGGTGTATACATAACTTTTACCTGCGTCAAAATATTTAGGCTTCCTCTCTACTCCTCACTTCCATTTTGTCTCATTTTTGGCGGTCTCATAGGGGTGGCGATATATAGGTTAATGATAAAACCATTAAGGGAGAGAGGGGCTACACGTGAAGAAATAATGATAGCTACTTTAGGACTTGATATTTTCCTCATAGCAATACTTAACATTTATGCCGATTATCTCACGCGAGCCTTTAAAGTCATGGCTAGAGACTTCACCTTCTCAGCATATGACTTCAGTATCGCTGGATTAAATGGCGTCTTCGTGGCGTCAACTATATTTTTCGTAGCAACCATGGTGTCTCTACACTTGATTTTCACTAAAACAAGTCTAGGTATAGCTCTTAAAGCGATGGGTGAAGACCAGTCTCTGGCCGAGTGCCAAGGAATTAACACGGACATTTTATGTTTAATTACATGGTTTATTGTTGGAGCATTACCAGCGGCAGCTGGAGTATTCTTCCCAGTTAACTGGATATCTAATCCAACAGTATCCTTATTCATTGTAGTATCAGTCTTCGCCTCCTGTGTTCTAGGAGGCTTCTCAACAATTTATGATGCAGCTGCTGGAAGCTATATTATTGCAATGGCACAAGTCCTGTTAATCCCATACCTTGCTAACATTGTTGGTGTATGGATCTTGCCATATGGCTTCTTAGTAGCGCTTCTAATAATGATCTTAACAATTGTGATATTTCCTAAGGGACTGTATGGATTGCCGTGGAACACTATTGGAGAATTTTTACTCAAGTTATTTAATTATGTGAAAGAGGCGCTGAGGGTTAAGGCATGATTCCAGTACCAGGACTTGAATTCTACATAACCTTGATCGTTTACATACTGGTTTTCTTGATAATAACCCTAAGTTATAACATGGCTTATGGCTATACCGGCATTCCAGATTTCGGCCGGGCTATGGCTGCTGGAGCGGGAGGCTTCCTATGCGGTCTCCTCCCAGGAAGACTGATGTTTTACTTGCTTGGTTTCCAGGGCGATTACCTTGAAAATATTCATCTGGTCATAGACAAAATAAATGCTGTGTTAAGTGAAAATCCATTACTTTCAATCATGTTATTGACCTTGACGGTCTTTCTTGGGGCTTGCGCTGGTGGCGCCTTGGGCCTCTTGGCTTCACTACCTATCTTCCGCGGCATAAGGCTCTTTTATCTAGGCGTAACACTCCTCGCGATCCAAATAGGCTTTAATACAATTATGTATCATTGGCCAGTCCTCCTTAGAGGGGAGCTCGGGGTTCCCATCCCTGACCCCTTCAAATGGCTAATACGATATAGTTCTCCAGCCCTCCCACCCGGGGTATTACGTTTGATTGGCATAATAGTTATTGCAGGGGTGGTTCTGTTGATCACAATTTTCTATCTTACTTCGGTTAGTAGATCGCCTCTCGGCAGGGTTCTTAAAGCAATTAGAGATGATGAGACCAGCGTGGCGGCTCTCGGGAGAGATGTGAGAGGGTTGTACGTTAAGGTAATGGTCGTCTCCTACGCCTTTACTGGAGCTGCCGGAGCAATTTTTGCCTTCTATCAAGGCTACGTTGTCGGATTACATTTTGATAGGGTTGAGTGGACATTCTGGCCGATTGCAATGGTGATATTAGGGGGGTTAGCAAATTATAAGGGCACAGCGGCGGGGACGATCTTCTTCATAACACTTAAGAGGCTCATAATATTTTATAAAGCAAACTTGGAGCCCATCTTACCCTTCTCCCCAATTTGGTTAGAAAGCTTACTACTGGGCCTAATATTGATCCTAGTCTTAATCTATAGGCCACGGGGACTATTTCCGGAGAAACCTGAGATATCGCTGAGCAGAGAGGAAATTGAGAGAATAAGGGAGAAGATAAAGAGGAAGAGGTCAGAGTAGCTTTGTTTTGAGGGTAGAGACGCAAAAGCCTTATTAGTTCTTTTTCTGCTCATACTTTCCTTGTGCAGGGAACAATAGTAAACGCTATTGCGGTGATTATTGGAAGTTCAGCCGGCTTAGCTTTACGCAGAGGCTTCCCTGAGAGGGTTAAAAACATCATTTTTCAGGGTGTGGGTCTCGTGACTTTATTCATCGGTTTCCAAACAGCCCTGAGAACAAACAATATAGTCATATTGTTTTTTAGCGTGTTTATAGGCGCCGCTGTAGGCGAGCTCCTTAATATTGAGGGGCGTATTGAGAGGTTTGGGAGCATCATTAAATCAAAGTTTAGTTCTAAAGAGAATCAGTTTGTTGAGGGCCTCATAACTGCCTTCTTAATATTCTGTATGGGTCCCATGACCATTGTTGGCTCAATAGCAGACGGCTTAAATGGGGATCCAAGCCTCCTATATGCTAAATCAATACTGGACGGTTTTACTTCAATATCACTCGCCTCAGCTCTGGGTCTGGGGGTTCTCTTCTCAATTGTGCCATTGGCATTATATCAGGGGGGAATAACAGTGCTTGCCTCCCTCGCAAAAGTCTTTTTCACAAGTACTGTAATAAATGAGCTTAGTGCCGCAGGAGGCATAATATTGATTGGACTTGGAATAAGTATGCTGGAAATGAAAAGAATAAAAGTTGCGAACTTTCTTCCATCGCTAATCGTGTCAGCCATCCTAGCTTATCTTATCACCTAAGCCTGAGGGACAATCATGTTTGACTTAGTTACAATAGGGCACTTTTCAATAGACTTTATTATCCTTCCAGGCGAGAGTAAACCAAGAAGGAGACTTGGTGGGCCGCCAACGTACACATCGATACCAGCTAAAAGGCTTGGTGCATCTGTATCAGTTGTGTCCAGGGTTGGCGGGGATTTTCCAGAAAGATATCTGGAGTGGCTTGTGAGGAGGGGTGTGGATTTAAGCCGCCTAAAAGTTGACGGAAAGTCCAAAACCACGATTTTCTTAATAAAGTATCGTGAGGACGGAGAGAGGGATATGATTCTTCGTAGTAGGGCTCCACCGATATCCGTGGAAGATATAGAGGGTTTGGAAGCCAGAGCTGTTCATATATCTCCAATAGCTAATGAGGTGCCTGTAACCCTTATAGAGAGGGCCGTTGAAACAATCCCCATAGTTTCATTAGACCCCCAAGGAATACTGAGACAATTTGATGCGGAGGGTAGGGTCTTCCTGCGCGGTGTAAGTGACCTAAATTTCCTTAAGTATATTGATATCTTTAAGGCGTCGGAGAGCGAGCTAAAGGCTTTAACGGGGCTAAGTGATATAATTAGGGCTTTAAAGAAGGTTAGGGATATCGGCGTTAATGTTGCTATAGCTACTATCGGCGCTGGTGGAGTTCTCATATCCCTCGACAATTCTGTCTACCATGTCCCCGCAGCCAAGCAAAACAGGACTATTGACCCAACGGGTGCAGGGGACTCATTTATGGGGGGCTTCCTAGCCGAGTATATTAAGGGGGAGGACTTATTATGGTGCGCCTCCGTTGGCTCCTCAGTATCATCCTACGTTATTGAGGAAGTTGGACCTGGGGGGTTTAGGGGAAAAAGGAAGGTTTATGAGAGGGCTAGGTGGGTCTATGAAAGGATTGTTAGAGTTACTGTCAATATGTAAGGTTGATGTGGGGTGTTTATATGGGTAGGGTCTCAAAGGGTGTTAAATGTAGTGTTGAGGGATGCAGCAAAGAGGCTGTTAAATCTTTAAGCGCCGAGAAAGTTAGAGCCTATGGCTTAAAGATTAATGAGGGCAGGAGGGCATATTTATGTAAAGATCACTATAAAGAGTATAAGAGGGCATCTAGGAAGGATAAGATTGTTGAGAGGTGGCGTAAAGTTGTACCATAATAATTACAGTTCTGCCAAAAAGATATTATTTTTCAAACATATCTCCCTCTAATAGTTATTTGAGTGGATGATCCTTGAAGATACTGCAGCTCCACTTAAACTTTATCGAGTATCGTCCGGTGGAGAAAGAGATATCCTTGGCTGAGGATATCGAGCCTAAAACATATAGGTTAGATGAGCTTGTCGCCCTCTTCACATGCGTTGAGAAGGGCGATACGACTGAAACCGCCCGTAGGGCTATAGATGAGGTTAGAGCCTTCCTCAATAAAGTGAAAGTAAACCGCGTGTTGATTTACCCATATGCTCATTTAAGTTCGGATCTAGCGAGTCCATCTGAAGCAATCACTATTTTAAGGGAGATGGAGTCATACGCGAAGCTCCTTGGAATAGAGGTCTATAGGGCGCCATTTGGATGGTGTAAGGAGTTCTCGATGTCTGTTAAGGGTCACCCCCTTGCGGAGCAGTTTAAATCGATATCAGCTGAGGGGGAAGCAGTTAAAGAAGAGGTGGTATCTAAGGCACTGGAGGCTGAGGAGAAAATAAAGTCCTATTGGTTTATACTCAAGCCAGACGGAGAGATGGTTCCAGTTGAAAAATTTGACTTTGCTGGGTATGAAAATTTGAGGAAGTTTGCAGCTTACGAGATGGCGAAGTCTAGAGCTGTCCACCAACAGCCGCCACACACGCTCCTAATGAAGAAGCTCGAGCTAGCTGATTATGAGGAGGCAAGCGACCCAGGCAACTTCAGGTGGTATCCAAAGGGCGAACTCATAAAATCGCTTATAGAAGAGTTTGTGACGGAGAAGGTTATCGAGTACGGCGCGCTTAAGGTTGAGACGCCAGTAATGTATGACATCAACCACCCAGCTCTGGCGAGCTACTTCCATAGATTCCCAGCCCGCCAATACATTGTTAAATCAGAGGATAAAGAGCTGTTCCTCCGCTTCAGCGCATGCTTCGGGCAGTTCCTTATGCTAAGTGATGCGCAGATATCCTATAGACACTTGCCACTAAAAATCTACGAACTAACACACTATAGTTTTAGGAGGGAGAAGAGTGGCGAGCTCGCTGGGCTGAGGAGACTTAGAGCTTTCACCATGCCAGATTGCCATGCATTGTGTGCCGACATGGAGCAGGCTAAGGAGGAGGCGATAAAGAGACTTAAGCTGAGCATAGAGGTTCTTGAGGGTATTGGGCTGACACGTGACGATTATGAGATGGCTATAAGGTTCACAAAGGATTTCTATGAATCTAACAGGGACTTTATTATGTCACTTGTTAAAATTTTTGGTAAACCAGCGCTCATTGAGATGTGGGAAGAGCGCTTCTTCTACTTCGTCTTAAAGTGGGAGTTCAATTTTGTCGATAACCTGGATAAGGCTTCAGCCCTATCAACAGACCAGATCGATGTTGAGAATGCTGAGAGATACGGAATATATTATGTGGATGAGAGGGGTGAGAAAAGGACGCCACTAATCTTACACTGCTCACCTAGTGGTGCGATTGAGAGGGATATATACGCCCTCCTAGAAAAAGCATATAAGGTTTATAAGAGTGGTGGGGTGCCAATGCTCCCCCTATGGCTTTCTCCAACACAGGTTAGGGTTATACCAGTAAGCGGAAGCTTTTATAAGGAGGCTGAGAGCCTCGTTAGAGAGATAGCGGAGCATAGGATTAGGGTCGACTGGGATGATAGACCGCTAACCATGCAGAGGAAGATTAGAGAGGCTGAAATGGAATGGATACCCTATATAGTTGTTATTGGCGGGGAGGAAATCTCCTCCCAGCTGCTGACCGTCAGGGATAGACGTTTAAAGGGGGGTCAAAAGTTGAGGAAGATGCGTCTAGAGGAGCTTATAGATGAGATAAAGAGGGAGACTTCTGGAAAACCATTTAAGCCGCTGACCCTGCCAGCGGCGCTTTCAAAAAGACCGCGCTTCCGCGGATGAAAAACAGTTATCCCGCTTCTGCTAGAGTTTTTAAGACACTTATATAGTTCTATTCTTATATCTTAGTAACCGATTTATGGGTCATGGGGATGGCCGGATGGCTTCAGGTGATCTCCTAATATATATTGATGGCAAATATTATTCGAGAGATGAGGCGAAAATATCGGTCTTTGACCACGGCTTCCTATATGGGGATGGCGTCTTCGAGGGAATACGCGCCTACAATGGCTTTGTCTTTAAGCTCAGGGAGCATATTGATAGGCTATATGAGTCAGCCCACGCAATAATGCTTAACATACCCTTAACGAAGGAGGAAATGATGAAGGCTGTTCTAGAAACTTTAAGGAAAAATAATCTACGCGACGCCTATATTCGACTAATTGTAACCAGGGGTATCGGGGATCTAGGTTTAGACCCGAGGAGGTGCTCTAAGCCATCGACTATAATAATTGCGGTGCCAATACTAAAGCTATATGACGAAGAGAAGCGTATGGAAGGCGTAACCGCAATAATATCTTGGGTTAGGAGAGACCCTGTTGATGCGACGTCCCACGAAATAAAATCACTAAATTATCTTAACAGCGTGTTAGCTAAGATTGAGGCTAATAATGCTGGGGCTGATGAGGCAATTTTATTGGACAAAAATGGTTTTGTCTGCGAGGCCACTGGTGAGAACATATTTATTGTCAAGGATGGAAAAATTTACACCCCGCCGAGGTCGAGCGGCGCCCTGCCCGGGATAACAGCAAGCGTCGTTAAGAGGATAGCTGCTGAGCTCGGATATGAAGTTATTGAGAAAAATATTACTGTAGCCGAGCTGTTTAATGCCGATGAAGTTTTCTTAACTGGAACTGGCGCGGAGATCATGCCGGTGAGGGAGATTAATAAGCGGAAGATAGGTGCGGGGAGGATAGGCCCAATAACCAAAAGAATACTGGAGAAATTTATGGAGATTGTTCAGAATCCAAGTGAAGGTGTACCAATATACTAGTGGAGTTGCAATCCCGTTAAACTAGAACTACCCCTTTTATTTGTGGCACTTTGTGCCTCAAATATCTTTCCACACTATATTTTATTGTCATTGTTGAGAATGGGCAGCCTGCACACGCGCCCTTAAGTCTCACCTTAACTACACCATCCTTTGTAACTTCAATCAGCTCTATATCACCGCCATCAGCTCTCAATATTGGCTTTATCTCCTCTATCGCCTTCTCAACTTCAGCCCTCAATATCCCACCACTTATATAACCATGTTATCTCCCTCATATTTAAGCCTTCCCACAGAAAAATTATTAAGGTGAATGGCTGAACTGATATTCGGCTCCGGTGAACCATCATGGTGAGATTACCTTTTTGGAAGATGCATGGCTTAGGGAACGACTATATAGTTATCGATAACAGGAATGGGATACTGGAAAACGGGGCCCTCCCATCGATTGCGAAGAGGCTCTGTAGGAGGAGGTTCTCTATAGGCGCGGACGGCCTTCTCCTCCTCTATAACTCTAGTACTGCAGACGTTAAAATGAGGATATTTAACGCTGATGGAAGCGAGGCTGAGATGTGTGGAAATGGTATAAGATGCCTAGCAAAATACTGTTATGAAAATGGTATTGTATGCAAGAGCGTCATGGATATAGAGACTTTGGCCGGCGTTAGGAGGGTTTGGCTCCATATAAATGACGGAAAAGTTGCGTCTGTGACCGTTGATATGGGCTCCCCAATTTTTGATAGAAAGGGGATACCCGCTCTCGGCGAGGGAAAATTTATAGACGAGAGTATAAATGTTAATGGGGAGACTTTTAAGGCTACATGCCTATCAATTGGCAACCCCCATTGTGTGATATTCGTTGATGATGTTGCATCTTTCCCAGTAGAATACTATGGGCCTAGAATAGAGAAGCATGCGCTTTTCCCAAAGAGAATTAACGTTGAGTTTGTTCAGATTATTAGGCCTGACTTGGTTAAGGTTAGGGTTTGGGAGAGGGGTGTGGGGGAGACGTTTGCGTGTGGCACAGGTGCATGCGCGAGCGTTGTGGCTGGTAGGGTTCTTGGCATGCTGAGCGATGAGTGTTTAGTTGAACTTTTAGGCGGGAATTTAAGGGTGAGGTATGACGAGGCAAGCAACAGAATATTTTTAACAGGGTTGGCTGAAAAAGTCTATGAGGGTGTGGTTGAGCTGGAGGTTCTGCCTTGAGGTTCCAGCTGGCAGACAGGGTTAAGAGACTTCCGCAATACCTCTTCGCTGAGCTCGAGAAGATAATTCTAGAAAAGAGGAGAATGGGCGTTGACATAATATCGCTGAGTATAGGTGATCCAGATCTCCCACCGCCACCCTTCATCCTAGAGGCGCTAAGAGAAGAGAGTTCTAACCCTAAGAACCACAATTACTCGTTTAGCCAAGGTGAGCCATTCTTCCGCGAAGCCGTTGCAGAATGGTATAAGAGGCGTTTCGGCGTTACTTTAGATCCGCAGAGGGAGATTATAGCGCTTATAGGCTCTAAAGAGGGTTTAGCGAACTTTGCTAGGGCCTTCATTAATCCTGGCGATAAGGTTCTCGTGCCCGATCCCGCTTACCCGGTCTACGCCAACGGCGCCACATTATTAAGTGATGGGATCCCCATTACAATGCCCCTGCTTGAGGATAATGACTTTAAGCCCGACCTGGAGTCTCTCAATCTCGATGGTGTAAAGATGATGTTTCTGAATTACCCAAATAATCCAACTGGAAGCGTTGTAACAAAGGATTACCTTAAGGCTATAGTTGACCTGGCTAGGGAGAAGAATGTGATAATATGTTATGATAATGCTTACTCTGAGATAACTTTTGATGGTTATAGGGCGCCTAGCATACTCGAAGTCGAGGGTGCAATGGAGGTTGCGATAGAGTTCCACTCCTGCTCAAAGACCTTTAACATGACTGGTGATAGGATAGGCTTCGCGGTGGGGAACCGCGAGCTGATAGAGGGTCTTATGAAGGTTAAGTCCCAAATAGATTCTGGGCCGCCAGTATATATACAGAAGGTTGCTGCGAAAGCTTTACAGAGCTATATTGATGGTGAGCCGCCAGAATACATAAAGTGGATGAATAGAATCTATATGGAGAGAAGGGACGTGTTAATTAAGGGTCTGAGAGAGGTTGGGCTTGAAGCCAAAAAGCCTCTGGCAACATTCTACGTGTGGGTGAAGTGTGGCGGGAGCTCCATGAAGTTTGCCTCAAGGCTCCTTGAGGCTGGAGTTGTTGTATCCCCAGGTATAGGCTTCGGAAAGTATGGTGAAGGCTACGTTAGGTTCTCCATAACACAGCCGAAGGAACGTATAGAGGAAGCCTGCGACAGAATTAAGAAGGTATTAGCACAATAGCTTTAGGAATTTAGAGTTGACCGCAGTCAACCGATTGGAGATTTTTCCAAAAAGTATTTTCTAACCCAATATTCTAGTTTCCTTTTGGATGATGGACTTTGCAGCAATATGATGTAATAATTGTTGGCGCTGGACCCGCGGGGATATTCTCAGCCCTAGAACTTGCAAGTAACACTAACCTCAATATTCTTATGCTTGACAAGGGACCGGACTTAGATAAACGTAGGTGTCCGGCGAATAGGGGTCTTGGTTGCATAAGATGTGAGCCATGCTCATTGCTCTTCGGATGGGGTGGCGCCGGAGCGTTCAGCGATGGGAAACTCACGCTATCCACGTCCGTCGGTGGCTGGCTCAACGAGTATATTGGCGAGGAGAGACTTGCAAAGCTAATTAACTATGTTGATAATGTATATGTTAAATATGGCGGGCCGCAGAAGGTTTATGGCGAGGACATCGATGCCATTGAGAAGATTGAGCGTAAAGCCGCTTTAGCAGGGTTAATTTTAGTTAAGCAGAAGATTAGGCATCTAGGGACGGAGAAGTGTGCCCAAGTCCTTCAGAGGATCCGCAAGGACTTGAATAATAGGGTTGAAATAAGGACTAAAACTGAGGTTAAGAGCTTACTTGTGAAGAATGGTGTTGCTCAGGGCGTCGAGACAGCTGACGGTGAGAGGATTTATGGAAAATATGTTATTGTTGCCCCTGGCAGGAGTGGTGCCGAGTGGCTTAAGAGCGAGGCTCAGTCGCTTGGGCTGAGGACACTAAATAATCCAGTTGATGTGGGCATTAGGGTTGAAGTTCTAGCTGTAACAATGGAGGAGCTGACAAGCATTCTCTATGAGCCGAAGTTCATATATTATTCAAAGGCTTTCGACGACCAGGTTAGAACATTCTGCGTTAACCCCTATGGTGAGGTGATTACAGAAGCTTATGAAGATGTAATAAGCGTTAATGGGCAGAGCTACGCTGAGAGGAAGACTGAGAACACGAACTTCGCGGTGCTGGTCAGCACATCATTCACCTACCCGTTCCGTGAGCCGATAGCCTATGGAAAATATATTGCTAGGCTAGCAAACCTCTTAAGTGGAGGAGTGATTATTCAGCGTTTAGGAGACCTTGATGTGGGCAGGAGGTCTACTGAGGAGAGGATAAGCCGGAGCGTGGTTAAACCGACACTCAAGATTGCGACGCCAGGAGACCTGAGCTTCGTCCTACCATATAGATATCTCACTGACATAAAAGAGATGCTTATGGCGCTTGATAAGGTAGCCCCTGGAATATACTCGAAGGATACGCTGCTTTATGGTGTTGAAGTCAAATTTTATTCATCAAGGCTTGAATTAAGTGAGTGTTTAGAGACTAGAGTGAGGAATCTATTTACGATAGGTGACGGTGCTGGAATAACCCGCGGTCTTGTTCAGGCAAGTGCCAGCGGTGTTATTGTGGCTGAGGAGATAATGCATAGGGAGAAAGAGCATGTTAAACATGGAGGCGATTAGCCTTACGGCTTGCGGAACATTAATGGTAGAATAGAGTAGACTTTAGCCGCGGCTAATAATCCATCTAAAGTAACATACTCGTTTGGGGCATGTGCAAGCTCCTCTATACCAGCGCCGAATCCCAAGCAGGGTATCCCAAGAGCCCTCTTCACTGGTAGGGCATCCGTTGCGCCAAGAAGTATCTTCAGTCTCGGCTCTATGCCAGTCGCCACCCTAATAGCATCCCTTAAACTCATCACAAACTCTGAATTATACCCTTCATAGTATCCTTCTTCCAAGCCAATAATGTCGACGCTCACCCCGCTTATTCCACTATCATCGATCAGTCTCTTAATATGCTCAGCGAGTTCCCCCGGGCTTGAGCCGGGCGAGACCCTTATGTCAAAGGATGCTTCAGCATAATCTGGTACAACATTAATCTTCACTCCGCCACTCATCATTGTTAGGCTGATTGTTGGGTAGTGGTATACCCTCCTTATGGCTTTCTCTTGTCCCCCATCTAAACCCTCCTTGGAGAGGAGATACTCTATACTTGACTCAATGGCCCCCTCAATATCCTCAGGGATCCTAAGTTTATAGTCCCCAGCCCTCCTAACCACCTCAACCGCGGAGATTAATTTGTCTATTGCGTTATCGCCATAGAATGGCATGCTTGCATGGGCTGTCCTACCAGTAGCTCTTAAACGTAGGCGCAAGTACCCCCTGCAACCAACGTCTATATACGGACTTTTAGCAGGATCCCTGCTGAGCGAGTCACCTATTAAGCAGGCGTCTCCACGCAGAAGCCGATTCTCAAGGAGCCATTTAGTCCCATTCAGTGAGCCCACCTCCTCATCACATGTGAACCAGAAGTCTACTGTAGCCCTGTCCTTACTATCTACCTCATTCAGAACCCTAGCCGCCACTATCGCAGCTGCGCATGAACCCTTCATGTCGCTCGCCCCCCTACCATAAATTCTGTCGCCGGCGACCACTCCGCCAAATGGATCGTGAATCCACTCCTCACGCCTACCCTCCGGGACAACATCTATGTGGCCAAGCCAGATAATCGTTCCCTCGCCTCCTTGAACCCTAACGTGGATATTGGCCTTCTCCTTCTCCCTAGAATATATCTTCGCACTCAACCCACTCTCCTCAAGGTGCGACCTAATGAACTCAGCGCACTCAAGCGTATTACTCGGCGGGGAGACTGTCTTAAACTTGATTAACTCAGAGGTTAAGGAGATGAGATCAAGCTTCAGCTCCTCAACTCTTTTAAGGGTGCTGTGAATTTTCTTCTCCATCATAAGGCTCTACCGAGCTAAGCTAAGTTACAATTTCATGTAACCTTCCATTTTCAGCGGCAAATTTTATCTCCAGCATCGGCAGATCCATTGGGCTCTCAATTCTATCAACACCATATCTTCTGAGGAGACTTTGATACTTTAGAGTTAGCCTGCGCATCTCTGGGGAGGTTGGTCCAACGCATGGTGCTCCTGGAACCCTTGGGCTAACATCGAATACATAGAAAGCTAAACGCTTCTGCTCTGGGTCGTCTGGGTCATATGCCACAGCGCCTTGAAGTGCAAATAAGCCTATCATGCCCGGCGGATACTCCTCCTCACACACCCTCCTAAACCTCTCGGCAGCCTCATAGACTAATGGCTTCTGAGACTCCCTCATCGTCAACCCATAATGCCCTATCTCTTCATTTCTAATTGGAACATTTATTGATAGCTGATCCCTAGCTGGCAAGCTTAGTACTCCATGGAGGTTTGTCTGCTTCCTATCGTCGAAGCCCAAGAATTCGAAGTCCCCTAAACAGTCTTTAAGCGCCCATCCCTGAAAGTTGGCGTTAAATTTTTGGCCGAGCACGTACTCCTCTATTCTGGCCCTCCTTAAGCCATCCTCATCTATTATGTCAGCCTTTATTAGCTCCTCAGCCCTCCTATAGTATTCCTCTGGCGATGACGCATAGAAGAAGGCCCTTTCAAGAGGCTTCCTCTTCTGCTGAACCTTAACTATGACGAGCCTATCGATCTCCTCAGGCCTATTAAATTTCTTTGGGGTCTTTATCCCAGCCTTCTCGAGAAGCCAATACTGGTTTCTAGGGGCATTTCTCTCCTCAGCCCTTAAGAGAAACCTATTTCCATAAATTGGAACCATAAACTTATTCTCAATATTATCGTATCCAACGTAAACTGAGAATGAGCGGTTTGGAATAAAGATCGTATTGATCTCTAGCAGTTTTTTCTGAACATCCTCTCTTATTATGTCCGAGAATTTATCCAGGATGATTACATGATCGAATAAGTGCCTATTATATCTGGCGTATAGTTCCTCTCTACCCCTCTGACATATTACAACGGTTGGGAAGCCAAAGGCCTTCGCAGAGACCCCCACCTCTTCAGCTGAATGTGATCCCAGAACGCCGATAGTTATCTTATCCGGATCATATTCCGAGACAATTTTCTGGATCTCGGATCTATTAATAGCCAAGCATCCTTCACCAATAAGTAGTATAAGTCACCCTAATATTTCCTTTAACCTACCCTGCTCAATGGCTTCTCTTATCTCTAGAGCTATCCTGCGACCCGTACTCATTGGCTTGCCATGCTTTATAAGGGCGTATGGAGAGGTCTCCATGAAAACATTTGTTCCAGCAACTATTCTTGCGGAGATTTCAAAGACATAGAATTTTAGGTCTGGTGTAACAACGGTCTCTAAACAGAATGGGCCCCAGATACCGGGGCTACATATCTCCCTTGAAACCCTGACAACTCTCTCACCCATCCTGAAGACTTCTGGCAATAGGGACTCTCTGAGCATTAATGGAAAATTTCCAACAATAGTATATGTTACATCTATCCTACCCTGATCCTCAGCCGGGATCCTTCCTATTCCATCAGCGTTCGACTCATATCGCCTATCAAACCCCATGATCTCAAGCTCTCCACGTATAACCGAGTAAAAGTAGTGTATGTAAACTGGTATCCCAACAATATACTCCTGAATTGTATATTCTCTCAGCTCCCCAACTCTCTCAATCTTCTGCCAGAATTCCTGCTCATTCTTTACGAGGAAGTACCCCTGCCCACCTCTAGCTCCATAGAATTTGACTATTGCGAAGCAATCGATCTCTGAGGGGCTCCTAAACACCCTTGGCAGGTTAAGCCCAGCCCTCTCAAGCCAAATCCTCTGCCTCTCCCTATCCGCCTCCCAGAACAGTATTCTCCTATTGCCATAATGTAGGACCCTTAAATCCTCTATAACCTTTGGTGGGACGTATGCTATCAGCGAGGCATGGGGGATTAAAATGGCATTACGCCTTATAAGATCGTCCTCAACCTTGTGGAATTCATCATACGACTTTATCTCAATTATCTCATCCGCCACGCCGAAATGCCTGTAAATAAAGGCGTGGTCACTTCTGCACACGGCGATTGTTTTAAAGCCTTCATCCTTAGCTCCCCTTAATATCTGAAGTGCAGAATGACTTCCAAGGGTTGCTATAGAGTAATCTGCAACCCCAGCCAAGTTAAGTTCCTCCTAAACCATCTTGGGCACCCAGTATATTATCATGAAGTTTACAGCTATCGCAAACATTATTGAGAAGATCCACATTGCAACTCTCTTCATATAAATCTTCTTTGAGCCTAGGCTTTCAGGCATCACATATAGGGTTCCACTAAGTGATAGTATTGCTGAGAGGGTTATTGATGCGAGGAGGTAGCTGCTTATGCTTGGGTCAAAGGCAAGCCTAGATCCTAGAAGGGTTAAAGCTATGTAAGCTATGAATGAGCCGATTAATGCATATAAGAGTCCCTCGATTCCCTCCCTGCTGAGAACTGACATTATTACGAAAAATAGCACTATTGATATGCATAATGCTGCGGAGATAATCCCCTCCTCCTCCGGAATAAGGTGGCTGAATGAACAAACTACGATAGTTATAAGTAGGAGGAGGAGCGAGATTAACCCCTGAATCATGAATATTTTTTCCTCACCCAGTCTCTTCATTAAATCCTTCATACTCTCATTTTCATAGTGGGCCTAAACATTTATACCTTTTCATTATCACGTGTAACCAGCTGAAATATGGTGGAAACCTTACCTCCTTAGATCTATGGTAAAGAGACTTACTTCTGACCTGAATGTAAGGGTTCTCTTAATCCCTCTTGCAAAGCCTTTATTGCATAAGGCTTAAATGTTTTTGACGCATCTATGTCTTATAGATAAAGAAAATATGGTGAATTAGATGCCAAAGTCTATTGTTAAGGTCTCCCAGAAGATTGGAGAGGGGAGAGGGGAAGAGGGCGCTAAATATATTAGTGTTAAAATACCGAAGGAGCTCATGGATGAGGTTGATAGAATAGTCTCAGCTGGGGTTCTTGGGTATAAAAGTAGAATGGAGTTCATAAAGGATGCCGTGAGAGATAAAGTTTTGAGGCTTAAGGCTGAGATAAGCGATGAGAAGAGGTGATAAGCCTAGAAGCTTTTAAGGATAGTCTTTTTGAGTTTATTGAGTTTAAGTGTGAGCCGTTTGATGTAGACTTCATTTATAGGCAGTGCATTCAACTAGTAGATAAACATCAAATCTACGAGGTACTTCACTAACTTGAGCTAGAAGGTAAAATAATAAGGTTCTCAGACGGACGCTATATTACGACTAAGATTGCCGTAAAAAGGTGGCTGAGTCGTCACTTGGTTGACGTCGAAATACCTAGAGAGAGATCGCCGCCGAGATTGAGAAAGCAATGCATCTCCTACCAAGAGCGTGGAGGACGATAGACTCATTCATTTCGGAAGCAATAAAAGAGTATATTAAAAAGGTTCTCAATATATGGAATGAAGAGCTTCATGGGAAAATGGAGCTAGAGGGCTGGGATAAGGCGCCATAAGCCATAAAACAAGCAACTTTTCCACGTAATGCCCTTGGGATAAAGGTTAAGGGTGCCATACCCCACATTTTAAGTGGTTGATGGGCAATGAGGGCCATGGTTATCAGGAGGATAGCACCCATTGAAGAGAACCCCCTAAGCTATGAGGAAGTCCAAACCCCGGAGCCGAGGGGGAAAGAAGTTCTAATTAGGGTTCACACATGCGGGATATGTAGGACAGAGCTTGATGAAGTAGAGGGGAGACTCCAACCTAAGATGCCAGTTATACCAGGCCACCAGGTTGTGGGTAGAGTCATTGAGACAGGGCCTAATGTTGAGAGACTTGTGGTTGGGGACCGCATCGGTGTCGCCTGGATCTATTATTCATGTGGTGTATGCCGCTTCTGTAAGAGGGGTTTAGAGAACCTATGTGAAAAGTTTATGGGAACCGGTTGTGATGCCGATGGGGGATACGCTGAGTACATGGTTGTCGATGAGGATTACGCCTACAGGATTCCAGAGGTTTTCTCCGATGTTGAGGCCGCGCCCCTCCTCTGTGCCGGGGCAATTGGATATAGAGCGCTTAAGCTCACTGGCATGGAGGACGGGGACACAATAGGGCTCTACGGCTTCGGCTCCTCAGCCCACATAGTATTCCAGCTCATAAGGCACCTTTACCCAAACAGTAAAATTTATGTCTTTACTAGGAGGCGTGGGGATGCTCCAGGGGAGCTTGCATCTAAGATGGGTGCTGACTGGGTTGGGGAGACGGGTGATACCCCACCATCAAAATTAAACTGCGCCATAGATACTACCCCCACAGGAATGCCTGTTAAGGAGGCTTTGAGGAATCTTGAGAGGGGAGGTAGGCTTGTAATGAACCTCATAAGGAAGGAGACGCCGATAACAGATTTAGATTACATGCAGCACCTATGGTGGGAGAGGGAGATAAAATCCGTCGCAAATATAACTAGAAGGGATGTAGCCGAGTTCCTTGATATAGCGGCAAGGGTCCCAATAAAGCCTGAAATAGTAGAGTTTAGGCTTAGAGAGGCAAATGAAGCTTTAAGGATGCTTAAGTATGGGAGATACCGGGGCAGTGGGGTTCTAATAATAAAGTGAGTTAAGACAAATAACTCGATAATTAATCTATATAAATGCTGGTAAGCTCGTGATGTAACAAAATTTGTGATGCGTCTTCATCAGCTTCCTTCAGCCAGCTTCTTCTTAATCTCCCTATATGTCTCCACAGAAGATATTAACCTCAACATGTCATCAACACTTATAAGCTCTTTCTCTAAAGCCAGCTTCAGGGTCTCTATGGCCATATCTATCTTATCCTCAATCCTCTTCTTAACAATGCTTACTGTTGGCTGAGCCTTACCAAGCTTCTCAGCAGCCTCAGTAACATTCCTACACCTAAGCAATACATCTAAGACCCTAACCTCCTCCTCGGTCAGAAGCGTCCGCCCAAACTTCTTCTTCCTCATAGCATCGATCTCGGTCTTTTATTTATTAAATTGTAAATTATGAAAATAGTATTTATGCTTTTTGTATCAAATGTATCTCAAAGAAATTGCTTAAGATGTTTTTAAAATCTAGAAAGAATGCTCTATATTATTTGAACGAAAGGTTTATTTATATTATATTTACAATTTTGTAAATGAAATAAATGGAGGTGATTAGGTGGGAAGACGTTTTCTGAGGTGTAGAAGAGGAATTATAGGCATTGAAGCAGCTATAATACTGATAGCCTTCGTTATAATAGCTGCGGCATTTGCCTTCATGGCCATCAACATGGGGCTATTTGCAACCCAGAGGAGTAAGGACACAATATCTCAAGGCTTAAGGGAAGCCAGCAGCCCACTCCAAGTCGACGGAAACGTGTTTATCAGAGTTGTTAATGATGATCTAAAAATAAACGCTACAATAATCCCGCTAAGAGCCATGGGAGTAAAATATGTGCCAGTAGGCCAAAATGAAACTGTCGTCTCATTAAGCATAGTGAGTAGCAATGGAAACAGCAAAGCATACGCAAATATATATTATGGAGTAAACGCATCATATAACCCTACAGGACAAAGCTTCGATAATCTTGCTTTATGCGCATATGAATATGCGAAAGGTGCTCAGGAAAAAATGGGAATTATAAAATCAGGTGAGGACCCCAAGCTACCAGCTGCTGTCTTAATCGTTGAGAATAGTGATGGAGATGAAGCGCTTGACGCGTTTGAAAAGGGCTTCTTGGTAATTTTACTTGACGCGGTAGTCGAGCCGCGCGCAATTGTCACTGTTGAGATTAGGGTTGAGAGGAGTGCACCTTTAACTATTGAGTTTATGGTGCCTGAGTCTCTAACTAAGGCTTCATGGATGATGGTGTCGGGCTAGCGCGGCAGCCATTATGAACCTTATCCTAACCCTCTTTTTTCTTTTGGAGGTGATGAATTATGAGTAGTGAAAAGTCTGGGATTAGGGGCGATTTAGATCTGCGGGATGAGGTGGAGAAGCTTAAGTCTGGTGTGGATAAGGCGATTAGTGAGCTTAAGTGTGAGATTGAGGATTTGAAGAATGCGCTCGTAGAGCTTAAGTCTTCCTTGAATGAGATAGAAAATCCATTTAATCTACTGTCCTCCCTCGTGAGCGACGAGGATTTTAAGAAGATTACGGCGCAGGCTGGTGCAGCTGAAAAGGAGAAGGTTGGTCCCGAGAAAGCTGAGGAGAAGAGGGAAGAGGAGAGGGTTAAGGAGCCTCATCTGCTGGGCGCGGTCCTTTCAGAGGCAGACTATAATACTTGCATTTCACTCATCAAATGGGTTTGGACTCTACTAGACCTTGGCTTTGACATAGATGATATAGAGAAAATATCGAGGTACTGTGAATTCTTCAGCTTGCTTCAAAAGGGCTCATCACACTACATAAGCCTAATCGCCCCAGCCGTGGAGAAGGCTAGGGCTTTAAACCTAAGCGATGATGTAGTAGCCTTAAGCATTTATGGGGCCGCCAAGGCATCCGGCGCCAAAGTAAAAATTGAAGATGTAACAGACCTAGCCTTTAATGCCCTCAGGAAACTCATATCCAGGCCCCCTGAGAGCATAGGTCTGAAAAGGTAGATCCGGGAGATGGGCTCAGTAACTATAAGCGAGATGATAATATTGATGGCGGCTACACTCATGGCGGGCAGCTTCGCAGCCTACGCCATATTCTACGGCAACCTCATCCAGAGCAACGTCGCCTCATCAATGGACGCTGTAAGACAACAGGTGAACATTAGGATTAAGATAATATATGCTACAGTGAACGAAAGCGAGGGCTGCTTCGTTATATATGTGAAGAATATCGGACACCTTCCAATCCTAAACTCATCATTCCCCTACATGGACTTATATGTCGGTCCATATAAGAGAGCGGCATTATACAAATATGATCCCGGATCCCCCCGCGCGGGCTTCTTCCTGATATTGGATGCTGACGGAGATTGCGTATGGGAGGCTGGTGAAACAGCTATATTCAAAGCCTTCTATGATAGAGCCCCTGAGGGGGGTGAGCTCCTCTACGAGGTGAGGATATGCTTACGTAATGGTTTAGGGGATAGCTACCTCTTCACTCTTCCAGTATAGGAGGTGCAGAGATTGGGTGTGAGCGCCCCAATAGTTACAATGATCGTTTTCATTGGGGCAATAGCCTTCACCGCCTCAACAGCTAACATTATAGTGAACGCAATGCAGTTGCTGATTGAGTTAACCTCAAGCATCAACATAGAGTATGATGGGGCTTACACGAGGATCGAGATCTCTAACGCCACAGTGGTGAATGGCGTGATCACACTATTAATTAAGAATTTCGGCCCAGAAACGGTGCTTCTCGTTGACCAAGGATACAAGTGGTGTAGCCTGGCTATAACATATAATTCGGTGAGGGGCTGGATTACATTCCTTCTAGATGAATACGAGGTGGCCAGCATCATCATGCTAAATTCGAATGTATCACGCAGTTACTCAGGGCGCATCTCCATTAATCCCGGTGAGGGGGCTTATATCACTGCTAGGTTGCCGGATGAGGCGCCCAAAATGATCGCTGGTTCTCCCATCATAATTGTTTTCTCAACAAGGTTTGGGGATACGTCCAAGTATGTGGTGGTCGAGGATGATTAGGTTAAAGATTATTCCGTTGGGTGTTAAGGGTATTGATGAGGTCTTAGGGGGTGGTTTCCCGCATCCAACCCTAATATCTATTGAAGGTGATCACGGAACCGGGAAGTCGGCTATAACCCAGCAGATGATTTATGCGGCCCTCAGGGAGGGCTTAAGAGCCTACGTTATAACCACTGAGACTAGAACAAAAGAATATCTCTCAATGATGGACTCAATAAGACTTAACCCATACGGATACTTCATGAGTGGTAAGTTGAGGATATATCCGCTTCACGTGAAGGCGGGCGAATGGTCTGAGAGCGCCCTCCTTCTATTCATGAATCTCATCAGGAAATTTTTAGAGAGTAAGGTGAATGAATATGATATCGCAGCCATAGATAACCTCAGCATCCTGGCGTCTAAGGCAGATTACAGCGACTTTTTATCGTTTGTAACCAAGATCAAAAGCCTCGTCTCGGAGGGTAAGACTGTGATCCTAACCTTTCACTACAACTTCATCTCAGAGAACCTCATTAGGGAACTTAGGGCCTCCTCCGACGTATATATAGTTTTAAGAAATACTAACGTAGCTGGGATGAGTGTAAAGTCTCTTGAGGTTGTGAAAATCTGGGGTACTGGAAGCAAAAAGAAATCCGTTCTCTTTGAGGTTGATCCCAAGATGGGCTTAAGGGTTGTGCCAATAGCGGGTGTTAAAATATGATGCTATCTCTTAAGAAGCGCTTAGGCGTTAAGGGCGCTGTGGGAGCACGTTTAATCCTAATGGATGATATACCCAAAACTATTGAGGAAGCCGTAAACAAGTATCCATACTTAGCAGAGTATCTCAATAGTTTGTCGAATAAGCCGCGTTATATGGTCAATCTAAGTTTAGAGCTAAAGGTGGGCGAGGAGACCAGTGTCCTTTATCCCTTAGGTAAGGGCATATTTATTCACGTATTTAAAAAGGGGACTGAAGGCAAATATGTTATTATTGAGCCGCCAAAACCCCCGGCTGAGATTTTAAGGGCTGTTGAGACCGCGGTGGGCAGGCTTGTTGATGAGAAGATTGTTGGTGAATCACCCTTTGAAGAGCTGATTAACCTCTATAATATGGCTAAGAGGAAGAAGATATTCAAGGCTAAGAACTTAAATGAAGAGTATTTACTATATCACTTCTTAAGGGAGAAGGTTGGATACGGCTTCCTCGAGGGGCTCTTAGCGGACCCCTACTTAGAAGATATAAGTGTCCCCGGAGCTGGGAACATATTTGTATATCACAGGATTTTCGGGAGTCTAGAAACAAACGTTAATATTCCGGGAGAGGAGATAGATAGGGTTTTAAGGAGTATTGCGGAGAGATTTGGTAAAATATTAAGCTACTCTAACCCAATAATAGATATTCATCTGCCCGACGGTAGCAGGTTCAATATAGTTTTTGGCGAAGACATAAGCCTTAAAGGAAGCAACTTCACTATACGTAAGTTTGCTAAGGAGCCGGTCTCGATAGCCCACCTAATTAGGTGGCGCACCATATCCGCAGAGGCGGCAGCATATCTATGGATGCTATTTGATGTGGGTATCTCAGCCCTAATATGCGGTGAAACAGCTTCTGGTAAGACAACAACCCTAAACGCTTTAACAGCCTTCATTAAACATGATGCAAAAATAGTGAGTATCGAAGAAACCCCTGAAGTAAATCTATTCCACAAGAATTGGGTTAGAGAGATTACGAGACTCCATACTGGTAGCCCCGTCACAATGTTCGATTTGTTGAAGGCTGCGTTAAGGCAGAGACCAGACTATATAATTGTCGGCGAGATTAGGGGCGAGGAAGGTAAAATAGCTTTTCAGGCAATTGAGACTGGTCATCCAGTCATATCAACAATGCACGCCGGGAGCATGGAGCAGCTGCTACAGAGATTAACCTCGCATCCAATTGATGTGCCGAAAACCCACATAAGCTCCCTAAACTTAGCTGTCTTCCAAGCTAGGATTGAGAGGGATGGGAGGCTCATTAGGAGAATCCTTTCAATTAACGAGATTTTAGGCTACGATCCAAACGAGGATAGAATAGTGTTTTTACCATCAGTTATCTATGACCCTGACGCGGACTCCCATGACTTCATGAAGATGAGTTATCTGCTTGAGAATACTGTTCTGCGTTTTAGGGGGTGGGGACGGGATAGGATACAAGATCTTTACGAGGAGCTTGAGATGCGAAAAGAGATATTGAAATATCTATCTGAGAAGAGACCCAGCTACGTAGATGTCTTTAAGACAGTTATTGAGGTGAATAATAAGGGTGTTAAATCTGTTTATGAGGCTATTAAGGAAGGTAAGACCCCTTGGCTAGATTAGGGCGAACAGCGGCCCCAATAATAGCTATGCTAATATTGGGTTTAGTCTCAGCGTACTCGCTCTTAAACCAAGACTTCATGGTTGCAGTTATATGTATTGTCATAGCCCTAACAATAGCCTTCTTCCACATGTCGCTCCTAAGACCCCCTGGGAGGATTAAATTTAACATAACATATGTTTCGGCGATATTACATATGTATGGAATTGCCACGGGCGAAGCTGGACCGAAAGAGCTTGTTGGGGTGATCTCTGAGACTGAGGAGTATGGTGCTTTAAGATCAATATTTAGAAGGATAAAGGTGTTAGCGGAGAAGTTTGGATATGGCTTCACGCGCGCCACATCTATCGTCGCGCAGGCCACTAAACCACCACTAAAGGACTTTTTAATGAGGTGTACTGAAATTTTCTCAAGCAGGAGACCTAGGGATTACTTGGAGATAGAGGTAAACACCGTTATAGAAGAGTACGCTGGCATGTATACTAGGGCACTGGATAACCTTAGATTAATGGGCGGCATCTTCATAACGTTTCAGAGCACAGTTATATTCATAGTCATAACAATCTCGATCTTCACAATTTTCCTTGCTGAGTCAAGCCTTATCTATCTATCCTACGCCATCTCCCTCTTATCCTTGATCCTCCTCTTCCTTGGATTTAGAAATGTGCCCCCTAAAGATCCCCTCTTCTATAAGGGTGAAGAGACACCTAGATCACATAAATTATTTGCCCACATGCTGGCTATAACCCCCATATTTATAGTTCCATCAGTAATTCTCTGTCTCCTCAACGAGATTCCAGTAGCATTTGCTATTTTAGGAGTAGGTGTGCTTATACCCGGTTTATTTGCCTATAGTTTAGAGCGCTTCATAAATAATGTTGAATCTTACTACCCCGTTTTCATTAAGGCCGTCAGCGAGCACTTAATATCGATATCCGATTTAAAGTCCGTTTTTTCCTACGTTCTCTATATGGAGCTTGGTCCCCTAAAGAGGTTGGTTAATAAGGCTTTAAATAGGTTAAGGCTTGGCATAAGTGCTGAAGAAACAATAAATCTCTTTTCCTCGGAGACCGGGTCACACTCGATTCACATAGCTGACAGAATATTCTTGGACGCCTTTAGGCGTGGAGGGGATATTGTAGAGGTTGGTAAGAAGCTAAGTAACTTTGTGGTTAAGGTTCTTGAGCTGAGAAAGAGGAGGCTCTCTGTGGCGAGGAGCTTCGAGATAATGGTTATGATAATGCAACCCCTAATTGTTATCCTAATGGTTCTATTGACTGGCGTACTAGACTTCTTCTCATCACTGCTCATAAACATCCCCTTCTTCACCTTTGGGAAGATCCCACTAGGCTTCATTAGGACTACAAATGCTGCAATAACGCTGCTTTTAGCCTTCTTAAATTCCCTGGCAGTAAATGATGCAAGAGGAGGATACTGGGGTTCATCACTATTATATGCTGGAATCCTACTACTCGTGAGCTCCCTCTCATGGCTCCTTACTGAACAATTTATAGTGGCATACTTCACTGGTATATCAAGCGACTTATGGAGGACCGTAATTTAAATTTGGGGTGTAGTGAATGAGCCCTTTAAAGGGGGTTAAAATGGTATATATAGTGGCATTAGCCTCAATGCTTTTAGGAGTCTTAGTAGGCCTCCTAATAATACAGGATTATGCTGGTAGGGGGATAGGTCTCTGCGGGAACCATCAGGAAGAGTTTCAGCTAAAAGCGGAGTTTAGAAATGGGAGGCTTGTGGTCTCCATAACCAACCTAGGTAGTAGTGAAGTTGAGGTTCAAATGGTCTTCCTGGAAGGTAGAGATTATATAGACTTTGAGGCACCCATTAATGTGCCAGTTAAGCCAGGAGATACTGTTGAAATAAGGACTGAGATTATGCAGCCTGATGGCGGAACATGCACTGTGAGGGTGAAGTTATCGAATGGGCGGACACTTGACTGTAAGATCGCCGCCAGATGAACAGACCATATTTCCCTATAGCGAGGAAGAATACTTATTCTCCGATACTTATCGAAGAATAATAATTATTATATAATTGGGATGGGATAACTGCTACTCAGTAGTGTGATGGGAATGAGTTTTACTGAGGCAAGGGGCTCTGAAAATAAGAGTTTTGCTAGGCAGTCCCATGTTTTCTCACGTACTTCCACAGCCTCAATAGTACTCTCTGAAAGAAGGTCTTACGAGAAGGCTTCTGAGTCCAAGATATTAATAAAATCTTTTACGAAAGAAGAGATAATGAGAGTCTTAAGGGAGAACATAGGTTCAAGAAATATGCTGAGATTACTCACAATGATTGAATTTTTAGAGAGTAGAAGAGGGAGGAGTGCAAGTGAAGAATTCATCAAGAACATCATTTTACTCTCTCTTCTATATGGATCTGGACGGAATAAGAAGGAGCTGGCTTTTGTAGACATAGTTTTTCAGGCATTATATGAAACCCTGACAAAGAGCAGTAAATAATAATTTCTATTTCCCTGAGGGAGATAAAACATCTATTGTTGAAATTGGTCAAGAGAACCTTCCTCAACAAACATATTCTATCATACAGTTTTCCATAGAAACCATCTAGCGGACTGCTTTGAACCAAGTAAGCTTTAATATTTCCTGCTAGACACTTATTAATCTAATAACGCCACAGTTATCAAGTTCGTCTAGTGATGAGCTTTATGGCTGAGGAAGCCGAGCCTTTATTGGGGACACGTGAAGTAGATAAGTATAGGGATAAAATTATCAATGGCCCGATCATAAAAACTTTCCTTTGGCTTGGCACTCCACCATTACTAAACCAGCTTGTCCTCATATCCTATAACGTTGCTAACACATACTGGCTCAGTTGTTACAGCGAGCTATGCATCTCCGTCCCCAGGCAGGTTTTCCCAGTAATTATGCTTTTTCAAGCACTTGTAATGGCTTTTAACGCCGCCTGTCTAAGTATACTCTCACAGAGTGTTGGGGCGGGGGCCTATGCTGTTGCGAGTACTGAGGCCTCAAGATTCTTTACTGTGGCCTGCATTACTGGAGCAACCTTAAACGTAACTCTCCTAACCTTAAGAGATAAAATTTTCTCTTGGCTAGTTTACACGCCACGCGAAATATTTGATGAAGTTATGGCTTTCACATCTATTGCCGCCTTTGACGTCCTCTTCATGGCCGTAGCCTTCACCCTTACAACACTACTCCAAAGCTTAGGGGATACTAAGCGACCCGCTATAATCAATATTATAAGTGTTATAGTTAACGTGATGCTTGACCCCCTCTTTATTTTAGGTGTGGGGCCATTTCCACGTTTAGGGGTTGTCGGAGCGGCTATAACGGATGTAATGGGAAAAATTATTTCGATTGCCGGACAAGCCTATCTGCTCAAAAGAAATTATCCAATATTAAAGCTTAGCTTCACAAGAAACTTTAGCTTTAATTGGGCTAAAATCGTGCTGAGGATAGGTTTTCCAGTCCTATCTTTCGGCATATTGAATGGTTTTGCCTTTATATTGCAGCAGAGACTCATCAATATGCTAGGTATAGTTGCTGCGACAGCTCTCTCCGTTGGCTTTGTGGTGGTGCAGATTGTTGATGGCGCCTTATTTGGACTATGTCAAGCTACTGCCATAATGGTTGGACAAAGCCTTGGGGCAGCCAACCCTAGAAGGGCGAGGGAGGTTGCATTTAAAACAACCATGATAGTGTTTATTTTCGTTATGGTTGGCGTGATCGCAGTTTATCCATTTAGGCGGCTGATAATAAACCTCTTTGTAACCAGCCCAGAGATAGTTGAGGAGACGGAGCTTTTCCTAAACATGATGCTTCCATCTCTCCCCTTCTTTGGAATATGTATAAATGCAATGGCTGTTGGGAGAGGTGCTGGACACACAATAACCCCCACGGCGGTCGAGATAGTGAGGATATGGAGTATAAGGGTAGCGTTGGGATATTTCCTAACATTTGTGGCCAACATGAATACAATAGGTATGTGGATACCGCTTTCACTAAGCAATTTTATAGGGGGAGTTGCCTTAGCCACTTGGGTGAAATGTGGGAAATGGGATAAAACTGTAATAGAGATAAATTGGGTTACCGGTAAGGGTAGACTATCACCCTATGGCCGCTTCACATAAATTGAGGAAAAAGAGGAATATTTATTCTAGTTAGATGAAGGATGGCATTATCTCCTTAGCAAATTTCCTTGTAACCTCAAGATACTCTCCTGAGGAGTATGGATTTGATAGCCCGGGGCCCTTAAAGAGCTCCACTATATAGTAGTTGCACCCGGCATGCATGTACTCCTCAATAATTTTTGCATCATCATTAATGCTTCCGAGAACAGCAAATGTAAAGTTTCTCATGTCTCTTCCATACTTCTTCGCGTACTCTCTTATAGCCCTAGCGCGCTTTTCAAACTCTTGGATTGGTAGATAGGCTCTTGGAACCGATCTTGGAAATATCCAGCCATTAAAGTACTTGGCTGTTATCTTTAACATCCTATCTCCGAGGCAGCCAGACCATATTGGTGGGTGAGGCTTCTGGAGAGGCTTCGGGTAGAGTACGGCATCCTTAAGCCTATAATATTTCCCATCATAGGTTACCTTATCTTCAGTCCACAGCTTCAACATTATCTCAACCCCCTCGCGGAATTTGTCAACTCTAACCGATGGTGAGTCAAAACCCAATGAATAGTTTATGAATTCTTCTGGAACAGCTCCGGCGCCTAAGCCAACTATTGTCCTACCGTTTGAGAGGTAATCGACTGTTGAAATCATCTTAGCTAAGTAGCTTGGCGTATACCTTGGGAGTGGGGAGACGTTTGTTCCAAGCCTAATGCGCTCCGTTATGGCGGATATGTATGATAGGGTGACCCAGGCATCAACAAGCTCATTTGTCACGATTGGCAGCATACAATGGTCTGGCAAAAAAATCGCGTCAAAGCCTAAATCCTCGGCCAATTGCACCCAATCATGAAGTTGCTTCTTATTCTCCCACCATGGGCGTGGTGTTGGACATATGGCGAAGCGCATGAATCTACTTTACAACATGATGTACATAAAAAGTTTGCCCAACGCTAAATTCTTAAATTCTCCTTATATGATTGTTTAGAAATGTTTATTAGAGAGGTTACACCACTTATGTCCTCTCTTAAAGGAGGAAGAAGTGAGGAACGTGTATCTTCCGGACGAAATGGCTGTAGAAAGCGGGTTACTTAGTAGGCTTATGCTAGAGGGGAGAATAAATGGTAGAGTTCTCATCCATAGTTCAATTATCAAGTATATTGAGATGAAGGCTTCAAAGGGGGACTTTAGAGGTGTTAGAGAGCTTGAAAGGGCGCGTAAGATAGCGGAGGAAAGAAGTATTCAATTTGAGCTTCTGGACGGTGACTCTTTCTTAAGCCTAAAGGAGGCTTTAAGGGAGCTAGCCCTAAAGACGGGCTCAACAATAGTCACAGCAGATTATGTTTCAGCAATGGTTTGCAGGGCTTTAGGCATTAACGTTCTATACGATAGGGTTCAGGTTGAGGTAAGGCTTGAAGAGCTCTTTAATGGCGGAGACGTAATGTCCATCCACTTGAAGGAGAACCTTCCCCCAAGGGTTAAGAGGGGGGCTCCTGGCAAATGGGTTTTTGAAACTATTGGCGATAAGGCTTTAAGTAGGGAGGAGATTGAAGGTTTAGTCCATGAAATTCTTGATAGAGCTAGGGCTGGGGAGGGCTTTATAGAGGCGAGCACTGATGGATCCATAATAGTTCAGCTTGGCGCATATAGGATAGTGATAACTAAGCCACCCTTCAGTGATGGCCTAGAAATCACTGCTGTGAAGCCTATAGCCCATATGTCACTTGAAGATTACAATCTACCACCAAAGCTCCTTAAAAGGCTTGAGAAGCAGGCTGAGGGTATATTAATAGCCGGGGCTCCGGGGATGGGTAAGTCGACGTTCGCCCAAGCTCTGGCAGAATTTTATCTAAGGAGAGGTAAAATAATTAAGACGATTGAGGCCCCAAGAGACCTCCAGCTCCCCGAGGAGGTCACCCAATACTCTAAGGTTAGTGGGAGTTCTCAAGAGATTCACGACGTCTTGTTGCTTAGTAGGCCAGACTACACGATATTTGATGAGATGAGAGATACTGAGGACTTTAAGTTATATACTGATTTGAGACTCGCAGGCGTAGGTATGGTTGGAGTTGTTCATGCGACAACAGCTATAGATGCCATCCAGCGCTTTATAGGAAGGGTTGAGCTGGGCGTTATACCCTCAGTAATAGACACGGTTATATTTATAAGGGATGGTGGTGTTGAGAAGGTTTACAGCATCGAGAACGTTGTTAAGATTCCATACGGTCTTAGGGACGCAGACTTAGCCAGACCAGTAGTTGTTATAAGGGACTTCTTAACCGATGAACCTGAGTACGAAATATACGTTTTCGGAGAGAAGACCTTTGTCGTTCCAATTAAACGCAAAAAACATGATGAGGAAGAGACTATATATAATGATGTAGGAACCCTACTTGAGAAGTATACTCGCAATTATAGGATTGAGGTTGACGGCGACGCACTAATAGTGCATGTTCCCAGGGAGACCTACCCTATAATCTTAAGGAAGTGCCTAAGGAAACTTGAGAGAATAGGGAAGAAATCAGGTCTCACAAGTGTATCCATAGAAATAATATAACGGAAAAATCGCTTTTAAGGGTAAAAGACTCCTAAAAACTTAATAAAGTTCTTCAAATTCACCTGCAACCCAAATTTAAAGGTGATTTAGGCAACTCTCTTACAAGAGTCAGAATACAAAAATAGTGGGCGGGAGGAATTTGAACTCACTCACAACTGGAAATCTCTCCTGCAAATCCCTCTTTCTCTATTTTTGACAATAATATTGCTTTCATTTTTGTCTGCAACTGATAAAGAAACTTTCAGTCAGGTAAGGAATTTATCTAATGGAGCTGTAGGTTCTTTAGTGGATTCTTTCTCAAACTTTTAGATGGCTTTAGGCTAGATCAGATCTTATTGCTGTCATGGATGCAGATTTACAGCACCCTCCTGAATTGCTTCCAAAAATGTACATGAAGATGATGGAGGGATATGACTTAGCCGTGGCATCTAGATACGTTAAAGGAGGAAGAATCGAGGGCTGGAAGCCTCGCTAGGAGACTTATCTCATGGGGCGCAACAAAGCTGGCGCACATATTCTTGCCGAGTACGAGAGGGGGAAACATCAACCAGGTGTTTCTTTATTGCTTCACGCCTTTACAGTTCCATTATTACTTATGAAGTAATCTTTCTTTTTATCTTCATAAAGTTTCGATTAAGTGTTGTCTCATTTACCTTAAGCTGATCTCCGTGAGGAATGTTATTGGTAGCTTCCTTAGTTCCTCTATTTTGTTAAGCATCTCCTTCTCTGGTTTTAGGAAGAGCGCTTTTGCCTTAAGATTTATTGCAGCAGCTATTACATAGCAGTCTGACAAAGATATTCCAAGCTTTTTCTTGATCTCCCCGGCTTTAACAGTCATGTCTGGCGTTATCTCCGTTATCTTAACTCTTACGGTAAGCCATTCGATGAGGTTTAACGCCTCCTCATTGGGCTTCTCGACACCAGCTAACTCGTAGATTTTGGACGCCACATATATGATCTCTGAGACCGTGATAGGCGTAATGTATAGCTCTACCACCTTCGCTAGCGTGCCATCAAGAATCTTCTCAACAGCTCCCCTATAAGGCGAACCCCTCACAATATACTCTACTAGAACCCCAGCATCAACCACGTACCTCTCTAAGGATTCTCTTAAACTTCTCCTCCTCAAGCCCCCTTTCCTCGCTGAGTAGCTCTTTAATGATTTGGGGGTCTATATCGACGACCCTCGGTTTAAGCGGCCTTATCACTATCTCACCCTCCCTAGCTTCAGCAGATACCTCACCCTCACCTATACCAGCAGCCTCTCTTAAGGGCTTCGGCAGTATCAGCACACCTTTCTTCCTAACTTTCAGTACAACTTTAACCATATTTTCACCAATAATGCTATGGTTAACTAATTTATAAAGTTTAACTTATATCTTAACTTAGATAAACTTTTTATCTTCAAGGTATTAATGCAAGCATAACTAGGTTACATCCCATCCATCCAGTACCCGCATCGCTGGGGGGTCATTGAGTTGAGTGGGTTTTGTGCGTTTCCTCACTACTGGCTGGAGATTCACACTTATTGTCTCAGCTATTCTCTTCATCTTTTCAGTTCTTTTTTGCTTGCGTACAAGTATATCATATCTAGGCTTTCGTTCGCTGCTAGCATCGTGACTTTTCCAGGGGCTTTTCTCCCCCCTCCTTTGGATGTAGCATATCTCGCTTGGAATCGGCTCATAAAATATCACGTAGTCTACTGACGGGATGTCTAAGCCTTCCTCGGCTATGCTTGTTGCGACGAGAATGTTTAGCCTTCCATCCTCCAGCATTCTTATTCTTTCAGCCTGCTCTTCTTGGCTTAACCCTTTATCTTCATTCCTAGAGGCTTGCCCAATGAACCTTTCAGCCCTGACCCCTAGAACCTTACGGAGCTCGTTGAGCAGGTGGCTTACCGTATCCCTGTACTGCGTGAAGACTAATATGCGTGAGGAGGGATTGCTCAGCAGCTGCCCGCTTATAATCTGCTTCAACAACTCAACCTTAGGATGTTCCGGTAGGCGGCTTAGCTGCATAAGCGCCTCCAGCGCTTTATAATCCGGGTCGCCTGTTAATATTGCGTAGCTTTGCTTCTCATGCCTTTCAAGCCTAACCCTGTCCATGAAGGCCTTAAGCGTGTATGGCCCCTGGATTTCAAGGAGTCAAGCATGTGGAAGAGCGTCAGCGCGATGGATTGGTTCATTATTGCGTTAAATATGCCTCCTCTCTCATTCTCAACACTCTCGGCTTCAAGCATGGACCTCAGCTCATCCCCGGCTTCAATAATCCTCTTCCTGATGGCGTATTCGGGGTCTACATTTCAGTATGTCCTTCTCATAGAGCCACATCAGCCTCTTGTCAAGCATGCTGAATGAGCTGCCGAAGAACGGAATAAGGGTCTTTCAAACCAACGCCGAAATTATGAGGAGAAACTTTAATAAGCAGAGGAGAATTGCTGCAAGGTTAAAGAACTCACGGATACTGCAAATAACGTTCCATACATTTAGACGCTGGAAGGCAACAATGGAGTACGCTAAAACTCATGTGGTGAGGATTCTCGGGCATAAGAGGATCGAGAATACTTTAATTTACACGCAGCTCGTAGAATTTAAGACAGACGAATACATTTCAAAAGTCGCCAGGAACGCTAAGGAAGCTTGTGAGCTCGTGGAAGCGGGATTCAATTACGTTTGCACAACACCCGATGGATTCATGATATTTCGCAAGCGCAAATGAGTGGACGGGAAGTCCATTATCATTTTGGGTCCAAATTACTTCCACATTAGATTTCTTATTCTTTTTGTCCCTTTTTGTAGAGGAGCCTTGCTCCGTCATGTTGATCACATACTATTTTTTGTGCCAATACTTATATGTTCTGCCAACAGTTAGAGTAATGATTATAAGGAAAAAGAAAAAGACGAAGGCTTCATAAGATACCTCACAGTAATGGATGTGAATAATATTCCCGGGTTCCGATTAAGCGAGTCTCTGTTAATGAGATGGTGATCTATGTCGGGTAAGGATCAAGCGATAGGTATAATGCTTTTGGTAGCTGGGGTTTTAGGCATATTTTTTATGGCTGGCTTGTCTTCCTAACAGAGTGGTCTATGCTTGTCCTCCAATTAACTGGTTTTATAGCCGTAGCCACCATACTAGCAATAATCTCATGGATAGGTTATACGCTTGCAACAACCCCTCCACCCAAACCAATAGAGGAGAGAGAAGGAGATCGAGGGGAAGCTTAAGAAGACTGAGGAGACATCTGTGGCTGAGGGCGAGAAGACCGGCGGAGAAGAGGAGCAGAAAGAATAAGCCTCTAGGGATTACCATCTCTTGAGTAAAACCCATATCGTTAAGACTGTGGTGCCGCTTTCGCCAGCAGCCTCGTGCCTAAAATAGTGAAGTATATATTATTCTGAAAAATGCAATGTTATATGTGTGAGTGCCCGATGGAGACTAGCGAGCTCAAGAGTAGGTTCTTCGCGCTGCTTCGCGAAGATGTGGAGTTTAGGTATGCTGTGGCAGGCCTGCTCGGTCTAGAGGAGATTCTCCGTAGACTTGATAGGCATGAAGCCGAGCTAATAAGGCTCAGAGAAGACTTTAATAAAATGAGGGAGGATTTTAATAGGAAGGCTGAGGAGGACTCTAAGAGGTTCGCCGCAATTGAGACTGAGATAGCTAGGCTTAGGGAGGATATGAATGCTGGATTTAAGCGCCACGATGAAGAGTTCACTAAAGTTTGGGGCGAAATAGCGAAGCTTCGTGAGGACATGATTGAGGGCTTTAGGAGGCATGATGAGGAGCTCGCCAAGCTGCGTGAAGACATGATGGTTGGCTTTAAGAGATACGATGAGGAGCTCGCTAAGCTTAGGGCTGACATGATGGAGGGCTTCAATCTACTTAGGAGGCATATTGACGCCTTAGGCGCTAGGTGGGGGCTGCTTAGCGAGCGGGCATTTAAGGAGGGGCTCAGAAGCCTAATTGAGAGGGAGTTCGGCTTCAGGGTTGAGA